>ENA-ORMO01002494-ORMO01002494.1-human-gut-metagenome-genome-assembly--contig:-NODE-2494-length-14549-cov-5.921209_pt1 | contig 14549 bp, 16 predicted proteins | sample MGYA00242106_ERZ509001 | MGnify/ENA primary metagenome ERZ509001 (study PRJEB26280, sample SAMEA2338736) | human gut metagenome | biome: human gut; feature: human-associated habitat; material: faeces... | reverse complement strand
ATCGGTACAGAATTTTGAAAAAATGGGGAGCATGTTATTTCTCTAGTCCAAGTAGTAACTGTATCTTCTCCAGTACAGATTGAAGAAACAGAAACTGTTGAAAGCACAGTACATACAGAGTCTTTCCATGCAGAAGAAATAAAGACTGATAATCATGAAACTGTTATCGAAGAAAATACCAAAAAGGAGCATAAAGAATGTTGCGTAATAAAGTTTTTCCGCAAACTGTTTCGTTGCAGAGAATAGGGATTTCTGACACTAGCCAATGCTTAAGCACTTGGCTAGTGTCTCGTATACCCCCTCGTTATACACGCTGTAGGGTTGTATAACTTATATCCATTGAATTATCTCAGGTCGGAACAGGTGACCGTTCTGAAAGGCTATCAGTGCGTCAATGGGTGTTTTTTATGGGTGTTAGTGTGTCTTTGAATGGCAAAAAAATAGAAATCGGCTACATTTTCATCTGTAAAACCGATTTCTACTCTATTCTTTATAAAATACAGGATACCTTACTTTCCCACAAATCCAATAAAATCAAGGGATTTAGGCATCTTTTTCTAAGCCACTTAAGCGTATCGCTTGGTCTGCTGCAATGAGACTGTCTATAATTTCCTGCAAATCTCCATTTAAAATACCATCCAGACGATGCAGTGTCAATTTAATTCTGTGATCTGTCACACGACCCTGAGGGAAGTTATAGGTTCTGATTTTTTCAGAACGATCTCCTGTTCCAACCTGGCTTCTTCTTGCTTCTGCTTCTGCATCATGGCGCTTTTGCAGCTCCATGTCATACAAACGAGAACGCAGAACCTTTAAGGCTTTATCCTTATTTTTCAACTGTGACTTTTCATCCTGACAGGATATTACAATTCCTGTAGGAATATGTGTTAAACGCACAGCAGAGTCTGTAGTATTAACGCACTGTCCTCCATTTCCGGAAGCACGGAATACATCAAATTTACAATCATTCAAATCTAACTGAAAGTCAATTTCTTCTGCCTCTGGCATAATCGCTACTGTAATGGTAGAAGTATGGATTCTTCCTCCGCTTTCGGTTTCTGGCACACGCTGCACCCTATGAACCCCACTTTCATATTTCAATTTTGAATACGCGCCCTGTCCATTAATCATAAAGGTAACTTCTTTAAAGCCACCAATACCATTTTCATTAAGGCTCAGCATCTCACATCTCCAATTTTGAGATTCTGCATACTTTACATACATTCTATAAACTTCAGCTGCAAAAAGTGCGGCTTCGTCACCACCTGCACCTGCCCGGATTTCTACAATAACATTTTTCTCATCATTCGGGTCTTTTGGAAGAAGCAGAATCTTCAACTCCTGCTCCAATTCTTCAATTCTCTTCTTTGCATCTGAAAGTTCTTCCTTGAGCATTTCTCGCATTTCTTCGTCAGATTCCTCATCCAACATCATCAAACTATCTTCTACTGTTTCCTTGCAAGTCTTGTACTCCTGATACGCATCTGCAATAGGCTGTAACTCACTCTGCTCTTTCATGAGTTTCTGAAATCTTCCTGTGTCATTTGCCACAGTAGGTTCATTCAGCTCATTTAAAATTTCTTCAAGGCGAACTAAAATGTCCTCCAATTTATCAAACATTATTTTTCCTCCTGTTTTCTGATTCCTGTTACACATCTATCAAGGCCCGCTAAATCCTGCACGACCTGAATTTGTTCATATCCCTGTTTTTTCATAAGGCCGCTTACTGCTTCTCCCTGATCATACCCTATTTCAAAAGCCAAAATTCCTCCTGGTTTTAAATATCCTTCGGCCTCTCTGATAATTTTCCTGTAAAAGTACAGTCCGTCTTCCTTGCCATCCAAAGCCATTCTTGGTTCATGCAGTCGGACTTCCTCCATTAAATCTTCAATAACAAAAGTTCTAATATAAGGAGGATTGGATACAATTACATCATAGCTTCTGTCTACCTGCTCAAACAAATCACTGTGCAACCACTTAGCAGGGATTTCCAGCTCTCTGGCATTTCTTTTGGCAACTTCTAACGCTTCTAAAGATAGGTCCACTCCTGTTCCTTCTGCCTGTTTCAAATTTGCAAGAAGACTTAGCAAAATACAGCCACTTCCAGTACATAAATCCAGGATTTGAAGGTGGTTCTCCTCCTGTTTCCAAAGGCTGCCGCATAGCTTCAGCACCTCTTCCACCAGAATCTCCGTGTCCTGTCTAGGGATTAATACATGTTGATTTACATAGAACTTCATCCCATAGAAATATCCCTCTTCTGTTATTTGCTGAAGGGGCACATGGTTTTTTCTTCTCTGAATCAATGCTTCATATTGCTCTGCTTTTTCCACATCTACAATTTCTGTTTCATGGACAAAATACCAGGTTTTAGAAACCTGGAACACATGCTCTAAAAGAAGCCATGCGTCCAATTGATATTCCTGGATTTTTCCTTGTTTTAGCTGGTTTTTTCCATGTTCCAAAAGCTCTTTATATGTTATCGCTTTCATCAGGGTTCTCCATTTCCTGTCTTTTCTGGAAAGTTTTCTTCTAAATATGCTCTCCAGTCAAAAACTGCTTCCACTGCTGCAATGGCCACCTCTGCCATATCTGGTGTAGGCTCCTTAGTTGTCAGCTTCTGCAAAGCCATTCCTGGTTTGGACAAAAGGGAGACAACACAATTATCGCTGTTTCCCGCCAACTTAATAATCTCGTAAGAAACACCTGCAATCACCGGTACTAAAAGAATTCTCACGATAACTCGCAACCACAAAGTCTGAATGGGCACTATTGCAAAAAATCCCATAAAAAATACAATACTGATAACAATAACAAAAAACAAAAAGCTGGTTCCACAACGCTTATGCAGTCTGGAACTTTTCATGACATTCTCCACAGTAAGGGGCATTCCATGTTCTACACAGTTAATACATTTATGTTCAGCGCCATGATACATAAATAGCCTCTGGATATCTTCCATTTTGGAAATCAAAAGCAGATACCCTAGAAACAAACAAATCCGCACTGCTGCCTCTGCTATGGTAATCATAGTTTCTGTTGCACCTATTTTGTGCAAAAGACTGGCAAGAAGATACGGCAATACCATAAATAACGCTACTGAAAAAATAATAGAAAAAATCACTGTTCCTGTCATAAGCAGTTTATCCTGATTTTCTTTCTTTGCCTCTTCCCGTACTCTTTCTTCCCCTTCCAGAGTCTTCCTCTTCTCCAGTTCCTCCTCTTCCTCAAAAAACGTGGCAGAATACATAAGGCATTTCGTACCTACCACCAAGGAATCTATAAAGTTAAAGACACCTCTTAAAATAGGAATTTTTAAAAGAGACTTCCATTTCATAACACTCTTATAGTCTTCAACTATTATCTCTATCTCTTTATCCGGTTTTCTCACTGCAATGGAATATACATCTTTATGACGCATCATGATTCCTTCCATGACAGCTTGTCCGCCAATATTTGATGATTTCATGTTTCCTCCTGGAATTTCCTTTAAACGCAATAAGAGGTTGAAGTCCTAAAACCTCAACCTCTTCCTACCTCATAATTATTTCATGCCGTATTTCTTATTAAATTTATCAATACGTCCACGAGCCTGTGCAGCTTTCTGCTGTCCTGTATAGAAAGGATGACATTTAGAGCAAACTTCTACGCGGAGCTCAGACTTTGTAGAACCTGTTTTAAATGTATTTCCACAGTTGCATGTTACTGTACATTCCTGATAATTTGGATGGATTCCTTCTTTCATGATTTTCACCTCTTCTATTATATTTTGTTTATTTATATTGTTTTATTGCGTTTTCAAATTCAAACAGCTTTTAGATTATATCATATGTAATATAAAAATGCAAGGCTTAATAAAGAAATCCTAACAGAAATCACCAAAACTATAAAGAAAAGTTTTATATCATCCTTTATATGCCTGATAGCCATTTTTGCTGTCTTCTTTTACTTTATATAACATCAAATCTGACTTTTCATATAACTCTTCAAAGGTTGTTCCATATTCCGGTGCTTCTGCAATTCCAAAAGAAGCGGAAATCGTCACAGACTTTCCATCCTTTGTATATGTTTTTTCAATGCTGCACATAATTCCAGGAATACTGGATTCATGACTTCAAAACTAGTTGCATTAAGCAACAGTGCTGCAAACTCATCCCCGCCTAGTCTTCCTAGTATATCATCCCTCCGGAATTTCCTGCGAAGCGTGTCTGCCACCTCTTTTAACACCTGGTCTCCATACTGATGCCCAAATGTATCGTTAATCTGCTTGAAATTATCTAAATCCATCAGAACAAAAAGATGCGTTCCTTCCTTACAGCGGGATGAAGCGAGAAATTCCTGTACCTTCATTTTGACAGTGGCCGCATTATACAGGCCTGTCAGTCCGTCTTTTTCTGCCCGCTCCTTCAAGTTCTGATTTTCCTTCTGTCCCTCTTGCAGCAGCTCTTCCTGCACTTTCTTTTCTGTGACATCTTCTATAATACCAACCGTGTTCAAAATATGATGCTTATTATCAAAAATATTTTTTATGATAATCTTAAACCACTGAATCTGATTCTCTGCTTTTACTTTTATAATTTTTTCCAGAACCTCTTTTTCCTGTATCTGTTCAAAAATATCTTTAAAATCCTCCACCGAGGTCTCTGCAATCATGTTTTTCTCTAAAATAGATTCTGGAACCCTGCTCAGAATAGAGTTTGGCAGCAGGCAGTTTTCCACTCCCGCCTTTTTCCACAATCGTTTCGTATTGATATCATACTCAAACACAATCTGCTTCGACTCCTGAATCGCTATACGCATAAGCTCTTCACTGCTGACCGCCTCTGTATGAGATGCCTGCAGTTCTTCCTGTACTTTTTTATTGAACCAGTATAGCCCTGCCAGCAGAAGCAAAAAGGCCGTTCCCATTTCCAGAATCATGAAATAAACTTCTTCATTGATTTTTCCTGTCCACTGTTTAATATATTCGCTGTTAATCGTAGAAAACACATAGTATTCTTTCAGACCAAGGGGTGTGTAAAAAGAAAATCTTTCTTCCTCTCCCTTACGGAATTCAAAGCTATCTGATTTCTGTTTTTCCATATCAGCTTTTATTTTTTCTAAACTTCCCTCCAGAAACTCATATTCCGCAAAGTCATCCCACACATTTTTATTTTGTATCAAGGTATCTTTATTTTGAAATCTAGTTACATAATTTCCTTTAGAATCTACAATCTGTGTGTAAATATCACTTCCTGTCACATTTTCCATAAGCTTATCCATGGTTCCCACGTTCACAATGCCGAAGATTACTCCGCAGGAAACGCCGTCTTTCCATATAGGAACTGCCAGTACCTGTACCTCTTCTCCTTCTTTCACCTGAGAATCCAGCACATCAGAGATAGAAATCTTTCCTTCCATGGCATCCTTAAAATATTCCCGTTTTTGGATATTGGTCCTATGCTGCTCTGAGTCCATAGCGTTTCCCTGGGCATCACTGGCTCCCACATAATCAAAGTACCCTGATTGCACCACCAACACCATCTGGCGGGTGACCTGATTCAGATTACTATTTAGCCCTTTCACATTTTCTGCAAGAGCCTGTAGAGAAGAAACCATATTCGCATATTTCTTTTGTATTGTTTCTGCCTTTATTTTGGCTGTTTTTCCTAATTCTTCCTGTTTCTGATGCATCTCCATGCTCAGAAAAGTTTTCTGAAACTTAAAAAATGCATGAAACATGAGTAGAAAAAAGCATAACACAAAAAATAAAAGTAGCCGTATTTTTTTATTATGTCCTTTGTCCAAACCCTCACCTCATTAAATAATCTCTTTTTTTAATCATATCACAATTACAGGCTGAACAAAAGAAAAAAACTGGTCTTTTCATTTATTACTTTTCTAAACAATACAAAAACCCTCCCAGAAGATTTCCTGAGAGGGTTGTAAAATGCTGTTTGAAATTGTCTGTCCTGCAACAGAGAGATTATCTCTTGCTGAACTGTGGTGCACGACGAGCTGCTTTGAGACCGTATTTCTTTCTTTCTTTCATTCTTGGGTCACGTGTTAAGAATCCAGCTGCTTTTAATGCAGGTCTATATTCGCTGTCAGCTTCCAGTAATGCTCTGGAGATTCCGTGACGGATAGCACCAGCCTGTCCTGTGAATCCACCGCCATGAACATTTACTAAAACATCAAATTTATCAAGTGTTTCTGTCAGTGTTAATGGCTGACGAACAACTACTTTTAATGTTTCTAATCCAAAATATTCATCAATGTCTCTTTTGTTGATTGTAATTTTACCTGTACCTGGTACTAAGTATACACGTGCTACAGATGATTTTCTTCTTCCTGTTCCATAGAATTTTGTACTAGCCACTGTTTTTTACCTCCTAATTAAAATGTTAATACTTCTGGTTTCTGAGCTGCATGATTGTGCTCTGGTCCAGCGTAAACATGTAATTTTTTAATCATGGTTCTTCCTAAAGGTCCTTTTGGAAGCATGCCTTTTACAGCCAGCTCAAGTACTCTTTCAGGTTTTTTAGCCATCATTTCTTTTAATGTGGTTTCTTTCATACCGCCAACATATTCAGAGTGATTGTAGTAAATTTTCTGTTCCATTTTTTTACCAGTAACTTTGACTTTGTCAGCGTTTACGATGATTACGTAATCACCTGTATCAACATGTGGTGTGAAAACCGGTTTATTTTTTCCTCTTAAAACTTTAGCAACTTCAGATGCAAGACGTCCTAATGTCTGTCCTTCAGCGTCTACAACATACCATTTTCTTTCAATCTTATCTGGATTAGCCATATAACTGTTCATGGTTTTACCTCCTATTATCAACAATACTGTAGAATATTTTCATTTATTAATTCATATATGTTCTATGATGAAACTGCCATACCGGGGCTTTTGGCTAGGCATTTTCAAACTATGTCACATTGGTATATTATATTATAAGAAAAACTCTGTGTCAACATCTTTCTTCATATTAATATAAGTTTTTTCCTGCTCTTTTCTCCTTTGTTTCCATTTTGCTGTTTTTTCACGAATATTCATAGGGGTACGGTCTTCGAGGTCTTTTCTTCCTATACATAATTCATTACACACAAACACCAGATTATCGATTGTCAAAACGATTCCCTCTGACAAATCACTGGCAAAAAAGCGGATTGGTTCTTCTCTTTCGGAACGATAAATCGTCTTCACCAATTCTTGATCTTTTTGAAGAAATTCCAGTAACGGAACAGAAATCGCGGAATCCTCAAAACGGAGCCGGAACTTGTTTCTAATCATCGCCTCTATCTGCATACTTTTGTAGTTCCGATACGCAAGTCTTTCCAAAAGATTTACCATACTCCTGTCACAAATCTCCAACGTAGCATAAATCCCATTTAATTCCCTGGAAAGTTCATAATGCTGCTCCCACTCTTCCTTATGCTTATAGCGAACATCATGATCCACCTCATGCCAGCCTTCTGAAAATGTGGTGCGAATCTGGACTTCAAAGGTCTGATCAATCCTATAATTTTCCCAAAGCTCCTTTGGAAAACGATTCACAAACTCTTTTGGCATTCTGCACACATAATTCATCCGCAAAGGATTAAATTCATTTACCTTCGGAATATCCTCATGGGAATCTTTCTCTATAATGGCAAATGTGCTTTTCAGCATTTCCTTACATACAGGAATATCATCCATATAATATAGAACAATCCGAAGCCCTACCACATCCTGTAGTTTTTTATTTTTTTCCAGATACTCCTGTTTCTTCCATTCTAATTTGCGGTAAACAGAAGCAGCTTCTTTCACTCTGGCAAATATACGGAAATAAATGCCGCTTTTCTTCAGTTTTTTCTGTATAACAAGGCTCAAATCTTTTCCTATGGGAGCCATTTTCTCTTTATCAAGCAGTTTTCGTAATTCCTCTAGTTCTTTCATGTAAAACACCCCTTTACCTTGGCATGTTGTTTTATACACCAGACGCTACCTATTATAACAAGTTTTCCAATCACCGTAAACGGTTTTTGCATAAAAACGTGACCTTGTCACAGACTAATAAGGTATCTCTATTTTATAATACAAGCATATTAAATCACAAAATCAAAGGAGAAAAACAATATGGCAATTTTACACATAAAAAATCACGATTTTCAGAAAGAAGTCTTTGAATCTCAAAAACCTGTTATTTTAGATTTTTTTGCAACCTGGTGTGGTCCATGCAAAATGCTTGGAGAGGTTCTGGAACAGTTAGATGCTGAACGAGAAGATGTCAAAATCATAAAAGTAGATATTGATGAGAATCCATCTCTTAGAAAAGAATGGGAAATCAGCACAGTACCTTCTGTATTCTTTATCAAAGATGGGGAAGTCAAAGACTCTGCTGTAGGTTTTCTTCCAAAACCCGTTTTAGAAGAACGAATCAGCACACTCTAAGACAGAGTAGAAATTTTCAGGAAAGGCGGCATCCCTATGACAAAAAAATATGATTTTCTTATTATCGGCGCCGGTCCGGCAGGAATGACAGCTGCTATCTATGCCTCAAGGGCAGGATTAAAAACAGCAATGATTGAAAGTGGTGCCCCTGGAGGAAAATTACTGAAAACTAACGAAATCAGCAATTGGCCGGGTATTACCTCTGAACCAGGCTCTCAGCTTGCTATGGATATGTTCCAGCACTCCACCAGTTTTGGTGCTGTTTATGAATATGGAAAAGTAGTAGAAATCAAAGCAGACTCCTTAGATCCAACATCTGAAAAACAAGTTCTCTGCGAAGATGGAACGATTTTCCAAGCACCGGCAGTTCTTGTAGCAACTGGAACAAAAGAACGACTCATGAATATTCCAGGAGAAGCCCAAAACATTGGTAAAGGTATTTCCTACTGTGCAGTCTGTGATGGCGCCTTTTTCAGAGACCAGGAGGTTGCAGTCATCGGCGGAGGTAATGCAGCTTTAGAAGAAGCTGTGTACCTCACCAATTTCGCCAGCAAAGTTTACATTCTTATGCGACGGGATGTGTTTCGGGCAGATCAGATTGCTATTGATGCTGCCAAAGCAAATCCCAAAATAGAAATCATCCAGAATGTGATTCCAACGGAAATCCTGGATGATGGTAAACATGTGAATGGCCTAAAAATCACCAATACAAAAACAAAAGAAGATCAGATACTTTCCGTTTCCGGCATTTTTCCTTATATCGGAGCAGACCCTGTCACTGGGTTTTTGAAGTCTTTGGATATCTTAGACCAACAAGGTTACATGCTTGTAAATCCCTCCATGGAAACTAAAATTCCACTCTTATACGGAGCTGGCGATGTATGTCAGAAAGGACTACGGCAGGTAGTAACCGCTGTAAATGACGGCGCCATTGCAGCTCAGGATGCCTTTCACAAACTAAAAGTATAAAATCAAAAGCTACCATACGAAAAGAGTCTTTTATTTATATCTTTTCGTATGGTAGCTTTTTAAATTTTTACAGTTATGCACATCATACATTTAAAGGATATTTGTTTGTAAGTTTTTTCACAATTTCCATAGCCTGTTCTTTGTTCTCGCGACTCTTTACCATAAGGGCAATCGCTTCTGCAATTTCGTCCATATCAGCTTCGTTCATGCCTCTGGATGTTACGGCTGCAGTTCCCAGACGGACACCACTGGTTACAAAAGGTGATTCTGGATCGTTTGGAATCGCATTTTTATTGCAGGTAATATTGGCTTCATCCAGAAGATGCTCCATCTCTTTTCCTGTAATTCCAGTTCCCCTTAAATCCACCAGCATAAGGTGATTTTCTGTTGTTCCAGATACAATCTGGATTCCTCTCTTTAACAATCCATTACAAAGTGCTTTGGCATTTTTTACAATATTCTTCTGGTACTCTTTATACTCTGGCTGAAGAGCTTCTTTAAAACAAACTGCTTTAGCAGCAATTACATGCATAAGCGGACCTCCCTGAATTCCCGGAAAGACTGCTTTATTGAAATTAAATTGCTTTGCTATTTCAGCGCTACTCATAATCATACCACCTCTTGGACCTCTCAAGGTCTTATGTGTGGTGGTTGTAGTTACATGTGCATAAGGAATGGGACTTGGATGTACTCCTGCTGCCACCAATCCGGCAATATGCGCAATATCTACCATAAGGTAAGCCCCTACTTCATCTGCAATTTCTCTAAATCTCTTAAAATCAAGAATCCGGCAGTAGGCGCTGGCACCTGCTACAATAAGCTTTGGCTTTGCTTCCAGAGCAATTCTTCTCACTTCTTCATAATCAATGACCCCTTCATCATTGACGCCATATGGCACAATATCAAAATACGCTCCTGAAAAATTAGCCGGACTTCCATGAGAAAGATGACCGCCATGAGCAAGATTCATTCCCATCACTGTATCACCTGGTTTCAGCATAGCAAAAAACACAGCCATATTGGCCTGGGCACCGGAATGAGGCTGAACATTCACGTATTCGCACTGAAACAGCTCTTTTGCTCTCTCAATAGCCAGGCGTTCCACATCATCCACGCATTCACAGCCACCATAATAACGTTTTCCAGGATATCCCTCTGCATATTTGTTGGTAAGTGGACTTCCCATAGCTGCCATCACAGCTTTGCTTACCCAGTTTTCTGAGGCAATAAGTTCAATATGGGAATTCTGGCGCTGAACTTCCTGACAGATACATTCTGCAATTTCAGGATCTACCTGTTTAATTTCTTCCAATGAATACATACTTCTTACCTGACCTTTCCTGCTTATTTGGTTTATCACCCTTCTTAGTTTTCTCTCTGATAAAGATGTTTGTTTTTATCACAGAGACATTTTGATTAAAAAAAAGTGCCCAGAGCCGGAATCGAACCAGCGACACGAGGATTTTCAGTCCTCTGCTCTACCAACTGAGCTATCTGGGCGGGTAATATCTTATCTGTGATAAGTTGCTACCTTACAGCAACAAAGCAATCTTATCACAGATAAAGAAAAATTTCAACTCTTTTTTAAATTTTTTTATACTACTTGATTTGTAATCATACCAATCCCATCTACACTGCATTCCACCACATCACCAGGAGACAGGAATCTTGGGGGCATCATTCCCATACCCACGCCCGCTGGGGTTCCCATGGAAATAATCGTTCCAGCCTTTAACGTCATACCACTAGATAATTCCTCAATCACATGAGGAATGTCAAAAATAAACTGATCTGTCCTTCCATTTTGCCGTAAAACACCATTCACACGGCTTTTAATCGTGAGAATTGGCGGACGTTTCATATCATCCTCTGTCACCAGAAATGGTCCCATAGGGGTAAATCCATCCATACTTTTGCCGAAGTACCATTGCTTATGCCTAGTTTGAATATTTCTGGCACTAACATCATTAAGAACCGTATATCCAAACACATAGTCAAAGGCCTCCTCCCGTTTCACCTGAAAAGCATCTTTTTTCAGAATCACACCTAGTTCTGCCTCATAGTCCAGACTGTCCACAAGCCCTTGATAAGAAGGAATTGTACCACCATCTCCAGTGGCTTCATTCACCCTTTTTGAAAAATAAACTGCATACGTGCGTTCCCCCTGGAAGCTTTCCTTTTTGTATCTGGAGGACTCTTTTGCATGGTCCATAAAATTAAGTCCAAGGCAAATAATGTCCTGACGAGGATGTGGAATCGGAGCACAATGAACTACATCTCTATAATTCAACGTTTTTCCTTTTAAACCACAGCTGGCTTTTTTCATAAGCTCCATTTCTTCTGGACTTATCCGTGCAATCAAATCATTCATATCCTGAAACTGAAGTCCCAGCTCCTCCAGAGGAAAAAACTTCTCAAATTCATTGGCACTCATAACACCTAATCGTTCTTTTTTCTCTCCTGGAAGTTTATATGTTAATAACTTCATATTCCGCCTCCTCTTCTGTGTGCAAAATATTTTTACACACTACCTTAGCAAATTCCTTTTTCCATAGTAGCACACTGTCCATGAAATTTCAATCTCCGGTTGTACTCTTTCTTCTCTTTATGTATAATGAGGAAAGAAAAACTGCAATACTAAAAATAAAATAAAGGAAAAAGATACAATGAAAATTAGAAGATTACTGGCCGTTTGGAGTGCCCACTGTATTAAGTTAGCCTGCCAGCTTACTGGAAAACAAGGCGCCACATTGGCAGGCAAAGCGGCTCTTACCATTTACCCTCCTATTCTGGGTGAACTTGCGAAAGAAGTAAAACAAGATATTTTTGTGGTATGCGGAACCAATGGAAAAACCACCACCAACAATCTTCTGGCCTCTGTGCTGGAGGGAAATCACAAAAAAGTAGTGTGCAACCGTACTGGTTCTAACATGCTCAATGGCGTTGCTTCTGCTTTTGTCTTAAACGCTGGCTTCTCTGGTCATCTCAAGGCTGATTACGCCTGTATTGAAGTGGATGAAGCCTCTACGGTGAAGGTTTTTCCCCACTTTCAACCAGATTACATGATTCTTACCAATCTGTTTCGAGATCAGCTTGACCGTTATGGGGAAATTGATACCACTATGGAGCTTCTTGCTAAAGCCATGCACATGGCGCCTCATATGAAAATACTGGCAAATGCAGATGATTCCCTTTCTGCTTTTTTGGCCTTAGAACAAGAAAATCCTCATGCTTTTTATGGCATCAGCCAACAGGTCATCCAGGAAGAAGATGCCAGGGAGGTTCGGGAAGGACAATTCTGTAAACGCTGTGGAGAAAAAATGACCTATCATTTTTATCACTACAGCCAGCTTGGAGATTATGAATGCCCCCACTGCGGCTTCAAACGTCCGACTCCTGATTATGATGCCTCCCAGGTTTCTCTTACAGACGGTCTTTCTTTCCAGGTAGGAGAAAATACCATAAAAGCCAATTACCGTGGTTTTTATAATGTATATAATATTCTGGCTGTGTATGGGGCAGCTTCCATGGCAGGAATACCCCTTTCCCAGTTCAACCGTATCCTAGGGGATTATACGCCTCAATTTGGACGAAATGAATTGTTTGAAATCAATGACACTAAGGTACTCTTAAACCTTGCTAAGAATCCAGCAGGATTTAATCAGAATATTTCCGCTGTTATGACAGATCAGACGCCAAAAGACATTATTATTCTCATTAATGACAACAGCCAGGACGGGATTGATGTTTCCTGGCTCTGGGATGTGGATTTTGACCGTTTACAAAATGCAAATGCCGCTTCTATTACTGTATGCGGAAAACGCTGTCGTGACATGCAGCTACGGTTAAAATATGTAGATATCCCTTCAGATTTAGAACCGGATATTGAAAAAGCCATTACTGCCAAATTACAAAATGGTACAAAAAATCTGTATGTACTGGTGAATTACACGGGATTGTATTCCACCCACAATATTTTAAAAAAATTGGAGGGAAAGAAGTCATGAAACTTACCATCGGACATTTGTATCCTGAACTTTTAAATTTGTATGGGGACCGAGGCAATATTCAATGTATGATGAAACGCAGTCTCTGGCGCGGTATCGAGGCGGAAACTATTACTTTTGGCCTGGAGGATTCCATTGATTTTTCTAAATTGGATATTGTGCTACTGGGCGGTGGATCAGATCGGGAACAACGTATTGTATGTAGCCGTCTTAGAGATATTCGAGAAGATTTCCGAGACTATGTAGAAGATGGAGGAAGCGTTCTGGCTGTTTGCGGAGGCTATCAGCTTCTTGGACATTATTATAAGACCGAAGAAGATACTCTTGAGGGTCTGTCTCTGGTAGATTTGTATACAGAACAAGGCACCCCCCGTCTCATTGACAATATTGTTCTGGAAAACCCCGATTTCTCCCTTCCTATTGTTGGATTTGAAAACCATGGAGGTCGCACCTACATTGGCAGCAATAAACCTTTTGGAAAAGTGGTGTATGGACATGGCAACAATGGAGAGGATGGACAGGAGGGTGTACTATACAAAAATGTAGTTGGCACTTATCTTCATGGTCCTCTGCTTCCAAAAAATCCTCATATTTGTGATTATCTCCTTTCTAATGCCTTAGAACGGAAATACGGGAAGGGAACTCTGGAGCCTTTGGATGATACCCAGGAAATCCAGGCAAACCAAACCTTGTACCAGAGATTTGTACAGGGATAAAGGAATTGCTTATTTTCAAAAATAGGTATGCATTTCTGACTCAGTCTGCGTTCACTTTGAGCCTGTAGTCTCAAAGCGTACTCGACAAATTCGCCAGAAATACATATCTATTTTTTATTCTGTAGTTCCACTATACCTAAGTACATGAACCTGTTTTTGTTTTGTAGGAATTGTAGCAAAAATAAAAAATTTTAATTTTTTTCAAAAAAGTGTTGACATTTCTATTTTTCTATTGTATTATAATAAACGTCTTAAGGACACAGCAAAAAACAAATACTTGCGGGTGTAGTTCAGTGGTAGAACACCAGCCTTCCAAGCTGGATATGTGGGTTCGATTCCCATCACCCGCTTTCGTTAAGCCTTAATTGCTTAGCGGGATGTGTTTGTAGCTCAGCTGGATAGAGCAACGGCCTTCTAAGCCGTGGGTCGGGGGTTCGAA
>ENA-ORMO01002487-ORMO01002487.1-human-gut-metagenome-genome-assembly--contig:-NODE-2487-length-14576-cov-16.005027_pt1 | contig 14576 bp, 10 predicted proteins | sample MGYA00242106_ERZ509001 | MGnify/ENA primary metagenome ERZ509001 (study PRJEB26280, sample SAMEA2338736) | human gut metagenome | biome: human gut; feature: human-associated habitat; material: faeces... | reverse complement strand
GGACAGGCGGGAAAGCCTATAAAATGGGGAAAGTTAGAGGAATAATTATATAAATTTCAGTTTATACATTTATTTTTTGCACATTTGTCGTAATTATTGACTTTATTGTGCATAAAGTCTATTATATTGTTGCAGTGATTATTTGTGTTGTTTTCAGACGCAAAATGTTTGAAAACATAATTTTTTAGAATCGGGGTTATTATTATGAATTTTGATTTCTTGCGTTCGGCAACCGCATCGAGTTCAGCTTACAGAGTAGTTTGCGGTGAAATGATTATTGACAGCAATATGTGGAATGTTCACAACGAGGTTCTTGTGGCTGTTGTAAGGGACGGCTATATGACCGTTGAAATGGGTGCTGACACTTATTCGCTCTCAACAGGCGACATTTACTTTATTTCACCTAATCAGAGATATAAAATTAATAATACAGGCAACGCAAGAGTTGACGTTATTCTTCTTAACCTTTCAAATCCTGCATCGCTCACTCAGGAGTTTATTCCGCAGAGTCTGATCAGAGGTCTTGTAACAGGCAACTGCACTCACTTTGCAAAGGTTACAAGAGGCGACTACCGTTATAACAATCTTATTGACGATATGAACACGGTTATTTCTGCCGAGAACGAAAAGCACGAGTTCTTCCAGATTCTTGTTCACGGCAAAATGTACGACATTTTCTATATTCTTTTCTCATCGGGTCTTGTTAAGATTTGTGATGTTGAGGCTCAGGGCAAAAAGTACCGTGCTCTCCGCAGAATTACGGAATATATCAACAACAACTTCTGCGACAGCATCACTCTCGATACAATAGCTCAGACAACAGGTCTCAGCCGTTACTATGTGTCGCATCTCTTTAAGGAGCTTATGAATACAACATTTGTAAACTACCTTAACGAGCTCAGACTGACAAGAGCCGCCATGCTTCTTACTACAACAGACACTCCCGTTATCGAAATTGCAGGTATGTCGGGCTTCAACAACATTTCAAACTTTAACAGAGCATTCAAAATGTACTACGAAACAACACCTTCAAAGTACAGAAGAGCCGAGAAACAGTCATTTTAAATAAGTATTTTCAAAATAAAAAGCCGGTGCATATGCGTCGGCTTTTGTTTATGGTAATAATTTGTCCGCTTAGGTAATATTGTTTAAAAAAGGCAGTTCATTTTTGTAGAATGCTTAAATTGAAAAGAAAAGCATACCGTGGTATAATTGTTATATGTGTGACAGCGTGTCTTTTTGTGCGTCATTTGTGTTTAGAAGTATTAAACGGCGGTGAAACGATGAAGTTTTTTAATAAAAATATAAACAAGGTTTTGTCGGTTGTGCTTGTTGTAGTATCCGTTTTGGTAGTTTTGCAGTTCGTCTGCTCAAACGGTACTCTCAACGCCGGAGAAACTCCGACAGAATCGGCAATGGCAAGGGTAAATCCGAATATTCGGAAGATTGTTCCGACAACAACTGTTTCCGCAACAACCGTACCCGTTGAAACAACAACGGCAAAGCCTAAAGCAACCAAGGCAACAACTCAGCCTCAGACAAAAGCCACAAAGGCAACAAAAGCGACAACTCAGCCCGTGACAACAACACAGGCAACCGTTCCGTTTGCTACGGCAATTCCGCCAAAAGAGCCTGTTGATTACCAATCTCAATGGGACGCAGGTTATCTTGTGGCAATTGACAATCCGGACAAAACCTATGAATGCTCCAAGGTAACGCTTACCGATGAGGACAGGGATCTTCTTGAAAGACTTTGCATGGGCGAATTCGGTTCGGGCGGTTTTATAGGAGCGGCACTCATTGCTCAGTCGGTAAAAGATGCAATGTGCTTTGACGGTTATCCGACAGTTGCCTCGGTTATCGAGAACTGCCATTATACCGGCAGTACCAAAATCGGCACAAATCAGGAATGTATTCAGGCGGTAAGCTATATCTTTGACGAAAACAAGGATGCCGTTCAGCACCGCATTATGTATATGTATAATCCCGATATGGTTCAGAGCGCTTTCCACGAAAGTCAGAACTATATCCTGACATATCAGACTGTCAGATTTTTTGACAGGTGGGGGTATTGACGAAAATCCTTGATTTTCGTCAGCTAAATTCACGCAAGCGTGAGCTAAATTTGCTACGCAAGCTAAATTATCCTACGGATAGCTAAATTGTCCTGACGGACAGGTAAAAGTTAATAGTGAAAAGTTACGGTCGGGAAGATACATTGCAAAATGCAAAGCTGTATTTCCCGACCGTTTATTTTATCATAAAACTGTATACTATGTCTTTGCACTGTTGTATACTATGTTACTACACTGCACATATTATCCGCCCGCACGGCGAGCCGCCGTTCCCAATTCGTGTAGATAGTTTGTGCAATGCTAAAACATATTATACCCGAGCGTAGTATTGTAGTTGTTCGCCCGTTCGTGTGCAATGCACACGATTGCACGCAATGCGTTCAAAATTGGATCCATAATTTGTGTTATTACCTACCGATGTCCGATGAACGCCCGTACCGTAATCAAAACTCAACAACCTCTTTTTCTTCAATTTTGTCTGTCGGTTCGATTTTTTCTTCGGAATATTTATCCTTGAAACCGTCAATTACTTCGCATATGATTTTTGTTGACGTCATAAACATTACTCTGATTTTGAATTTTTTCCTGACATACTTATTGACTGCGCCGGCGCCCATTGTGCCGTTGGCTTTGGTGTACGGCGAATTTGCGATATAGCCGACTGTGCCGATGTTTTTCATCGTGACCTTAATTGCCTCGCTGTCATACGGGTTGTTGTGTTCCTTTTTGCATGTCAGTTTTTTGCCGATGCTGAACGGATTGAAACCGTAGTAATATTTCATTCCCGTGATTGTAACATAAACCTTTTTCATAATAAATTCCTCCTTCGATTTTGTGGATTATCGTCTGCGGCGATTTCTGTGGTGGGTGGGTTTCTTTTTTATCCCCATAATCGTCTTTACAGAACCTGACACAGCGTATGCCGTGAAGATGTAGACACAGAAATTCAGCATTGTTATTCCTCCTCGTTTTCATTTGCCTTCCTTACTGTATCTATATTTTATCAAAAGAGGTGTCCGATAAAACGGACTTTGGTAATGACCGCAAACGGTCATTACAGTGAAATTCGCCGTTGGCGAGTGAAATCTGACTTTGTCAGGTGAAATCGTTCTGTCGGACGGTGAAATTGCCCTATTGGGCAGTTGCGGTCGTGAAGACAGTCTGCAAAATGATAAACAAAAGTTCCCGATTAATTTGATTCGCTATGCGAATCAATCTGTAGAATACAAAACAAAAATGCATCAGAGCCTTACCGGGCATCTGATGCATTTTATTTATCTGACTGTCTTCTCAAATTACAGGCGGTGGTACACCACCAACCTTAATTTTCCATTTTCAACTTTCAATTAAAAAATAACGCTCGGGCGATAATGTTTGAACTATCGCAAACTGTCTTCACGAACAGGGCGCAGCGACACGCTGCCGGCGACTCGCCGTTATTTAAGAGTTTTCATACATTGCTTGAATGTTTCGATTACATACCATGCTTCATCGTCTGTGAGAGTTGAGTTCATCGGGAGGGTGAGCTGGTTTTTGTGCATATTATACGCATTCGGATAATCGGTAATCTTGAAACCACGCTTGTTGTATGCCGAAAGCAACGGCAATGGCTTGAAGTGGACATTGCACATTACGCCGTGGTCAGCCATCATATTATAGAACTTGTTACGGTATTCTGCGTCTTTGCCGATAAATCTTACAAAGTAAAGGTGACCGCTGCTGCGGTGGTTTTCATCGCAGTGATTAAGCACCTGAACAGGCAAATCCTTAAATTCTTCGTTGTAAAGCTTTATAAGTTGATGTCTGCGGTCGAGCATTTGATCGTAGCGTTCAAGCTGAGCCACACCGATTGCGGCAAGCACATCGGTCATATTACACTTGTACTGAGTGTCAACAACATCATATTCCCACGATGCGACTTTGTTTTTTTGATATGCGTCCTTGGTCTGACCGTGAAGCGAGAGAAGCATATACTGCTTGTACATTTCTTCCTCGTCAATTCCGTCATGTGAACGGTGAACAGCCGCACCGCCCTCGGCAGTTGTCATATTCTTTACAGCATGAAAGCTGAAGTTTGTGAAGTCGGCAATTTCACCGCACATTTTACCGTGCCATTGCGCACCGAATGCGTGAGCGCCGTCAGCCATAACAATAACTCTGCCGAACTTTTCCTGAAGCTCGTTGCGTGGATTGAAAACGCCTTTCTTTCTTTCAACAGCCTCAAAAATACGGTCATAGTCGCACACAACACCTGCAAGGTCAACAGGAATGATAACCTTTGTATTGTGGTTGATTGCCGCCTCCATTTTATCGTAGTCCATTTCAAAGCTGCCGCTTTTGCAGTCAACCATAACAGGCTTTGCGCCCACATGGTAGATGATTGATGCGGTTGCCGTGTAGGTGTATGCCGGAACGATAACCTCATCTCCCGGACCGATGCCGAGAATACGCAGAGTAAGTTCGGCACAAGAGGTCTGCGATGAAAGGCAGACAGCCTTTTCCGTGTGACATCTTTCTGCAATACGGCTTTCAAAAAGCTTTGTTTCGGGGCCTGTTGTAATCCAGCCCGATTTCAGAACCTTTATAACTTCGTCAATTTCTGCCTGAGAAAGGTCAGGCGGCGAAAAGGGAATTTTTCTCATTTTAAATTTCTCCTCGGATACAGCCGTGCATTAACCACTGCCGTACACAAACTATAGACAAATCTGAAAATATTTACACTCCATTATACAACGCAAGTCATAAAAAGTAAAGTTCCAAAATACCCAAAATATACTCTGAAAATGCGGTTTTGTATGGTGTATGAGCCGTATTGCAGTTGATTTTCAGCTTTTTTCGCTTTTGGAGGCTTTCTTTTGCAGATATTTCTTTTTTGTTGCAAGACCGCCTCTTATGTGCCTTTCGCTTTTGTTGGTGTCAAGAATTTCCCTCACCTGTCGGTAAAGTGCAGGGTTAAGTACCTTTAGCCGTTGGCTGACATCCTTATGCACGGTGCTTTTGCTCACACCGAACTTTTTTGCCGTACTTCTCACGGTTGCCTTGCTTTCGATTATGTATTCGCCGAGCATTGCCGCTCTTTCTTCTACGATACCTTTCACATACAGCCCTCCTGTCTGTCCTCCTTAGGTGGACATCTGTAATAGATTGTATGTGCATACAGCGGATTGTATGACGGTATAGTTTAGCATGTTTTGTTGCGCTTGATTGTGTTTTATTGCGTTTTATTGCGTTTTATCTGTAATTAAACTAAATTTTTGTATAAACAGACAAATTAGTGTTCATAACTTCGGTGTTTATGTGAATTGAATTGTTGTGCCTGTGAATGGTATAATTTAGTTGTAAAAGTCAGAGAAAATCAAATTTTTTTGTGCATTTTGTATCTTTGACTCAAGAAGGGGAAATATACATGAAAAAATTAACAGGTAAATTATTTGCAATGATTCTCACGGTATCGGTTGCAGTATCCTGTGTGGTGTCAACGGGCATTTTCACAGCCTCGGCATACACAGCGCCGAAAAAAGGCAAAATTGTTTACAACAAAGCAATACACAATAAATACAGCAAGGTCGAGAATACGATTCTTGACAGCCTTAAAAATTTTGACGATAAAATTGATATCAGCAGTCTAAATGTGCCGAGAAGTGATATTTCGGAAATTTTTAGGGTGCTGACATTGACTCATCCTGAGCTTTACTATGTGAATCAGGGATTTTCGTACTCCTACTATCCGTCAGAGGACACGATTACATCAATCCATCCCGAGTACACAATCAGCAAGAGCGAGTATGTAACACAGAAAAAGTTGCTTGATAAAGAAACCGAGAGAATACTTTCACTTGTAAAAGAGGATATGACCGATTCCGAAAAGGCTCTTGTAATCCACGATGAGCTTGCCATTATGAGCGAGTACAGCACATCAGATTACAACAAGGCTGATATTTACAATTCGCTTGTTGAAAAGACTTCCGTATGTCAGGGCTATGCGCTTGCGTATTCCTACATGCTTTCACTTGTCGGAATAGACTCCGAACTTGTTGATTCAAACTCAATGAACCATATGTGGAACAAGGTTCATATCGGCAACGCTTGGTATAATGTTGATGTTACATGGGATGATCCTATTAATGACCGACCGGGACACGCTCAGCATACATACTTTCTTTTAAGCGACAATGCCATTCAGAATCTTCCATCAAAGCACTATGATTACACAATAAGCAACAGCGCAAATTCGACAAAATATGATAATTACGAAATCCATAATTTCGACACAAGGCTTTGCGAAGTTAACGGTGAATTTTACGGCTTTGTCAACAACAATTCTTCAGCTAACAAGGGTGCATTGTTAAAATACAAGCTTGACAGCAATACTACATATGAGGAAAAGCTGAAATTGAACGAAAGATGGAGCGCAGGCGGTAATTCCTACTGGATAAATACATTTATGAGCCTTGAAAAATACAACGATACTCTGTATTTTAATACCTCCGACGCCGTGTATTCATACGATGTTAAAACAGGCAGACAGGCAGTTGTCGCATCCGATATCAGTGGTGTGTCCGCATCATCAGGCAGGCTTTGCTACGGAATGGTTCTCAAGGGTGACGCAATGTATGCCGCCGTGTCGGATTCTCCGAACAACAAAGCGACTTTGAAGTATATAAAAAGGGTTGACAAAGACAGTCTTGCAATCGGTATGACAAACTATATTATGATTTCAAGCACAAATTCAATTGAAAAAGCATATTACGGTGACGCAAACGGTGACGGCAAAATCAATGTTTCCGATGCAACCGCAATTCAGAAAGCAATTGTGGGTCTTATCAATCAGAACGAGATAGAGCGTATAAACTCTGATGTAAACTTTGATTCCGATATTACCGTCATTGACGCAACCACAGTTCAGAGGTATATTGTAAGGCTTATATAACGGCAAGCCGTTGGCAAATTGAAAATGGAAAATTTAGGACTGCGGTGGCACACCGCAGTCCTTTCGAGAAGATAGTTAGATTAGGAAATTGCATTGATGCCCGATACGGCATTGATGCAATTTTTGTTTTATTTATATAATTTTAATTTGTACAAATCTTTGCGTGGTTATCTGCAGGCGTATAATATCCGCCCATACAAATTTGCAACAACTTCCATATATACAAAAACGGTCGGGCGACAATGTTTTGCATTTTTGCAAATTGTCTTCCCAACCATAATTTTCCATTTTCCATTTTCAATTTTCAATTTTATGCCCGAACCGTACACCGTTACTGTTCAATATCGCTATTGATTTACCCATGCAATTATGCTATAATTCTAAGGATATAGTGTATTAACGGAGGCTTTGGAATGCTGGATTCATATGTTGAAATTGACCTTGACAAAATCGGTGCAAATGCCCGTGCGATAACACAAAAATACAGCGACTACAAATATTTTATTGCCGTTCTCAAGGGTGACGGTTACGGTCACGGTATGGAAGTGGCAAATGAAATGTACAAAAACGGCATTAACTATTTTGCCGTGTCCTCTCTTGAGGAGGCTCAAAGCTTTCGTAAGGTCAACAAGGACGCTCCGCTTTTGTGCCTGCATCCGGTTCATCTTTCGAGAATTGAGGAGGCAAAGCGGCTTAATCTCACCATTGCCGTGAATGAGCTTGACTACCTCAAAAGGTTGCTTGATTTGAACATTGACTGCAATTTCAAGGTTCATCTCCAGATTGATACAGGATTTAACCGCCTCGGCTTCAAGGATAAGAACGAGGTTAAAACTGCCGTTGATATGATTAACGGTTCAAATTTTGTTCTTGAGGGAATTTATCAGCATTTTGCAACAGCCGGAATTTTTGATCCCCATTGGGACGAGCAGGTCAGAAACTTCAAGGAGCTTACATCGCTTATTGATTTGAATAAAATCCCGATTGTCCATATGGGCAGTTCCGTTTCAATGCTCACCCACCCGAAACAGCCTTTTACAACAGGCGTGAGAATGGGCATTGCAATCTACGGCTACAATGTTGCCCCCGATTCTCTTTCAAATTCGCCAAAGGACAAACTTCGCAAAATGCGAAACAATTACTTCATTAAGAAGTACAACATCAGCGAAACATATTTTGATGTAAAGATAGATTTACAGCCGGCTATGAAGATGAAAACCCGTATTCTTCAGCTTAAAAAGGTGAACAAGGGCGAGTGGTTCGGCTACAATGCGTCATACACGGCAGATGAGGATATTATTCTTGCAATTCTTCCTGTCGGCTACAACAACGGCATCGGTCACGCAAATCACAACAGACAGGTTGTTATCAACGGCAAAAAATATCCTGTTGTCGGTGAGATGTGTATGAATATGACGGCTGTTAAGGTTGATTCATCGGTTAAAATTGATGACGAGGTAACGCTCCTCGGTGACGGCATAACAGTTGGAATGTTCGGCAGAAGTTCGGGTATGGGCAATGCTGAGGCGCTTGTGAATATAGGCAAGAACAATCCGAGATTTTATGTAAAAGACGGTAAGGTTGTAAAGGAGAAGTAAGATGGCAGTTTCGGTACACAAATGGCTTTTGAATAAATTCAGAGATATTAACCACAGCAGAATGGATAAGCACATTGACATTATCGCCAAGAACAGCGGTAAGTCAAAGGCTTATATCAAGTTCGACATAATCCGCAACTTTCTCATCAGAGGCACAGGCTACACGGACTATTTCCGTTGCGATTTTATCAACCTTTCGGCTAAAGAGAAAAAAACCTTTGTAACTGCAAAAACTTTCTACAAAATTCTTGAATATCTCAACGATGAGGAATATATCGTTCTTCTTCGTGACAAGCTTGTTTTTGACGAGCTTTTCAAAAAGTATCTCAAAAGAGATTTTATCAACCTTCGCACAGGCAGTAAGGAAGATTTCAAGAAGTTCCTTGACGGCAGAGAAACCGTTTTTGCAAAAGATCCGACAGGCGAGGGCGGTCACGGCATTTCAAAAATCACCGTTGCCGATGTAAAGGACAGCAACAAGCTTTATGATGAACTCAAGGCAAACGGTCAGCTTCTTGTTGAGGAAGCAATCGTTCAGAGCGATGACCTCAACGAAATCAATCCGTGCGTTGTAAATTCATGGCGAGTTGTTACGCTCTATAAGGACGGCAAGGCGCATATAATAAATAACGCTCTCCGTATCAATCAGGACGAGTCGAATGTTATCGGCTGTACAAATGACCTCTACCTCAGCCTTGATGCAGACGGCAGAATCGACAGTAATGTAATTGACGACTACGGCAATGTTTATGACAAACACCCGATGACAGGCAAAAAGTTCTCAGAGGTTAAGATTGCAGGCGTTCGAGAGGCTCTTGACATGGTTGTTGAGGCAGCGGAAAAGATTCCGCAGGTGAGATATATCGGTTGGGATATCGCCTTTTCAAAGAACGGTCCCGTTATGGTTGAGGGCAACGAGTACCCGGGCTATGGACTTTTGCAGTTCTATAAACTAAAAGGCAAACGCACAGGCCACCTGAAAGAAATCGCCGATGTCCTTGGTGACGAGATGAATAACATTAAGCTTTGATTATTCAGCAAAAAACTTTATAATAAAAACAAAAAACAGCACCGATATGACTGACCCGACCCCCAAAAGTTAGACCTAAAAAATCTAACTTTTGGGGGTCGGGTCACAGGACAAAGTATCTGCCCTTGATTATAATTTAGTCAAGGGCAGTTTTATTTTTACAAATTATTTTGTTCAAAATCGATTACGATGATTTTGCTCTTGCTTTTTGATTAAGCCTTACAAACACTTTGCATTGTTCAATACACACTTCTTTTTGCTCTGCTGTAAGACTGCGAAATACTCTTAATAGTTCATCCTCCTGACGAGAAGAGGCTTTGTTGGTTCGACACCCCAAAAGATAATCTATTGAAACACTAAAATAAATTGCAAGAGATTTTAATGTAGCAAAATCGGGTTCACGGGTATTCTGAACATAACTGCTTACTGTTGAGGGAGCTATATTTAATTGTGAAGCTAATTCTTTTTGTGTAATGCCTCGTTCGTCAATTAAAATCCTTAATCTATCACCAAAATTCATTAAATCACCTCGTATATATCTTATATGGTATTGACAAAAATTTTTAGATAATAACACGAAATGCGTTGACAGTTTACGAAACGAGTAATATAATGAAACTAATATACTATATTGACACGGAGGTATGAATATGTTACGGCAACAAACAGAACAGCAAACAAATGAATATCAAAAAGTAAAGAATAAGAACAGCAAATTTTTTCAGATACTAAGTGTTATTCTGATTATTTTACTTTTGCTTGGCACAATAGGTTTTGTTGTGTTTAAGGGTGATTCAAAAGTAGAAAACGGACTTTCTGCATATGAATTGGCTGTAAAATACGGCTATGAGGGAACTGTGCAGGAATGGCTTGATTCTTTTTCAGGCAAATCTGCCTATGATATTGCGGTAGATAATGGCTATTCAGGCACTGAAAAAGAATGGACATCTGCACTTGAAGCTTCATCAAAGCAGGATGGTGCAAGCATAAAGACCGCTTCTTTTTCGTCGGATGGTGAATTGCTTATAACCTTGTCCGACAATTCTGTCTTAAATCTCGGCAAAGCTATAGGTGCTGACGGCAAGAATGGCGCTAATGGCAAGGACGGTACAAACGGAATTAACGGCATTAACGGTAAGGATGGCGTCAATGGTTCTAATGGCAAAGATGGCAAAAACGGAACTAACGGTAAAAATGGTGTTGACGGTAAAGACGGAGCAAACGGTTTAAATGGTGCTGACGGCATTAACGGTACTAACGGTAAAGACGGTGTAGACGGAAAGAACGGTACAAATGGTATTGACGGTGTTGGCATTACAAATGCAAGTATCAATTCTGACGGTCAGCTTGTACTAAACTTTTCAGACGGAAAAACTGTTAATCTTGACAAGGTTGTCGGGATGAACGGTACTGACGGCATCAGTGTTACAAATTCTGAAATCAATTCAAACGGTGAGTTGGTTCTTACATACTCAAACGGACAGCGTTCAAACCTTGGTGTAGTTGTCGGTGCTGATGGTAAAGACGGACTTAACGGAGCAGACGGTAAGAATGGCATAGATGGCACTAACGGTGTTGATGGTAAGGACGGAAAAGACGGCATTAACGGTGTTGATGGCAAAGATGGAAAAGATGGTAAGGATGGTACTAACGGTGTTGATGGTAAGGACGGAAAAGACGGCATTAACGGTGTTGATGGCAAAGATGGAAAAGATGGTAAGGATGGTACTAACGGTATTGATGGTAAAAACGGTACAGATGGTATTAGCGTTATAAAGTCCGAAATCAACTCAAAGGGCGAATTAGTCTTAACTTATTCAGACAATGCAGTTGCTAATCTTGGCATTATAGTAGGTGCTGATGGCAAAGACGGTATCAATGGCGCTGATGGTAAAGATGGAGTTGACGGCATTAACGGTACTGATGGTAAAGACGGCGTCAGTGTAACTAATGCTGAAATCAATTCAAGCGGTGAGCTTGTACTTTCCTATTCGAACGGACAGCGTTCTAATCTTGGAAATGTAATAGGTGCAAACGGACTTGACGGCAAGGATGGAAAAGATGGCGTCAACGGAACTAACGGCACAGATGGCAAGGACGGTAAAGATGGCACAAACGGTATTGATGGTAAAGACGGTATAAGTGTTGTAAAATCGGAAATCAATTCAAAGGGCGAACTTGTTTTAACCTATTCAGATAATACTGTTTCTAACCTTGGTGTTGTAGTTGGTGCTGATGGCAAAAACGGTATCAATGGTGCTGATGGTAAAGACGGTAAAAATGGAATAGATGGTAAGGACGGCGCTAACGGTAAAAATGGTCTTAACGGAAAAGACGGCAAAGATGGTGCCAACGGTGCTGACGGTCAGGACGGAGTTGGTATTCAGAATATAATAATCAATTCAGATAATGAACTCGAAATTACTCTAACAAGCGGTACACAATTAAATCTCGGCAATATTAAGGGTGCGGACGGCAAGGATGGTACAAACGGTGTTGACGGTAAAAACGGTGCTGATGGCAAAGACGGTACTAACGGAACAAATGGCACAGATGGTAAAGATGGTAAAGATGGTATCGGAATTACTGAAACAACAATAAATTCTGTCGGTGAACTTGTTATTAAGTATTCAGACGGAACATCTACAAATCTTGGTACAGTTGTAGGAATTAACGGTCAGGACGGAAAAGACGGTCAAAACGGTACTGATGGTAAGAATGGTAAAGATGGTACTAACGGTAAGGATGGTATCGGTGTTACAAAATCAGAAATCAATTCTGACGGAGAATTAGTAATAACTTATTCTGATGGAACTTCTTCTAATCTTGGTGTTATAGTTGGTGCTAATGGCAAAGACGGTACTAACGGAACAAATGGCACAGATGGTAAAGATGGTAAAGATGGTATCGGAATTACTGAAACAACAATAAATTCTGTCGGTGAACTTGTTATTAAGTATTCAGACGGAACATCTACAAATCTTGGTACAGTTGTAGGAATTAACGGTCAGGACGGAAAAGACGGTCAAAACGGTACTGATGGTAAGAATGGTAAAGATGGTACTAACGGTAAGGATGGTATCGGTGTTACAAAATCAGAAATCAATTCTGACGGAGAATTAGTAATAACTTATTCTGATGGAACTTCTTCTAATCTTGGTGTTATAGTTGGTGCTAACGGTAAAGACGGTGTCAACGGTAAAGACGGAGTTGATGGTAAGGACGGAAAAGACGGTCAAAATGGTGCAGACGGCAAAGATGGAAAAGACGGCATTGGCATTTCTAATGTAGTTATAAATTCAGACGGTGAATTGGAACTTGCTTTCTCCGATTCATCAAGTATTAACCTCGGCTGTATTGTCGGAAAAGACGGCAAGGACGGTATTAACGGAACTGATGGCAAAGATGGTGCAAATGGCGCTGACGGTAAAGATGGAGAAGATGGTAAAGATGGTGCTAACGGTGTTGACGGTAAAGACGGTATCGGAATTGCCAATGTAACAATTACTGATGATGGTGTTTTGAATGTTGAACTTACAAACGGAACAACACTAAATCTCGGAAGTATCAAGGGCAAAGACGGTATTGGTATTTCAAAATCAGAAATCAATGCTGACGGAGAATTTGTACTTACATATACAAATGGTCAATCTACTAATCTCGGAAAAGTTGTAGGAGCAGACGGCATTAACGGTACAAATGGTGCAGATGGTAAGGATGGTATAAACGGCGCTGACGGTAAAGACGGCACAGGCATTGTCAATGTAACGATTTCTGCTGAAGGTGCTTTGAGCGTTGAATTATCCAACGGTACTGTACTTAACCTCGGTAACATTAAGGGTGCTGACGGCATAGGTATTTCTAAGTCAGAAATCAATTCAAACGGTGAGTTGCTATTGACTTATACAAGCGGAGAAACTGCAAATCTCGGTGTTGTCGTTGGTGCAAAAGGTGCTGACGGAAAAGACGGAATTGGTATTAAGACTGTTACTTTGTCAGCTGATGGTGAATTGAGTATTCTTCTCACCGATAACACAGTGTTAAACCTCGGTAATGTCAAAGGCGAAAAGGGTGACACAGGAGAAAAAGGTGAAAAAGGAGATAAAGGTGCTGACGGCAAAGATGGTGTTGATGGTAAAGATGGCAGAGGTATTGCCGATATGGCAATTATCAATGGAGAAATTGTTATAACTTATACTGACGGAACAAAATCGGTTATTGGAAAAAGTGATGATGTTATTTTAAATGAAAGTGATACACTTGAATTCACTCTTCTTTCTGACGGAACTTATGCCGTAACAGGATGTTTGGTTGATAATCCAACAGAAATCACAATACCATCAAAATTTAACGGTAAATTTGTTACCAAGATATATAGTAATGCATTTGAGAATATTATAACTTTGAAAACTGTTAATATTCCAAATAGTATTCTTAGTATCGGCACCCGTGCCTTTTATGGTTGCAACACTTTAAAAAATGTAAACATCAGCACTGACAGTGAATTGCAGGAAATAGCAGGCTATGCTTTTTATGGTTGTTCTGCATTAACAGATATTTACTTCCCAACTTATGTTGATTATATCGGAGCTTACGCATTTTATCAGTCGGGATTAACAACAGCCGTTTTTGAGTGTCCTACGAATTGGAATTTGTTTGGTAAATGGAATAATGGTTATCCTGCACATTTATCTCCAACAGATTCAGCAAATGCTGCAAAAGCTTTATCAACAAATTATACTTCTCACACATCATCGGATTTTTACAAAAATGCATGGATACGAAATGACTCATATTCTAACGGATCAATTGTTGGCACATATGAGCGTGAACTATAATAATAAAAAGTAAAAAAGAGAAATAAAAAATAATAAAACAGCCTGAGTAATTTGTGGTGACCCCCAAAAGTTAGATTTGAAAGCGTAGTGGCTTTTAGCTGCTAC
>ENA-ORMO01002482-ORMO01002482.1-human-gut-metagenome-genome-assembly--contig:-NODE-2482-length-14597-cov-3.447600_pt1 | contig 14597 bp, 19 predicted proteins | sample MGYA00242106_ERZ509001 | MGnify/ENA primary metagenome ERZ509001 (study PRJEB26280, sample SAMEA2338736) | human gut metagenome | biome: human gut; feature: human-associated habitat; material: faeces... | reverse complement strand
AAAGGCTGCAGGGTGTCATAGGCATAGTCAGTCAAAACAACTCTCATTGCCTTGCTCCTTTCTCTTTATCGGACCTTATCACATAGGTGTTAGCCAAGCGCAGCAGTCCGTTGAGGTTGTTTGGTACGATGGCCGCATGGCAAGTCTCCGGCAAAGCGGCTCTCCCCTCAATCAGCCAGACCTTTGCATCTTAAATCTTCGTCCTTATTATATATCAGCTTGCCAGCAGGTCAGGCAGGAAGGGAGAAATCTGGGGCACAAAGACCAGCACCAGCTGTACGGCAAACATGACTAGTAGGAAGGGGATAATCTTGCGAGTCATACCGCTCAACTTTGCTCCGCTGACCCCTTGGGCCACAAACAAATTGATACCTACAGGCGGAGTCATCATACCCAGCATGGTTCCAACGGTCAGCACAATGCCAAATTGCAACGGGCTTACCCCCATGGACATGAGAGGTGGAAGGAAGAGAGGAGTATAAATAAGCACCTGAGATGCTGTCTCCAGGAAGGTACCAGTAATAAGTACCAGTACAGCGAATAGGGTCAGCAGCACATAAGGACTATTAGATATTCCCAGGATAAGCTCGCCTACCATCTTGGGGATATTTTGAATTGTCAGGTACCGGGAGAAGGCAATGGCAAAAGCCAGGATAAATACGGTGGTACCGGAGGTAACCGCTGTTTTATACAGCAGCCCCGGTAGATCTTTCATCCTCAGTTCTTTGGTCACAAAAAGGCCAATAATTAGCGAGTAGATCACTGCAACCACAGCGGCCTCAGTAGCAGTAAAAATACCGCTATAAATGCCTCCTAGAATAATGACCGGAGAGAGCAGAGGCCAGATGGCCTGCCGGAAGGATTCTCCAACCCGCCGCCAGGAGAATTTGCCTTCATCCGAACGGTAGCCATTCTTTTTTGCGATTACATAGGTAGTCACAGCCAGTGCGGCGGCCATAATGAATCCTGGGATAAACCCAGCCATAAACATTTCACCGATGGATACCTCACCGGCGATACAGTAGAGCACCATAGGGATAGAGGGCGGAATAAGCACGCCTAGGGAACCTGCACTAGCAATGAGGGCGGCGCTAAAGTCCCGGTCATAGTGTTTTTCCACCATGGGAGGAACCATCATGGCCCCTACAGCAGCTACCGTACCAGGGGAGGAACCGGATATAGCCGCAAAGAAGGTGCAGAACAGCACCGCAATGATGCCGAGCCCACCAGAAACATTGCCTACCAGGCTGGAGGCAAAGTGCATCAGCCGCTTAGACAGTCCGCCCGTCTCCATCAAATAGCCAGATAGAATGAACATGGGAATAGCGATGTAGGTATAAGAGTCAAGCCCTGTAAACGCCAACTGAGACATAAAGGCCAGCGGCATCCCAGTGGTCAACACGCCGGCCATTGTAGAGATACCAATACTGAAGGAGACAGGAACCCCCAAAAATACCAGCGCCAGGAACACGACCATCATCATAATAAAGGTACTCATGTCTCGTCCTCCCCCTTCTTCATTAGATACACGATCCGTTGGAGAAACCGTGCGGCAATCAGGACAAACATGGCAGCCACCAGTACATACAGTACCGCCATTGGCAGGCGCAGAGCAGCAGATTGCTGATTCATGCGGTTGGCATTCAAAATCATGTCCTTTAGGTTGAAGGCGATGACTAGGGAAATCAAGGCGCACAAAAGTTGAACTATAATATTTAATGCCTTGGTTGCCTTGGCGGGTAACACGCTGTCAATAATCTCTACCCGTACATGCTTGCCCTCCCCTGCTGCGGCACTAGCCCCTACATAGACCAGCAGGATAAACAGATACCTGGACAACTCCTCTGTCCAAGCCAGGGGTAGGCTGAGTACAAAGCGAAATAGCACCTGCAGAAAGCATACCAGAATCAACAGAGTAAAGAGTACAGCTGTGAGATAATATTCCAGTGGTTTTTTTGACCTTTTCACAGGTTCACCTCTTTCTTAAATCGTTCGAGGCAGTACCGTTTCGTCACAGCACTACCTCGAAATGCCCTTGTTACGCGGCAGCCTCAATGGCCTGCATCATCTGCTGATACATCTCAGGATTGATCGCATTGCCGTTACGCTCACGAACATCCGCCACAGCGGCACGGAATCCATCCTTGGCCTCTTCAGTCAGTTCAGTCACCTGCAGCCCCTCAGCAATCATGGCTTCCAAGGCAGCCTCATCTTCAGCAGTACACGCCTGGCTCATGTATTCAGTAGCAATGTCCACGCCCTCACGGACAGCGGTCTGCTCAGCCTCGGTCAAGCTCTCGAACCATTCCTTGGAGCACACAAAAGTGACAAAGGTAAAGACATGACCGTCCAGGGTCAAGTATTTCTGGACCTCGTGATACTTATTCGAGTAAATGTTGCTACAGGGGTTCTCCTGTCCGTCCACCACGCCTTGCTGCAGAGCGGAAAATACCTCGCTGCTATTCATGGGGGTAGGGCTAGCACCCATAGCCTCCACATATTCAAATACTCTGTCGGCTGCAATGGCGACCCTGTGATACAGCTCGTTGGCCTCTGGATTCTTGCTCCCGGACGGAAGCATAAATACTTCGTTCCCAGGAGAAACAGAAAGGACAGGCTGTCCATGGAGAAAAATCTCCAGCCGCCTGTCCTCTTTGCTAAGGGATTCAATTTGCTCCTTTCCGAGACACCGGGATAGTTCCTCAAAAAATTTACTCCCCACTGTAAACCTCCAATCTTGTTACTTCATTGAAAATAAAAAAAGCCCGTGCATTTTTTGCACGGGCTTAGGAACACATCTTTTAACTGAGTGTTCGTCCTCATATTCTTCTTGGATAAAACAATAACTCACACAGCATTGACTGTGTGAGTTATTGTTTTGGTGGAGATAAGCGGGATCGAACCGCTGACCTCTTGAATGCCATTTATAACACGGCTATTTTTTATCGTTTAATATCGTTTTGAAAAGTCCTTTATTTGCAACGGTTTTTCCGTTGCTTTTTGATTTTTATGGGGTATCGTTTAGTATCGTGAAATATGTTTGTTGACACATTCTGTTGACAAAAATGTTGACAATCAACCAAGCACCGCAGCCAAGCCGTCAGCAGCTTTTCGGAGGGTCTCCGGCGTTGTACCTGCGTAGAATTTGAGCGTGGTTTTTGCATCCTCATGCCCAAGAAAATCCTGCGTATCCTTTATGGATGCCTCACCAGATGCCAACATCAAAGAGCCGCAAGTGTGGCGCAGATCATGGGGGGATACATCGGGGAGATTATGTGCTTTGACAAAACGAGAGAGCCAACGAGTTGGAGCCGTGGGGAACATGGGTTGATATACATCCGTTTCAAGTGCGAAGATGTACGCATGGGGGAGCAGAACTGCACCGCATTCCTCTGCCTGTGCCTGTTTCCATTCCCGGAGCAGTAACAGAGCCGGAGTGGACAGCGGCAGAGTACGGATGGAGTTTTTGCTTTTGGGTGTGCCAACGGTTACGCCTTGCCCAGGAACATAGCCAACGGAGCGATTGATGCTGATGGTGCATTTCTCAAAATCGATATCCGACCATTGCAGGCCGACAACCTCACCACGGCGCAAACCCTCCAGAATTAGGATGGTCATCATGCACCGCCACCGCAAGGGAGCATTGTCCAGAGCCGCAAGGAAAACCTTTGCTTGTTCGGGGGTTAAGAAATCAACCTGCTTTGCCTCTGCCTTGATAGGCTTTACTTTCCGCATGGGGTCTTTTTCAATGAGATCATGCGTTTCTGCATACTTGAATAGGATTCTCAAAACATTCTGATAGTGCTTTAGGGTGGAGGTGGACAACCCCTCTGCCCGGAGGTCATTTAAGAACCGTTCAACATCCACACTCTTGATTGCAGCCAGATCACGGTTGCCAAATCGCTCCACGATGCGACCAGACATATTCTTGTAAAATTCCACCGTTGCCGCCTTGTGTTCACCGTTCAGCACATGATTTTTCCACCATATTTCCTCCACGAAATAGCGGAAAGTGTTGCGCTTGACAGGGACACGCCCAGAGAGAATATCTTTCTCCCAGTTGTCCGCTTGCCGTTGCATTTCTGCCTCCAGTTTTTTGGGGGTGAGTTTTGCCTCCCTGTCGGAGAGTTTAACCGTCTTTGTGGCGAACTGCTGCTTGCCCAATTCGTCCCGACCTACACACGCACGGAAACGATAGGAAACAATAACGCCGTCTTTGTTTTTGTAGGGTGTAATACTTGCCATAGTTGCCGCCTCCTGTTTGATTCTGTACATAGTATATCATTGTTGACAGAGGAAATCAAGAGGTCAAACAAGAAAAAGTATAAAAAGTTATAAAAAGTTGTTGACAATGGCTTGTTATGATGGCGCAAAAGTTCAAACAAGAAACAAAAAGGGGGTTGACAAATCGAAATATATGAGTATAATAATAGTAGAATTCAAAATTGAATAGCACCGTACCGAGGGTGACCAACCACCGAATCAAAGGCTGTTTGTCTGGAGGCAAAGGATCAAACAGAAATGCCATTTTTGCAGTACATGGCGGCGATGCCTTTATATCGCCATAAAAAACTGGAGAGCCTATGTAAAAGGAAACCCGATGAGGGGTAGCCGTGAATGTGCTATCCCGATAGGCGGTTACTGGACAGGGTACGCAAGGATATGATGGAGAGGCAATCTATCTATTTTTGTGTGTCCTGTCGTTTTTTCGTTGTAGGGAGCGACACACAAAGAGTGTGCCGTTCCTTTTTTGTTTTCTAAATCTTATGTGAAAGGAAACGAAAAGAAATGTACAACGATGCAAACAGAACGCAAACCCCTCCCCGGATGCTGACCATTAGACAAGTGGCACAGACCGGAATCCTCCCAGAGCATTGCCTCCGCTTGATGGCAAAGGCTGGGCAGCTCCCCTCCATAACTGTCGGAGAAACCAAAAAGATTTTAATCAATTATGATCGTTTGGTTGAACAGTTGCAGCAGCTTTGAGGGGGTGACGATGTGGCAATGAAAACAAAGTTAATCACCAGACCGAGCATTGCAGCCAAATTGATGGCGGCAGGATTCAAGGGAAACCAAACTATCAACCCATGGTCACCAGACCGGACGGCATGGGTATTTGATGCAACGCCGGAGTTTATCGCCGTATTGGATAAACTGGACACCCGAAAGAAAAAGGGCGGTGATTCCTCTGGCAAATGAGATTGACAATAAGATTGACTATATCTTAAAGCATTTAGGTGCTGATGGATATTTAGAGATAACCAAGAAAAATGGTTTTACAACTGATGAACTATACCAGTATTTGAAACGGTGTGAGGCAGAACACCTTGACCCAGAAACAGGCCGACCGTTGAGCGAAAAGGTAAGCGAGAACCGGGATGCTGTTTATATGCTACTGGATAAAGTGGAAAAGAAAATTGATGGAGTGCGGCAACAAGTGGTCTGCAATACGGCACAGAACTTTTTGACCATTCTCCGAAATGATGACCGATTCCAAAATGTCAGATATAACACCCTCCGAGGGTTGCCGGAGAAGATTATAAACGGCAAGGCCGTGCAATGGACAGATGCAGACGATGCGACATCGAGAACATTCATTGAAAGTTGCTACTCCATATCGAACCGACAAAAATACGAAGATGCCTTTTGTGAATTTCAGCATGACCGGGAATATGACCCCATACAGGATCGCATAAATGCGGTTGAATGGGATGGTGTGGCAAGAGTGGAAACCATGCTGCATCGGTGGTTAGGTGCAGAGGATTCCCCATACATTCGGGAATGCTCCCGGCTACTGTTTGCAGGTGGTATCAATCGAGCATTCCGACCGGGGGCAAAGTTTGACGATGTTGTTGTATTCGTAGGCAAACAGGGCGGAGGTAAGTCCACCTTTTGTCAATGGCTTGCCCTTGCTCCAGAGTTATACAGCAGTATCAAAACCATTTCCGGGCAAAAGGGTCTGGAGGGCATACAGGGTAAATGGGTAGTGGAAATCGAGGAATTACTTGCGACGATGGCGAACGATTATTCCGGCACCAAGAGCGAGGAAAACACCAAGGCATTTATCTCTACTGCATCCGATTTTTACCGAAAGCCTTATGATCGCAGGCCTACCGACACGCCCAGGCATTGCGTATTCATTGGAACAACCAACCGAGAAACATTCTTGACGGATAAAACTGGCAACCGCCGTTGGTATCCTGTTCGGGTTGATGTTGATGGGCGGTGGTTGTATGAGCATGAGGAAGAATGCAAGGCTGATATTCTGCAAGCATGGGCGGAAATGAAACACGCCTTTGACAATGGTTTACCCCTTGCCAAACCTGTGGCAGATGTCGCATTGCTGTCCACCATTAAGGAAGAACAGGCGGCAGCAGAGCAGGACGATTGGCGAGAGGGATTGATCGAGCAATATCTGGATGGCAAAGAAAAAGTTTGTTTAATCGAGGTATGGCAAAGGGCATTGTATCCAGATCGCTCCCCATACTACCCCGAAATGTCAAGGCGTGATGCCTATGCGTTATCGGCTATTATCTGCAACAAAATGGGATGGGTGCGAGGCAATGTGAGCGACTTCGGCGACTATGGCAGACAGAAAAGTTTTTACAAAGAACCTCCAAAAATAGACTTTGAACCCCTTTGATTGCAACCAAGTCTTGACGGCTGACCTTTGGTTGACACCGATGGTTGACCGAAAAAGCGTTGAAACACAATGTATTTTTGACCATTTCAACTAAACAACCAAACAACCAAGTATGTAAAAGATTATTTTAGAATTACAGAAAAATAAAAGTCTTGAATATGCGTGGTTGTTGGTTGTTGGTTGATTGGTTGACCAAACGAATAGAAAGGAATGATTTATTTTGACAGATGCAGCAAAAGAGGCACGCCGGGAATATATGCGTAAATGGAGAGAGGAAAACCGTCAATCCATCCGTGAGTATAACCGAAACTGGCGGAGAGCCAACCGGGATGCTATGAACCAGTATGCAAAGGCCTGGAGAGATGCCAACCCCGAAAAAACAAAAGGCTACCGGGAATCGTACTGGGAGCGCAAGGCAGAACAGATTGGGGGTGCGGTTTAATGACGGAATTTAATGCCCAGTTGATCGAACTGTTAGGGGAGAAAATCCAAAGACTTGAACAGGAAAAGGATCGGCAGCGGAAAGAAATCAACCGCCTAAAGCGTCAGATTCGAGAAATGGAGAAAAAGGCAAATGCGAAAACTGATTGAATATATCCGGCGGTTATTTTTGAAAACTGCCACGAATGAGGGGGGGTGTGGCTGATGGCAATAAGCAACGAGAAGATCATGGCTGCGCTGATTGCGACCGGAAGTGTTCGGGCGGCTGCAAAGGTTGCGTGCGTTTCAGAAACCACGATTAGGACAAGGCTGAGTGATACTGATTTTCGTGCGGAGTATGAAAAGGCGAAATCCGAAATCTTGACAGAGGCTTGCGATGCTTTGGCCGCAAGGCTGACACTTGCCGTTGATGTGCTGTGTGAGGTATTGGAGAATGATGCGACACCTGCCACCGTGAAGGTCAGCGCAGCAGATTCGATATTAAGGCAAGGTCTCCGCTATGTCGAAGTGGCAAATGTCCTCCGGCGATTGGATGCCCTTGAACAAAGAACCAACGGCGAGGGGTGACGGAATGAAAGAATATACAAACCGCTTGCAGGTGCTTGAACGGTTTTTCTGTGTCAAGTCAATTCCTACCTTTGACCAATTCAAAACGAAATGGGCGGAGGCTGACCCTCTTTCCCGGTCTGTTTTGGCTGCGTTGGCTGAAAGTGGAGATTTTGAAACCATGGACAAGCCGTGGCGGAATTATATGCTTGCTATCCGTGGGTATTTGCTCCAAATGGGAGAAATCACCGCCGATGCACAGAGCCTCCGGCAACTTGCCGCAGAGATGGAGGGGAATGCCGATGAAATCTATTCTTGACCGCCTCCGTGCCATGGAGAGGGAATTGCCGTCAATGGTTACGGTTGTATATCCCGATGGCACACAGGCCGTTGTGGAGGCTTTGAGAGCCTTTGAGATAGCCGCAAATAACAATGATGTGACTTTCTCTGTCCCAGACAATAACGCAATGGAAACCCTCCTGCGAGCCGTGGCTGAAGCCGTGAGAAAGCCGTGAGGAATACCAAACAAATGGAGTTGATGAACATGGAAAACGAATGGAAGGTTGACCCCAAAACTGGGGAGCGATACCGAATGGTAGGACATATCAAAGAATATGAAATGATGGTTCACACAAGCGGCGGCATTGTCCCGCAAAGCCAGCTTGAGGACTTCCACAAACGGCAGAAAGAAGCAGAGGAACGGCGCAAGGCTGCTGCTGAAGAAGCATGGCGAAACCGGCCACCGGCTAAATCTTGCCCCTTTGCCAACGGATGCAATACTTTGTGCAAGCGTGAGCAATGCAAAATTTTCTATGATGGAAAATGCAGTATTGCCACCGTTGCCGATGCCGTAGGCGTGGAGATCGAGGAAGCACCGGCAAACGATAAGCGAAAGTGTCCGTTTAGTATTTATGGCAAATGCGAGGGATGCGCATTGTATAACCACGGATGCGCAATCACCCGAATTGCAGCCGCTACCAACAAATGATTATGATGAAATGAGGTAAATTTTATGAGTCAGTTTAATTCTTTTATTCAGCAGGTAAACAACATCGCACAGGATTCCTTTGAGAAGCTGCAGAAGGCAGAAGCAACTTTTAAGAATGCAGAATCAAAGTACAATAGCAACCGCCGCCCTGCCCGTGGAGCATGGCATACTGATGCGGCTACCATTGCAAAGGTTGCCCGAATTGAAGCGGACTATCACGAGGCAAAGGAAGCCTACAACAAGTTGAGCCGCAGCTTGCCGGATCAGACACGGGCGGAAGTGGCAAAAATCCGCGTCGAACTTGAAAAGGCAGTAACCGACTTTTACTCTGCCAACCCCAAAGCCATTGATGCAAATACCATGGAACTGTTGCGCTCCGGCATTTTGAAGCCTGCTGAATATGATCGGCTGTTTGAAGCTGCAAACCAGGCAAACAATGCTACCATGTGCCGCTTGATTGCACAGGCAGCAGAAACCGCAGCGGCAAGCGCAAAGGACGATGAAGCCGCCCGGCAGTTCCGTTATGTAGCCAATAGGGGGCGGCAGGTAACCGGCAAGCCTTATATGGATGCTTTTGATTCTATGGCTGATGCTTTGGATCGTTGCTTGCTCCGTCCCTATCTTATTAAGGCATGGGACGAAATGACCGCCAACATCCGGGAAAACTTTTAATCATGGCTGTTAGTGACAAATTCATGAAACGGCAAGCAGAGAATGCCAAGGCTGATGCCCTTGTATGCTTGAACTGCACAAAGGCAGAATGCAATGGATCGGCACAATGTTTCCGTGAGATGAAAAAGCAATACCAAAAAGAAAAGGGGCGAACCGATGAAAAAGACACTTGATGCACGAATGAAAGCAATCGAGGCCAAGGCGGAGATGCTGACAAAGTTTGCACCTATCCATGTATCAATCCGCAAACATCTCTTTTACGATGAATTGCCGGAGGATTCATGGCGAGACCTTTACTGTGAGTATGTCGGCATTGACAGAGCCGTGATGGAACACATCATGCTGACGGCTGTGGGTGACCTCCATTTTATTCTGCATGACATTGAGAAACCTACCCCGGAAGAATTGCAAGAAACTATTGCGTGGGTAGAATCGAGGGTAAACAATTCGGAGGAATTGGAGACCTAAAAAAACCTAAAATATTTTCATATAGTGCAATCGGCACAATGTGAGTTTCTCCTTTCGGGAAAGCCGTCCGGCAATCGCTGGGCGGTTTTTCTGTTGTAGTTTATTCCTATGAACTGCGCTTTTTTTGTTGCCAAAAACCGATTTGTTGACACTTTTTGTTGACAAAACCCAATTTTGACGATTTTGGGAAAAAATCATTTTTGCGTAAAAAGTTTGGAATTTGCCCACAAACAAAGAAAAACACCGCAAACCAAACGGTTTACGGTGTGATTTTCTGTGGTGGAGATAAGCGGGATCGAACCGCTGACCTCTTGAATGCCATTCAAGCGCTCTCCCAGCTGAGCTATACCCCCATATAACCGGAAACCCTTGATTTTACTGAGTTTCCGGGGTTTTTGATTAAATTGTCATTTCCTCGCGTTGAGGGGTCGTCACATGCGGTTGCTGGCGCTCCCAGCTGAGCTATACCCCCATGTTGCCAGAAACCCTTGATTTTGCTGGATTTCTGAGCTATTCAATTTTTTGACTTTACTCTCCGTTGCGGGGGAGCACACCCGGTTGCTTGCGCTCCCAGCTGAGCTATACCCCCAAATGTGGGAAAGAACATTTATTTAGTTTTGTTGAGGGGTGCTGTTACACGCTTGTACCGCGCTCCCAGCTGAGCTATACCCCCATATTGTGCCTCACAGGGCAGGAATTATTTTAGCAGACGCACTTACCTTTGTCAAGGGCTTCCGCCAATTTTATTGCAAAATATTTCTTAGAGCCGGGATACACAGGCCAGATACAACACACGTCACACGTCCGACTGAGTCTCCCCGGTTCTACCCCACCCGTTCTGGCGTCTTTGCTCTCCGGCACTGAGCCGCCCTTCCCCCGCTTTTCTCCTCTCCCGCAAGATCCGCCTTTTTTCTATTTTTCTATTGATGGCCCGGCGTCTGTTGTGGTAGGATAGAGGCATCATTCAACAAGAAGTGGAGGTACCAAAATGAAACAGGACATGATCCTTATTCTCGATCTTGGCAGCGAGGAAAACCCCCGTCTGGCCCGTGAGATCCGCGCTCTAGGCGTTTACAGCGAAATCCACCCCCACGATATCACACTGGAGGAGGTCAAGGCCCTCCCCAACGTGAAGGGGATCATCCTAAACGGCGGCCCCAACCGGGTGGTGGACGGGGTTGAGATCGACGCCGCCAAGGAGATCTACAACCACGATGTCCCCGTCCTTCTGGCCGACCACAAGGGTGATCAGCCCTGGCCCAGCGATGAGGAGGAACGCAAGCAGGCCCTCTCCAATTTCGTGTTCGGTGTGTGCGGCGCCCAGCCCAATTGGAATATGGAGAACTTCATTGCCGACCAGGTGGAGCTGATCCGGCAGCAAGTCGGAGACCGGAAGGTCCTGCTGGCCCTCTCCGGCGGTGTGGACTCCTCCGTAGTGGCTGCCCTTTTGATTCGCGCCATCGGCAAACAGCTCACCTGTGTCCACGTCAACCACGGGCTGCTGCGCAAGGGCGAGCCAGAACAGGTGGTGGAGGTGTTCCGCCATCAGATGGACGCCAACCTGATCTATGTGGACGCAGTGGATCGCTTCCTGGATAAACTGGCCGGCGCAGCTGATCCTGAGCAGAAACGCAAGATCATCGGCACGGAGTTCATCCGAGTGTTTGAGGAGGAGGCCCGTAAGCTGGAGGGCATCGAATTCCTGGCCCAGGGCACCATCTACCCCGACATTATCGAGTCCGGCACCAAGACCGTCAAGGCGGTCAAGAGCCACCACAACGTAGGCGGCCTGCCGGAGGATCTGAAATTCGAGCTGGTGGAGCCTCTGAAGATGCTCTTCAAGGATGAGGTCCGGGCCTGTGGCAAGGCTCTGGGCCTGCCCGATTCCATGGTGTACCGCCAGCCCTTCCCCGGACCGGGTCTGGGCGTGCGCTGTCTGGGCGCCATCACCCGTGACCGCCTGGAGGCCGTTCGGGAATCCGACGCCATCCTACGGGAGGAGTTTGCTGCCGCCGGGCTCCAGGGAAGGGTCTGGCAGTACTTCACCGTGGTGCCTGATTTCAAGTCCGTGGGCGTACGGGACGGCGTGCGCACCTTTGACTGGCCTGTGATCCTCCGTGCGGTGAATACCGTGGACGCCATGACTGCCACGGTAGAGGATGTGCCCTTTGCCCTGCTACAAAAGATCACCGCCCGCATCACCTCCGAGGTCAAGGGAGTCAACCGTGTGCTCTATGACCTGACACCGAAGCCCTCTGGAACGATTGAGTGGGAATAAGTTCAGAAGCCTAGAAAAGCCTGATTTTACTAGGTTTTTGAGGGGTTAAGGCCTTCTGTTCCAACGATTTTGCAACATTTTTTCATGATTCATAAAAAGAGAGCTAACTGATCTTGATTCGTCAGTTAGCTCTCTTTCTGCTGATAGTATCTTTTACGGTATATAGGCTCTGCATATTTGGCTATCTAAACCGATGGTCAACCATTCAAACTTTTGATATCTCTGCATTCTTTCCATACCCTAACAGGTGGCAACAAAGTCTATGGTCTTTTGAATATTAGCTTTGGATGTTTTTTCAGTTACCTTACTGCGGAAGTTATCTCTAAAATTAAACACATAATAGGGCACTCCTGTTCTGAACGCAACACTTCGCACATCCTCCACATCTTCCAGAGCACAAAAGGTTCGGCTCCGAGCAGTTTCCGTAGATGGATCATCAAATAGCTTCATGGTGCATCCAACGTAGTCATAGCCTCTATTCTGTGTCAGCAGAGCGGCGACGCTGCTGTCAACGCCGCCGCTCATAGCGATCAAGCTTTCACCTGCTGCAGTGAGCACAATGCTCACAATCCGGGAACAGGCTGTGGTCATAAGGAATGCCATTTTTATCGTAATAATCCTTGACCGCCTTTTTTATAGCCTCCTCCGCCAATACAGAGCAATGGAGTTTATGAGCGGGAAGTCCATCTAATGCTTCAGTAACGGCCTTGTTGGTCAGTGCAAGGGCATCGGTCAACGATTTGCCCTTAATCAGCTCTGTTGCCATAGAACTGGAAGCAATGGCGCTGCCGCAGCCGAATGTTTCAAACTTCACATCGGTAATGGTGTTATCCGCGATCTTCAGATAGATCTTCATAATGTCCCCGCAGACAGGATTACCAACCTCTCCAACACCATCTGCATCGTCTATGATACCTACATTCCGAGGATTTCGGAAATGATCCATTACTTTATCGCTATACAAAGCCATAGACACACCTCTTATCTTTCAAATATGTGGGGCCGTTTACCATTGACCAAATCTCTCCAGAAAGGAGAGATATTCCGCAGATAGTTTACCACATCTGTGACGGCAAGAATGATCTCATCGATATCTGCTTCTGTCATGTCCTCGCCGAGGCTGAGCCGCAGAGAACCATGGGCGACCTCGTGGGGTCTGCCGATTGCCAGCAGCACATGACTGGGATCAAGAGAGCCGCTTGTACAAGCGGAACCGGAGGAAGCGCAGATACCCTTGTCATCCAGCAGAAGCAAGAGCGATTCACCTTCGATGCCCTCAAAACAGAAATTCACATTACTGGGCAGCCGATGTTTGTGATCGCCGTTCAGTTCGCTATAAGGAATCTGATCCAATCCATGGATCAGCCGCTCCCGCAGGACCGTTAGTTTTGCGCTGTGCTCGTCCATGGCCGCACAGGCTTCTTCCAGCGCCGCTGCCATGCCCATGATGGCAGGGATATTCTCTGTACCCGCGCGTTTTCCGCGCTCCTGCGCGCCGCCGTTGATTATAGTTTCCAGGATAATACCGCGCTTGGCATACAAAGCACCGATTCCCTTCGGACCGTGAAATTTGTGTGCGGAAAGGGAGAGCATATCGATGTTCTGTTCTTTTACATCAATGTGCAGGTGTCCCGCCGCCTGTACTGCATCTGTATGAAACAGCACGCCTTTCTCCCGGCAAATAGCCCCAATCTCTGTGACGGGCTGAATAGTACCGATCTCGTTGTTTGCATACATGATGGTCACAAGGCAGGTGTCTTCCCGGATGGCTTCAGCCACCTGCTCCGGCCTCACAAGTCCTGTATTGTGTACATCCAGAAGGGTGACCTCAAAGCCTTGCTTTTTCAATTTTTCCAGGGTATGCAAAACGGCATGGTGTTCAAACGCCGTGGAAACAATATGCTTTTTGCCTCTGCGCATCCCCAGCGCAGCGGCGGTCATAATGGCCTGGTTATCCGCCTCGCTGCCTCCGGAGGTAAACGTGACCTCCCGCGGATCGGCATGGAGGCAGGCCGCGATCCGGCTCCGGGCATTTTCCAGCGCTTCCTTGGCCTGCTGTCCAAAGGCGTAGAGGCTGGAAGGGTTGCCGTAATATTCTTCCATATAGGGCAGCATAGCATCGATAGCCGCCTTGCTCATTTTGGTGGTTGCAGCATTGTCTGCGTAAATCATAATATACTCCTCGGTCTTTCATCTGCAAACATGGGAGTGGAAAGGTATCTGTCGCCGGTGTCCGGCAGCAGGGCCACAATGGTCTTCCCCTGATTTTCAGGGCGTTTTGCCACCTGGATGGCTGCGTACAGGGCCGCGCCTGAGGATATCCCCACCAATATGCCTTCCTTTCTTGCCAGCAGTTTTGCAGCTGCAAAAGGCACTTCATTGTCAACCGCAATGATTTCATCATATATGCCTGTGTCCAGCACTTCGGGGATAAAACCGGCGCCGATTCCCTGAATCTTGTGGGGGCCGGCAGCCTTTCCCGACAGAACGGCCGAGGTGGACGGTTCCACGGCAATTACCTGGATGTGCGGGTTCTGCTGTTTTAAGTAGGCGCCGGTTCC
>ENA-ORMO01002480-ORMO01002480.1-human-gut-metagenome-genome-assembly--contig:-NODE-2480-length-14599-cov-2.800605_pt1 | contig 14599 bp, 13 predicted proteins | sample MGYA00242106_ERZ509001 | MGnify/ENA primary metagenome ERZ509001 (study PRJEB26280, sample SAMEA2338736) | human gut metagenome | biome: human gut; feature: human-associated habitat; material: faeces... | reverse complement strand
CGATTGCGGTGGCAGCAGTTTGCGGTGCAATCTCAGGATTTTTTATCGCATACTGCGGTGTACAGGCAATGGTCGTCACTCTGGCAGGAAGTTTCCTCTATGCAGGTATTGCGCTGCTTGTGTCGAATCTTGCTTCAACAGCAAGCTATCAGGGTATCAGCGGTTTTCCGGATGCTTTCCGTATACTTGCAAAATATAAGTTTTTTGGAATCGTTCCGAGTCAGCTCATCATCTTTTTGGTGCTTGCCGTGCTTGCGTATATCTTACTTCACCGTACAAAATACGGAAGAAGGATATTCCTTGTAGGTGTGAATCCGCAGGCGGCATCTTACTCGGGAATCAATACGAAGCGTGTGATCATGAGTACATATGTGCTTTCGGCAGTAAGCGCTGCGATCGCTGGCATCGTGCTGACATCGTATCTCGGTACGGCAAAGAGTGATCTCGGTTCTAATTTTACACTGAATATTATTACAGCAGTGGTGCTTGGAGGAACACTGAGCACAGGCGGTAAGGGCAGTGTGGCAGGAACGGCTCTTGCATCGATGATTATTGGTATGCTTCGTTTCGGACTGCCGCTTTGCTTTAAAGTAGGCACGCAGTATCTGGACATTCCTGTCGGAATCCTGCTGCTTGTCGTGGTACTTGGACGATCTGTTGCGGGAAATTCTGCAACGATCAGGCTGATGGCAAAATTTAAAAAGTCAAAAGCCGCTTAAATGTGATGTTTGGAGGACGTGCCTCTGACATAAAAAACTTTAATTAAAGGAGGAAAAGAAACTATGATGAAAAAGGCTTTAGCTGCATCTCTGGCAGCAACGATGCTGCTTGGAGCAACCGGTATGGTGGCAGGCGCAGAGGAGAAAAGTGTAGAGGGAATGACTGTTGCGTTCATTCCGAAGGTGACGGGAAATGCTTTCTTCGAATCAGCTAATGACGGCGCGCAGGAATTTGCAGAGAAATGGGGCATCACGGTTGAGTACATGGGCAACTCTGTAGCAGGCGCTGCTGAGCAGGTTGAGGTAATCCATCAGGCGATCAACACAGGTGTGGATGCGATCTGTATTTCCACAGTTGATGCAGCAGGTGTGGCAGATGCGCTGAAAGAGGCGGCTGACATGGGTATCACAGTTTGTACATGGGACTCTGACGCTAATGCAGAAGATCGTGCGCTGATGGTATCTCAGGGTACACCGGAGGTTCTCGGAAAGATGCTCGTTGACATGGGCGTGGATGGCCTGACAAAACGCGGTAAGGATCCAGCTGCTGATCCGATCAAATACTGCTGGCATTATTCACAGGCAACTGTTACAGACCAGAACTCCTGGCAGGTAGCAGGTGAGGCTTATATCAAAGAGAACTATCCAAACTGGGAAAATGTTGCTCCGGACAATTACTACAGTGAGCAGGATTCTGAGAAGGCTGTAAATGTTGGTGCAGCTGTTCTTGACAACCACGCTGACATTGACCTGATCCTTTGCAACGATTCCACAGCTCTTCCGGGACAGCTTCAGGCTGCACAGAACAAGGGACTGACAAAAGACGACATCACAAGTACAGGATTTGCTTCTCCGAACTCTATCAAAGAATTCTGCAAAGCAGGCGTTCTTTATGAGTGGGGACTTTGGGACTGCAAGATCCAGGGTGCTATGGGATGCTATGTAGCAGCATACCTCGCAGCAGGCAATGAAGTAAAAGTTGGCGATACGATCTCTATTCCGGAAATCGGTGATGTAACAGTAGAGCCGAACGATAGCATTTCAGAAGGCGCAGTTACAGGCGATGTGAACAACGGTGTTGTTCTTCTGCCGGAGCGTGCAGTATTTGACGAGACAAATATGGATGATTACAATTTCTAAAAAGATTTCTGGTATAGTTCTGCAAAGAATATAGCAGAAGAATTATGAGGCGCGGGATTGCCGCAATAGTTTCATGTGAATACTGTTGCGGCAGTTTCCTGTATTGGCGAAAAGCCATGTGCTTTTCTGCGTCATAAGAATGGGTGCTGTGCATCGGTATGGCATTCGAAACTGTTAAGAGCACTAAAATATAGTAAAGAGAGGAAATAATATGGCAGATAAAGACGGACTGAAAGTAGCGAAAGATTATCATGTAGAGGTTCCCTTTGGAAATACAGACGGTTTTTATGTAAAGGGGGCCAACAATCTTGACTGGGGCATGCAGAAACATCTGTCCAATATGTTTAATCCGAAAAGCGGAAATACGGTGATGTTTGCATTTGACCACGGATATTTTATGGGGAGCACGTCGGGCCTGGAGCGTCTGGACCTGCTTCTTCCCAAGCTGGCGCCCTATGTGGATGTATTTATGGGTACGAGAGGCGCAATTCGTACATGTGTTCCGCCTCAGATCACAAAGGGTATTGCGCTTCGTGTAAGCTCTGGCTCATCCATGCTCAATGAGGATCTTTCTCATGAGGTGGTAGCTGTCGATATCGAAGATGCGATCCGGATGAATGCGGACTGTATGGCAGTACAGACATTTATAGGTGCGGACGGACAGCTTTCCAGTATCGACAATCTTTCTAAGACGATCAATGCAGGCATGCGCTACAGCATTCCGACACTCGGCGTCGTTGCAGTAGGAAAGGATATGGAACGTACGGATCGTTTCTTTAAGCTGGCAACACGTATTGTAGCTGAGATGGGCGTGCAGCTTGTAAAGACATACAACTGTGACAATTTTGAAGAAGTAGTAGCAGCCTGCCCTGTACCGATCGTTGTAGCAGGCGGAAAGAAGCTGGCAGAGAAAGATGCACTGACATTGGCATACACAGTGATCTCCAAGGGAGCAAGAGGCGTTGACATGGGACGCAACATCTTCCAGAGTGAGCATCCGGTTGAGATGGCGCAGGCAGTGGCGAAAGTAGTACACGAAGGCTTTACAGATGTACAGGCGTATGAGTTCTATCAGGATATCATCCACTAATACGAAAGACAAAAATTAGGATGCGTACAGAAAAAGATGTCTGAAAGATATTGATGCATCCGGTACAGAAAAAGTGCACTCCGTAAGCGCTTCGTGAAATCGAGGAAACGTGCGGAGTGCGCTTTTATGCTAGGGGGACAAAATGATTCGGGAAGTTTTGGAGATGGTGCTGCCGGTTCTGGTCATGATCGCAATCGGCTGCATGTGTAATAAAAAACAGATATTCAATGCGGAAGGGCTCCAGGGCATCAAGGCTGTGATCGGAAATGTTATGCTTCCGGTGACGCTGTTTTACGCTTTTCTGACCGCGCAGTACAGCATTCGTGTGCTCGTTGTATTCTTTGTAGTATTTGCAGGGTTCGGCGCGGCGATTGCTGTAGGTTTTCTTCTGCGCCGTTTCGTAAGACCATATGGCAGATTCTTGCCGTTTTTGCTTGCAAGCGCGGAGGGGGGTATGCTTGGCTATGCGCTTTACGGCCTGCTGGTCGGCAGTCAGTCCGGCTTTGCAGCTGTCGATCTTGGTCAGACGGTTTTTGCATACACTGTCTGGCTTGGACTTTTGACATCGGTGGACGGAGGAAAAATAAGTCCGTCCTCACTCCTCAAAAATATGCTGTCAAATAAGTGTTTCCTTGGAATGGCACTCGGAATTGTGCTTGGAGCGACAGGAATCGGCAGTGTTATTCTTTCATCAGAAGCAGGAGGAATTTTCGAGGCGGTAGTTCAGATGATAAAGAATCCGGTCAGTGCGCTTGTTTTGCTCCTTGTAGGATATGAACTGAATCTGAAAGCCGAGCTTCTTTCGCCTGTGCTAAAAACAATCCTTTTCAGGCTTGTGATCATGGGAGGCCTGCTTCTTGTCAGCAATCTCATTATTTTTAGTATATTCCCGTTTGACAGGGAACTTGAGATAGCGCTGATGGTGCTTTATGCGCTCCCTGCGCCATTTATTATTCCGATCTTTTCTGATGTAGGGGCAGACGGAGAGTACGTGGCGACAACGTTATCGCTCAATACGCTCGTGACAGTAATTCTGTACTGTGCGATCGCAGTGTACAGTCTCGGATAAAAAGGCTAGTCAAATCAGCAGTTTTTTGTTGACGCGGGCATCATCATATGCTATATTGAACAGGTATGAAATTCAGCCGCCACCCAGCAGTAAGGAGTCTCCGACCGCTGTCTTGGTAGCAGGCGATCAAAAAAACAGGAGGATTTATTATGATTTCTAAAGAGAAGAAAACGGCAATCATCAACGAGTATGCAAGAACACCGGGCGATACAGGTTCACCGGAGGTACAGATCGCAGTTCTTACAGCAAGAATTCAGGAGCTTACAGAGCATCTGAAGACACATCCGAAGGATCATCATTCCAGAAGAGGTCTGCTGAAGATGGTAGGTCAGAGACGTGGTCTGCTGGCATACCTGAAGAAGACAAATCTTGACGGATACCGTGAGCTGATTGCAAAACTTGGAATCAGAAAGTAATAAATAATAAAAGAGGGCGGAAGCAATTCCGCCCTTGCTTTGCAGTTACAGTTTAACACGGACAGAGACTGCAGGAAATGCACCGAGACCACTGAAAAGGAGATGTGCAGCTTTGAGGGGAGAGCGTTCGTCTTTTTTTCAGTAGTTTCGGACTCTTGCAGAATCCGGCTGTGTTTCGCTGATATGTGAAACCGCAATTGATCTGTGACGACTGAGGAGACTGAAGCCTTAGCCGAACGAAGGTGCAGCTGTGAAGGTAATGCATAGCTGCGTGGAACAAGAGAAAAGGAGAAAGAGTATGTATAAGAGTTTTTCAATGGAACTTGCAGGCAGAACGCTTACTGTCGATGTAGGACGTGTAGGCGCTCAGGCAAACGGATGTGCGCTGATGCATTATGGAGAGACGACTGTTCTCTCTACGGCTACTGCATCCGAAAAGCCGAGAGACGGGATTGATTTCTTCCCGCTTAGTGTTGAATATGAAGAGAAATTTTATTCTGTAGGAAAGATTCCGGGTGGATTCAATAAGAGAGAGGGAAAGGCATCTGAGAATGCAGTTCTTACGTCGCGTGTAATTGACCGTCCGATGCGTCCACTGTTTCCGAAGGATTACAGAAATGACGTTACACTCAACAACATGGTTATGTCAGTTGATCCGCAGTGCCGTCCGGAGCTTACGGCTATGCTTGGAGCAGCGATCTCTACAGCGATTTCTGATATTCCGTTTGACGGTCCGTGCGCGATGACACAGATGGGACTCGTAGACGGCGAGCTGATCGTCAATCCGTCCCAGAAACAGTGGGATGACGGCGATTTGCAGCTTACGGTTGCTTCTACAGGCGAGAAAGTCATCATGATCGAAGCCGGAGCAAATGAAGTAAAAGAAGAAGTGATGCTCGATGCGATCTACAAGTGTCATGCGATCAACCTTGAAATCATCGAATTTATTAAAAAGATGATGGCTGAGGTAGGAAAGCCGAAGCATGCGTACGAAAGCTGTGCAATTCCGGAAGAGCTGTTTGAGGAGATTAAGAAAGTCGTGACTCCGGCTGAGATGGAAGAGGCTGTATTCACAGATGTAAAGCAGGTGCGTGAGGAGAACATCCGTCAGGTGACTGCAAAGCTTGAGGAAGCGTTTGCAGAGAAGGAAGAATGGCTTGCGCTGCTTCCGGAGGCGATTTATCAGTATCAGAAGAAAACAGTCCGCAAGATGATCCTGAAAGATCACAAGCGTCCGGACGGACGTGCGATCACACAGATCCGTCCGCTTGCTGCTGAGGTTGATCTGATCCCGAGAGTACATGGCTCTGCGATGTTTACAAGAGGACAGACACAGATCTGTACGATCACGACACTGGCTCCGCTTTCTGAAATGCAGAAGGTAGACGGACTGGATGAAAATATTACAAGTAAGAGATATATGCACCACTACAATTTCCCGTCTTATTCTGTTGGAGAGACAAAACCATCCAGAGGACCGGGACGTCGTGAGATTGGTCACGGTGCACTGGCAGAGAGAGCACTCCTTCCGGTACTTCCAAGCGAGGCAGAGTTCCCGTATGCGATTCGTACGGTATCTGAGACATTTGAATCGAATGGTTCTACTTCTCAGGCAAGCGTATGTGCGTCCAGTATGTCACTGATGACAGCAGGTGTGCCGATCAAGGCAGCTGTTGCCGGAATTTCAGCAGGTCTGGTGACAGGAGAGACAGACGATGATTATCTGGTTCTTACAGATATCCAGGGATTGGAAGATTTCTTCGGAGATATGGACTTTAAAGTGGCTGGTACACACAAGGGTATCACAGCGATCCAGATGGACATTAAGATCCACGGACTGACAAGACCGATCATTGAAGAAGCAATCGCAGCGACAAAGAAAGCAAGAACTTATATTCTGGACGAAGTGATGAATAAAGCAATTGCAGAACCTAGAAAAGAAGTGGGAACTTATGCACCGAAGATTATTCAGATGCAGATCGACCCACAGAAGATCGGCGATGTTGTCGGACAGAGAGGAAAGACGATCAATGCGATCATCGAGCAGACTGGCGTGAAGATCGATATCACAGACGATGGAGCAGTTTCTATCTGCGGTACAGAAAAAGAAGCGATGGAAAAAGCAGCGAAGCTGATCGCAACGATCGTAACAGACTTTGAAGCAGGACAGCTTTTTGAAGGAAAAGTAATCAGCATCAAAGAATTCGGAGCATTCCTTGAGTTTGCACCAGGAAAAGAAGGAATGGTTCATATTTCCAAGATCTCCAAAGAGAGAGTCAACAAGGTAGAAGATGTTCTGAACATTGGAGATGTTGTGAAGGTTGTATGCCTTGGAAAAGATAAAATGGGAAGATTCAGCTTCAGCATGAAAGATGTTGCAGAAGACTAATTAGAACTGAAGAGAAAATAGAAAATCAGGATTATCCACTTAAATGGTAATCCTGATTTTTATATTGCATTATTTTATATGTGGTCAACAAAGAAAGAATCATTCTAATCTTTAAGATTTCTTAAAGATTCTTAAAGATACAGTAAAGACTATTGAGTAAGAAACAGAAAACGACTATACTAAACACTGTCAAATGTTGGAGAAGAAGGAGCAGGCAAGATGAGATACAGACAGAACAATGTAAGGAAAAAACGGATTCCGGCGTACGGGATTGTGCCGCTTTTACTGGCAGTGTTATGGAACTCACTGGCATATAATGGTGCCAGATGGATTGCATCCGGGCGATATCATTACAATATTGAGACTGTGTTGGATGAGAGGATCCCTTTCATACCCTGGACATTGGTAATCTATTTTGGATGTTATCTGTTTTGGGGAATCAATTACATTTTGATTGCGAGACAGGAAAAAGAGAGTGTATATCGCTTTTTTACAGCAGATGCAATATCCCGGATTGTCTGTTTCTGTTTTTTTGTCTTGTTTCCGACGACCAGTACCAGACCGGAGATTGTGGCAGACGGATTCTGGAATCAGGCCGTGATCTGGCTTTATTCCATTGATGCCGCGGACAATTTGTTTCCTTCCATTCATTGCCTGGTAAGCTGGTTTTGTTTTCTGGGAATTCGTGGGCGGCAGGAGATTCCGAAATGGTATCAATACCTGTCCTGTGTGATTGCAGTTTGCGTGTTTTTATCCACTTTGATGACAAAACAGCATGTTGTCTGGGATGTGGCAGGTGGTGTTATCCTGGCGCAGATCTGTTTTACGGTTTCCGGGAAAACACAGTGGTATCGGATATATCAAAGATTTTGTGAAAGGATACAAAGCTGTATTTTTCATTTGACAGGAGGAGCACGACATGAGAGATAAGAAAAAAGCAGTTTTTAATATTTTATTTTTATTACTTGTATTTGGTCTGACTGTATATGGTGTTTTTCGAGGAGAAGACCTTGAGAGTATGATGCACTCCATTCGACAGGCACAGTGGCAATGGCTGGTGCCGGGAGTGGCTCTGGTATTATTCTTTATATGGTCAGAATCAATTATTATCTGGTATATGATGAAATCGTATGGAACCCGGTTGAAGAAACGGTCTTGTTTTCTGTTTTCTTCCGTTGGTTTTTTCTTTAGTTGCATTACACCGTCGGCAAGCGGTGGACAGCCGATGCAGATATACTATATGAAGAAAGAAAAGATACCGATTCCAGTATCGACGGTAGTATTGATGATTGTGACGATTACATATAAGCTGGTCCTGGTTGTGATCGGAATCGGGATTCTCATATTTGGTCAGGGATTTCTGCACAGATATCTGGAAGGCATTCTGCCGGTCTATTATCTGGGATTGGGATTGAATGTGTTTTGTGTGGTATTTATGACAGTTCTTGTATTTCATCCGGTGCTGACAAAGGAAATCCTGAAAAAAGGCGTCCATTTGCTGGAAAAGCTGCGCCTGATGAAACACAAAGAAGAACGGCTGGAAAAGCTGGATGCATCTATGGATACTTACCGGGGAACGGCAGTATATTTAAAAGAGCATATGGGCGTGATCGTGGTTGTATTCGGAATTACATTTGTTCAGAGAATGGCCTTGTTTGCAGCTACCTGGTTTGTGTATCGGGCGTTTGGACTGTCAGGAACTTCATTCTTTGATATTCTGTTTCTTCAGGCAGTGATAGCAGTTGCGGTAGATATGCTGCCGCTTCCCGGTGGTATGGGGATCAGTGAAACATTATTTTTGAATATTTTTCGCCCGGTGTTCGGATCTTTGCTGCTTCCGGGTATGGTTTTAAGCCGGGGACTGGGATATTATGCAGAATTACTGATCAGTGCTGCATTTACAGTGGTGGCGCAGCTTACGATAGGAAATGAAAAAGTAAGAGAACAAAAGAAGTGTATAAAGGAGCGTGTTGAGGGATGATAGGATTTTATGATTATACGGTGGTGCTGACTTATATTAGTTTTACTTCATCAATAATCGGCATTTTTTGTGCTGTTACAGGACATCCGAAGTGGGCTGTGTTCTGTCTGGCGCTTTCCGGATTATGCGATATGTTTGATGGAAAGATTGCGCGAACGAAGAAAAACAGAACAGAGGATGAGAAGCAGTTCGGAATTCAGATTGATTCTCTGTGTGATGTGGTCTGTTTTGGAGTGTTTCCGATTGTATTATGCTATGAGTTGGGCATGCGCCGTATTTACAGTATGGCAATTTTAGTACTGTATGGGCTTGCCGGAGTAATCCGCCTTGGATATTTTAATGTCATGGAGACCAAACGGCAGCAGGAGACCAGCGAAAATCGAAAATACTATCAGGGACTTCCAATCACATCCATGTCAGTCGTACTGCCGCTGCTCTTTGTAGTATCGCTGATACTTCCGGGATATCACTGGTTTCTGTATGCACTGCATATTACAGTGGCAGTGGTCGGTATCTTGTTTGTGGCAGATTTTAAGTTCCGCAAACCAACGAATAAAGAACTGGCAGTTCTTGTCGGAATCGTAGGAGTCGCAGTCCTGTTCATCCTGTTCTATAACGGAGGATGGTGGGAGTTCTGCAGAGCGCGGTTTTTCCGGCATATGTAGTTTTCAAAGGATGAGATAATAAGGAGGTAAAAAGGATGAAGCTGGCAGACAGAAGAGGAAACATAGAAGAATGCAGTTCAGGACAGGATCGGCTGCTGGAATGGATTTACACGCATGAAACAGGAAGGTTTCTTATGAAGGGACTGATCAATCCACATATCTCTGAAATCGGAGCTGCGTTTTTGGATTCTCGGGCCTCCAGAGTGCTGATTGCGTGGTTTATCCGGAAGAACAAGATTCCGATGTATCAGTATGAGCAGAAAAAGTACCGCTCTTTCAATGAATTTTTTAAACGAAAAGCACTTCCGGGAGCACGAAGAATCATTCGGGAGCCAGAGAGGCTGATCAGTCCTTGTGACGGAAGACTCAGTGTCTATAAAATTGAAGAAAATTCCCGGTTTCAAATCAAACATACAAGCTACAGTACAGAGAGTCTTTTGAAAAATGAAGGGCTTGCAAAACGCTATGCAGGCGGGTATGCATGGGTGTTCCGGCTTTGTGTGGAAGATTATCATCGTTACATTTATGTGGATGATGGAGTAAAATCGGAAAACGTGAAAATACCGGGAGTATTGCATACGGTCAATCCGGTGGCGAATGACAGTTTCCCAATCTATAAAGAGAATGCAAGAGAGTTTTCGCTGCTCTGCTCAGAAAATTTTGGGACGGTTTTAATGATGGAAGTAGGGGCAATGATGGTGGGAAAAATTGAAAATCGCCATCAGGCGGCAAGAGTGCGAAGAGGTCAGGAAAAAGGAAATTTTGCATTTGGAGGTTCTACGATCATTCTGCTCACACAAAAAGGAAAGGCAATGCCGGATCCGGATATCTGGGAGAATTCTCTTAATGGGATTGAAACAAAAGTAAGGCTGGGAGAAAGCGTCGGGAGAGGAAAGAAACGATAAAAAAGAGCTGAGATTTATCATCGGAAATTGAATGATAAAATCTCAGCTTTTCTATTTTATAAATTCAATGCAGTCTGATATCCTTCTGTTACAGCATCTTTGATATTTCCAGGTTTTTTGCAGTCGCCCAGTACATGACAGGTAATTCCTGCAGAGGTCAGCTGTTCCTCTAAAGTGTTAGACGGACGGTATCCCATTGCAAGAACGAGTGTATCGGCATCTGTAATCTCGTGAGTCTTTCCATCTTTTGTATATTTGATCACGGTATGATTGACTTCTTCCACTTTTGCATCGCAGAGAATCTGGATTCCTTTTTCCATCATTCTCTGGACAAGCAGACTTCTTCCCGGACCACTTTCTGCTTCCATGATCTCATGTGCCATTTCAATCAGAGTAATCTCCCGGTTTCTAGGGAAACGGTCATTCAGAACCGGAGCCAGATAATCTGCGGTTTCACATCCGACAGAGCCTCCGCCGATGACTACAATCTTGCGTCCCGGGAACTTCCTTCCATAGAGGACGTCGTCCGCAGTCATCCAGTCTTTAAATTGTGTCATAAACTGAGGAACAACCGGAGTCGCACCTGCACAGAGTATGACCTCATAATCTGGATAGTCCTTCTGGATTGTTTCCAGTGTAACCTCCGTATTTAAAAGAACCTTTACGCCGGCCTGTTCCAGTTTGTGTGCCTGATATTTGATCAGCTGTGTCAGATCCTGTTTTGCAATCGGAACGGCAGCGATCCGAACGGTTCCGCCAAGGGAATCCTGACGGTCTGCAAGTACAACATGATGTCCGCGTTTTGCAGCAACGTAAGCAGCTTCCATTCCGGCAGGACCTCCACCGATAACAAGGACATTTTTTGTCTCTTTTGCAGGGGTGATGGTGTCTTCATTTTCCGGTTCCAGAGAAGGATTGACAGTACATGCAACCCGTTTTCCGAACATAATGCCGTTTAAGCAGCGCAGACAGCCGATACATGGACGGATATCTTCCTCGTGTCCGGCCTGAGCCTTGTTGCAGAATTCAGGTTCACAGAGATTTGCGCGGCCGATCATGCAGATATCTGCCTTATCATTTTCCAGAAGTTCTTCTGCCAGCCATGGTTCTGTGATGCGTCCCACAGTTGCCACCGGGATCGAAACATGTTTTTTGATCTCTGCGGAGAGCGCGCTGTGAGATCCCATTTTTGTTCCGGGTGCAGGAATGGAGCTTCCTCTTTTGATCGTTGTTCCGCCGGAAACATGAAGCATATCCACACCGGCTTTTTCGAGCTGTTTGGAAACATAGATGGCATCATTTAAATTCAGACCCCCGTCTGAATATTCATCTCCGGAAATACGTACATCGATGATGAAATCTTTTCCACATATTTTTCTGACTTCGGCAATGACTTCAAGAGTCAGTTTTAAGCGTCCATTGATATCTCCACCATAGGCATCTGTTCGTTTGTTGTAGAGCGGAGAAAGGAATCCGCCAAGGAGTCCATGTGCATGAGCGGCGTGAATTTCCACTCCGTCAGCGCCTGCTTTTTTTACACGCAGAGCAGCCTCGCCGAACTGGCGGATAATGACCTGCAGTTCTTCAACAGTGACCGGTCTTGGCGCTTCCTTGGCATAGTAAGGACCTACAAAAGACGGAGCGATCAGCCGCGGAGTACCAGGGATCGGGAATGCCATGTAAGCAGGATGAAAAAGCTGCGGCAAAATCTTTGCGCCGTACTTGTGGACGGCAGCAGTCAGCTTTTCCCATCCCGGGATATAGCTGTCGTCACAGATGGACATATCTCCCGGAAGATATACATAAGTAGGCTCTACAGTTGTTACTTCTGTTACAATCAGTCCGACACCGCCTTTCGCGCGGGCAGCGTAGTGCTCCACCAAAGCATCTGTTACGTATCCTTTGTCAGCCAGATTTGTAGAGATCGGCGGCATAAATACGCGGTTTTTTACAGTAGTTTCTCCGATTTTGATCGGGGAGAAGAGTTTTGGATATGTATTCATAATTTGATTTCCTCCTGTACAATTCTACATTTATTTTAATATGCAGAGACAGAAATATCCTCTCTTTCCCAACACAATACAGGGCAAAATTTGTCGTGTTTTTTGCAAAAATAGATTTTCCTGTAAAAAACATAGCAAAAAATGCCTGAAAACAGAAAGGAAACAGTTATGTTCCTGTGCAGGAAGGCCGTATCGTCAGAACAATATCGTCCTCTTTCTGAGAGAGAAGCAGTTCTTTTTGACGGGCATCAGAAAGTGTACAAAGGAGTGTATCGCCATCTGACACGATTTGAATCCCCTCTGCGTGAAAGAGAAGACGGTTTGTATCATCCAGATGAAAGACCTTTGTAAGCAGTTCTTTTTGTTTCTGTGTGAATTCCATCGGACGTGTTTCCTGCTCCGGAAGAGGAAGCAGATTTTTTACGAAACGCTTCCGATAGGTGCTCGGTGTAATGCCGTAGAGTTCCTTGAAAATCTGAGAGTAGGCCTTGGAGTTTGGCATCCCGCATTTTCCGGAAATCTCTTCAATCGAAGCTTTCCCTTCCAGAAGGTCCTCCAGAGATTCCCGGACTCGCACATAGGACAGATATTTGACAAAGGAAAGTCCGGTATAGCGGGTGAACAGTCTGGAGGTATAGCTGGTGCTGAAAGAAAGCGTTTTTGCAATGTCTGTAAGGTGAATATCCTCTTGATAATGGCGGTCGATAAACTGGATTGCCCGCACGTAGTTCTCGTGGTGAGTGGAGTCCACAGGAAGCTGTTCAAAAGGTGTGTTGCGCTGCTTTTTTGCAATGCAGAGGATCTTCATCATAATCTCATTGAGGGCAAACAGATCAGTTCCATCTGCGGAATCTCCATTGAAAAGAACCATAAGAAGCCGACGGATTTCTTCTTTCAGGGAGCGTAAAAGAGCGGCATTGCTTACCGGAGTACACAAAATTGTATGGAACAGATTTTTACAGGAACCGAGCATATTTTCCGGAATCCGCTCAAAATCAATGTGAATGGTCAGAATCACGCTTTCAGGCTGCAGTTTTTTCAGTATATGGATCTCGTCCGGTGCAATCACAGCCAGTTCCTGCTCTGTCAGGGAGTGGGAGATGTGTTCTGTGATCACCTCATAACTGCCCTTTAGAACATAGGAAAGCTCCAGGCTGGTCTGTCTGGAAAATACTTTGCGGTCAAAGCTGTTGATGCTAAGACTTAAGGGATGATTGAATTTCTGTCCGGAAAAGTCATAATAATAGTTCATGTTTTGCATAGGATCACCTCGTTATCGTCAGTCTGCCGGGAAGGCATATAGTGTCAGTATAATATAAAACAAAGCGAAATAGGTGATTTTGATCATATTTTTTTGTTTTTAAGTGTTACTGTTTACATTAGATGTGGGTATTCTGAGTACATACGTGAATCAGGTAATTAAGCAGATTAGAAAAAATAAGATACGTAATATTACAGAAAAATATTGATATACGTAAAAATACGTGATATAATATAACCATGATAAGGAAAGGAGATACAAAAGATGCCAATGACACCGAGAGAGATGATTAAATATCTCAAGAAAAACGGGTTTGAGGAAATCAGACAAAATGGTTCTCATATTACAATGAAGAACCGGTCTACTGGAAGAACGGTAATCGTTCCTTATCACTCCAAGGCTATGAAAAAGGGTTTGGAGCAAGCAATATTAAAGCAGGCAGGGTTAAAATAAAATCCTGCCTGAAAAATAAATGGAGGTATTACGTATGGAAAAATTATTCTATCCGGCACTTTTTCATAAGTCGGAAGAAGGCGGCTTTTGGATTTCGTTTCCAGATTTTCCGGAATGTTTTACTGAAGGAGATGACATGAAACAGGCTTACGAAATGACAGTAGAAGCGTTGGGTCTTGCTTTAGTGAACAGGAAGGAAGAGAAAGAAGAAATTCCGGATCCTTCCGATTTGGATAAAATTCAAAATGAAGATGGAACGATTGTGATTGTAGAATTTGATATGTTGGAATATCAAAGGAAGCACAATTCAAAAGCGGTAAAGAAAACCCTTAGTATTCCGGAATGGTTAAATGAAGAAGCTGTGTCGATGGGAGTAAACTTTTCGCAAGTACTACAGGAAGCGTTGATGAGCAAATTGAATATAAGCAGATAAATTGGGAGGGCTTGGAAACACAATGTCATTTAGTTAAGACATTAAGCAGATGTATTCCTATCAGGCAGAGGTAGA
>ENA-ORMO01002466-ORMO01002466.1-human-gut-metagenome-genome-assembly--contig:-NODE-2466-length-14687-cov-4.919286_pt1 | contig 14687 bp, 14 predicted proteins | sample MGYA00242106_ERZ509001 | MGnify/ENA primary metagenome ERZ509001 (study PRJEB26280, sample SAMEA2338736) | human gut metagenome | biome: human gut; feature: human-associated habitat; material: faeces... | reverse complement strand
CGGCTGCCTTAAGCAGCCTTTTTCCTCTGAGCGGCGTGCGCATCCCGCCCGGCAGAACTTTTTCTATTATAGGAAATTCGGAGGAATTTCCTATAATAGAAGGAGAGAAGGGACTGTGAGCTCCGCCATCCGGCGGGGCACACAGTCCCTTCTTTTGCTGATTATCAGCCGTTATCTGATTTTACTGATTTTATCATATATGGTTTTATGATTTCTCAGTGCGGGGTGATTTACATCATTCCCATGCCGCCTGCACCGCCTGGCATAGCCGGTGTCTCTTCCTTGATGTTAGCAACTACAGACTCTGTTGTCAGCAGTGTGGAAGCAACACTTGTGGCGTTCTGAAGGGCGCTTCTTGTAACCTTTGCCGGATCCAGGATGCCTGCCTCTACCATATCAACGTATTTCTCGTTGTATGCATCAAAGCCCATTCCAACTTCAGACTCTCTTACCTTATTGATAATAACGGAGCCCTCCAGTCCTGCATTGGCAGCGATATGGAACAGCGGAGCCTCCAGAGCCTTTAAGATAATGCGGCCGCCTGTTCTCTCATCTCCGTCCAGAGCCTCAACAACCTTCTCCACTTCCTTTGTAGCGTGGATGTATGCGGAACCGCCTCCTGCGATGATTCCCTCCTCTACAGCTGCCTTAGCTGCGGATAAAGCATCCTCCATGCGAAGCTTAGCTTCCTTCATCTCTGTCTCTGTAGCAGCGCCTACGCGGATTACAGCAACGCCGCCGGACAGCTTTGCAAGTCTTTCCTGTAATTTCTCTCTGTCAAATTCAGATGTTGTCTCCTCAATCTGAGCCTTAATCTGTGCGATTCTTGCAGAGATCTCCTCCTTGTTTCCGCAGCCATCAACAATGATGGTGTTCTCCTTCTGAACCTTAACGGATTTCGCGCGTCCCAGCTGATCCATGGTTGTTTCCTTTAACTCAAGGCCCAGCTCCTCAGAGATAACCTGGCCGCCAGTCAGGATAGCAATATCCTTTAACATCTCTTTTCTTCTGTCGCCGTATCCCGGAGCCTTGACTCCTACTACTGTGAAGGTTCCTCTTAACTTGTTGACAATCAGAGTTGTGAGAGCCTCACCCTCAATATCCTCAGCGATGATTAAGAGCTTTGCGCCGGCCTGAACAACCTGCTCTAACAGAGGAAGGATTTCCTGGATGTTGGAAATCTTCTTATCTGTGATTAAGATATACGGATCGTCCAGGTTTGCTTCCATCTTATCCATGTCAGTAGCCATGTAAGCGGAAACATAACCGCGGTCAAACTGCATACCTTCAACCAGGTCAAGCTCTGTCTTCATGGTCTTGGATTCCTCAATAGTGATAACACCGTCCTTGGAAACCTTCTCCATGGCATCTGCAACCATCTCGCCAACCTCGTCGTCAGCAGAGGAGATAGCAGCTACTCTGGCAATATCAGCCTTGCCCTTCACGGACTTGGACATATTCTTGATAGCCTCCACAGCAGCCTCTGTGGCCTTCTTCATACCCTTTCTTAAAACGATTGGGTTTGCGCCTGCTGCCAGGTTCTTCATTCCCTCATTGATCATAGCCTGAGCTAAAACAGTGGCTGTCGTTGTACCGTCGCCGGCTACGTCGTTTGTCTTTGTGGCAACCTCTTTTACGAGCTGCGCTCCCATGTTCTCAAATGGATCCTTTAACTCAATCTCCTTTGCGATGGTCACGCCGTCGTTTGTGATAAGCGGAGCTCCGAAAGACTTGTCAAGAACTACGTTTCTTCCCTTCGGGCCTAATGTCACGCGTACTGTATCTGCTAACTGATTTACGCCGGATTCCAGTGCTTTTCTGGCTTCTACGCCGTACTTAATTTCCTTTGCCATGGTTATCAACCTCCAACATTATTTCAAACTATGTTTTGTTTCAATCTCTGTTTTTCAAATCTGATGCTGTTTTGCGTTTTCAGAATCTCACGCCGTTTTCAGCAGCCCCACTCTGCTCTCTGCCTATTCGATGACAGCCAGAATGTCGTTCTGCTTTACGACAACATACTTCTCTTCCTCTACCTCAACCTCTGTTCCGGAGTACTTGGAGTAGATTACCTTATCGCCAACCTTTACCTGCATGGTAACTTCCTTGCCGTCAACCACTCCGCCCGGGCCAACTGCGATAACCTCAGCCTGCTGCGGCTTCTCCTTTGCCTGACCTGGAAGAACGATGCCTGACTTTGTAGTCTCCTCTGCAACTAACTGTTTTAAAACAACTCTGTCAAATAATGGTACTAATTTCATTACTGACTCCTCCTTACTGTTTGTGATTTTCTTTAAATAAGCAGAATAATCTGTTTTTGACTCTGTCATCTGCAACTCTCATGGCTCCCTCTCAGAACCATCCTCTATTGTAAATATCTTCCTCTCTCAATCACAAGAAAAGTTATACCACGCTTTATTAGCACTGTCAATAGGTGAGTGCTAATTTTTGATAAATTTATAGAGATTTAATACTTTCCCTTTTCAGAGCAGAACAGTTCCTTCCGCTATCCGGCTGATTTTCAGGCACTTCCGAATATATAAGCACTTTTTATTTTAATCCACAGTTTCAAAAACTTTCCAAAACTCCCCAGTTCTCCCCCGCCTCCTCCATCATCCCTGTTAGTTTATTCCTTTTTTTACAATTTATTCATCCCCAATCCCTTTATTTTTCAGCGAATTCGTATTACAATAAAGGGAAGCGAACAGCACAAGTGCTGTTTGCTTCCCGCTACCCAAACGGAGTGCAGCGGAGTTTGAGGTTCCTTTTTCTCCCCCGCTACTCAAACGGAGCGTAACGGAGTTTGAGGTCCCTTTCTCTCCCCCGCTACTCAAACGGAGCGTAGCGGAGTTTGAGGTCCCTTTCTCTCCCCCGCTACTCAAACGGAGCATAGCGGAGTTTGAGGTCCCTTTTTTGAGATCCTTTCTCCCCGCCTCTGCTCAAATATGTTTGAATTTTCCACCTGGTGCTGTACATCATCGGGCAGGAGCAAATATAAAATATTAACTAAAAAAGGAGTTATATCATGGCAAAAAAACAGTTTGGAAGAATTGCTGCTCTCGCCGCTCTGGCAGGAGCCGCAGTGGGAATCACTTATTTTCTCAGATACAAATCCTTTCACGAAGAGCTGGAAGAAGATTTCCACGATTTTGAAGATGATCTCGATGAGTTTGACGTCGGGGAAAGCGAGGAAGAATCTCCGCAGAGAAATTACGTTTCCCTGACTCCCGAAAAGGCAGCTGAGGATACCCAGAAAACAGAGGCAGAGATGCCCGGAACCGCTTCTGCTGATTCCACCGAAGAAGGCAGTGCCGGCAAAACAGAAGAAAAGCCAAAGGCTTCGTCCGAAAATACCGGTTACCTGGACAGCGACATGGAATTTCTGGATGATGAGCCCCTGTTCTCAGAGAAGTCAGAGAGCTCCGCTTCCCCTGGGGCAGAAACTTCTGCAACCACCATTGTGGACGACGAAGAAACCGAAAATCAGTAATGGAGGGCAGGATTTAAACTATGATTCAGAGCCTTCTGCGCTCCCTGGATCTCCTGGAGGTCCTCAAGGAGTCTGACCACAAGATAACGATTGCAGAGCTTTCAGAGCGGCTTGAACTTCCACCAAGCACGGTTCACCGGATTCTCCAGACGTTCTGCGATAAAAAATATGTAATCCGGGATGAACTCACACACACCTACTGTCTCGGCCCGGCGCTCATCTCACTGGGCCGGGCGGCAGCGGCAAATGTACGCATTCAGGACGCAGCTATTCCTATTCTGAAGAATCTCTCTTATGTGACGCGCGAGGATTCCTACCTCATTATCCAGGTGGGCGATAAGGGGCTCGTTCTCGACAAAGTGGACGGCCCCAACCACTTAAAGGTAGTGGAAAAATTCGGGTATGAGCTGGATCTCCACTGCGGTGCCATACGCAAGGTTCTTCTTGCCTATCAGACACCGGAATACCTGGACTACTATACCAGACAGGTTTTAGACCGCCCGGAGGCGTTCCCCCAGACAAGCCGGGCAGGACTTCTCAAAGAGCTGAAGGAAATCCGCGAGACAGGGCTCTCTGTCTCACACGGAGAATACGTCCACGACGCAGTTGGGATAGGAGCTCCTGTATTCGGCATAGACGGAAAGGTTGCAGCCTCTGTGGGAATCATCGCTCCCTACAGCCGAATTGCCGATGATATTCATTTAGAACATATGATAGAACAGGTAAAGCACAGCGCGGCAGAGCTGTCCTACTACATGGGACACACCTTCCAGAGACCAAGGTAAAAGACAGAGCGCAGGATACTCCACACTCTGTCTTTTGTTCTTCCTTTTCTTTATCTTCCCCGGCCATTCTGACACTGACAGCGCCGAAACTTCCCCTTCCCCTGAACACAAAAAGCCCCACCGGTGGGAACTCTTCCTCTGCCGGTGGGGAACTTTTTTGCGCCTGCATTTCCTGCCTGCGCTTTTTCATTTTTTCCTGGGTCTTCCGTGCGATTCCAGTGCAGAAGTCTCAGCTTATCTTTTGTAGTCTCTCTTATTTACAGAAAGTTATTTTCTCATCTCAAGCACATCTGCAAAGGCCTGGATAGCTGTGCGGGCCTGTCCGAAGTCGCGCATCTGCTGATCGATTCCCAGCTTGATGTGAGGAATATCTGCATCATTTAATGCTTTCTTCAGGTATGGATACTCCATCTCCTCCGGATCGCAGAACTGCTGCATAAACAGTACCAGACCCTGAGCGCCGCTCTCCTTAACCAGGTTAGCAACGAACTCACCGCGGCGGTTCTCGCTGGACTTTGGATCGTACAGAAGAACATCGTAGTCAATGTTTGCAAACTGATGTGCAAGTGCCATCATCGGATCAGCATCCTCAGGTACATCGGTGCGGAAGGAACGTGTCTCGTGAGCCACATCATCTGCAGCGATGGCGATGTTGTTCTCCTCAAAGGCTGCCAGCAGAGCCGGGTTGTCGCAGATGATACCGGAGGTAACCACCTTTGTACCCTGCCAGTCACAGACTGGAAGCTTCTCAAGCTCAGCATTTAACTCATTTAACTTAGCTGTGTACTCGTCCTTTAACATGAAGTGGAAGGCCTTTAATACAGCAGATCTCTTGGTTGGAGTGATCACATCGCAGTGGTCGGAAGCCAGCTTCACGAATTTGCGGCGTGCTGCACGGCTCTCGTTGTAAACCTTGATGGCATTCTTGATGTCATCGTTTGTGATCTCTCTGCCTGCAATCTTCTCCAGCTCTTTCTTAACGTGTGTGTACTGATCCACTGTGAACTGAAGGCCGAAGTCCTCAAAACGGTTCTGCGGATGAGCTAAGAAGATAACGGACATCTTGTCACCCATAGCTACACGGAAGTTCTGGCTCATCGGGCGCAGAGTGTCGCAGATAGTTGGAGTGATGATTCCGTCAAGGCCGTCCATAGTTCCGTCAAGGAGCATCTCAAGAGCTAACTGAGCGATTGTGCAGTAGAAGGTAGCACAGTACTCTTTCGCACGGCTGATAGTCTTGTTGTTGGAACCCCAGATTCCCATGGGAACGATTCCGGCTGCGTAAACAAGCTCTTCCGGAGCGTAATATGGCAGAACGCCAACTACCTTTTTCCCCTGAGCTTTATATTCAGCAAGCTGCTGCTTTGGTGTGGCAGCTTTTACTTTAAATTCATCTAATAATGCGTTGATACTCATTTGACTATGCCTCCTTTGCCTGCTTGTTTGCTTCCATTGCCTCTACCAGACCCTGTACTCTTGTCTCGTACTGTGCGGCATTGAAGTTACGCGGATCGGCCTGGTCTCCATCGAATCCTGCACATGGAACACCCAGATCGGCTGTGAAGCGGCGCTGCATCTCTGCCATATAACCGGACCATGGCTTGCAGCTTCTGTTGTAGTGAACAAGAACGCCGTCTACCTTGTTGTCGCGGCAGATGCCCTCACGCCAGTCAACACCCTGCTCGATGCAGACAGAGTTCGGAGCCTTGTAGTAAGCACGGGCCATCTCATCCAGTCCGTCGTAAACGAATCCGAATGCAGGTGCATATACTACGGCTGTTACGTTTACACCGTTTGCCTTCAGAGGCTTAAACAGTGCAGGCAGCTTCGGCCAGCATGGAATACCCTCGAACATTACACGGTACTTCTCCGGGAATGGAGTGGTTGTCTCACCCTTCTTAACTGTCTCCTCCAGGTCTCTTGCAAGAAGCTCAAATGCCTCTGCTGTCTCAACGCGGGCACGTGCCGTAACTACGTCTGCCATATGGTTGAACAGGTCAAAACCGCTGTATGGAGCCGGCTTGTACTGTAAGTAATCACATACCTTTAACCATGCCTTAGCTGTACGGTTTGCGTTTGCACAGGCCTCCTCGAACTTCTTCTCGTCGAACTTCTTGCCTGTCAGCTCCTCCAGCTGCTTGATAGCCTTGTCAAACTGTGCGCGCACATATTTTACATTCTCGTCTGCTACGTGAACGTCATTGTTGTAAGGAATATCTACCATGATCAGCGGGATATTGCACATACGGGCAATATTCTCATACCACTTTGTCATGCAGTTGCAGATATTGTTGCAGCAGAGCACAAAGTCCGGCTGCGGAATACGCATCTGGCGGATTGGGGAGATGGCTTCAAGACGTCTCTCCTTCTCCGGTCCGTCCGGCAGCTTCTCAATCTCAAGAATGTTGTCCAGCTGCAGGTATGGAGTCTGTGTCTTCGGATCCTTTAATGGCTTTCCGTCCTCACCCATCACTACGTTTCCGTCAGCATCCTTTAATGGCTTTCCTGTGCTCGGATCGATAATATACTCGCCTGTCTCAGGATCGTATTTGCGGGATACGCGGACGCCGGCTGCATAGGCAAGGCTGATACGGGCATATCCGCAGATATCGTTGTCATATCCCAGATCCTCTGCCGCCTGGCACATCATCTCGCCGTAACGGTTTGCAGCAATACCTGCTGCCTGGTTCTCAGGATACATAACATTCAGATCAAATGCCGCAGCAAGCTCGCACGGGAATTTGGAAGAGGACCATCCAACTAACTCTCCTCTTGCTTTGGCCTCGCGCGCCTCTTTGTGAACATCGTCAACTACCTTGCGGAGGGCGAGTACGCCTGGACTAACTTGTTTTGCCATAATAATTATCCTCCAATCTTTCTGTAAGATTTATTTCTGACGGCTGGCTGCCTGGTACGCAAAAAGCGCAGCACCCAGCGCGCCGTTATACTGTGTCAGCGGGGAAATGTGGATCTCGCAGCCCAGCTCCTTCTGAAGAGCGGAGACAACGCCGCTGTTCTGAGCAACACCGCCTGTCATAACCACATCCGGAACTACCCCGATTCTGTGTGCAAGTCCCGTAACCCGGTGTGCCACTGATTTGTGGATACCGTTGATAATATCGCACTTGTCTGTTCCCATGGCGAGCTGGCTGATAACCTCGCTCTCCGCGAAAACCGTACAGGTAGAGCTGATGCCTACCTCCTTTGTAGACATAGCGCCCAGTCTTCCCAGATCCTGAACCTTAACCTCCAGAACCTTTGCCATAACATCCAGAAAACGGCCGGTTCCGGCTGCACACTTGTCGTTCATCTGGAAATTAGTCATGGCGCCGTTGTCAATGTGAAGCACCTTCACATCCTGCCCGCCGATATCAATGACGGTATGGACATTTGGAAACAGGAAGGATGCACCCTTTGCGTGGCAGGAAAGCTCGCTCATCTGCTTTTTGGCGATTCCCAGGAGGGAATTGCGGCCATAGCCGGTTGCCAGTGTGTAGTCAAGCTGCTCCTGTGTCATATCCGCATCCCTGAGGACTTCCTCAATAGCGCGGGCCGGACCGCTTGTGCCTGTTCCCACATCCACCAGGGATTTTCCGACAATTTCCTTTCCGTCCTTTAAGATAATGCATTTCGACGCAGTGGAACCCACATCGATACCCATTGTGTAAATTGCCATAATGACCTCCGTATAGAAAGGAATGTCAAACGGATTCCTGACATCCCCACTTAATCTCTTACATCATTTTTCTACATCGTTTTAAGTATATCATATACAGCATAAAAAAGCCAAAACAATTTGGCCAAACATACATAAAAGTATTCATATAACTGTGATCTGGTATTATTTATAGGCTCCGCATTCAGGCGCATAAATGTCTCTAACCACGACAAGTCAGGCAAAGGTTCCAGTGCCTTTGCCCGACTTATCGTGCTATCCTATCATTTATGCGCCTGTATGGCTAATTTTTATGCTTTTTCTTTTACTATCATTATTTGGGACACTCAAACGTTTTGGAACGTCCCCTGTCTCTTTTGCTGTCTGGCCGGACCGTCTGGCAAAAAGCAGTCCGGCCCTACGGCTGAATTATTTCTTAAATGTCTCGAACTCGCGGATTGCCCTTGGAGTAATCATCTGATGGAATGGGCAGATGGACTGCGGGTTCTGGTATGCTGCCTCTGTGAAGGCCTGGATGTATGGACGGATGTCTGTCATGTCAACGATCTCGTCTACCATTCCCTTCTCTGTGCAGTATTTCGGACGGGACTTGTCTGTGTACATCTGAATCATATCGTTCATCTTGTCGATGATTGGCTGAAGCGGCTCTCCTGCCTTCTTAGCCTTAACGAGCTTTCTGGAGTACATAGCGTTTGCTGCTGTCTCGCCTGGCATTACGTAATACTCACATGCACCTGTACCGATGGAGAATACGTTTGTGTTGTTGCCCTGTGGTCCGCCGAGAACGTAGTGAGCAGCAGCGCTGGCCTTACGGATGGTTACCTCTAAGGACGGCAGCTTGGAGTTCTCGATGGAGTAGATTAAGGACTGTCCAAGACCAAGTAACTCAGCCTTCTCAGCCTCATCGCCTACGTCGATACCTGTTGTATCCTGCAGCCAGATTAACGGGATTCTGTCGCGTGCACAGAGTGTCACGAACTCGTTCATCTTAACTAAGCCCTGACGGTAGAGCTTTCCGCCGATACCTACAGAGTTCTGCTTGTACTCCGGATAGTTCATCAGAAGTCCCTGAACATTGGCGATAACACCTACTAAGAGGCCGTTTACCTTTGCGAGACCTGTGATCATCTCCGGGCCGTATCCCTTCTTGTACTCAGCAAACTCACTGTTGTCGAAGAGACGTGCGATAACCTCGTACATATCGTAAGGACGCTTCTGGTTCATCGGAACGATGCTGTACAGATCCTCTGCCGGGAACTGAGGAGCCTTTGGTGTGTCAACACGGAAGAACTCCAGGTTGTAAGCCGGAAGGTAGCTGATGTATTTCTTGATACCCTCGATTACGCCTAAATCGTTCTCATATACCTCGCGGAAGAATCCTGTCTCATCGTAGTGAATCGGCACGGAGCCTGGAGCCGGTACATGGTGCTTGCTGTTCTCGATCTGTGCATTGATGATCTGCTCTGCAGCCTCCTCATCAATGTATCCCTTCGGGTTCATACCGGAAAGAATACCAGCGCCTCCAACTGCCATGTTGGCATCCTGATGAGCGATCAGGATTGTCGGGGAAATGCTGTGGTATCCGCCGCCTGCAGGGTTTGTTCCGTAGATACCTACGATTACCGGAACGCCTAACTGGTTTAACTCAGAGTTGCGGAAGAATGGTGTACCGCCTCCGCGTCTGTTTGGATATACCTTATCCTGGTTCGGGAACTCAACACCGGAGCAGTTTAACAGGTATACAAGCGGTAAGTGAAGCATCTTAGCTGTGTCGGAAGCGCGAAGCAGATTGTCTGCCTGTCCCGGAACCCATGCTCCAGCCATTTTCTTGTTATCGGATGCTACAATGTAAACCCACTTTCCGTCTACGCGTCCAAGGCCGTTTACCACGTTTGTTGTTCCGAAACGGTTGCCCTCCGGATTGTAAAGGCTGTTTAACGGGCACCATGTTCCAGCGTCGATTAATGCATTGATACGCTGCATAGCGGATAACTGTCCGCGCTCATTTAACTTCTCCTCGGAAGTAATTCCGGCTGCAAGGGCTTTCTCGATGGAATCGTGAATGTCCTTCTCAACAGCCTTTAAGCTCTCTTCATTTTCTGGATTCGGATTAACCAGATCTTTACCGATTGTAGGCATGTTCTGGAAATATCCTGGCATAGAATACATGTTCATTTTGAATCTCCTATTCTTTACTTTGAAAAATGAAACTATAACAAAAAGTGAAAATCAACAGCGGCACGGTCTTCCGAAACGGAAGGCCATGCCGGAAAATGCTGTCTGGTGTAATTTTCACCTCAGTATCCTGTTTTCAGATCCTTCTGGCTTATTTTGCCTCCGGCTCCTCCTTCGGAACCTGGATAAATGCCTGACCTGGATCGATCTCCTCACGGATCATCTTGATTACCTCAGGAGACGGAGGATCCAGCTTCACTGCTCTGGATACATCCAGATCGAAACCTGTGTTCTCGATGATATCCTCCGGTGAGGATGTCTCATAGTATCCTGCAAGGTACATTCTCTTTGTATCCTTGTCAAACTTTAAGATACCGCGGTCTGTAACGACTGCCAGAGGTCCTCTGTTGCCCGGAAGGCCGAGTCTCTCACGTCCGCCAGGGCCGTCGATCCAGCCTGGGCTTGTAACGTAGTCAATCTTCTGCATGAATCTTCTCTTTTCATGCTGAATCATGATGATTGTGTTGTTGAAGGTAGCAATAGCGTTTGCACCGCCGGAACCTGTGAAACGTGTCTTCGGATTGTGGTAATCTCCGATACAGGTGGAGTTTACGTTTCCGTATGGGTCGATCTGAGCGCCGCCGATGAAAGCGATGATACGATCGTTGTTGTGCAGCCAGTCGTTTGTCTCAAATCCGATGAAACGGATGTTCGGCCACTGGCATCCGCAGTGTGCCATAAAACGAAGGTCGCCTACAGAACGCGGAACCTCAATCGGAGAGCAGTCCATAAGACCGGACTCAACGATTAAGTTGCACTTAGGAGCGAAAAGCCTCTTGGCAACAGAAGCGCCGATTAACGGAAGACCGGTACCTACGATTGCGATGTTGTCATCTGTGATCTGCTGTGCAAGCGTAATAGCCTGCATCTCTTTGTTTGTATACTTTGTGTAGTCAGCCATGATTAATCCTCCTTGCTTACATCTGTTGCATATCCAAAGCCATCAGATACTTTTAACTTAAGGAGACGATTTACACCGATCTTCTCAAGGAACTCTTCATTGTCTTTCACGTCGTAAACGTACTCTTTTAAGAATGCCTTGAAATCCTCCTCTGTCTTGCTGGCTGCGCCATAAGCCTTCAGGAAGCTGTTGTCATAATCATAGTAGCCGTAGCACTGTGTCGGGTATGCGCCGTAAGGAGCAACGCAGACAGCGTCAACTGCGAAGCACGGAATCTTTGTAAGGGTTGGATCTCTGCGGATCACTTCGTTGCTTACCAGCTCCTCACATGTAACGATAACCTTCTTAGCTGCAACAGCAATATCTACATCGTGGAACTCGTCGCCGAGCAGAATGCAGGTTCCGTCAGGTGAAGCCTTCTGTACGTGGATGATTGCTGTATCCAGCTGCGGAACTGGAAGGCATACGGTCTTCTCACCTGGGTTAAATGGGTTGTCCATGTACACAAATTTGTCGTTCGGCAGCTTGTCGATAGTCTGGCGCACTTCCTTTGTGATTCCCCACTCATCAACCAGTCCGGAACCGATCATAAAACGTACCGGTAAGAATGGAAGACCTAAGGAAGCAGCGTGAAGCATGTACATGATGGCATCCTGGGAGTAGTCCTCATAGATCAGCTCGCCGGCCTCGATTTTTTTGCGGAAACGACGGGAAACGTTGGTAACACCGGAGTCAGCTGTATAGCAGTTGATGTACGCTTTTACGCGATCCTCTCCAATCAGCATATCCCAGTCAGATCCGGCAGGACCTGCATATGCGATGAAGTCTTTCTTGCCCTGGCGCAGAATCTCGCGAACAGCAGCCATAGGTTTCTTGTTTGTTGTAAAGCCGCCGAAGGAGATAGCGTCGCCATCTTCAACAAACTTTGCAACTGCCTCTTGTAATGTCATTACTTTATTAGCCACAATAAAGCCTCCTTTATAATTTTTTGGTAAACACCATTGTTACCTTATGTATGGATAACCGTTCGGAATGCCGCGCCGTAAATTACAGCGCGGCGTCCTGAGCGTCATCTTCCTAATCAATCTTTTACTTGAAAATCAGCATGAAGAAGCCGGCTGCAACTGCAGAGCCGATAACTCCGGCTACGTTCGGTCCATAGCATGCATTAACAGGAAGTTTGTCGGATTTTCCTTAGAACCTACTGTCTGGGATACACGGGCTGCCATCGGAACAGCAGAAACACCTGCAGAACCAATTAACGGGTTGATCTTTCCGCCTGTCAGGAAGCAGAGCAGCTTTCCGAGAAGCACACCGCCCACTGTGGAGAAGCAGAAAGCGATAAGTCCCATAGCGACGATAGCCAGAGTCTGGGGACGAAGGAAAATCTCTCCGTTTGCTGTAGCGCCTACGGTAGTTCCCAGCATGATTGTTACGATATTGCACAGAGCGTTCTGAGCTGTGTCAGACAGACGCTCTACCACGCCGGACTCACGGAACAGGTTTCCAAGCATCAGCATACCGAGAAGCGGTGCAACGGACGGGAGCAGTAAGGAGCAGAATAATACTACGAAAACCGGGAATACTACCTTCTCCACCTTGCTCACCTTGCGAAGCTGCTTCATCACGATAGCGCGCTCCTTCTTTGTTGTGAGAAGCTTCATAATCGGCGGCTGAATCATAGGAATCAGCGCCATGTAGGAATAAGCGGCAACCGCAATGGGCGCAACCAGATCCGGTGCCAGATTGTTTGCGATATAGATAGCTGTCGGACCGTCAGCTCCTCCGATGATGCCGATAGCTGCGGCCTCACCTACTGTAAAGAGGCCGGTTGCATTCGCCAGCATGAATGCGATGTAAATACCAAACTGTGCGGCAGCTCCCAGAAGAAGGCTGACCGGATTTGCAATCAGCGGACCAAAGTCTGTCATCGCTCCTACGCAGAGGAAGATCAGACAGGGGAACAGGCTGGACTTTACTCCGCCGTACATGATTCGGAGCACGCCCTGAGTATACCAGGGTTCTGACTCCTTCATCAGATCTGCTAATGGCAGGTTTGCAAGGAACATACCAAAGGCAATCGGAAGGAGCAGCAGCGGCTCAAACTGCTTTTTAATAGCAAGATATAAGAGGATAAAGGAAACAACGAACATTACGCAGTTCTGCCAGGTAAGTGCTGCAAAACCGGACTGTGCCAGCATTTCCTTTAAAATTTCAAAAAAGTTCATCACGTACCTCCTAGTTCAGGATAACCATAGCGGCTCCCGTGTCCACAGTATCGCCTGTATTTACCAGAACCTGGCTTACTGTGCCGTCTGCCGGAGCAACAATCTCAGTTTCCATCTTCATAGCTTCCATGATTACTAACGGCTCTCCAAATTTGACAGCCTGTCCTACAGAGGCCTTAACAGTGAGAATCTTTCCTGGCATTGGAGCCTCCACTGTAGTTCCGCCTGCTGCTGCAGGTGCTGGAGCCGGGGCTGCTGCCGGAGCTGGTGCTGCTGCAGGTGCTGGGGCTGCTGCCGGAGCCGGGGCTGGTGCCGCCGGTCTTGCCGCATGTGTGGCAGCCAGAACAGGCGCCTTGGGAGCTGCTGCTCCATTGCGATCCAGAGATTTGTAGGCATCTACCTTTTCCACCTCAACCTCGTATCTTTTTCCGTTAATCGTAGCTACATACTTCATAATCAGATTTCATCCTTTCACTTACGAACTGTTTTACTAATTCAGAGATACAAGGGCTGCACCTGTTTCTACCATATCACCGCTCTTAACAAGAACAGAAGCAACCGTACCGTCTGCCGGGGCAACAATCTCTGTCTCCATCTTCATCGCTTCCATTGTCAGCACAACCTGGCCGTAGGATACTGCCTGACCTGGATTTACCTTTACATCCAGAATTTTTCCTGGCATCGGAGCTTCGATTGTAGTTGCTCCTGCTGCTGGAGCCGGAGCTGGTGCCGCTGCAGGTGTTGGGGCTGGAGCCGGGGCAGGTGCTGGAGCCGGGGCAGGTGCTGGGGCTGGAGCCGGTGTTGGAACTGGGGCTGGGGCTGCCGCTGCAGCCTCACTTAAAACAACCAGCGCTGCGCCTGTCTCTACCATATCGCCGCCCTTAACAAGAATAGATGTTACGATTCCGTCAGCCGGAGCCACAATCTCTGTCTCCATCTTCATCGCTTCCATTGTCATGATCACCTGACCGTAGGACACTGCCTGGCCTGGAGTCACTCTGATATCCAGAACCTTTCCTGGCATTGGAGCCTCTACATTTGTACTCTTACCCGTCGGAGCCGGAGCTGCTGCAGGTGCTGGTGCTGCTGCTGGGGCAGCTGCCTGAACAGGTGCCGGAGCTGCTGCTGGGGCCGGAGCCGCTGCAGGCGCCTCGCCGTAGCGCGGAATCGGGCTGTACTCAGCTACTCTCTCGAGTTCCACTTCATACTGTTTTCCATTAAGTGTGGCTGTGTATTTCATTGTTGAACCTTCCTTTCATTCCCAAATAGTGAACCTTTTCAATTAATTTTCTGGCCGGTTTTCTGTGAAAACCCTTTCTCTCAAAAGACGTACCATGAAATCCGTCACTTCTTAATTGATCTCCCTGACGTT
>ENA-ORMO01002462-ORMO01002462.1-human-gut-metagenome-genome-assembly--contig:-NODE-2462-length-14729-cov-3.460338_pt1 | contig 14729 bp, 1 predicted proteins | sample MGYA00242106_ERZ509001 | MGnify/ENA primary metagenome ERZ509001 (study PRJEB26280, sample SAMEA2338736) | human gut metagenome | biome: human gut; feature: human-associated habitat; material: faeces... | reverse complement strand
GTCCGGAATGTGGAACTAAAATGGTAAAAGAGGGGTTTGATATTCCATTTGAGACGTTCCTTGGCTTTAAAGGGGACAAGGAGCCGGACATCGACCTGAACTTTTCCGGGGAATATCAGGCGAATGCCCATAAATATACAGAGGTTATTTTTGGAAAGGGCCAGACTTTTAAGGCCGGAACCATTGGTACATTGGCAGAAAAGACTGCCTTTGGTTATGTGAAAAATTATTATGAGGAACATGGACAGCACAAGCGCTACTGTGAGATCAACCGGATCGTCCAGGGCTGTACCGGAATCAGAAGGACGACAGGCCAGCATCCCGGCGGAATCATTGTTCTTCCAAAGGGAGAGGAAATCGAGAAATTCACGCCTGTCCAGCATCCGGCAAATGATGAAAACAGTGATATCATAACGACACATTTTGATTACCACTCCATTGACGGAAACCTGTTGAAGCTTGATATCCTTGGACACGATGATCCGACCATGATCCGTATGCTGCAGGACCTGACAGGGATCGATCCGACTAAGATCCCGCTGGATGATAAGGATGTTATGAGCCTGTTCCAGAATACAGATGCACTCGGTGTCAAGCCGGAGGATATTTTAGGCTGTAAACTGGGATCCCTCGGTATTCCGGAGTTCGGTACCGATTTTGCCATGCAGATGTTAATTGATACGCAGCCGACCTCGTTTTCCGATCTTGTCCGTATTGCAGGGCTTTCCCATGGTACAGACGTATGGCTGGGCAATGCACAGACGCTGATCGAGGAAGGCAAGGCAACGATTTCGACTGCAATCTGTACGCGTGATGATATCATGATCTATCTGATGCAGATGGGTGTTGAGGCGGGACTTTCCTTTACGATCATGGAAAGTGTCCGAAAGGGAAAAGGCCTGAAGGACGAATGGATCGCGACCATGAAGGAACATAATGTACCTGACTGGTATATCTGGTCGTGCAAAAAGATCAAGTACATGTTCCCGAAGGCACATGCTGCTGCCTATGTTATGATGGCATGGCGTATTGCGTATTGTAAGGTAAATTATCCGCTTGCCTACTATGCGGCATTTTACAGTATCCGAGCGGACTGCTTTTCCTATGAACTGATGTGTCAGGGTAAGGAGCATCTTGAAGCCGTGCTGGCGGATTACAACAGAAGGAAGGATGAGCTATCCAAGAAGGAACAGGATTCCATCCGTGATCTGCGTATCGTGCAGGAAATGTATGCGAGAGGCTTTGAGTTTATGCCAATCGATATTTACAAAGCACATTCGAGATTGTTCCAGATCATCGACGGCAAGATCATGCCATCCCTCGGCAGTATCGACGGTATGGGAGATAAAGCCGCAGAAGCCATGATGGAAGCGGCAAAGGACGGACCGTTCTTATCCAGAGATGATCTGCGAAGCCGCAGCAAAGCACCGCAGAACGTTATTGATAAGATGGGCGAGCTGGGACTTCTTGGCAGCCTGCCCCAGTCAAACCAGTTGAGCTTATTTGACTTCATGTAATACTGCAGAGCCAGGCAGATTTATATAAAATTGCCCGTCAAGCTTGCTTGGAGAGGGCAATTTTTATAAATCTATATGGCGAGCAGCCATCATGAGCAAAAGGAAAGCCTCGAAGAGGCGATTTTGCGAATGAGGCTCTGCAGTGTTACAAAAAACATAGAAGCGTAAGCTTCGCGATATGCGAATGTCTGAGAGAATTGCGGGAGTGCGGAGCACGAAGCAATTCGTGGTATTACCATAATAGGAGAGGCGATATGCGAATGAACTGTGATGATTGGAGGGATAACTATATGACAATACAGTTTTTCAGAGACGAAATGTAGTTTTTGATTTACAATCATCCCATTTGAAAAACATATTATGTGATTGTCAATGCTTTGCAATAATGGTATAGTTATTGCAAAGCATATTTTCTTTTATCAAGTCTATCGGATTGTTAGGAAATGAAGCGTATTTTAAACATAACGATCCAAAGTCTTACTCATATCTTATTTCAGAAAATTCATGCTTTATTTCACATTTATCAATAAGGCAGGAGTTTCGAAATAATATGATATATGGTAACTCCTGTGACAAACAAAGGAGGACCATAGTAGATGGCAGAAAAAAGAAAATTTTATGGAATGAAAAATGACTATATGTTCCATGCAGTTTTACAAAAGAACGAAGAGGTGTTACGAAATCTTTTAGCAACACTTTTAGAGATGGATGAGGCAGACATTGTAAGCTGTCACATCGAAAATCCCATTGAGCTTGGTAAGAAGATTGAAGGAAAAGATTGTATCTTAGATGTAAAGATCAAGCTAAATGATGCAAGGATCATCAATATTGAATTACAGGTGTATAAGCAGACATACTGGACAAATCGATCGCTGTTGTATTGGGCAAGAGCTTTTGATATTTTGAAGAGTGGACAAGATTATAGTATGCTGCTTCCTACATACCATATTGGAATCTTGGATTTCACATTATTTGAGAATCACCCTAAGTTCATGGCGAAGTACCAGATATTGGATGTGGAAGATGGATTTTTATATTCCGACAAACTGTGTATAAAAATACTTGATCTGACACAGCTAGAGAAGGCAAAAAGTCAATCTGAAACTGATAAAAAACTTCAGAAGTGGGCAAGTATATTTAAGGCAGAGACTCTGGAAGAACTGGAGCAGCTAGCAAGTGGAGAGGAGGTATTTGAGAATATGGTAGTAACTATGAAGAAACTGAGTGAAGATGAAAAAATCCGGATGCAGTGTGAAGCAAGAGAAGATTATGAAAGATGCCTGCTCTCAGAATATAGTGCCGGAAAACGTGAGGGAACAGAAACAACGCAGAAAAAACTGCTTCATAATCTGATGGAATCTCAAAAAATTACTGAGGATGAAGCCCGTAAGATGTTGGGCATTTGATAAGAAAAATATATCTTCCGTGGGCTGAACGGTAGCGATTTTGGGCTGAACGGCATCGCAATCAAAAAACGAACAAGATAAAATAAAAGCAGGTTAAGCATTGTGCTGGCCTGCTTATTTTATGTAAAGGGGGTTGGACATATGTTATTGGATTGCTCGATTCTTTGGTGGCTTTTTAAACTGATCGGTTAATGCAAGTCAAGAATACAAAAGACGAAAATAAGCAAACAGATCGCCGAACCCCAGACTCGATAATTATCCCATATCGTATCGATGGTGTAATACATCATATCTATCCCAGATGCGGTTCGGCGATCCAGGGGGAGAAAAATGAAGAACAGGATAATGTACACGTGTAATGCAGCAATAGAAAAACAAACAGTTTTGCCATTGCTGTTGTTTTTATATAGAAAATCAAAATAGCAGGGGGACAGTATGAGACAGGAATACAAAAGAAAAATGAGAAAACAAATGGGAAGAAGATATCTGGCGATTTTATGCATCATAGCCATTTTCTGTACCAGTTTACCGATTACGACTACCCAGACACAGGCACGGGCTTACACGGACTGGGAGGTATATGAAACAGATACAGGAGATGCTATTGCTGCGGCATATGGCAATCATACATTTGTTTTATTGAATGATGTAGGAATTTTTTATACTTCGGAAGATGCATTAACATGGACTCAGACCGGAATATTGCCGGGAGTTGATGGAACAAAGAAATATACATATGAAAAGCTGCAAATGAAGTATTTAAATGACAGATTTTTTGTATATGGCGTAAATGACATCTTTTTATGGAGTATGGATGGAAAAGAATGGGAAAGCATTAGTATTGGTAATGGATTAGTTACAGCCATGACTTATGGGGAGGGGGCATGGTATGTGGCAACAGATGGAGCTGATCGGAATCGTTATCAGGATGAAGGTGATACATTTTCTCTATGGAGTAGTCAGGATGGAGAAAGTTTCACAAAGCTGGGGACTGAGTCAGATATAAAGGCGTGTAACAGTCTGTGCTTTGCACAGAATAAACTTATTGTCACCGATCCGGTATCGGATACCATTAATACACTACAGCCGGATGGAACACTGCTGGCAAAAATAGACGCACATAATGTATGTTATGAACATTATTATGCAGAGAGCAGATATAAAAGCGGTATGTTCCTATGTTTTTTTGAGGGATATATCTGGTATTCAACAGATGCAATCACATGGAATTGTTATAAAATGCTGTATCAATTTTTAAGGAATAGCATGGGTGAGTGGGCTGAAATACGAGATAACTACTATATGCTTAATAAGACAAGCGGAGAGTTGTATGAGATTACACCATGCTACGATCAGCCACCTGTATTTACTTATATTAATTGCAGGATGAGTTATGGTTATGATATACAAAAACTGGTTGTATGTGATGATGTATTATGGGGATTTGGAAACAATATTGCTGCCAGAATGCCCATGAAATTTGATGCAGAGACAATAGAGTGGGATGACGCAGAAAAAACGCCAACCATCAGCGATGGCAGTGTTAGTGATGGATCGATCAGTGAGAATGTGCCCGCACTCATTTATGAGGAAGATTATGTCAGACTGACAAAGGATATCACATTTTCGGAGGATTATACGTTAAGAGGAAAGAAGTTATATCTGGATGGACATATTTTGACGATTCAGGGGGATTTTACCTGCGGTGATACTGTGATCGATACAGGACAGGGAAAATTGTATGTGGCAGGTAATATGATTGTTGACAGTCAGACCAAGATAAGCGGCAAACTCGAGGTGGATGGGTATCTCAGTATTCAAGGTGGCAGTCTGGATTGTGAAATCTGTGATATCGTGGTTCATGGTGATTTGAGAGTATATTATTATCGCTATAATTACGGACTGCAGATGCGTCATGAGGAAGATCATGTCTCTGTATCGGGGCACCTGGGCTATAATACTGATTATTATGGATTGCTAACAGCCGGTACAATAGATGCATATGGAACAGTCGGGTTATCTGCTGGCTTCAAATCAAGGGGAAGCCACATTTTGAGAGTCTGGGGAGATTTCTCGCAGTCCGTAATAATAAATGATTCTAATTGTGAAGTCGCTAATTATGAGGATATGCGGGTTGATATAACTCCACCTGAGCCTGTAGACAGTCTTTTACTGAAGAGTGCAACAGGAAAAGCCATCTATCTTGCATGGCAGAAGCCAAAGGATGATGGGAAGGTTGTGTCTTATAAGGTATATCGAAACGGAGTATGTATAAAGGAAGTAACAGAAACAGAAGTACGGATTGAAGAAAAGTATGCTAATGAAGAGGCAATTTATTATATTACGGCGATAGATGAGGCCGGATGGGAATCTGCAAAGGGAAAAGAAATTACGGCAAAGGCAGAGCCTTTGGCATTTTATAAGGTATTACCGGAAAATGGGTCTGCTGTTGGAAAAACGGTTACCATTACACCATATATGAATTGGGTTCCGGGCTTCAATGATAATCAGTTTAGAATATATTATCATGATCCGGTAGCTGATACAGAAACAGAAGTAGTAAAGGAAAGCCTGACAAAATGGAAAGACAATTGGTTTGAGGGGAAATACCGATATACGAAAGAGTATCCAATAGATCTGTCTAAATTTAAACAGGAGCAGGACATCACGGTATATGCAGAATTGACAGATATAGATGGAGGTGTGACAGCGGAATCAATTACATTGCATTTAGACCGGACGCCGCCTGAACAGCCTGCTGTGACAGTGGTGGAGAATGAAGAAAACATTTATCTGGAATGGGATAAGATAGCTGATGCAAAATACTATGGTATCTATAGGAGAGAAGAAAACACAGAGATATATAAGAAACTTGCAGAGCGCTGGTGGAACAATTATTATGATTCAACCGTACAGGACGGAAAAACCTATATTTATGCAGTGACCGCAATAGATGCCTTTGAAAATGAAAGTGATAAGACGGAGATACCGGCTGTTTATAAGCATCCGGATACACAAGCCCCTGTTCTAAAGTCTTTTAGAGTAATAGGAGAAGAAAAACATAGGGAAACTACAACTGTGCGGCTGTATGCGACAGATAACAGAAATGTGAACAGATTTGTTATCACAGGAAAACGGGAGAATGATACAGAAAATACGATTTATGAGGTGGTATCGGGGGTAAATGGGTACAGCAAAGATGTAACCATAGATACGCGGAAATATGAAGATGGTGATTACCTATTGACCGCATATGCGGAAGATCGTGCAGGGAATAAGAGTGATGAAAAGACTGCAAAGCTGATCATAGACAATACACCACCGGCTGTACCTGCGGGAATACATGCAGAGGTTACCTGTACAACGGTCAGACTAAGCTGGGATCAGACAACGGAGCCCGATTTAAAATATTATATTGTAGAGAGTAAAAATGAAGGAGAAGCTTACTGGAGAATGTTATCCGGGCATAACATAGTAAGCAGCCGGTTAATAACAGGTTTAAAACCGGAACAGACGATATCTTACAGAATATATGCAGTAGATGATGTGGATAATCAGAGTGCGTATTCTGACGAGATCAAAGTAACAACACCGCCGGATCTGGAAGCACCGTCAAAGACAACCATAGCGGTCAAAAGCAGCAGTGGCAGTGCAGTGACAGTTAGCTGGAAGGCAGCAACCGACAATGTGGGAGTTAAAGCATATCGTATTTATAAAAACGGAGAACTGCTGACAGAAATCTCTGATAAATTAAACTACCGGGATGAAGAAGTAGAGCCGGATCAGAGCTATCAATATGAGGTTGCGGCAGTGGACGAGGCAGGGAACGAAGCGGAAAAAAGCAACAAGTTATCCTGTCTGGTAACCCTGCCCGTCATTTTAAATATAACACCGGAGAATGGAGCTCGGATTGGTAAACAGAAATCCGAAATCGATGTAACACTTCTCAATTATGCGGAAGCAGGAAAGAAGACGATTACCTGCAGCTATTACAAACCGGACACAGATAGCTGGGAACTGATCGGGACAACCTCGGTGTCTCCGTTTATTGCCAATACAACTTCTCGGATTTATTGGGATACCTCTGCCTTTTTGGAGGATGCAGATATCCGTGTCCGTGTGGTTGTGCTTGATGAAGACAGGAATGCAGCACAGCAGGAGCTTACACTGCATCTTGACAGAACACCGCCGGCATTACCGGAGCTGACGGGAAGTGAGAAGGATGCAAAGATCACACTGACATGGAACCGGAGCGCAGATGAGGACTGTGCTGTATATCAGGTTTACAGAAAGGCGGTCAGTGGAAATGATATGGAAGAAGCTTATCGAAAAATCTGCTCTGTCAAAAACAATGGAAAGGACAGCTATCAATTTACGGATACCGCTGTACTTCAACAGAGTACATATGTTTACTATATACAGGTGCAGGATATATTTGGAAATGCCGCTCAGACAGAGCCCATAGAAATATATGTTGCAACAGATCTGACACCACCGACGCCCCCGACGGATGTGTGGGTGCATACAAGAACCGGTTCTTCGGTTACGCTTGGATACAGTGGAGCAAAGGATAACGTGGGTGTTGCAGGCTATTTTGTATACAGGGATGGAAAGAAGATCGCAGAGACAGCTAAGCCGCAATACACAGATTATGGAAAGGATCTGGAAAATGGACTGCAGGAATATGTTTTATACCGTTATACCATAAAAGCATTTGATCTGGCAGGAAACGAATCAGAAGAAAGTCAGATACGGGAAGCTTTTGTGAAGATGCCTCAAATTACAGAACTGGAACCTGCAGATCAGTCATCTGTTGCAGGAGAAGAAACAACGCTGCGTGCAGTCTTTGAAAATGCCGGTAACAGTTATGGAAATTATGTGGATTTTTACTGGACGGAAGTAACTGAGGAAAACTGGCAGAAAATAAACGCGGAGCCGGTTCAGCAGGGATATTATGCAGGAAACTACCTGCAGGCAGCTATGAACTGGGAATTGCCGGAATTTGCCGGAACAGGGAATAAAGAGATTAGGATCAAAGCAGTGCTGACGGACAGAGATGGCAATCAGGCGGAAGAGGAGGTTATCTGTACGATTGACCGGACAATACCGGATCCACCAAAACAAGTAGAGGCGCAGTTAAAAGAAGATGTGATCCTTCTGACCTGGGATTTTTCTGACAGTGCGGATATCGCCGGCTATATTGTTTACAGGAGTACAGACGCAGGCAATTATGATGCATTGGAAACGATAGAGGATCCTATGTGCCGGGCATATATGGACAGAACCGTATCAGCCGGTCACAGTTACCGGTATAGAATGTCTGCAGTAGATGTATATGGACGGAAAAGCAAGCCCAGTGATTGTACGCAGGCATTGCAGGTAACAGAGGATACAATTGCGCCGAAGCTGACGGCTCTGTCACCGGATCCTGGAAGAGTAAATGGTAAACTGCAGATCAGTGCGGAAGGGTATGATAACCGAAAGATAGACAGCTTTGTTTTCTACATTAGAGAAGACAGTGAGAATCCATGGACAGAACTGGCAAAAGTGCAGGCGGAGAACAATAAAGCAACCTGTGTGTTGGGCACAACGGGCTATGAAGACGGACAATATTTTGTAAAGGCGGAAGCACGGGACTGTGCGGGAAATGTAAGCCAGAATCTGTTCCAAAGACGGTATGAAATTGATAATACAGGTATCGCCAAAATCAAGATGGCTAAATGTGATACATTGGCATCTGTGATACGCTTGCGATGGGAAGATGTTACGGAAACGGATTTTGCATATTTCCTGGTAGAAAGAAAGACAGAAAAGGATGGCAGCATATTCTGGGAGAAGGTGGCGGAAATAACAGACAGTCTTGGATATGACTGCAAAAATCTGCAGCCACAGACAGAGTATACTTTCCGTGTGGCTGGATATGATGATCTTGGAAACAGAGGGGAAGAATCGGATGAGATCACACTGACTACAGTGCAGGATACGGTCAGTCCAGTTATAAAGAGGATCGGTCCCGTAAAAGGGTCTTATGGCAAACAGATCCGGTTGGAAATACAGGCAGAAGATAATGCCACACTTGACAAGGCAGTATTTTCTTATACGACAGATGGACAAGAGTATACTGTGCTGGCAGAAGTCAGGGCAGACGAGATGGAAAGCAGGAAGTGCTTCAGTTATTTATGGGATACGGGAAAAATGCCGGAAGGAGAGATTGGCGTTCGATTTGAGGTATATGATGCAGCAGGCAATCATAATGCTCTGACAGAGGAAGAAAAGCAGGTGGAGATCGTATATACGATCGATCATACACCGCCGCAGCAGGTAAAAAAAGTACGTGTTACGGATACGGACGGCTGTATCGGACTGACATGGGAAGAATCAGGAGAAACAGACATTCAGGCGTACAGAGTTTACAAAAAGTATGGCAGCTCCTTTAGAAAAATAAGAGAGGCTTCCATACTGAATACCTATGATACGGATGTGAAACCGGGCAACAGCTACACCTACAAAATATCTGCCATCGATCAGGCTGGAAATGAGGGCGAATACTCGGAAGAAATCACTGCTGTGGCAGAGCAGGATAAAGAGCGGCCGGTTATATACGGAATCGGACCTGCTGACACAGAAACACTTGGCATTGATCCGGCTATTACTGTGTTGGCAGCAGATAATGCAGGACTGTCACAGATACAGCTTTCCTACAGGGAGCTGGGCGGTGAAAAAGACTGGATTGTATTTGCTGATCTTCCTGCATCCGGAAGACAGCAGTATAAAACTGTAGCCATGCAGACAGAAGAATTATCAGAAAATATCACATATGAGATCAAAGCGATCGCGATAGATGAAGCAGGAAATTACAGTGAGGCATTTACGAAAAACTATACCTTTGATCTGACCCCGCCTCAGAAACCGGAACTTACAACAAAACCAGGAAGCTTCCGGATAGATCTGCAGTATGGAACAGCGGATACGGGCACAGAACTGTATGAGATTTACAGAAAAGAATATGGCGAAAAAGAATTTACCTGTGTAAAGAGCACAACGGAAGGCAGCTATGAGGATACGACCGCAAAACCGGGAAAGGTTTATTATTACAAAGTCAGAAGCTATGACGAAAACGGAAATTACAGTGAAAGCAGTACAGAATACAACCATGCCAGCAGTGTTGATACCATTGCGCCGGTAGCTGTTTTGCCGCAGAACATGACAGGACTGACCGGAGTTGCATCACATCTGGATGGAACAGGTTCAACGGATAATGTCAGGATCAAATCCTATACGTGGGATTTTGGAGACGAAAGCGCAAAACAGATAGGAAGCAAGCCTGTTCACACTTATAAAAAAGCCGGAACCTATACAGTAACGCTGACAGTTGCGGATCAGGCAGGAAATAAAAACAGTACCTATGGTACAATAGAAGTAAAGGACGCGGAGCAGAACGGAAAGCTGCAGTTGTCAGTGATGGGATCTGATGGAAGTCCTCTTGCCAGTGCAGATCTGTATATCAGTGCGGATGAATCAGGACAGGAAGCATTTCGTACAAAAACCGATCAAAACGGTGCAGCAGAGCTTATACTTGAGCCTGGAACCTATGAAATAGCAGCGTTTACGGAAGGTTATCTGCCAAAACAGGAGCAGATCACGATCAGCAAGGGTGAAATTTTGCAAAAGAAGATCTGCCTCCCTTCCGGGGAAGTGGTAACAGGAAACCTGACTTTCCATCGGATGACGCTTGAGGAGATCATAGAGGCAGGCGTGGATCTGTCAGATCCGGAAAACCTGCATACCTATACATTCTCCGTAACACTGGGGTATGAAGAACGCCCTATACCGGTTGTATTCAGCGGTATGTCAGCAGGCACATTAAAAAAGGGAAGTAGTAGAGGTGGCGGCTTCCGCACATATACAGCAGAGGGCAACGGGGGAAGTATTCAGGTTATCTGTAAAGAACCTGAAGCAGAAAATGAAGAGCCACAGCCGCAGGCACTGATCTATGTAAATACACAACAGACCGTTTCCTGGTTAAAGGATATGTATAATGTACAGCTCGCGGTTATCAATCAGGCGGATAGTGGATTCACATTATCCCAGTCCTCCGCAACCCTTTCTCTGCCGGGGGGACTCTCACTTGCAGCAACAAAATCCGGGCAGACAATGACAAAGGAGCTTGGTGATATAGAGGGACAGGAGTGTGCACTGGCAAGCTGGATCGTAAAAGGCGATAAAAGCGGAAGCTATGAGATCCGGGCAGATTTCAGTGCTAATATGGAGCCGTTCCATGTACCGATCCACCGGGAATTTGTTGCAAAACAGGATGTAACTGTCAGTGCGGGAGAAGGACTGTATATGATCGTACAGCCGGACAGTGCTGTTTTTTATGACGAAGAATCCTATATTTATTTTTCATTGCAGAACAGATCTGACCATGATTTTTATAATGTAAAGACAACATTTGGATCTACGAAAGAAGGAGCACAGCAATATGTCATTTCGGAAGGAACAGAGAGTACTGCTGTTCCGCTGGTCAGAGAGCAGGATATATTGGATGTGGGTATCTTACGCCCCGGACAAAGCGTTACCGGAATGCTGCAGCTGGGAATAGCACCAAGTGATGAAAAACACTATCTGGAGCTGGTAGAAACAAAGGCAGAGATATTAAAGGGTGAAAATCTGGGCGTTACACTTATCATTGCTCCGATCCGAAATATGTCTGCCAATCATAAGATGTATGTAAATGAGGATGGAAGTACTTATTACGGCGATCCGGTCAATGTGGCGACAGGTGCGTTTATACAGGAAATCCATGCCTTTACGAACAGTGTGGGAGACAGCCTTTTAGATCTGTCTTATGATTCCCGGAAGGCTGCTGAGATCGGAGAGGCAGGCAGAGGCTTCCGTCACAGTTATGAGTACCATATTTCCGAGAAACAGGGAAAAATTGTACTGCATACATGGGAGACGAAAGAAGAGTATTTTGAAATGGCAGCCCTTGCAACTGCAGAGGAACTGGAAAGCGACAAAACAGCAGTAACAGGCAGTATAAAGACAGTGGATATTATAAATGTACCCGATCACGCATTCCCCGGAAATTATGTATCGGAAGCTGATCCGAATGTGTGGATCACAAAAGATAAGGATGGCAGCTATCGGTTGACAGATTCCGAGGAAAATAAATGGTATTTTGATAAAGAAGGTGTGTTATATAAAAGAGAAGATACGAATGGGCAGGTGATCAGCTATGAAAGAACCGAGGAAGCACTTACGATCCATAACCGGACAACAGATGAAACTGTGACACTTTCCTATGACACAAATGGCAGGCTGGTAAACGCCGGAGATTCTCATGGAAGAGGCGTAAGCTTTGCATACGATGAAAATGACTGCCTTACCGGTTACCGGAATGAAGAAGGAAATCTGACGACTTATACCTATGATGAAAAAGGACGTATGCTGACTGTTGTCAGCCCAATGGGAACTGTTCTGGTGGAAAACAGCTATGATGAAGCAGGCAGAGTGATCCGGCAGAAAGAGGCGGGCGATGACAGATATGCAGAACTTACTTACACAGAACCTACTTCCCGCGTAGGCAGGACAGAAATCAAAAAAAGAGATGGAGCAGTCAGAACCTATTATTACGATCTGTTTGAGCATATTTTATCAGAAACAGATGAGAATGGAGCAGAGACCTCTTACCTGTATGAAAAAGGAAGACTGATAAAGAAAATAGAGCCGGATGGAAAAGCCACAGAGTATACCTATGATGCAGACGGAAACCTGACGAAGCAGGAAACGGCGACAGGACAACAGACACAGATCAGCTATGATACAGCCGGGAATCCGGTAAATGTTACGTCCGGAGAGAAAACAGCCGGAATCTACCGCTATGATGAAAAGGGCAGGATCAGTGAATACATCTCAGCCCTTTCGGAAGTGCGCCACTATACCTATAATCAGGATGGAACACTGCGCAGCATGGAAACGGAAGGACTTGGAACAGAGTCCTATACCTATGATACATACGGAAACAGGACCAGTGTAACAGACAGACTGGGTAACTGCACAAAATACGCTTATGATCAATATGGAAATCTCATTAAGACAACGGATGCGCTCGGAAATACTTCCGGTTGTGTATATGATCAGATGGGACGGGTGCTTTCGCAGACAGATGCAAGAGGAATCCGGACCGAATATACCTATGATGCAGAAGGCAGGCTGCTAACTGAGAAAACAAATGACAGAGAGATCCGTTACAAGTATGATGCGGCAGGCAGACTGATCCAAAAATCAGATGCAGCAGGCATTATAACGACATATGCCTATGATACGGAAGGAAATGTAACAGAAACAGACAGAGCGGGACAAAAAGAACTGAGCAGCTATGATGCGGCAGGGCAGCTTTTGTCAGTATCCGATGCAGTCAGTGCTAATACCGTCTATACGTATGATAAAAACGGATATGTTACCTCTATAACAGAAAACGGTCTGACAACCTTCTATACAAATGATACATATGGGAAAATGTTGAAAAAACAAAATCCGGACGGAACAGTTTTGCAGTATACTTATACCAATGACGGACTGTTAAGTACGGTGACTGATCAGGATGGCAATACCGAGAGCTATGTTTATGACAAGGCAGGAAATCTGACCGGACAGACAGATGCCCTTGGTAACAGGATCACTTATGCATATGATATCCATGGCAGATTGATCAGGCAGACAGATGCCAGAGGCAATAGTGAAAGCTATGCCTATGATGCGGCCGGCAACTGTATAAAACGGACAGATGCGATGGGCACAGTCACGGAAATGACTTATGATATGGCGGGCAGAATGACAGAGCAGTCTGTACTGACCAAAGCAGGAAAGATCACAAACCATTATACTTATGATGCAGCGGGAAATATCCTGACCACAACAGATGCTGAAGGCAGCAGGACGGTCTACAGATATGATGATTACGGAAATTGTATCAGTAAAACGGACTGCATGGGAAATGTTACAGAATATACTTATGATGCCCTGAACAGACTGACAGGGACAAGTGATGCAGCAGGAAAAGAAGCTTATACCTATGATGCACAAAATAACCTGATCCGTCACAGGACAGCCTGTGGCAGCGGACAGGAAACAGAGTACTTGTATACCTATACGCAGGATGGTATGCTGAAAGAGAGCAAAGATCCGCTGCAGGGGATCAGCAGCATTGCATACAACCGGAACAGGCAGATCGCATCGGTGACAGATCCGATGGGAAATGAAACAGCGTATCAGTATGACAGTGCAGGCAGGATCAGCCGGGTAAGAACTGCAGCGGATACACAGACAGAGTATACCTACAATGCACAGGGGCTTCTGGCAAGTGAGAAAACCGCAGATACCAAGACGGATTATACCTATGACGCACTTGGCAGGATCCTTACCAAAGTGGATGCACTTGGCAGGATCACTTATACTTATGATGCAAACAGTAACATCACAAAGGTAACGGAGCAGCAGAATGGCAGGACAACAACGATCAAAAGAAGCTTTGATGCCTTAAACCGTGTCACGTCCGTTACGGATGCAAACGGAAAGACTGTAAGCTACAGCTATGATGAGCTTGGAAACCGTATCAGCCTGACCTATCCGGGCGGTGAGATCATCCGTTACAGCTATGACAAGTGCGGTGATCTGCTTACCGTGACAGAGCCGGACGGCAGTGTAAATACTTATACATATGATAAAAAGGGCAGATGCACGGGACTCAAGCGTGCAGACGGTACGGAAGAGAGCTATTCTTATGATAAAGCAGACCGTCTGA
>ENA-ORMO01002451-ORMO01002451.1-human-gut-metagenome-genome-assembly--contig:-NODE-2451-length-14774-cov-3.065494_pt1 | contig 14774 bp, 10 predicted proteins | sample MGYA00242106_ERZ509001 | MGnify/ENA primary metagenome ERZ509001 (study PRJEB26280, sample SAMEA2338736) | human gut metagenome | biome: human gut; feature: human-associated habitat; material: faeces... | reverse complement strand
TCCGTTGAACTCCCCCGGCCATATATTGACGAAGTGACCTTCACCTGTCCGGATTGTGGAAAAACCATGCGAAGAGTACCGGAAGTGATCGACTGCTGGTTTGATTCCGGGGCGATGCCTTTTGCGCAGCATCATTACCCATTTGAAAATAAAGAAATCTTTGAACAGCAGTTCCCGGCGAAGTTTATCTCCGAAGCGGTTGACCAGACCCGCGGATGGTTCTACTCTCTGCTGGCAGAATCCACATTGCTGTTTAATAAAGCGCCTTACGAAAATGTTATCGTTCTCGGTCATGTACAGGACGAAAACGGCCAGAAGATGAGCAAGAGTAAAGGAAATGCCGTGGATCCTTTTGATGCGTTGGAACGTTACGGTGCAGATGCGATCCGCTGGTATTTCTATTCCAACAGTGCGCCGTGGCTGCCAAACCGTTTCCATGGAGACGCCGTGGTGGAAGGACAGCGTAAATTTATGGGAACCCTGTGGAACACGTATGCCTTCTTCGTGTTGTATGCGGATATTGATGAATTTGATCCGACCAAATACCAGTTGGATTATGATAAGCTGGCCGTTATGGATAAATGGCTGCTGTCCAGATTATACTCCAGTGTAAAGGCTGTGGATAATTATCTGGATCATTACAAGATTCCGGAGACCAGCAAAGTGTTACAGAATTTTGTGGATGACATGAGCAACTGGTATGTCCGCCGCAGCCGTACCCGTTTCTGGGCCAAAGGCATGGAACAGGATAAGATTAATGCGTATATGACTTTATATACTGCGCTGGTGACCATTTCCAAAGCGGCAGCGCCGATGATTCCGTTTATGACAGAAGATATTTATCAGAATCTGGTCAGAACGGTAGAGCAAAATGCACCGATCAGTATCCATCTGTGCGACTTCCCGGAAGTAAAAGAAGAAATGATCGATGCCCGGCTTGAAAAAGACATGGCAGAAGTACTGGATATTGTCGTACTGGGAAGAGCGGCAAGAAATGCTTCCGGCATGAAAAACCGTCAGCCAATCGGCGAAATGTTTGTTAAAGCCGATAGTGAATTAAATGATTTCTACAAACAGATCATCGAAGAAGAACTGAATGTGAAGAAGGTCACCTTTAAGGAGGATGTTTCCGATTTTGCCGGATATACCTTCAAACCGCAGCTGCGTATTCTTGGACCGAAGTATGGAAAACAGCTTGGACAGATCAGCAAAGCGCTGGGCAGCATCAATGGCGGCGCTGCAAAAAAACAGCTGGATACAGAAGGGGTTCTGACGATTGCGCTTCCGGATGGCAGCAGCATTGCTCTTGCGCCGGAAGAACTGCTGATCAGTACCACAGAAAAAGCCGGCTTTGTTTCTCAGGAAGACCATGGGGTTACCGTGGTGCTGGATACGAATCTGACTCCGGAACTGATTGAAGAAGGATTTGTCCGGGAGATCATCAGCAAGGTGCAGACCATGCGGAAAGAAGCAGGGTTCGAAGTGACAGATCACATTACCCTCTGCGAAAAAGGCAATGAAAAAATCAGGGCAATCATGGCCGATAACGCAGAGGTTATTCAGCGAGATGTGCTGGCTGACGAAATTCTCTTCGAAGAAGAAAAAGGATATTCTAAGGAATGGAATATCAATGGGGAAAACGTACAGCTCAGTGTAGAAAAAAGATAACTATAAATTATTTTAGGAGGATTATCGAGTGATTAAGAAAACAACCTTTAACAAAGCTAAATTTAAAAAAGAGGTGGAGGCAAATACCCGTATTCTTTTCCGTCATACGTTGGAAGAAGCAACACCACAGCAGATTTATCAGGCGGTAGCTTATTCGATCAAAGATGAAATCATCGACAACTGGATCGAGACGCATAAGGAATATGCCGCACAGGATAAAAAAATGGTTTACTATATGTCCATGGAGTTCCTTATGGGAAGAGCGCTGGGCAATAATATGATCAATCTGACCTGTTATGACGGTGTACGTGAGGCGCTGGAAGAAATGGGACTTGATCTTAATGTGATTGAAGACCAGGAACCGGACGCAGCTTTAGGTAACGGTGGTCTCGGCCGTCTTGCCGCCTGCTTTTTAGATTCTCTGGCAACACTTGGATACCCGGCTTACGGCTGCGGTATCCGTTACCGCTACGGAATGTTCAAACAGAAAATCGAAGACGGCTATCAGGTGGAAACACCGGATAACTGGCTGAAAAATGGCAATCCATTTGAAATCAAAAGAGACGAGTACGCAGTGGAAGTAAAATTCGGCGGCTATGTTGATGTGGAAAATGTAAATGGAAAACCGAAATTCATCCAGAAAGGATACCAGAGCGTTCGTGCCGTGCCATATGATATGCCGATCGTCGGTTATGGCAACCACATTGTCAACACCTTACGAATCTGGGATGCGGAAGCCATTAACACCTTCAATCTGGATTCCTTTGACAAGGGTGAATACCAGAAAGCCGTAGAACAGGAAAACCTGGCAAGAACCATCTGTGAAGTGCTTTATCCGAACGATAACCATATGGCGGGAAAAGAACTGCGTCTGAAACAGCAGTATTTCTTCATTTCTGCTTCTGTACAGAGAGCGATTCTGAAATATAAAGAGAACCATGAGGATATTCGCAAACTGCACGAAAAGGTGACCTTCCAGTTAAATGATACCCATCCGACAGTGACTGTGGCAGAACTGATGCGTATTCTGGTGGATGAAGAAGGACTGGAATGGGAGGAAGCATGGGAAGTAACCAGAAAAACCTGCGCCTACACCAACCATACCATCATGGCAGAAGCGCTGGAAAAATGGCCGATCGAGTTGTTCTCCAGACTGTTTCCTCGTGTATACCAGATCATCGAAGAAATCAACCGTCGTTTTGTGATTGAAATTCAGAATAAATATCCGGGTAATCAGGAAAAAGTGCGCAGTATGGCCATTCTTTACGACGGACAGGTGCGTATGGCGCATCTGGCCATTGCCGGAAGTTATTCCGTCAACGGCGTTGCCCGTCTGCATACCGAAATTCTGAAAAAGCGTGAGCTGAAAGATTTCTATGAGATGATGCCGGAAAAATTCAACAATAAAACCAATGGAATCACCCAAAGAAGATTCCTTCTGCACGGCAATCCTCTGCTGGCTTCCTGGGTAACTGATAAAATCGGCGATGAGTGGATCACCGATCTGTCGCACATCAGTAAACTGGGCGTGTATGTGGACGATCCGAAATGCCAGCAGGAGTTTATGAATATCAAATACCAGAATAAAGTCCGTCTGGCGAAATATATCAAAGAGCATAACGGCATTGACGTGGATCCGCGTTCCCTCTTCGACTGCCAGGTTAAGAGACTTCATGAATATAAACGTCAGCTTCTGAATATTTTACATGTAATGCATCTGTATAATCAGATTAAAGAACATCCGGAGATGGATATTGTTCCGCGTACCTTTATCTTTGGGGCAAAGGCAGCGGCCGGTTATTACACCGCCAAGCTGACCATTAAGCTGATCAATGCCGTGGCAGACCGTATCAACAACGATCCGTCCATCAACGGAAAGATCAAGGTGGTCTTCATCGAGGATTACCGTGTATCCAACGCAGAGCTGATCTTTGCCGCAGCCGATGTCAGCGAGCAGATTTCCACAGCATCCAAGGAAGCGTCCGGAACCGGTAACATGAAGTTTATGTTAAATGGTGCGGTGACGCTGGGAACCATGGATGGCGCCAATGTGGAAATTGTGGAAGAAGTCGGCGAAGAGAATGCCTTCATCTTCGGTATGTCTGCGGAAGAAGTTATGGAATATGAGAAAAATAAAAATTATTATCCTGCGGACATTTATAATACCAATGAAGATGTGCGTAAAGTCATGACGCAGCTGGTTAACGGATACTATGCACCGGAAAATCCGGAACTGTTCCGTGCGCTTTATGACGCATTGATGCAAAAAGACATGTACTTTACACTGAAAGACTTTGATTCCTACAAAGAAGCGCAGAAGAGAGTGGACGCTGCTTACCGCGATGAAGCGAGCTGGGCTCGTATGGCTATGCTGCAGACTGCGCATTGTGGAAAATTCTCTTCAGATCGTACCATTGAAGAATATGTAAAAGAAATCTGGAAACTGGAAAAAGTGACCTTATAAAAACAGAGTTATTCTTATATGCTCGACATGGAAACAACCATGTAAGCATATAAAACAGAAGGGAAAGGCCGGAATTATCCGCGTATATTCTCTGCCGGCTTTTGTCTGTACAGCGGTGCAGGCAAAGGCCGGTAAGAGGAAAAGCCGATGGTTCCGGCTTTTTTTGTTGCCCGGAATATCCCCTTTTTCTTCCGGAAAAATAAGGAAAAATAAAATGTTCTGTCTTTATGAATAAAATAGACAAAAAAAACTACCATCTTTTGTATATTTTTCAAAATAAATAAAAAAGTTTGCAAATTATACGATAAAAATTTGCTTTTTTTTGCAAAAAAGTATAGAATAAATAACAGACAACCTCGTGGATAGTTGGAGGAAAAGAATGGGTACGATTATTGACGAAATTATAGATTCTCTGAAAAAAGGACAGGGAAAGCGAATGAATAATCTGGTAAAGATGGCCTTGGAAGAGGGAATGTCTCCCCAGACCATACTGGAAGAAGGATTTCTGGCCGGTATGGGGCAGGTGGCAGATAAATTCCGTCGGGAAGAGGTTGGCGTACCGGAAATCCTCAGCGTGACCAGAGCGCTGGAAAGAGGGGTACAGGCTCTTCGTCGGTATACCGGCGCCAGCGGAGTCAAAGAAGTGGGTACGGTGGTCATCGGTACGGTAAAAGGAGATATGCATGACATTGGTAAAAATCTGGTAAAGATGATGATGGAAAGCAAAAATATCCATGTAGTGGATCTGGGCGTCGATGTGTCGCCAAGACGTTTTCTTGACGAAGCCATTGCCAGTAAGGCGCAAATCGTATGCCTGAGCGGTATTATGCCAAACTCCGAAGAAGACATGCAGGCTGTGGTGGAAGAGTTTGAGGAGAAAGGTGTCCGGAATCAGGTGTATTTCATGGTGGGCGGATATTTTCTTAATGAAGAGCAGGCCAGAAAAATAGGTGCGGATTGTTATACCGAGGACGCCTGCAGCTGTGCGGAGATGGCCTATCGCTATCTGATGAAAAAAAGCCGGAGAAAAAGGTAACCGTTGAAGAAAAACCAGCAGTAAATCAATCAGGAATAAAATGGTAAAGATGTCGGTAAAACCGGTGTTGTGCCGAGAAGGATAGATGGAGGACAGGGAGTTGGCGGAAAAGAACAGTATTCAGATTGAAGATGTTATTGATGTAAAAGAATTACAGAATCTGCAGGATAACTGGGCTAAAGCGACAAATCTGGCTTTTGTCAGTGTGGATCGCAATGGAAGACCAATCACGGAACAAAGTAATTTTACCCCGTTTTGTGAAAAACTCAGACAGTACGATGAGTTTCGGGAGAAATGCCATTACTGTGATGCCTGTGGAGGCCGGAAGGCCAAACGGATCGGCCGGGCTTATACCTATATCTGTCATGCCGGACTCATTGATTTCGCCATTCCAATTATGATCAAGGGGCAGTATGTGGGCGCGATTCTTGCCGGACAGGTGGCCTGTACACAAAAACAGGATCTTCGGCCCATAGCCACAGCCAGCCAGGGGTGGCAGAAGGATGAAGAACTGGTGAAATTATATAACCAGGTGGCGGTGATGCCGGTGGAAAAGATCCTGGCGGTGGCACAGATTCTCTGTGACAGCTATAATTATTCCATAGAAAAACAGTATGTCAATAAAATCGACAGTGAACTGCGGGAAAAGGATTTAAAACTGATCAAAGAGGAAAAGCTGCGGATAGAGATGGAAAAGTCGCTGCGGGAGATTGAATTAAAAGCGCTGCATTATCAGATCAACCCCCATTTCCTGTTTAATGTCCTTAATACCATCGGAAGACTGGCTTTTTTTGAAAATGCGAAGATGACCGAGGATGTCGTTTATGCCTTCTCGGATATGATGCGTTACATTCTGCGCAAAAGTACGCAGCCGTTAAGTTCTCTGGGCGATGAAATCACCTATGTTTTAAACTATCTGAAAATACAGAAAATCCGTCTGGGCAGCAGACTGCAGTACACCATTGCTGTGCCGAAAGAATATTATATGGTCAAGCTCCCGTTCCTTTCCCTGACGACCATTGTGGAAAATTCCATCAAACATGCCGTGGAAAACAAGGCTTCCGGGGGGATGATCAAGGTGAGCGCCCGCGAGCAGGGCGAGGATCTGTATGTGGATATTGTTGATGACGGAGACGGTATTTCTCCGGCAAGGATCACCAGTATTCTCCGGGGAGATGCCTATAAAAATGATAAAGAGGGCGCGGTAGGTATGTACAATATCAATAACCGTCTGATTCATTGTTTTGGACATGAGTATGCACTGAACATTGAAAGCGAGAACAAACCATCCATGGGAACGAAGGTGACCATAAAAGTCCCTTTGAAAAATGAATAGAAAGGCGGTGTCATCTTGTACCGTATTTTGATTATAGAAGATGAGGAGCTGGAAAGAACCTCCATGAAGATTTTTCTCGAGGAGAACCTTCCGGAGGTGGAAATCGTCGGCGAAGCCAAAAGCGGCTATGAGGCGGTGGAACTCATTGAAAATAACGATATTAATATGATTCTGGTGGACATTAACATTCCGGGTATCGATGGAATGGAGGTCATCAAATACGCCAGAAAGAAACTTCCGCAGGCGGTGATCATCATCACCACAGCCTACGATGATTTTGAGATTGCGCATAAGGCCATCAAGCTGAAGGTGGATGATTTTCTGTTAAAACCGATACGCAAAGAGGTGCTTCTTGACGCGGTCAAAGCCTTTGCCGGCAGGATCGGCGGCGGAGAAAAAACCGATAAGAGTAATAAATTGTTGTCAAGGCTGGAAGTTGAACTAAGAAAATGCTCTTACAAAGCTACTGTAGATATTTTAAGAGAGTACATAGATAGGTTATATTTAGAACATCATGATGTTAATGTGATTTCCAAGCGCCTGCAGGAGCTGGCCAAGCTCATTGTCCGGGTGGCGGAGGAGTTAAACATCAGCGATACCAACGAGCTTGTCATGCAGATGGAGAAGCTTAAGATCAAATATCTGCTGTATAACAACAAACATGACGCCTACAATGAAGTGGTCAAGATGGTGGACATTCTTTTTGATAAAATGAACATCAAAGGAAAGCTCTCCGACGGCGGAATGAAATCCGTTGTGGACTACATCGAAAGGAACCTCAAGCGCGGCATAAGTCTTGAGGACGTGGCCAATCATGTAAATATCAGCACGTACTATCTCAGCAAGATTTTCAAAAAAGAGATGGGCGTGAATTTCATCACCTATGTGACAGACCGTAAAATGGATCTGGCCAAGGAGATGCTGGTGAACACCGATATACCGGTGCTTAACATTGCCTTGGATCTGGCGTACAACGAAGCAAACTACTTTAGTAAAGCCTTTAAGAAAAAAACTGGGTTGACGCCGTCTGAGTATAGAGAAAAATACAGAATAAGAAAGGAGGAGGAAAATGAAACGGTTTAAGCTTTCCACTGAAGTACTTTTCAGTGAGGATGCCATTAATGCTTTGCTTGACATCAAAGAGGTGAATGCGGTTCTGATTACAGACAAATTCATGGTTGATTCAGGGATGGCTGACATGATTCTGAAAAAACTGGCAAACTGTAAGGAAGTATCCGTATTCAGCGAGGTGATTCCGGATCCGCCGATGGATCTGATCGAAAGAGGAATCAGCTTTTTGTCAGACAAAAATTGTGATGTCGTGGTAGCTCTGGGAGGAGGTTCTTCCATTGACGCGGCGAAAGCGATTGTTTTCATGGCCAGAAAGATTGAACTTGCACAAAATCCGGAAAGTACAAAGAAGATTAAACTGATCGCGCTGCCAACGACCAGCGGTACCGGTTCAGAAGTCACACAGTTTGCTGTGGTTACCGATTCCAAAACAGGCGTGAAGATTCCTCTGATTGACGAAAGTCTGATGCCTGACATTGCCATTCTTGATCCGGAACTGGTGAAATCAGCGCCGCCGTTTATCACAGCGGACACCGGTATGGATGTAATTACCCATGCCATCGAAGCATATGTATCCGAGACAGCCAGCGACTGTTCTGACTGCCTGGCGGAAAAAGCAATGGAACTGGCATTTGAATATCTGCCAAAAGCATACCGCAACGGGTATGACATCAAGGCAAGGGATAAAATGCACAGAGCGTCCTGTCTGGCCGGTATGGCCTTCAGCCTGGTTAACCTGGGTCTGAATCATGGTATTGCCCACGCGCTGGGAGCAATTTTCCATATTCCACATGGAAGAGCCAATGCGCTGGTGCTTCCGCATGTCATCTACTTTAATGCGGATATGGACAGAGAGGGTGCAAAACACAGCAACGATTCAGCCAAGAAATACCAGAAGCTGGCCCGCATCGTAGGTTTGCCTGCGTCAACAGCTAAGGTGGGCGTTACCAATCTGATCGAAGAAATCAACCGTCTGCTGAAGTACATGGATCGTCCAATGTGCATTACGGATTGCGGCGTTACCCTCGAGGAATTTGAGGCAAATCGCGAAGAAATTATCCGCAGAGCGCTGGCTGACGCATGTACACAGGCCAACCCGAGAAAGGTTGCCGCTGAAGACATCAGCAAGATTCTGGATCACATTGCAAAATAATTGGCATGGCGGACAGAAAAGATTGTTGTCCAAAGAATACCATGTCAACAAAGTATCATGTCGAAGATTAGCTTCTAAAATATTCTATGTATTTAAAAGCTAAAAATTATAGGGACTTGACAAGTAATTTTGTGAAAGTTGCTATATAATGATACTATCCTGTAAATCAACCAAAGGTAGTCTGTCCTATCCAGACAGACAAGAATTTTTATAAGGAGGTCAATTATGCAGAAAGAAGCTTTAGGAATGATTGAAACCAAAGGTTTAGTTGGCGCAATCGAAGCTGCCGATTCCATGGTTAAATCAGCAAACGTAACACTGGTGGGATATGAAAAAATCGGTTCCGGTCTGGTTACTGTAATGGTTAGAGGTGACGTAGGAGCTGTTAAGGCATCTGTTGATGCTGGTACTGTTGCTGCAGATAAAGTTGGTACTGTTGTATCCAGCCACGTAATCCCAAGACCACATACAGACGTAGAAAAAATCTTACCACAATAAGTTTAGTCCTAGTCTGATCAATTATTAATGGAGGTATAATTCAATGAAAGATGAAATGATGGCTAAAATCATGGACGAAGTGATGAAGAAAATGGGTGGAACTCAGGCTGAAAGTGCATTTGCCAATGATACAACTGTTGCAGCACCATCACCACAGGGAATCAACGAAGATCTTTGTGGATTAACAGAATATGTTGGAACAGCAATGGGCCATACCATCGGTCTGGTAATTGCTAACCTTGACTATACAGTTCATGAATTACTGAAAATCGATCCTAAATATCGTTCTATCGGTATTATCGCTGACCGTGTTGGTGCAGGCCCACAGATCTTCGCTGCTGACGAAGCTGTAAAAGCTACTAACACAGAAGTTGTTCTTTGCGAATGCCCTCGTGATACAGAAGGCGGAGCTGGACATGGTTCCCTGATCGTTTTCGGTGCAGAAGACGTATCTGATGCAAGAAGAGCTGTAGAAGTTGCATTAAGCTTCGTAGAAAAACAGTTCGGTGATGTATACGGAAACTCCGCTGGACATCTTGAGTTCCAGTACACAGCACGTGCTTCTTACTGTCTGGAAAAAGCTTTCGGCGCAGTTGTAGGTAAAGCATTTGGTATCACTGTAGGTGCTCCATCCGGTATCGGTATTGTATTAGCGGATACTGCTGCTAAGACTGCTACAATCGATCCTATCGCTATCGCTACACCAGGTAATGGCGGAACATCCTTCTCCAACGAGGTTAACTTCTTCTTTACTGGAGATTCAGGTGCAGTTAGACAGGCTATCATCGGTGCAAGAGAAGTTGGAAAACAGTTACTGAAAGCTTTAGAGCCAAACGAACCACTGGAATCCGCTACTGTTCCTTATATCTAAGATAGTTATAACGCTCTGATTTTTACAAGCCTTGCGCAGAATGAGAGCTGTGTGAGGAAACAAGTTAATCTGATGCCTGTGAAAAACAGGTATCCGGGCTTCTGTTGTAATACATAGAAGAAAGTTTAATTGAGAATTTGAGAGGTGTTGAGACCGTGAGAAGTAAACGTTTTGAATATTTAGACCAAAGACCTGTTAATCAGGACGGCTACGCATTAGATTGGCCAGAAGTTGGATTTATTGCGATGAACAGTCCATTTGACCCTACTCCTTCTATTAAGATCGTGAACGGCGAAGTAGTAGAGATGGACGGAAAATGTAAAGATGATTTCGATATGCTTGACGCATTCATCGCTAAATATGCTATTAACCTTGATTTCGCAGAAGAAGCTATGGCTACAGATTCTCTGGAAATCGCTCGTATGCTCGTTGACATCAATGTAAACAGAGCAGAATGTTTAAAATATACTACAGCTATCACTCCTGCTAAATTAGTAGACGTTGTTGGTAAACTGAACGTACTGGAATGTATGATGGGTATTACCAAAATGAGATGTAGATTAAAACCAGCTAACCAGTGTCATGTAACAAACGTTAAAGATAACATGATCCAGATCGCAGCAGACGCAGCAGAAGCAGCTGTTCGTGGTTTCGCTGAGATGGAAACAACTGTTGGTATCGTTCGTTACGCTCCTTTCAACGCTTTGGCAATCATGCTTGGTGCTAACGTTGGACGTCCTGGTATCCTTACACAGTGTGCTGTAGAAGAAGCTACAGAGCTTGACCTTGGTATGAGAGGTTACACCGCTTACGCTGAAACAGTTTCCGTATACGGAACTGAAGACGTATTCATGGATGGTGACGATACTCCATGGTCCAAAGCATTCCTTGCTTCCTGCTACGCTTCCCGTGGTGTTAAAATGAGATTTACATCCGGTACAGGTTCTGAAGTACAGATGGGTATGGCAGAAGGAAAATCCATGCTTTACCTTGAAGCTAGATGTCTTGGTGTTACCCGTGGTGCTGGTGTACAGGGAACACAGAACGGTTCCGTATCCTGTGTTGGTGTACCTGCTGCTGTACCAGGTGGTATCCGTGCGATCGCTTGTGAAAACCTGATTGCTGCTATGCTTGACCTTGAGAACGCTTCCTCCAATGACCAGACATTTACACATTCTGATCTTCGTAGAGTTGCTCGTTCCATTCCTCAGTTTATCCCAGGAACTGACTACATCTGTTCCGGATATTCTGCAACACCTAACTATGATAACATGTTCGCTGGATCCAACTGGGATGCAGACGATTATGATGACTGGGTAGTAATCCAGCGTGACCTTAAAGTTGACGCAGGTCTTCTCCCAGCTACAGAAGAAGAAGTTGTTGCTGCTCGTAATAAAGCTGCAAGAGCTATCCAGGCTATCTTCCGTGAATTAGGATTACCTGAAATCACTGACGAAGAAGTTGAAGCTGGTACATACGCTCGTGGATCTCAGGATATGCCTGACCGTGACGTTGTTGCTGACCTTAAAGCTGCTACAGAAATGCTTGAACGTGGCGTAACAGGTCTTGACTTTGTTAAAGCTCTGCACAAAGCAGGATTTGAAGACGTTGCTGAATCTATCTTCAACATTCAGAAAGCTAAAGTTGTTGGTGACTACTTACATACAGCTTCCATGCTTGATGATAAGTTCCATGTAATTTCTGCTGTTAACAGCCCGAACTGCTACGAAGGACCTATGACAGGTTACCAGATCAGCCCAGAGCTGTGGGAAAAACTCAGCAATATTCGTACAGCTGTTGACCCGTCAAAGATTAATTAGTTAGTCTATTTTAAGGAAGGTGACTATAATGGCAATTGATGAAAGATTATTAAAAAGCGTTATCGCTGAAGTTCTTAAAGAAATGAATACTACTTCCGCAGCAGCAGCTGAAGAGGTTTCCGCATCTGAAGGCATGACAATCACAGAGGTTGGCGATGCTCAGAAAGGTACAAACCCTAACGAAGTTGTTCTTGGTGTAGCTCCTGCTTTCGGTGTTACACAGACAAAGAACATCGTTGGTGTTCCTCACGCAGCAATCATTAAAGAAATCATGGCTGGTTGTGAAGAAGAAGGCGTTTCTTGCCGTATCGTTAAAGTATACAGAACTTCTGACGTATCATTCGTAGCTCATGATGCAGCAGAGTTATCTGGATCAGGCATTGGTATTGGTATCCAGTCCAAAGGTACTACTGTAATCCATCAGAAAGACCTCCCACCACTGTCTAACCTGGAATTATTCCCTCAGTGCCCACTGATCGACCTGGACACATACAGAGCAATTGGTAAAAACGCTGCTAGATATGCTAAAGGCGAATCTCCAAACCCTGTACCAGTAAGAAATGACCAGATGGCAAGACCGAAATACCAGGCTTTATCCGCTGTTCTGCACATTAAAGAAACAGAACATGCTGATAGAGATAAAGCTCCTAAAGCTCTTAAAGTTGAATTTAAATAAACGGAGGTGTCAATCGTGGATCAGGAATTATTAGTAAGACAGATTATGCAGGAAGTGCTGAAAAATATGCAGGGTTCTGCAGCAGCTTGTGAATGCGAAGGCAAAGTAACAGTTGCTGATTATCCTATCGGAGAAAAGAAACCTGAATTAATCAAGAGTGCATCAGGAAAATCCTTAGACGAATTAACAATGGAAGGTGTTATCGACGGCTCCTTAACCGCTAAAGATTTCCGTATCACAAAAGAAACTCTTGAATTACAGGCTCAGGTTGCTGAATCTGCAGGACGTGGATTCTTCGCAGTTAACTTAAGAAGAGCTGGTGAGTTAATCCCTGTACCAGACGCAAGACTTCTTGAGATTTACAATGCTCTGAGACCTTATCGTTCCACAAAAGCTGAATTATACGCTATCGCTGATGAATTAACAAATCAGTATGGTGCAGTTGTAAGTGGTAACTTCGTAAGAGAAGCTGCTGATATTTACGAAAAACGTAATCGTTTAAAAAAATAGTTGATTAGCTTCAACGGAGGTATAAAAAGTGAAATTAGTTGCGGGCGTTGACATCGGTAATGCAACAACGGAATCGACTGTTGCAAGAATCGATGGAAAACATGTTACGTTTCTTTCCAGCGGTATCACAGGAACCACAGGAATCAAGGGAACAAAACAGAATATACACGGAGTTTTTCAGTCGCTGAAAAATGCCTTGGACAAGCTTGAGTTAGACATCAGTGACCTGGATGAAGTTCGTGTAAATGAGGCAGCTCCCGTTATCGGTGATGTTGCCATGGAAACGATTACCGAAACGATTATCACTGAATCTACTATGATTGGACACAATCCCAATACCCCTGGCGGTATTGGGATTGGTGTTGGAATATCTGAAATGATAGACCAGCTGGATAAAGTCCCTTCCGGTACAGACGTGATAGTGGTTATTCCGTCAAGAATTTCCTTTGAGACCGCCGCAAAGATCATCAACCAGTATAATAAAATATTAAATATTACAGGTGCCATTGTCCAGCGCGATGATGGCGTTTTAATTAACAACAGACTTGAACATAAAATACCGATCGTGGATGAGGTTGGTATGGTAGATAAAGTTCCTCTGGGCATGAAATGTGCCGTTGAGGTTGCCGCAGTGGGCGGAGTGGTTGAAGTACTGTCCAACCCATACGGTATCGCTACCTTGTTCAAATTAACCTCTGATGAGACCAAACAGGTTGTGCCAATCGCGAGGGCTCTGATCGGAAACCGTTCAGCCGTTGTCATTAAGACTCCTGAGGGAGACGTAAAAGAAAGACGTATCCCTGCTGGTTCGATTGAAATTATTGGTAAAAAGAAAAAAGTAATCGTTGGCGTTGACGAAGGCGCTGAAAAGATGATGGACGCAGTAAACAGCGTGGACATCATTGAAGATATTAAAGGCGAACCGGGAACCAATGCCGGTGGTATGCTTGAAAAGGTTCGTCAGGTTATGTCAAATCTTACCAACCAGCATCCGAAGGACATTAAGATCCAGGATCTGCTGGCCGTAGATACCTATAATCCGCAGCAGGTGAAAGGTGGACTTGCCAATGAGTTCTCCATGGAAAGCGCGGTAGGTATTGCTGCCATGGTTAAAGCTGACCGTCTGCAGATGCAGATGATCGCCGAAGAGTTGACGGACAGACTGAAGATACCTGTATATGTAGGCGGTGTTGAAGCCGATATGGCGATCAAAGGTGCTTTGACAACACCAGGTACAAACGTACCTATTGCTATTGTGGATATGGGTGCAGGTTCGACGGACGCATCAATCAAAAATAAACAGGGTGAGGTAAAACTGGTGCACTTGGCTGGCGCCGGTAATATGGTTACACTGTTGATTCAGTCAGAACTAGGACTGGAAGATTTCAACACGGCAGAAGATATTAAAAAATATCCTCTTGCCAAAGTGGAAAGTCTGTTCCATATTCGTCATGAAGACGGAACGGTTCAGTTCTTTGAAGAACCATTAGATCCGAATGTTTTTGCTAAAGTTGTATTAGTGAAGGGTGAAGGAGAATATGTACCGCTTGAAGGCTTTAATTCTCTGGAAAAAGTTAAGCTGGTACGGACTAATGCAAAGAAGAAGGTGTTTGTTACCAATGCAATCCGTTCACTGGCGAAAGTCAGTCCTACGGGTAATGTAAGAGACAT
>ENA-ORMO01002449-ORMO01002449.1-human-gut-metagenome-genome-assembly--contig:-NODE-2449-length-14775-cov-18.648777_pt1 | contig 14775 bp, 6 predicted proteins | sample MGYA00242106_ERZ509001 | MGnify/ENA primary metagenome ERZ509001 (study PRJEB26280, sample SAMEA2338736) | human gut metagenome | biome: human gut; feature: human-associated habitat; material: faeces... | reverse complement strand
GTGAGGTGCTGTCGCCCGAAAAAATTCGGGCGACTACCGGAGGGATTGCCTCACCACCATCCTTCGCTTGCACCAACCCTTCCAAAACCGCACCATCCCTTGCTTTGCACCACCACACTTGCCTCCCTTGTCAAAGGTGAGGTGGATTGCAGACAAGCGAAAGACTTGAAAATTCGGCTTTATTATGCGATATATCAAACGCTGGTATATTTGCAATTATTCTGTCTGCAAGACGGTGGGGATTGATACCCATCAGCACCATCAATGAGATTTTCCGCACTATCCCTCAAAAAGCACTATATCCTTGCCTCCCTTGTTAAAGGTGAGGTGCTGTCGCCCGAAAAAATTCGGGCGACTACCGGAGGGATTGTCACTCCACCAACCCTCCCAAAACCGCACCATCCCTTGCTTGCACCATCACACTTGCCTCCCTTGTTAAAGGGAGGTGGATTGACGGCAAGGCACAAACTGTCGCTTTGTTGCGTTTTGCTTGTGATACGTCCACCTTTTTGATTTGTCAAACTTTTTGCCGTCAAGACGGAGGGATTGCTTGCTACAAACTGTTTCAGCCCTGTCGTCACCTTCGTTAACAATCCCTCAGTCACAGTGACGGAAATCTTATTAATTTATAAAAAATCTTCGACCTGATATTAAAAGTAACATCGAAAATATTGTACCGCACTGTGCCAGCTCCCTTTACACAAGGGAGCCAAGAGTGATAGTTCTATTTTTCAGAAAGCACTAACCCTACATGAATTTTACATCATTTCAAAAGGAGCAATCTCCCGCTTGTTTAATCGCTCCAACCTTTTCTGCACATTCTTGACATCTCCTTCTACCCGTGCTATACTTTTATTAGCGTTAGCGAAAACTAACTAAATATAATTGATTAGGAGCAACCTATGAAACATCTGCATTTTGAACCCGAAACCGACGGCTTTTACGGCGCATATTGGGAAAGCAAATCCCCGTCCGACACCGCAATGATAGCAATGCTCGGTGACGACCCCGAAGACTATATGGGCAAGACCTGCGTGAAATGGCTTCATACCTACGGAATTAACGTAATGTCAATGTCGCCCGGAAAGAAGAACTACAGCCACCATAACTACCCTCTTGAACGTATCGGCTCGGCTATAGAATGGCTCAAATCCCACGGCAACAAGAAAATCGGCATTGTCGGTGCGTCCACAACAGCAACGGTCGCACTTGTCGCCGCCTCATATTATCATGACCTCACGCTTACCATAGCCCTGACTCCGAGCGACTTTGTATGGCAGGGCTTTGCACAGGGTAAACGTGACGGCTGTAAGGAATGGCCTGTCGAAAACGAATCTATCGTGTCAATAGGCGGCAAACCCGTACCCTTTATGCCATTTGTCTATAAGCACCCTGAGTACTGGCAGAAGATAGCCAAAGCGTCTAAGGAACACGGCGATTCCACATATTCAAAGGATGTGTTCGATGATTCCGAAGCCGCAGGACTGCTTAAAGAGGAGCATTTTATACCCGTAGAGAATATCGGCGGCAAGCTCGTTCTTGTCGGTGCGGAAGACGATTCTCTCTGGGATACCGCAAAATACATACGCAGAATGGACAATCGCCTGAGATCCCGCCCGCATTCCTGCAAATACTCTGTGTATCTCTATGAACACGGCACACATTTTGTGTTCCCCGAAAGCGTACTGAAAAAGGCTCTGCCCTTCGGCGCCGATACACTTGTAAATATGTCCTTCTCAGCCGCTAAAAAATTCCCTGCCGAATGCAAAGCTATGCGTCTTGACCTTGATAAGAAGCTCTCGGCGGAGATCATCGGTTGGAAGTCAGCCAAATAATCACATATATTGTCGTTGATTTTTCAATTTTTTGAGTAATGTAAATTAAACATCTATGCGAAAAGCCCCCGGTTTGTTTATAAACCGAGGACTTCAGTCTGTCGATAAACCTTTGTGTTTTCTGAAAATGGGGTCGCAGGGGCGTAGCCCCCGACAGGGTCTAGGGGCGGTAGCCCCAGCAAAATAGCCCCTTCCCACGGGGAAGGGGTTTGGGGTTAGGGATAGAGAATTCGCACTATCTTATAAAAAAACAGACTTTTTCTACAAGCTGAAGTCCCCGGTTTGTTTATAAACCGAGGACTTAATAGTATTTATCAGATCTTATTTAATGATATATCCGTGAACTTGCAAAAAGAGGTTTAATTCTTTGCTTCGTTGAATAAACGCAAAGCAGCTATTGATAAAGATAAACTGTAGCCTTCTACTCCCAAATCCTCTTTTTGGATGTACTCAAGAAAGCTATTTTCAGCATTTATCTGAATAAGTTTAGCAAATATATCTTTTATGCCAAATACATCATCGTCATCATATACATATATCTGAAGAGAAATATATGCAAAGTGCAGCAGCAGATCAATTTCAGATGGATTATTTTCTAAAAACGAAAAGACTGTTTTGCCGATTTCGGCGGCCTCAGAGTTGTCAACGTATGCAACTTCAAGCGTACCTGCAAAATCGTCAAGAACATCTGACAGATTATGCGCTGTTCTGGAAATCTCATTGCATTTCTCAAGATAAGATTCTGCTATATCTGTTCCCTGCAATTCGTGATCAGATTGGGATTTGTCACAAATCATATAACCGTGAAAGCATGAATTTCCGTACTCCACAATGTACTCGCATTTATATTTCAATAAAAAGCAAATCGTTAACTGCGTATCCTCAAAACGAGAGTTATCATCAGGTCCGTTTTTATACAATATGTTTACAATAGCCTCAAACGGGAACAGAGGCTTATTGTTCAGAGCAAGATATTCCTGTCTTTTGGGTTCCTGATAGACCATAATATCGGCTATTTCGTTGGTGTTATTACTTATGCTGATAGCGCTATCCATGCCGGACTTGCTTAAGATATCGCTTAATTGACCTATAACTTCTTTCTGAGTCATAATAAAATCTCCTTAAAAATCAGGCAATTGTTGATAAATTGGTTCATATCAATTATATCATTATAATTCAAAATAGTCAATATCATATGTATACAAGTTGAATCACATTTTGCTGATTGAAAAAGCAGAAATTCATATACTACAGCTTTTCGTATTAAAATTTTGCTTATAAATAATTTGATACTAAACCAATAATATCCGCTTGTAAATATGTCCTTCTCATCTGCCAAAAAATCCCCTGTCGAAAGCAAAGCTATGCGTCTTGACCTTGATAAAAAACTTACCGAAGAAATCCTTGGTTGGAAATCGAATAATTAAATCAAGTGATATATTAATAGCGATATATTATATGGTGGAACTTATGCTTGGACTTTTTTGCATGACCGACCGCCTTTATATATTATAATAGTATCACAAAATTCAGCCGCTCACCTCGGGCGGCTTTTTTCTGCCCTTAAAATCATCATAAATCATCAATTGTCGCTTCTACCGTTGCCGTTATCTTCATCATAATTCATCACCGTGTGTCTTTCATAAAGGTAAAAAATCCGGGCTATACTATTATAATATATAAAGGACACGTCACGACCATATTTTCGCCATCGGATAGCCCCCGATATTTCACGCAAGTATACGTTTACATTCACCCATCAGTCACCTTAAAAATGCTCATAAATCGGCTTTCCTGCTATATTACCGGCTGTTTTTCCGCCTGCCCGTCCGCCCTTTTCGTGTAATTTTATTACCATTTCACAACACATCTGCATCAAAATCTCCGAATAGGTATAATTATTTTTGTCTAAAAACACAACAAAAATCCAAACTTCAATTTTGGGCAGATTAACAAATTAAATTACAAAATAAGTCAACAATAGCCAGATTTTAACTGATTACAAAACGGTAACAAAAAGGTTACAAAACGGTTACAGCCTTTTATTGTGCATTTTCACCAAAAATGACTGCCTCAAGCTATTTGACATTTTGCAAAACGGAAATTATAATTGTCTAGAGCTTGAAAAAAGCCCGATAATAAACGTAGCAGCGGTTCTCTCCGAACGGGGAGTTATCGTACACGGTCAGTGGTGACAGACGGATTTAGCCGTAATTTTAATACCGTGATGCCCGTATGGGTACTGCTTAAACCTACCGATATGATGACGAAAGGCGGATATATGTTTCCCAGATTCAGAAACACCGGACTGACAATACGCATATCAAAGAACGCAGCACTTAAAATACTGCTTATATTCGGCAGTATCTTCGGAGTATTCCTTATGACAGGTCTGCTCTACTTCAGAAATGACGTTGAGATAATCGACGAGAACGAAAAGCGTATTGTTTATACGGTAAGTGCCGATCCTTATGAGATACTCAGAGAGAACCACATAACGCTCGGCACATACGACAGGATAGACTTCACAGGCTTTGAGGAGAACGTGGCAACAGCCACTCTTACTATCGAAAGAGCCTTTGACGTTGATATTCTGGAAGGCGGCAAGAAGACCGCCACTGCACACAGTGTAGACGCTACAGTGGCAGAACTGCTTGAGCAGGCAGGCGTTGAGCTTGGCGAATATGACAAGGTATCACCTGCAAAGACAGCTGTTCTTAAAGAAGGACAGAAGATCACTGTTACAAGAGCCTATGACGTGAAGATTACGGCAGACGGAAAGACAACAACCGTAAAGTGCCTTAACAACACGGTTTCAGAGCTTTTGAAAAGAGCGAAAATAACACTCGGCAAGAACGATATGGTAAGCGAGGAGCTTGAATCCAAGATAACCGGACCTGCCGAGATAAAGGTTTCAAGAGTCGAGATAAAGACTGAAAAACAGGATAAGATTATCCCTTATCAGACATCTACCGTAACGAGCAACATTCTGGCTATAGGTCAGAGTGAGGTTCGTACAAAGGGTGTCAACGGCAAGATAAGAACTACAACGACTACCACCTACATCGATGGCGTAAAGACGGACGTAAAGAAGACCACAAAGGTAGTGACCAAGAAGGTTGACGAGGTTATAGCCGAGGGTGCAGCAATCGTAACTCCTTATTGCAAGATAGATGATACATCTATCGTACTAAGGAACGGCAGACCGGTTGACTATGAGTATGTGGTATCCGGCAAGGCTACAGCCTATACAGCGCCCGAAGGTGCGTATACCGCAAGCGGCAGAATGGCTGAGATAGGCACAGTTGCGGTAAATCCCAATGTTATCCCCTACGGCTCGAAGCTCTATATAGTCGGTCAGTATGACAATATCTGCTACGGCTATGCTATTGCCGCCGATACAGGCGACGGAATGATGGCAGGTACGATTCCTGTAGACGTATATATGGGCAGTACAGAGGAGCATTATGACGATGCTTGCGCATGGGGCTTGCAATACGTTGATATTTACGTTGTGGAAGTCGGCAACGGCTAAGCGAGCGGCTGTGAGCCGTCTCAAATTCCGCCTTTGAAAACGCTTAAGTTATTCGAAGGATGGCGAAACGGCGGGGTCAAACAAAGCGATAATTAGCAGATAAGCGGTCACGGTGATATGCTGTGACCGTTTTTTGCGGCAATGCGCCGCTTCAAGTTCCGCCTTTAATGCTGTTGCGGTACAGCTAAGATTAGTTAAACGGCGGGGTCAAATAAAGCAATAAACAATATAAAGCGGTCACGGTGATATGCTGTGACCGCTTTTTTCGGCAATGTGCCGCTTCAGATTCCGCTTGCGGCAGTGTGCCGCTCCAAGTTCCGCCTGTGGAATAGTCGGTGCGTTTCGTGCGATAGCGAAACGGCGGGGCTGAACGCACTGCAAATCGCATAGCAATGTGGTTTGTGACGGTTAAGACATATACTTTGTCAGGTGCAGAGTAAAACAGAAAATCGTGTGAAACGGGTTGCCGTGTATAGCGATTGTTTGGCTTTACAATGCGGTTTGACAGCGTGATATTGATAAAAATAAGACGGCAGGCACGGATAAAATGTGTCTGCCGTTTTTGCGGCAATGTGCCGCTTCAAGTTCCGCCTTTGATGCTGTTGCAGTACAGTGCTGAGGTTGGCAAAACGGCGGGATCGAACAAAGCAATAAACAATATAAAGCGGTCACGGTGATATGCTGTGACCGCTTGAATATTTATGTGCATACTGTGGCACTACCGGATTGATACTTGACAGCAATTAACAATAGTGATATACTAAAGAAAAATAAACAGCAATTAAATATTCAGACGATAATATGAAATGGTGAGAGATATGTGCAAGATGATAAATTACAATTTATGTAAACGGGGGGGGGTCTATAATAGCGCCTCTGTAAGTAATACACAAAAGCTCTCGGTAAAATTCAATATGGTAATAAAGGCATAGTCTGCACGGGTGGGCTGTGTCTTTTTATATTATCTGCTACAGTGTATAGTAATCGGAATTTGTGTGCTTTTTTTGTCGTTATGAAAGTTGATTTTGCCTGACAGGTTGAAAGAGGAAAAAATATAAGGTATTATCAAGCAAGAAGATTGCCGTTATTCACAACTGTATACAGTCGATTAAGGAGGAAAATTATGATTAAAAGTGTAAAAAGATTAGGTGCGGCGGTACTGTCGGCGGTTATGATGCTGACAGCCGTTGCAACGCCGCTGTGTGATAACCTGCCTATTGTCAGCGAAAGTGTAGCTGATGTGGCAAGTGCGGAGACTTATACTTATGGGGACTATGAGTACAGAGTACGTGACAAAGATCAAACAGTATATATTATGGCATATACAGGAAAAGAACAAGTTGTAAATATACCCGAACAGATTGATGGTAAAAAGGTTTCCGCAATTAGAGAATACGCCTTTTCTAACGATACTATAGAAATTGTTAATATTCCGAATACCGTTACAATATTGTACTGGATGAGCTTTGCAAAATGTAATAATCTGCGAGAAATAAATATTCCTGAAAGTGTGTCCGACATCAAAAGTGTTCCGGTTGTACAATGCCCGTCAGTTGAAAAAATAAATGTTTCAGAAAAAAATAACTATTACCGTTCTGTTGATGGCGTTTTATTTTCAAAAGACATGAGTCTATTGATATACTATCCGTCAAACAAAGCGGGTGACAGTTATAAAGTGCCTGATGAAGTAAAAGAATTTCCTGAAGATGTTAATTGTGGTGTTTTCAATTATAATCAAAATCTTAAATCAATAACAATCAATGCAAGTGTAAACTTATTTACAGATTATTTTGTTCCGCTTTCTCAATTTGATTATGCGAGTAAATTGGAAGCAATATATGTTGACAGCAAAAATCCGTACCTTACTTCCGACAACGGGATTTTATATTCCAAAGACAAAACAATATTAGTCAGTTATCCGGCTAATTACAGTCAAACAAAATATGTAATGCCCGATAATGTTTGCGAAATGTCTTTTAATGCGTTTTATGGTGCAAAAAATTTAAAAGAAATACAACTGTCGGAAAAACTTGGGGTCAGTACACATAGTGTCCAATATTTTTTAGGCTGTGAAAAATTGGAAAGCATAAATGTTCCTGAATCCAATAATGATTTTTATACGGTTGACGGAGTTTTGTTTAGAAAACGTGATTTTGATGGTCTTGATAATCCGAGTCTTATAAGTTATCCTCAAAATAAAAAAGATTCAAAGTACGAAGTTCCTAAAACCGTAAAATCTATAGAGCGGAGCGCATTCGAGGGCAATACTAATTTGTCGACTGTTATAATACCGGATAACGTTGAAGAAATCAACTACTCTGCTTTTATGGACTGCACATCACTTAGTAAAGTTGTGTTGCCAAGTAATTTGAAAGAAATTGCATACTATACTTTTAGTAATTGTTCTTCTTTGACGGATATAGATATACCGGCGAGTATTACAACAGTCGGGGCTTGTGCTTTTTTAAATTGTTCTTCTCTCAAAAATGTAACAATTCCTTTCAATGTAACAGAAATAATGATCTATGCCTTCGGATACCGTTCTGAATCACCTGATTTTAATGTTTACCAAAAGAAAGACAACTTTAAAATCTACTGCTACAGCGGCACAGCCGGCGAACAGTACGCAAAAGAAAATGGCTTTGACTATGAACTTATTACAGCTGAAAAACCTGCCAATGTTACAGGCTTCAAGGTTAAGTCAATATTCAGCACCAATGTAACATTGCAGTGGAACAAGAACAGTGCCGCAAGCGGTTATGAGATAGAACAGTACAAGAGTGGCAAGTGGACTAATGTTGCAAAGATAACAGGCAACGCAACGACTTCTTATACCGTCAAGGGATTAGCGGCAGGAACAGCAGGATACAAGTTCCGTATGAGAGCAGTTAAGGACAGCGTTTACAGCGATTATACATCGGCACTTTCCGTTAACACAAACCCTTACGGCGTTGGCGGATTCAAGTGTTCGTCAAAGACAAGTACATCTGTTACATTGAAGTGGAACAAGGGTACGACAGCGAGCGGTTACCAGTTACAGCAGTACAAGGACGGCAAGTGGGTAACTATCTACACCGGCACTAAGGCTACCGATACAAGCTACACTGTTAAAAAGCTCAAGGCAGGCACGGCAGGCTACAGATTCAGAATAAGAGCGTACAAGACTTACGGAAATACTAAGCAGTACGGCTCGTGGAGCAGTGAGGTAAAGGTAAATACCAATCCTTACGGCGTAGGCGGTTTCAAGTGTTCTTCAAAGTCAAGTACCTCTGTTACATTAAAGTGGAACAAGGGCACAACGGCAAGCGGCTACCAGTTACAGCAGTACAAGGGTGGCAAGTGGGTAACTATTTATACGGGTACTAAGGCTACCAACACAAGCTACACTGTAAAGAATCTCAAGGCAGGCACAGCCGGCTACAGATTCAGAATCAGAGCTTACAAGACCTACGGAAATACTAAGCAGTATGGCTCGTGGAGCAGTGAAGTAAAGGTTAATACCAACCCTTACGGTGTAGGCGGTTTCAAGGCTAAATCCACAGCCAAGACTTCAATAACGCTCGGCTGGAACAAGGGCACAACGGCAAGCGGTTACCAGTTACAGCAGTACAAGGACGGTAAGTGGGTGACTGTTTATACAGGCACTAAGGCTACTTCTACAAGCTGTACGGTCAAGAGTTTAAAGGCAAATACAAGCTATAAGTTCAAGATAAGGGCGTATAAGACTTACGGAAATACTAAGCAGTACGGTTCGTGGAGCAGTACGCTGACGGTTAAGACGAAGAGGTAAGCGGACTTAATAGTTCGCATCGGTACATATTGTACCGAAAGATTCGTTATAAGGAGAGGATAACATGAAAGTGAAAAAGTGGTTGCTGGGTCTTGTGACCTTTGCGGCGATGGCTGTGCTGTGCGCGGTGTGCGCAGGGGCGGAGACTTATGGGGATTATGAGTATGATGTGCTTGATAATGGTACGGTGGAGATTACCGGTTACAACGGTAGTGCGGAAAAGGTTGATATTCCGGCGGAGATTGACGGGAAGAGTGTGACGAGTATAGGCGATGATGCTTTCAAATATAGCCGTCTAGCAAGTATAACGATACCCGATAGTGTGACAAGTATTGGAAGTTGTACTTTCTACTTTTGTACAAACCTAAGAAGCGTAACGATACCAGATAATGGAACAAAGATATATCGAAGAGCATTCTTTAATTGCACATCTCTTAAATCAGTTACAATTCCAGCCAGTGTTAAATTTATCGGTCCCGAAGCTTTTGGATATTGGCTTTGTAATGATGAGAATAAGATATTGGACGGTTTTGTCATAAACTATACGAAGAACACATATGGTCATTATTATGCAACCAAAAACGGTTTTTCAAGCGAAACTTGTTTGCTTACGGAAGAACTTGATAACGGAACGCTAGCTATTAAGGGATATGCGGGTTTTGACAAAATTTTCACCGTTCCGTCGGAAATAAACGGTAAGAAGGTTACTGAAATTGGCGATAGCGTTTTCAAAGATTGTTTAATCCTTACAAGCGTAACGATACCAAATAGCGTTACGAGTGTAGGCGATAGAGCTTTCTGGGGCTGTGCAAACCTTACAAGCATAACGATACCGGACAGCGTGATGAGTATAGGTTTTATTGCGTTTAGTGATTGTTCAAGTCTTAAAAGCGTAACGATACCGGATAGCGTAACGAGTATAGGCGACAGTGCGTTTGGAGATTGCACAAGTCTTACAGCGATAGATGTAACCATTGGTAACAAGAATTATACATCTGTGAATGGGGTTTTATTTAACAAGGATAAAACTGAGTTGATATGCTATCCTGCCGGAAAAACAGATAAGAGTTATATCATTCCGGATAGTGTTATAAGTATGGGCTATAGTGCTTTCAGAAGTTGCGTAAACCTTACTAGAATAATAATACCGGACAGCGTGACGGAGATAGCTGTAGGAAATTCTGCTTTCCAAAATTGTAAAAATCTTATGAGTATAACAATACCTGATGGTGCGATAAGTATAGGTAGTTATGCTTTCATGAATTGTGAAAGTCTTGTAAGTATAACAATACCCGGTAGTGTGTCGAAGATAGGTTGGGATGCTTTCAACGGTTGCACAAACCTTACAAGTATAGCAATACTGGGTAGTGTGACGGAGATAGCTGATGGTACATTCTGGGATTGCGAAAGTCTTACGAGTATAACAATACCGAACAGCGTGACGAGCATAGGTGATTATGCTTTCGGCGGTTGCACAAGCCTTAAAAGTATAACGATACCGGACAGTGTGAAGAACATAGGCGAGCATGCTTTCGGTTACAATTATAATTATGATAACGGGTATAAAAAGATCGATAACTTCAAAATCTTCTGTTACAGCGGTACAGCCGGAGAAAAGTATGCAAATGACAACGGCTTTACATATGAATTGCTTGACAAGCCTACTATTGCTAATATGACAGGCTTCAAGGTTAAGTCAATATTCAGCACCAATGTAACATTGCAGTGGAACAAGAACAGTGCCGCAAGCGGTTATGAGATAGAACAGTACAAGAGTGGCAAGTGGACTAATGTTGCAAAGATAACAAGCAATGCAACGACCTCATATACCATCAAGGGATTAGCGGCAGGAACAGCAGGATACAAGTTCCGTATGAGAGCGGTCAGGGACGGTGCTTACAGCGATTATACATCAGTATTGACTGTAAATACCAATCCTTACGGCGTTGGCGGTTTCAAGTGTTCGTCAAAGTCAAGTACCTCTGTTACATTAAAGTGGAACAAGGGTACAACGGCAAGTGGTTACCAGTTACAGCAGTATAAGGACGGTAAGTGGGTAACTATCTACACTGGAACAAAGGCTACCAACACAAGCTATACTGTAAAGGGCTTAAAGGCAGGTACGGCAGGCTACAGATTCAGAATCAGAGCTTACAAGACTTACGGAAATACTAAGCAGTACGGCTCGTGGAGCAGTGAGGTAAAGGTCAACACCAACCCTTACGGTGTTGGTGGATTCAAGTGTTCGTCAAAGACAAGTACATCTGTTACATTGAAATGGAACAAGGGTACAACGGCAAGCGGCTACCAGTTACAGCAGTACAAGAACGGCAAGTGGGTAACTATCTACACTGGAACAAAGGCTACCAACACAAGCTACACTGTAAAGGGCTTAAAGGCAGGAACAGCGGGCTACAGATTCAGAATCAGAGCGTACAAGACTTACGGAAATACTAAGCAGTACGGCTCGTGGAGCAGTGAAGTTAAAGTTAACACCAACCCTTACGGCGTTGGCGGATTCAAGGCTAAATCAACAGCCAAGAATTCAATAACGCTCGGCTGGAACAAGGGTACGACCGCAAGCGGTTACCAGTTACAGCAGTACAAGGGCGGTAAGTGGGTGACTGTTTACACGGGTACTAAGGCTACTTCTACAAGCTATACGGTAAAGAGTTTAAAGGCTAATACAAGCTATAAGTTCAGAATAAGAGCGTACAAGACTTACGGAAATACTAAGCAGTATGGCTCGTGGAGCAAGGTGCTTACGGTTAAGACGAAGAGGTAAGCGGTTAAACTGAATATAAAAACGGGCATCGGCATTTACCGATGCCCGTTTTTCTGTTTATTATCTGTCGAATCTTATGTCAAACCACCTTAGCCGGTATTCTGTCTGCAAGAGATATGCGAAAATCTGCGGCGGTGTTTTCGGGCGGAAAACCGCACAATTACCGAAGATGAGCTTTACAATAATGAAAAAGGCAATGAGGTATCAAGATGAATTGCATAATTTACCCATCTGGGTAATGTCATTTTGCTGAATGCGGTGTAAAATATAATAAAGAGCAGTGGGCTTATATGAACTTTGAAAATTATAATGAGGAGGTAAAGGATTATGAAAATAAAATTTAAACGCATTACAGCTTTGTTTGCGGCACTTGCTATTATGATAACCGCACTGCCGATGACAATCATACCTATCAGTGCCGCAGGCACCGACGGTGAAAGCACAGAGTATTCAAGTGACGGATACCTTATCGTCCGCAATTACCGGCAGCTGAGATTGGCATACAACGGCAGTGAGGAGTCTAAGATAAGGCTTGGCGCAGATATTGACTGCGACCCTGAGGAATATAAACCTAACTATCTGACGAGATTGTGTCCGCCTATAGAAAGTGACAAGACGCTGGACCTTGCCGGTTATACACTTAAAAAGACAGGTAACAGTATTGACTCGAAGGATCATCTGTTGAGCGTCGAATACAGTAAGCTGACCATCGAGGACTCGGTGGGAACGGGTAAAATGTATTTCTATGCCAAGGATGTAGCCCAGAATCTGTTTTTGGCTGAGAACAGAAGTACGATCGTTATAAACGGAGGTACATTCTGCTACACGGGTACCAATGCGATGTATTGTGAAATGATCAAGCTGAGTGCATCGGATCTTGTAATCAACGACGGTTATTTTGATGCACAGATCGGTACTCCGATAAAGCTGGATAACGGTTTTGCCGGCAAACAAAGAACGCTTAATTCTACTGCTCTGATAAACGGAGGTACTATAGTAACTACCTCCAGTATAGCGCTCTCCTCGATAGACGGTTGTGATTATTACGCATCGCTGGTTATGACGGGCGGAACCATCACAAACAAGAGCAAGGGCAGAGTGACCGATAAAACGGGAACGATAATTTCCGATCCGTATTTTGTCCGTGTTACAAGTGACGAGGCGTTACAGAAAAAGTACTACAACATAACGCTACTGGGCGGAACCATGCCGCTTAGCCCGAATGATATAGAGGTATATTATCCTGCTGATAAGGCGGTACGTACTTCTAAAGCAGGTACAATCACAAATTCTGCAGAAAAGGTAGAGTACACGACTCTGCTTACCGCACCGCAGGCCGGCATTGACGAAAAGAAGGCTATGGCCGCAAGAGGCGCAGACGAAATCTGCAGGCTGAAGACAGACAGAAATAATTATGTGCTGAGCAATAACAAGCGCACACGTTTTACTGTCAACAGCAACAGCGTAGGTAAGATTGACCTGCTCACTCAGGCTCCCAATCCGTACAACACGGGCGATCCGATAAAAACGGTAGATTGGTATGTATCCAAGAATTTCGGCTCGTTCACAGGAATTCCCGAAGCTATAAACGATCTGTCGTATACGCCGCCGGAGGTTACGGAAAAATGCACAATGCTGTATAAGGCTGTTATAAATTACGGCAATGTGCTGAGAATCAATGAGATAATAATAATTGATTATGACTTTGAAGCCGTAACGGAAATCAAGGCGGTCGTGTCAGGCTTTCACGGAGGTTCGACGTTAAGCGACGTCAGCGTTGCGTCGGGTGAACCCGAAAAATACAGTCTGACGATAAACAATATCCGTGATGTTTACGGAAACAATATAGTAAACGATCGTCAGCTGTGCAAAGGCTTCAAATACAACATATTTATAAAAGTAAAGCTGAACAGCGGATACGTTGCAGCGTATACAACTGGCACAGTAAAGATGCGCAGGTTTGAGGATCCCGCAAATGAATGGCAAGCGGCAGACCATATTTACATCGGCCTTAACGAGATTGCATTTAAGAGCGTTCTTGTTTGCGATGAAGGAATCAGGACGGTCGGGGTCGAAATCAGCAACTTCCTGCCTTACAGACAGGTAAACGATCTGCAGCTTACTGAATCGGAACCTGATAAATATACGGTAACTCTTGTTACGCCGCTTTTAAACACATGGGAATATAACGAAGAGGTTTACGACGATGACGAGCTTATAGTAGATAACTGTTATGTGGTCGAATTCAAGGTAACGCCTAAGTCGGGATATGCGCTTTCTCCCGGTTACATATTCCGATGCAGGCTTGATACTTACAGAGAAGGATTCTGGCTGACATCCGAAGACAAGGAACTGTTCACGGTTTCCAATGACGGAACGGTAGTGATTAACAGTCTGAGGGTGCCGTTTGAAGAGTATGATAAGGATATATATGTACAGATAACGCCTCCTAAGGCAGGAGGAACTCCGGCAAAGAGTTTAATCTCACATAATCTTCCTGAGCATATGAGCCTTATAAGTATTGACTGGTATGACGATGAAGAGTGGAAAACACCGACTGTATTTGAGAAGGGCAAGACGTACTGGTGCTATATATACATCAATGCCGACTGCTATGAGTATAATCTCAAAAAAGCAAAATTCTATCTGAACGGAACTCAGGTCAGACAGGATTACAGTTATAATTCAACAGACAAATACTACTATATTCTCGGTTATACGGAAATCAAGATCGACAATGATGTTGCAACTCCTACAGGCTTTGCGGCTGGATCGGCGACTTCATCGAGCATTTCGCTGAAGTGGGATAAGAACGCAAATGCAAGCGGTT
>ENA-ORMO01002446-ORMO01002446.1-human-gut-metagenome-genome-assembly--contig:-NODE-2446-length-14810-cov-3.013284_pt1 | contig 14810 bp, 2 predicted proteins | sample MGYA00242106_ERZ509001 | MGnify/ENA primary metagenome ERZ509001 (study PRJEB26280, sample SAMEA2338736) | human gut metagenome | biome: human gut; feature: human-associated habitat; material: faeces... | reverse complement strand
CGGTCCGTATTCAGATCTGCAAAGGCCTTGCTGGGGCAATGGGCCGGGATGACCTGGCCTTCCTTCACAATCTCTCCACAGACGGTGCACACCTCGTCGCCGGTATAGCCGTCCTCTGTGCAGGTGGCCTCCTTGGCGTTCTGGATCTCCGTCTTATGACCCAAAGCGGGAATGGTCTCACCCTGTTTCACAATCTCGCCACACACCGTGCACACCTCGTCGCCGGTGTAGCCGTCTTCTGTACAGGTGGCCCCTTTGGCATTCTTGACCTCCGTCGCGCCATGGCCCAGAGGCGCAGTGAAGTGATCGTGATACTCGTAGCCGCAGACCGTGCAGACGTATTCGTCATAGCCGGAAGCAGTGCAGGTGGGGGCGATCACTGTCTTTTCGTACTGGTGACCCTTGGGGGAGATATTCTCCTCCTTGGTCTCGCCGCACACGGTGCAGGTGTAATGCATCACACCCTCCTCGCAGCAGCCGGGCTCCGTCTTCACAACGCCCTCATCCCAGCTGTGGCCGGTGGCGGGAATCACCTCACCCTGCTTCACGATTTCTTCGCAAACCGTGCACACCTCATCGCCGGTGTAGCCGTCGGCGGTGCAGGTGGCTTCCCTGGCATCCCGCAGCTCAGTCTTGTGACCCAGCGCGGGAACAATGGTATCCCGGTAGCTCAGGCCGCAGCGGCCGCAGTCGTGCTGGGTGTAGCCTTCCGCCGTGCAGGTGGGTTCCACAACCTTGCTTGTCAAATCGTGTCCAAGCGCCGGGATCGACTCGGTATAGGTTTCGTCGCATTCTGCGCAGGTCCAGACCTCATAGCCGTCGCTCTCGCAGGTGGCAGCCTTGGAATCCGTCAGCTGATAGTCGTGGGCATGGGCATAGACGAAGGTCAGTCCGCTGTAATTGTCCGTATACCGGTAGGCACCCTGCTGGGTCATCTCACCGACATAATCCACCAGGGCCAGCTCGCTGGTAGCGGGGTTCACGGTGTACATACAGTAGAAGGTGCTGTTGCTGGTAAACAGATGGTAAATCAGGCCGTTGAAGCTGTCGTAGTACAGATCATGGCGGCCGTCATCGTCGCCGTAGGCGGACTGGCTGATGCCGGAAATGATGCTGGTGATGGTACCAGCCACCGGGTCCAGGGCGTAGTAGTACTGCCCTTCGGTTTCGTAAAAGTAGATGATGCCGTCATCTCCTACAGTCAGGGCATTGACGAAGTTGTGTTGGTCGAAGGTGTACAGAGGCTTCAGAACGCCGGTTTCCAGATCCACGCTGTAAATGGCGGAGCCTTTTGTAAACTCTTGCACCTGGCCATAATCATTGATGCCATAACGGGTACCCAGGGCCACCAGGCGGTCGTTGGCCTTGTCATAAGCCAGGTCGCGGACCACGAACTCTGTCACGCCCTGATCGGGCAGCAAGGTGACATGGGTCATGACTGTCCCGGCATCTGCAATGATGGTGCGCTTGAAGGTCTCGGTATCCAGGGAGAAGAAATTGTTCTCCTCATCGAAGCCGTAAACCACGTCGTCGATGGAGGCAATGGCAGTGGGGATGGACTCCTCCACGCCCTCGGTCAGGTTGGTCACCTTGGTCACATCACCCCGGCTGATGTGGGCCCAGCCTCGGTCCGTCACATTGTAGGTCAGGAAGCTGGCGTCGCCACTCAGGACAGAGACTATGCAGGTACGCTCCATGGTGGTGATGCCATCGGTGACGGAAGCGGTGATGGTGGCGGTGCCCATGGAACGGGCGGTGACCACACCGTTTTGATCCACAGTGGCGACCTTTTCATTGGAGGAGGACCAGACCACACTGTCCGTTAGGGGCATGGGCAGGGCCACGGCAGTCAGCGCCTGGGTGGCGCCCTCGGTCAGGATGGTTTTCTCCGCATTGAGGAACAGGTTCTTCAATGTATAGGTCTCAGGCTCCTTGGGGAAGCTGTCGGAAATGTTGAACAGGCCGGTGACAGTCAGAGATATGGCACCGCCGGGTCCAATGGTGCCCAGATGGGTTGCCTTGCCGGTTTCGGGATCAATCAGCGACAGGTTACCGAAGCTGGTATGGAAAATCTTCCCGTTCTCGTAGTCATAGGTCATGGAGCTCACACCGTATGTGTGGCCGCTGGAATCGTTCAGCAGCTCACAGGTTCCCTCAGCAGGGTCGATGACATACAACTTGGTGCTGTTGTTCTCCGCAGCATACAGTTTGCCATCGGGACCGGCTGTCAGGGCGATCAACATCTGCTCGGTTTCCATGATGCGGGTCAGCAGACCGGTCTCCAGATCCACCATGTACAGGTCGGACTCACTGTCCGTAGGACCAGCCACGGCAAATGCAGTGGAGGTGGTGTAGTCATAAGTCATATCGTAGACGAAGGGGAAGCCGGCGGGCATATCCAAAACTTCCTCAGCCTCAAAGGTCTTGGGATCCATGATGTAGAAGTTCCACGTGCTATCATTCCACTCGGTGGGGTCAAAGCCATAGGCATACACCTTGCCGTTGCAGTACTCCTGGGTGTAGACCATATCGATGGTGCTGGCCAGCAGCTCCAGTTCCTTGGGGTTCCCAGTGGGAATTTTTACCCAGCTGGAGTTGTTGGCCACAAAGCCGTAGAGCTCCTCCACGCCTTCAATGACCTCGATTTCCACGCTGACGCTCCAGGTATTTTTGCTGACATTGTCTGTAACCGTGCAGGTAACGGTGGTCTTGCCGGGGTTCACAGCCTTCACCAGACCGCCGGCGTTCACCGTGACGACATTGGCGTCGGCACTGGCCCATGTCATCGTATAGTCGTTGGCATTGGCGGGCTGAATGGACAGATTGGGGGTGTACTCAGAACCAGTGAGCATCAGCCGGTCGGTTGTGTACAGGGAGACCCCCTCAACCGCCACCGGAGCCAACTCGGGAATGCGCTCCGGAATGGTGTACATGCCCACAAATTCAAATACGCCGGTGCCGGTGGGCTCACCCATGGGAATGATGTAGGGAGTTTCCGCGTTGTGGCCGATCCAAGCAACGGTAGCATACTCGGGTGTGGCCCAAACCAGGACGTCATTGGCATAGTCATAGCACATGGACTGCACATAGGACAGGTAGCCCAGGTTCTCCATAACCAGCTCATATTCCAGCCTGCGGCCGTTCACCTGCAGCTTCACCAGCTCACCGGAGGTGGCAATGGAGTACAACTGGCCCTTGCCATCACAAGCCAGCGTCCACAGCGTGAGACTGCCGCTACCGTAAGCCACACTGACCATTTCGCCGGTCTTCAGGTTCACAGAATACAAACTGCCGTTATTTACGGCATACATATTGCCGGTGGTGTAGTCATAGGCCATATCGGAGGGATAATTGCCCTGGGCCGCACCAGCGGCGGTGCACTCGCCGGTCTCTACATTGTAGCGGTAGAGCTGGCCTCCCTCATCATAGCCATAGAAGCAGCCGTCGTGACCGTTATAGTCGCCGGCAATGAACTCCACAGGCACGTCGGCCAGGGACTCGTAGGTCATATTTTCCAAGTCCACCCGGATCATGTCGCCGTAGTTGTCCGCGCCATTGTAGTAGTCATAGGCATAGAAGCCGCCGGAAATCTTGATCGTAACGACCTGACAAGTCGCCGTCAAATCTCCACAGCGCGCAGTGATGACCGCATCGCCAGTACCGGTGGCGGTAACCACGCCGTTGTCCACCGTAGCAACCGCCTCATTGCTGGAGGACCAGGTGACATTCGTCAGCTCCACGTTCCAGGGAATGGGGTTGACTTTCACTTCTGCGGTCTCGCCAACCTTCATGAGAAGCTGCGTGGTGTCCAGCCAAATAGAGGTGACCTCGCTGGAGGACGGAATCTGATACTCCGTCTCCTCCAGTGTCAGCAGGCCCACCAGCTCGTTGTCAGACTGGTAGGACTGACCGGCGGCAGAGACGTTGCCGAAGGCCGTGTGGGTGTACGCGTAGCCGTTGGCAGGGTCAATGGTCAAAAGCTCAGAGGTGTTGCCGCTGGCCTTGCCGTTGAAGTAAGTCCAGTAAATTTTTTCATCGGCAAAGGTCATGGATTGGGCATAGTTGGGACTCAGCTTGGCGCCGGTATGGTCCTGGAAGGTGATGGCTTTGCCGTCCTCGCCAGTGACCGCCTTCATGGTCCAGGTCTCCCGATCCACAACAAACAGGTTGGCGCTGGTGCGGCGGTTGGCATACATGACGCCATCGTCGGAAATGGCAATGTTGTAGGGGCCCATGAGCTGATGGCCGTAGTTTTTCACCATGGTCAGCTCGCCGGTCAGCAGGTCCACCGACTGCAGCTCAATCATGGCGGCGCCACCCTTCCTGGTCACCAGATACATGGTATCCGTGGTGTCGTCAAAGGCCATGTCCACAACAGGCACACCCAGATTGGTGATAACAGTGCGGTCCCACAGACCGGGCTCCATCACCAGGAAGTTGTTGCCCGCGTCCACGGCAAAGATCTTGCCGCCGGCATATTCCGCAGCAGTCAAAGCATAGGTCTCCAGGCGGTCATTGGTCAGGGTGTGAACCCATGTGACGTTGTCCGCATCGGGCGTCTTTGCAAACTGGACCCAGCCGTACATATCGTCCTTAACAATGCCCTGGTCGTGAATGCGGTAGGCATACAGAAGATCCTGATCCAACTCGGGCATGTTGCCATCTTCCGCGGAAACGTAAGTCAGCTTATAAGCGCTCTCGTTAGCAGCAAAGTCACCCAGACTCAGCTGGAATTCCGTACCCAGGCCGGTGATATCAAAGGTGACCACCCGGTTCCCTTCCTCATTGGTCTCGAAGGAAGAAGCTTCCCGTAGAATCCGGGTGCCGGTGGTGTTCATCAGCCGCGCAACGGCCAGATCCACCTCATCGGTAACCTCCAGGGACAGGTAATACTTGCCATCCTTCTGCGTCTCCTTGGGGTTGCCCAGCAGCTCAGGGGCCTTAGTGTCCACAGTGATGGGGATTTCCAGCACATGGTCGCCGCCATTGCCATAATCCACGGCGCCCCGGATGGTCAGCAGAACCTCCGTGCCGCTGGGCAGGCCCGAGAAGTCAAACAGGTTCTTGCCATACCAGGAGTAAATCCAGGGGATCGTTTGGCCAACGGCGGAGCGGTAGGCGGTCTTGCTGGCGTTGCCGAAGGTCTCGCTCTGGACCACCTCGCCATCGATGGTATATGTAAAGGTCAGAGTCTTGGCGTTGCGCATCAGCGACAGATAGATTTCGTTGATGTCATCGAGAATGCCGTCGCCGTTGGGCGACACGGAGTTGTGGGCGGGATCGTAAATGATCTTGCCGTCCTCGCCCAGGGTGGGGTCCACGTAGGGGTTCAGGCCCAGGACCCAGTCGTTTTGACCCAGGCTGGTCCACACAACGTTGTAATACTCGTTGGCGTCGGGCAGGCCATTGGCAGACTGAAGGCCGAAGAAACCGTTATCATACCAGAAGCCGCTGTCGAACACAGGCGCGTCGGTCCAGTCGCCGTAGAAGCCCAGGTAAGGCAGGCTCAGGTCCACACCGTCCTCGGCTTCATTGGTCAGGTATACGAAGCCTTCCACATAGATGCCGTTTTCAAAATGCTCGTCCATCCATACCTTGTCCTCCTCAGACAATTGGACCGTCACGGTGACATTGGCAATGCCGCCGGCGGGGACAACCACCGTGTCCTTGTCGAAGGTGACGGAGCCGCTGAGGGCACGGTCCTGTTCGGCCATAAAGTCGATGCCGCCGATGTTTGTCACATCCTCCGTCAGCAGGCTGGCAGACAGGGTGTAGCGCTTCTCGGCGCCGGAGAAGTTGTGCACCTCGAAGCTGAAGGTATATTCACCGGTGGCGTTGTCGCCCAGGGAAACCTTAGGCTTGTTGCCACCTACAGTCAGGTAGGCCTCAGAGGTAACGGCGGACAACGCATTCACCAGGCCGGAGCCCTGCTGCCGGGGAGAGGCCTCCACATCGGACGCACTGCCGTCAACCGGCTCGGCGGTACTCATCAGCAGGGCCTCAGCCATCTTCCGGAGAGAGCCGTCGGGAGCGTCTGGATACTTTTCATACAGGTACTCCATCACCAGCGCGGAAATACCGGCAATCTGCGGAGTGGCCATGGAGGTGCCGTTCTTCACATCGTACTGGCCCCGGTCCACGGTGGAATACACATTGCCGCCGATGGCAGTGATGTCAGGCGCCAAGGTCAAGTTGGGAGCAACGCCCCAGGAGGAGAAGGAGCTGATCTGCCCGCCAATGGCGGAGGGCACAATGCCCTGCTCAGCAGAAACCGTCAGCTTTTTGGCCCCGGCAGCAGCCATGGCCTCACCGTCAGCCTTGCAGATGGAGACGGCGGGAACATCGCCGGAAACTCCCTCCGCCAGGGCGCCTGTGGTGCCATCGGTCATGTCCATGGCAATGAGCTCGGCGGCGTCGGAGTTGTCGTAAACAATCAGTCCCACCGCGCCTGCGGCCTCCGCATTGGCCAGCTTCTTCGAGAAGGGAATGCTGCCACGCTGTGCCACAGCCACCTTGCCAGCCAGGTCCAGGCCCTGGAAGTCCTGGGCCTCGCCTACGCCGGGAATCATCACATACTCCAACTCGCCCAGCCTTGCCAGGGAGTCAAAAGTCACCTTCAGGCCCCGGGATTCGGTGTAGGCCACCTTGGTCTCACCGTAGGTGAAATACGGGGACATGCCGTTGGCGTTGTTGGCACTGGCCACGGCGGTGGCGTTGGGGTAGATGGCAGGAGAGCCGATGACGGCATTGTCGGGATGCGCCGTGGGGTTCTTATTGGTACCCCACAGGTTGTTGGCGGAGCTGGTGCCGTCATTCCCCGCAGCAATGGCCACAATGATGTCCTGAGAGGCAATGCGCTCATAGATCAGGTCCAGCTCGGTATCACTGGAGGTGAAACCGGCCGTAGAGCCCAGAGACAGGTTGGCAACATCACAACCCAGAGTCATGGCATCTTCCAATGCGGCAACAATATCGTCGGAGACGCCGGCTCTGGTAGCACCAAAGACCTTCATGACGATGATCTGCGCATCGGGAGCCATACCCACAACATCGGTGCCCTCCACATTGGCATTGGCGGCAGCAATGCCAGCCACGTGGGTACCGTGGTCACCCTGATTGTCCCTGGCGTGGTCAGTAACCAGGTTGCTGTCAGAATAATTAAAGGCAAAGGGCATCTTGGCGCTGTAGTACAGGTCATCCGCCGTCACCTTGCCGTTCATTCTGCTGTAAGCATTGAGGTCCCCCAGAACCGCCGCGATATCCCCAGCCGTCATGGAGCTGTCGTTGACCTCAGGAGCGGCGGCGAAGGACTTGTGGTCCATATCCAGGCCGGTGTCGATCACGGCAATCTTCATTCCGGTGCCGGTATAGCCCAGCTCCTCCGCCCAAACGGAGGGAACGCCCACCATCTGGCCGCTGGAGGTGGCCAGGGGAGTGACATCACCGGCGCCAGTCTCAACAGGCTGATACACAGGCGCCAGGAAAACGCTCTTGACGCCATCCAGAGCAGCGATCTCCTCCAAATTCCGGAATTCCGTCTTGATGGAGAAGGCGTTGGTCAGGTATGTGAACTGATATCGGACCTCCAGCTCTTCACCGCCCAAAACGTGGTCCTCTATGGAAGCAATCACAGCATCCTGCTTCTGGAGCATCTGCTTCTCCGTGAGAGAGGAAACCTGGCAAATCGAAGTGTGGGTATCCGCCAGAGCAGCGTCTTCCATCACAACAAACGCCGTGACCCACTCACTGGGTTCCAGCTCCTCTGCCGCCTTACGCAGCTCCTCCACGCATGCAGGAGCAGCGGTCTGCTGCAAAGATGGGGAAGAATTCTTCTCCAAGGGAGCAGCAATCCAGGCGCCGCCCTCTGCTTTGGAATTGGCCGGTTCCAGCGGATCGGTCTTCAGGGTCTTTGGCGTTACGGACTCGATTTCCTCCGCCGGGGTAGCAGAGGTTTCAGCGCTCTGCGCCGTCTGCCCAGTTGCCACGCTGTCCGCACCTGCGGTCGTTGCGTTAACCGCAGGAGACAGGATGCTGAAAACCATGCAGATTACCAAGAGCATTGACAATAGATGTTTGCTTTTCATGTGTATCCTCCTCGCAAGTTTGATTGTAAATAACTGAATCTTGCAATCATATTCGCCGCGATAATTATGCAAAAATTCAATTTCTACCTTCTTCAAGCCCCGGAGCCGGCAAAGTGAGTCACTGCATCAGGGTTTCCCTGGTCCGTCCGCTGCCGGAATTCACGCTGGATCCCTTCCATCCAGAGGCCGCTGGCTGCAGCTGAAGCATAGCTTAATTTTAGCACAGTTTTAATAGAAAAGGTACACGGCAGTTTTGGCAATTATCGCCAAAATCTGCCGTGTAAAGCTCTTTAAATTTTGTTGTTCAGGAAAAAATACCGTATAAATTCATGGGCCTGCCGATATTGCCGGTTGGCCACATACCACTCGTCCAGCCACACCGCGTGAAACCGGACAAAGCTCGTGGGCAGCTTCTTCTTCATATTTTGGAAACAGGACTGGAGGATTTGTCCGTACTCTGGATTTTTGAGATAGTTGGGGTCGTCCTGCCGGAATTGTACCAACCGGCACATCTGCGAAAAAATTTCTCTGGCCTGGACAGGGCCTCCAGGCAGCGCTTTCAACGGAGCCGTCTGCGCCTGCTCCAATGCCTGCCGGACTTTTTCCTTCTGCCCCAGCCGCTCATAGCAGATGGCCAGCTTGTGAAAATACATCGCCTCGTTCCAGGGCGCACTCAACAGGTGGTACAGCGCCTTCTCCGTGAGGCCCATTTGCAGTTCCGTAGTCGCCAGATTGTAGGTAATGACCTCCATCAGATCCTGCCGTCCCAAGCTTCTGGCCATGCGAATGGCATCGGCGTAATGCTCCTGTGTCTGCTTCAGCTGATTCAAGCTGCTGTAGCAGTTACCCAAAAAGAGGCAGCACTCCGTCATGATGTTCAGGCTGCGCTCCCGGTAGGCCTGATCCATCCCCCGTTGAAGGCACACAATCGCATCGCCGTGTTCACCCTGCCAGAAAAGCCGCTTTCCTGCCTCCAGGAGAAAATAGCTCCGGTCCGACTTCCGAAGCAGCTCTTGGAACCGTTCCGTGAGGCGCAGGTACAGCTGGTACTGCCTTTCATCCATAGCCGGGACAAAATCCTTCACATCCTCAGAGGGATGCCCATCTGTGAGCCAGGAAAGCAGCAGCCAGTCCAGAAAGAACGGACTGTTCCGGTAGTCCTGTCGGTGTTGGGCCAGCGCCGGCCCCAGCTCCCGGATGCTTTCACCGGAAAACAGGCGGTCATACCACTCTTCAAACCAGTTAGAGGTCTCCCGGCAGAACTCCGGTTCCTCTCGCCACAAGATACCCAGACGGCGGAGCAGCAAATACAAGACCTCAGAACTGCCCTCTGTCTTCCCCTGCTCAATCTTAGACAGATAGGACACGGGGCAGATTCCTTCGCACAGCGTTTCCTGAGACCAATTCGCCATCTGCCGCCGCTTACGGATGAGAATCCCCTGCAATCTACGATTCATGATGGCTCCCTCCTATTCCAATGAAAGACCCGTACATTTTTTATTGTACCACAAGTTTCCCTTGCTTTCCATAGCCTCCCCCAAAGATTCCAGGGCAGCAGCATTTACTTTAGTTTCTGCCCCCGGGGCGGTAGGGTGCGGCATCCATGACGCACCAGCGGCAGAATGCTCTGTGACCTGTCACTCTTAGGGCCAGGTAGGGCGCTGCCGCGCCAGTGGAAAGTGGCAGCGCTGAAGCAGCTTCGTTAAAAAGGAGCCGGAGCTGTTTTTACGGGAAGCTTCGGCTTCCTCTGTGAATTTTTTAAAATTTCAGATCCTCACTGACCCGTTTCATGGAGTCGGAGGGGCGGCATCCGATGACCCGCTTGAATATCCGGGAAAAGTAATTGTAGTCGTTAAATCCAACGCTCAAGGCAGCCTGGGTGACGGAGGAACCGGTTTCCATGAGGTAGATGGCCTGATAACAGCGCAGCCTGTTTACATAGCTCATAATGGAGCTGCCGGTATGCTGCCGAAACAGGCGGCAGAGGTAGCTTTTGGTCAGGCCGATCTCTGCGGCGATGTGGTCCAGGGAGATGGCGTCGGCGTAGTGATGGGCGATGTAGTTCAGGACCTTTCTGGTATATCGCAGGGAATTGTCATATTGGAAGATGGTGCCGGAAGCGTCAGCCAGATGGCAATGGCTCCTAAAGAGGAGACTGAGTAGAGACAGGCAAAGCCCCTTGATTTGGATTTCCCAGCCAAATTGCCGAGCTTTATAGGCGGAGATGATCTGAAGGAGGGTGCTGCTCATATGCGTATCCTGGCGGACAAAGCATTCAAATGCTGTGCAGTGAACCATCAGAATATCTCGGTAGCGGGATAGGCGTAGGTCGTCTTCTTCTACCAGCAACCAAGTGGGGTCTACCTGCAGCACATAGTAGTGTGTGCCATCGGCAAAACCAACGGCATGGTGGGGAATGCACCAATTGGCGAAAAAGACGTCGCCGGGGTGCAGGGTCTCGGTTTGACCATTGCAGGAGAGGCTGATGGCCCCCTGGAGGATCAACTGAAATTCCAGGCTCTCATGCCAGTGCAGGGACCAGTCGCTGGTTGTGATGTCGATTTTTTGATTGGTCCGCTCGGTGATCCGCACGGGGAAATCCCACTCCGGCATGGGGACCTGCCAATAATAAATTTGCTTTTTCGCCATGGATGGTAGCCTCCCATCAGATTTCTGGATTTATTTTCGCACGGCGTGAGGCTGCCGTCAAGAGCCGGCCAGAGGGAAAGTACAATTTTGTGCTAATCTGCGTAGAACGCTGTACTATTTTAAGCGGGGGAAATATGGTATATTTTGTGTGAATGCTTGTGAAAAGACGGAGAAGATTTGTTGATTTTGCCGGGATTTGTGAGCGGTGAGAGGAAGGGGGCGAAACGGACTGTCCTGCTCTGCGGCAGATTCCGTGGTCACAAACGTAAAACGCATGATGGAGGAAAAATACATGAAAATGAAACAGTGCTGGAGAAAATCCCTGGCTCTTCTTCTGGCTCTGGCGATATGCCTGGGACTGGTTCCTGCGGCCCATGTCCATGCCGCCGGAGAGACCGACAGCGAGGAAGCGGCAGGGGAGGCCAGCGCCAGCTTTGAGCCCTGGGGCCATGGCTATCGCTTTGTAGACATTCTGAACTTTGACCCTGCGTCTGACCCTTACTCTCAGGAGTTGGTGGCCAGTGTCCCCCTGCAGGAGCGCAACGCTACCTTCGCCGCCACCCAGGCCAATCCGGACCTGAGCGACGATTCGAAGCTATACGTGATCTCCTCTGGCAACTATCGTTCTACGGACGTCAACGAAGCCCCCTGGAATGCGGGCATGTCCTATGACGAGTTTTCTTACAATCTGTTTAAGTTCTGGCAGTACGCCGATATGGTGGGCGCTGGTGGCCGACCCACTCAGAACATCGCCATCGGCTCAGCCGACAAAGAATATGGCATCATCGCTGCCCCCATGGCCGCGGCCACCAATGCCGCCCATAAGAATGGCGTCATCACCCTGGCCGAGTATTTCATTCCCAGAACGCCTCAGTACACCGAAGAATGGCTGTATCAGGATGAAAATGGCGAGTTTCCTTACGCCAGGAAGTTGGTGGAGCTGGCGAACTTTTACGGCTTTGACGGCTACTTCATCAATCAGGAGGAAGATATTGACAGATCATATGTGCCGCTCTTTCGGGAAATGCTCCAGTATATGCGGGATCAAGGCATTTACATTCAGTGGTATGACTCTGCCACTGAAAGCGGCAGTGTTTCCTATCAGAACGAATTCAACAGTAACAACTCTGGGTGGATCTATCATGAGACCCAGGGACGGGTTGCCGACTCCATCTTCTTGAATTACTGGTACGGCGGTGGCGCGCTGAAACATTCCAAGGCGCATGCTGAGAGCCTGGGCCTGGATCCCTATGAAGTTGTCTATATGGGGATTGAGGGAGGCCAGTGGCGGTTTGGCACTGACATCGAGTCTGCGTACCATGCTGTGGACGGAAATGGCAAGCCCTATACCAGTTTTGCGATCTGGGGCTCCGACTGGTACCACGAACAGTTCCACAAGTCCAATCATGGCCGTTATCAGGTGGGCTACCAGTGGGAAGCGGAGGAGCGGGAGCGGATGTATTATACCTCTGCTACTGAGAACGCCGGTGAGTACTCAGTTGGCGCCGTACAGCGCAGTGACATTTCTTATGGCGAGCCTATTGAATTCCAGGGCTTCTCCAAATATGTAGTGGAGAAATCCGTGATCAACGGGACGGCCTTTGCTTCTGACTTCAATAATGGTCACGGCATGCAGTATTTTGTGAATGGTCAGGTCTCCCGGGACATGGAGTGGACCAATCTGAACCTCCAGGATATTCTACCTACTTGGCAGTGGTGGATCACCTCTACCGATGACAACCGGCTGGAGCTGGACTGGGACTATGGCTCCAAGTTCTACCGCTACGACAGCAACGGCGAGACCTACGCCTTCCCCTACACCCAGATCGGCGCTTACAACGGCGGCTCCTCCCTGGTGATGTACGGCGACCTGCTGGGCAGCCAGACGGTGAACCTGTACAAAACCGAGCTGGATGTCACCGCCTCCAGCAAGCTGCAGCTTACCTACAACAAGCCCAGCGCCGACGACACCTCCAGGCTCCAGGCTGCCATTGTCCTGAAGGACGGGGAGACCGGCGTCAAGACGGTTTACCTGCCCATTGAGAACTCCGGCAAGAAGACTGACGGCTGGACCACGGCCACCCTGGATTTAAGCGCCTATGCCGGTCAGACCATCGCCGCCATCGCCCTGGAGCTGTCCGCCACCGAAAAGGTGGAGGGCTACCAGCTGAACCTGGGCCGCTTGGTTGTCTCCGATGGCAAGTCCTATACCCCCGCAGCTCCCACTGGGTTGACCCTGGTGAACCGGTTTGATTCCACCGGCGAAATCCAGCTGGCATGGGATCTAGGCGACTACAGCACCGTAAAGAATTACCACGTATACGCTGTGTATGCCGATGGCACGCAGCGGTTTGTGGGCGGCGCTTACGCCAGCAACTATTATATCCAAACTCTGGAAAATGCCAGCAAAGTGACGGCTCTGCGGGTCTACGCGGTTGGCGCAGACGGCTCTGAAAGCGATGCGGCCGAGCTGCCTCTGGCGTCCACCGGCCGGGTCTCCAACGTCCGCACCGTCAGCGAAAACAACATGCTGAACGTCACCTGGACCGATCCCACCGAGAGCTTTGCAAAGGTGGAGGCCACCCTCACCTACTGGTACAGCGAAACTACAAATAAAAACCAGACCATTACGGTAACTCAGGGCGACCAGAAGGCCTCCTTCCCCATTGAGCTGGAAGATGGCGCTCAGTACATCCTGACCCTGGCCACTGTGAACGCTGATGGTTCCAAGAACGAGGCCGTCAGCTATTTCGGCGACCTGGCCGACAAGTATTGCGCCCCTTATGACGGCGAGGGCCGCGTGAATCCCTCCGGAAGAATCGATCTCACCACTCCGGCTGTTGATGACTGGAATCTGGCTTACGTGGAAGTGGGCGGAAATACCACAACCTATCGGCGGCTTGGCGGTTCCTCAATGGTCAATCTGTCTGTTAAGAAGGATGGCTTGACCCTGATGGTCATCACACTGGAAGACATGGACGGCAATCAATCCCAACCTGTGACGCTCATGTTCCTGAATGGTCAGCCTGCGGCGGCAGATATGGCATACGGGGAAGAGATGATTCCCGATCCTGTGCTCCGGGCTACCCTCCAGGAAAAGGTGGGCCCCACCGTTGCAGATCTCATCGGCTTTGCTGGTGAACTGGATTTGTCTGGCTGCGCCATCGAGGATCTTACCGGCCTGAACCTTCTCACCGGCCTCACAGGTGTGAATCTGTCTGGCTCTGCTCTCACGAAAGTCACAGCAGATGTGCTGCCCAACGCACTGACCATCCTGGATCTCACCGGATGTGCCAACCTGGTCGAAGTCAAGCTGGACGACCGCCCGGAACTGGCGGTTATTCTGAAGGGTTGCGATGCTCTGACGGATCTGTCCCTGGAAAATTATGGCGATCATGCTTTGGATCTGTCTGACTGCGTGAATTTGCTGAATCTGAATCTTGCCGGCACGCAGATGACTGCTTTGAACATCCAGCCTTTGACCAAGCTGCATAACTTGGATCTTTCGAATAGCCAGATTGCTGAGCTGAAGGCTGCAAAGGCAGACCGCTATACCAATGGATACTACTGGTCTTGGCAGTCCGCCAAGCTGGATCTCACCGAAGGCACCTCCGAAGGCCAGCTTATGGCCGGCATGCAAAATTACTTTGCAACTGCGGAAATTCCAGATGAACTGACCAAGGAGCCCAGCCAGCTGGCAGAAGGTACTCTGGGTTCCTGGAGTGGTAACAGCAAAACCCTCAATTTGGGCAGTGTATCCGCCCTGGATACCATTGTGGTGGAGAGCTACTATCCTGAATGGTATGGCACGCTGTCTGCCTTCACCGTTGAAATTTCTACCGACGGAACTACCTATACGCAGGTGGCAGAATATACGGACCTGACAGAAACAGTTACCACCGTTCAGCTGCCGGAAGGTACCCGTGCAGCGTTCGTTAAAATTACTGTTCCGGAAGATACCAGTGCATACGTCGATATCACTGTGAATGGCTTCCTGATTGCTCCCAAGGGCTTTGTCTATGACGGCCAGCAGCCTGCCATGGAGCGGGATGACATCGCCGCGCCTGTGGTGAAGGA
>ENA-ORMO01002441-ORMO01002441.1-human-gut-metagenome-genome-assembly--contig:-NODE-2441-length-14824-cov-3.891123_pt1 | contig 14824 bp, 12 predicted proteins | sample MGYA00242106_ERZ509001 | MGnify/ENA primary metagenome ERZ509001 (study PRJEB26280, sample SAMEA2338736) | human gut metagenome | biome: human gut; feature: human-associated habitat; material: faeces... | reverse complement strand
CGGCACCCCTCCCGTCAGATACCTACCCTGTGTAGTCCCTTGTAAACTGTACTTTACCGAAGACTATAACTCAATGCTTACAAAAGTAGGGATAGAAGATTATCTTATTACAAATAATCTCGAAGTCGGGGAATCTCAAGCAAAACATACTATTTATGTATGGACCCAAGAAAAAGCCATATCTGCACTTTCTACGGATGAATTTAGTGGTATGCCACAGAAAACCATCTTGATTGTGGACGAAATTCAGAATATAGAACGCATCGTTGATGATACCGACATCCGCGCAAAGATACTTTTTGATACTTTGCAAGAGTTGCGTCACTCTCCCAATATTGAACAAATAATAATATCTGGTCCACGTATTAATCGTATGGCGCAACTTGGTGAAACACTATTTGGAAGCAAAACCGTCGAAATAGTAACATTATGTAGCCCCGTACTGAGCCTAACATACAGTATTAAAAAGGATGGAAAAAACTATTACCTAAGACAGTATAGCACACTATTCTCTCAGCCGTATGAGGAAAAGATTATACACACTTCGTTTATTGCGGGGTATGGTTCATCATCTCTGTCACCTGAATATCTGAATTATCTCTGTACAATTACGAATCGTCTGACAGATAATCAAAACATCGTGTTTGCTCCTACCTCTACTGCCGCCCGAGAAATAGCCAAGGCATTATCACATAGCACCAAGCAAGAGCCTAACTTCAAAACAACGGATCTTATTGAATACTATAAAGAGAGTGTCCACGAAAATTATGCCTTGTGTTCTACATTAGAAAGCGGCGTTGCATACCATCATGGTAAGCTTCCAGTTCATGTCCGTCGAACTCTTGAAAAAGCAATTCGCCAAAAGATAATCTCTAATGTAGTGTGTACTACCACGTTAATGCAGGGTGTCAATTTGCCGGCCAAAAATATCATAATACGTAATCCACACCTATATCGGCAACGCAGAAGTGATTCTACAGAACTAACAAGCTATGAAATGGCCAATCTTCGAGGACGAGCCGGGCGGCTATTAAAAGATTTTGTTGGCCGCACAATCGTCTTGGACGAAGGTGAGTTTCAGGAAACTGATGGATATGAGCAACAGTCTCTGTTTGAGGATTCGGAAAAAGAAATTTCTGCATCTTACCAAGACAAGTTCGAAGAATATCGTGAGGAAATAGTTGATGCTATAAGTTCTGAGACCTTGGTAAACCGTAATATGCGCGCATATGGTTATTTAGTAACGTATATCCGACAATCTGTTTTGCGATACGGAAAAGGTGCCAGAAGCCGCATGGCAGAAACAGGCGTTCAATTGACTCCTAAGCAGGTTGCAGCAATCATACATAAATTGAATACGCTTTCGGTTCCAAAGCATATTTGTTTACGGAATAGATACTGGGATCCCTTTATTTTAAATGATATTTACTGTAAGTTTAACGGTAAAGTTCCCTCGTATCCAACGGAGCGAGGAGCAAAAAATCGTCTTTCTGCTATTTTGAAGTTTCTTCGTGATACCGAATCTACCTCCAGTATGTATGAAAAATATATACCGGAACACTATCAGCGTGGACAGGCCAGAGGATTGCTCTGTGCCACATGCATTAAGTGGTCCAGTGAAAAACCTTTGTCCGAGATTCTTTCTGGCCCGTATTTCGATGGTGATAATGCTGACACTCATATTGAGAATACCATCAAGTTGTTGCAAGATACGGTGTCCTTTAGTGTTCCGCTGTTGATAAAGCCTATCATCGAAATATGTAACGAGAAAAGTTCAATGGTCGCCTGTTTGCAAGCAGGTGCTTACAAGCGTTCTACTCGAAAAATGATTGAAATCGGTGTCCCAAGGGAATTAGCCATTTCACTTAGCAATACTGTTGACTTCGATGCGCCAGATGATATGAGCAGTTATGATTATGATATGTTCGTCAGAGGAAGAATCAAAGAGTCTTTGCCTACTCTTCGATATTGGGAACAAGTACAACTTGACTTTCTTAAATAGTTTCCTCAATTAATATCAATCCATCTCGTGACCGTGCGAAGTATCCATCCAATAGGTCTTGCCCTCCACAACTCAACAGTATGCAATGCGAATTAACAGAAAATGGACAAAGTGGATTGACATGCGCATTCCCATGTTGGGCAATAGCTTTACTTTTACCAACGAAATGCCGCAGAAGCTGGCGGAGGTAAAGAACGGCCGCCTCTGAGCGAGAAAATCGCCATTCCCCATGAAGTGAAGTGGGAATTGGCAGGGAAGGACAAGTATGACCGCTGGAAGCGTTACAGCCACAGTGTGGACCTACATCAAGGAGCAGTTCGGCAATGAGCTGGAATACCTGTAGTCCAAGAGTCCCAATAATGTGGAGATCTGCCACCGGGACAGCAAAGAGTGTGGTTTGTTGCGTTCTTGCTGGAACTGCCCAGAAAGCCCCCACAGACTGCACGGCGAGGGCTACGCCGATAAATGGTGACCCGCTGATGAAAGGGCTGCTGTTGGGCACCAAGCAGTTTCTGCCGGGCTATTATTACATGAATGAGGAACATTGGATCACGGTCCTGGTGAACGGTTCTGTGCCTGCTGGGAAGATATATTCCCTCTAATTGACATGAGCTTTCAGTTGACCGAATAGGAGAATAAAAAGAGGACCATCAGGCCCTCTTTTTATGTCTGCCTCAGTTTTTCACCAAGCAGAATTTTACTCTTTTTGTTTTACTCCCAGTTCTCTTTTGTATTCCTACTGCTTTACAGTTCCCACAACGCCAAGGTATTTGCCTGGATGGGAACGCACAAAAGAATTGGGACTTATTTTATATCCAAATTCTTGACATAATCATGTGGTCAACACACTTTCCTGGATTTGTTTTGAATTTTCGTTGTTGATATAATTTCTTGTCCATCTCAGCCACGATTTGTTCTGGAAAATGGCAAAAAACTGCACAATTCTTAAAATATGGGGTCATGACCACCTATTCACGATCAGTTTACGCTGCCGCAGCGTTATCTTTGAATCTTGCGTCGCAAAATCTGATAGGCCGATTCACACTTCCCCGGTCTTGTCCCTCTCGGTGAGGCCGTGTATAATGGCAGTGGAAAGCAGTGAAATAAACGAGTAAGGAGCAGTGCCATGCGGATCCTCATGCTGGGCAACAGCTTTACGTTTACCAACAATATGCCTCAGATGCTTGCTGACTTGACCGGGGCGGAGGTGGTCCACCACACCCGGGGCGGGGCGCGGCTGTCGGAGCAGTTGAACCCCAACACCAGGCTGGGCAATCAGACCCAGGCAGCCCTCCAAAACGAACAGTGGGACTATGTGGTGCTTCAGGAGATGAGCCACGGCCCTACCCGCTGGAGCTGGTTGCTCCACCACAGGGGGCGTTACCACTTTGGACGCACCTTCTACCACGGGAGCCTCCGCCTTGGCCGGGGCGGACTGATCCTGCACAGGAGGATCAGCTTTGACAGGCTCATTTTTTCCCGGCTTGGGAGGATTGCCTACCTTCCCAGCGTCGGGGATATTCTTTTTATCGTCAGCCACCTAAAAACCTCCTTCGTTGTGAAATAGAAAAAGCCAGCCCGATGGCTGGCCTGTGGTGGAGTACCCCTCCTTTCTCATTGGGATATATGAAAACGCCGCCCATAGTCCCGTTGGGTGGTGTTTGAAACATGATAAAATTTTTATATCAACTTATCCCGTGTATTATCCACCCAGAGCATCAAATAGATGCTTTTGAAATATATCTCTCTGTTTAGAGCGTGGAATTTTAAGCATTCCTTGTAAACACTAGGATCATGTGGTATTTTAGAGTTGAAAAATTATTTTGAAGGAAGCGAATATAGATAGCTATGTTTACTCCTATTATTAAGAATATAGAAGAAAAAGAATACAAGTTAGCCGTTGACGCCTTAGTGCCGCTTTTAGATGAAGAAAATGAGAGGGTAGTTGCCACAGCACACTATATGCTTGGATATATTAATACCTGTAGTGACTACTCGGAAAGAAATGATCGCCAAGCTAAACGACATTTGCGTCTTAATTTGAATAGTAATTATCCTCACCCTTATGGGTATGTACTGTATGCTAAAGTTGAAAATGATCCTAATGTTGTACTCAATTATTTGAAAAAAGGCATCGCTCGTTTTCCCAAAGATGCTGAAATTTTATTTTCTTTATTGCGTCTATCCCCCGATAAAAATGGCGTTATTGGGCTTGTTAAGAAAAGTGGTATAAACGATATTAAACTAATAAGCGAGGTAATCTCACAACTAATATCTACAGGCCAATGGAATGAAATTATTCCCTTTATCGTTCAACTTGAACATGGATCTACCCTTAGTGAAGAAGAACAGAACTACTTGAATTTAATCAAAGCCTACGCCTACTTATTTGCTGATAGCCCCGACTACTCTAAGGCTGAACAACTGTTGGAAAATGTAATATGTACTGATATAGACAATATCTTTGCTTACTCACATTATTTAGGATTGATTTATGCGGAGCTAAAATGTGGCAACCTTCTAAAGGCAACAGAATTCTTTGATAGAATACCTATCAGTAATGCTATTACTGATCTTGATGGGTGGCCGCAACCTCTGTGGATATCAATATCGTTTGAATCACTTTATCAAATTATATTTAAAAGTATTTTAGCCGCCTTTACTCAAGATGCTCCTCGAAAACTAAAGGCCGGAGTATTGTATTCACTTTATCTATACTCAGCCTCTGAAATATATGATATCTATCGCTATAAAAAATCCGATGTAGCTACGTTAACTCGATTTTTGAAAACAAATTTTAGTAAGGAAGTTGCTGCTGCTGCGTACCAAATGAAGTGTCATTTCAAGCAATTTGAAGATGCATATGATATACTCTGGGAATTTTTAAAATATTATCAACTTCCAGAAGATAGCGAAGTTTTCTTTTCTGAAATTTCAGACAATGCTACTAATCCAGAAATATGCCGCATAGCCCAAAAGACGATTGAGCATTTGCAAAACGACGAATACACTTCTTCGCAATTTGTTTCTTCCATCTTTACAACTCTCGTTAAGCGATTACATGAAATAAAGCAGTATGATTTAAATCGGGAACTTGCTCAATATCTGTCGCTTTCTGACATACTTAGCAGCGGTTGTGCGTTTGAATGTGCGTATGCTTATGGCGAAAAAGAGCAACCACGGGCGACTGCTATTTATGAAGCTCTTGTAAAGAATGAACCCAATAATTCATCTGCTATAAACAATTTGGGTGTGCGTTATGAACATGCGGGAGAACTTCACAAGGCTTTGGATTGTTATGAGCGAGCAAATTTTATTGATCCCAAGGACGAAATTCATCAAAACAATTTAGCTCGTATACGAGAATTGATTTATAGGGATACAGAAGAGAAAGTTCTTGCGACTAGCGATGCTATATCTATGGATTCGTTGGAAGAAATCGGATACACCGATCAGTTTCGCCGCAAATTATTATCCATTCAAGACAGCGAAATGTGTATTATTCTTCAGCGAGACATATGGGAATGTGCCATAGCAGTTGTTGCCAAGCAAGATAAAATGGCTACCATTATGTCTGGTAGTATCATAGAAGCTTTGCTAATGCTAAAACTCAAAGAACAGGGAATTCAGAAATATGACATTAGTCCAATAAGCAAAGGGAAAAAAGCTCAGAATTATCCTGTAAATGAAATGGGATTAAACGAATTGCTATATGTTGCTGATCAAAAAGGGATACTTAATAAAAACAGCTATCATTTAGGGCATTATATTCGAGATTATAGAAATGTGGTTCATCCAGCAAAAGAACTCCGAATGAGTGAAAAAGTAAGCCACGAAAATGTACTCACTATGTGGTCTATCTTAAAAAGGCTGGTATCAGATTTATATTCTTGAAACAACCATTATAAATTCCAGCATCATAAATTTGTTCTATTCTATATTTAAGATGAAAGCCTTGCTTGCTGCTTGCAAACCATTGATACTACTGAATTTCCACAGATCCTTAAATGACACTCGGACCATCGGAGTATCCTTCGTGGTACTCCGATTTTTTATTTTTTAAATTGTGCCGTGATAGTTGTATGGAAACGTGCAATTTTTTGCTTATTCCCCTCTATCTGCAAAGAATGATTTTTGTACTTTCAAAAGGGGGAATAACTGTTGTACTATAAACAATGTTTCAGTACAATACAAAAGGGTGCCGGACTACCGAGCTGGGTCCAATGGACGCACCATTCAGAGGGCGAAACCCACTGTGAAGAGTGCTTGATACTGGATGGTTGCTGGTTTTTGGAAGGAAATGCGCCGCCCTGTCCACATCATCCCTACTGCCATTGTACATTAGACCCAATTCCTTATGCCATGGTTTTGATGAATGCAACATCATATAGTGATTACAGAAAATTTGACCCCTATCTATTTGACCCAGAAAATACGTATAGGCATGGAAAAAATCGAGCATTTGAAAGTTGGGGCTATTCTGTTTTGGATTCCGTTTGGCTTAAAAACGAAATCGAGAAACAGGCACTTAAAAAGTACCTATCCGGTGACTATACGTTAGGTAAATTAGACAGACGAGGCCAGCGAATTAACATCAGAGTTACGATTCCCAGAAAAGACGGATCAGTCAGCGTATCATTTATTACGGGATGGATGATTATGCCGAACGGAAAACTCAAATTGAACACGCCGTACGGAGGAAAATAAAATGAAGATGATGGATTGTGTAGAAGTGATTGTAGAAAAAGACAGCTATGCAAAAGAAGGTGTTCACAAGGGAATGCAAGGGATCATCTGGGAGGATGAACCTAAAGACGGTTGCTGGGTCGTCCTTTTTCCTCAATGTGGAGACAAGGAAGATATTGCTGATCTCTACATGAAAGAGGAAGATCTAAAACGGATCCCTGCTATGTCCGCAGATGTGAATGAGCAAATCAGGGCACAGTTTGATTCCTTGGAAAAAGGCAAAAAGGCGGAGGATGTTTCCAATTATATGATTTGATTGGATAAAGCACCTTGCTTGCTGCCTACAAACCATTGATATGACTGGACTTTTCCAAGTCCTATAATTACACTCGGACCAAGAACCGCCTCAAAACTGATGTTTTGGGGCGGTTTGCAACGGTGTACAAAGGGAACATAATAAAAAACTTAATAATGGACTGCCAATCTTACACAAAGTACCGCCCAAACGAGACTACGGGCGGTATTTTTGTATCATGGCGGAGAAAGGAGGAACTTCCCACGGGGGCTTGACTGAAAAGTTGAGCCCCTTTTTTCATGCCCAAAAACAGGAGGTAAATGCTTATGGCAGATGATAAAACTACAAAAACGCCGGGACAGCCGGTAACGGATACCGGGCCGGACAAGGAAACGCCTCCCGCTCCCCCAAAAGAGCCGGAGAAGGTTTCCGTTTCCCCGGAGCCGGAAAAAAAGACGGAACCAGAGGTAAAGAACCCACAGGTTTCTGTCTATAACTTCGCTGAAATTATGAAGGAAAAGAAAGCCGAGGAACGGGCGGCAACTCCCGGCGGGGAAAAGCCTGACCCGGCAAAAGCGGAGAAACCAGAAAAGCAGCCGGAGGCTCCGAAGAAAGCGGAGGAAAAACCCAAAGAGCCGGAACAGCCGAAGCGCCGGGGCCGTCCCCCGAAAGCAGATAAGGACAAGGCCGCAGCCCCGAAGCCCAAAGCTCCCGCACAGAAACCGGAAAATGCGGTCAAAAAGGAACCGGAGAAAAAAACGGCTCCAACGGTACAGGCCGCTCCCGCTCCGAAGGAATCCGAAAAGCCGAAGGATGCACCACGCCGGGGCAAGGAGCAGATCGTCTATATCAAGCTGAACGAGCTTCACGCCTTCAAGAACCATCCCTTTGAGGTTCGGGATGATGAAGAAATGCGGGCTATGGTGTCCAGCGTCAAGGACAAGGGCGTTACCCAGCCCGCTATCGTCCGTCCCCGTGAGGATGGCGGCTATGAGATCGTGTCCGGCCACCGCCGCCAGAAGGCCAGCGAGCTTGCCGGATATGCGGATATGCCCTGTATCGTCCGAAACCTGACAGACGATGAAGCCATCACGCAGATGGTCGAGGACAATCTCAACCAGCGTGAAGAAATCCTCCCCAGTGAGCGGGCCAAAGCCTTGAAAATGCAGCTTGAGGCCATCAAGCACCAGGGCTCCCGCACTTCGGGCCAGATTGACCCGAAGGACGCAGGAAAACGCTCCAACGAAATTGTAGCCGAGCGCAATAAGATGGCGGTCAAGCAGGTGCAGCGGTATATCCGGCTCAATGAGCTGGTTCCCGACCTGATGAAGCTGATGGATGAAAAAAAGCTGGGCTTTACTACGGCGGTGGAGCTTTCCTATATCGGCAAGAAGAACCAGAACTATATCGCCGTCGCCATTGACAGCCAGCAGTCCTCGCCTTCACAGGCGCAGGCAAAGCGTATGCGTGAGCTGGACGAAAAGAAGCTGCTCAACGGGGATGTGATCGACGGCATTATGATGGAGGACAAAAAGGAGGTAGACAAAGTGATTTTGACAGGTGCGGAACTGAGCAAGTATTTCGGCAAGGAAACTACGCCGAGGGAAATGAAGGACCAGATCATCAAGCTGCTGGACGACTGGAAGGGTCAGCAGAAGGAACACGAAAAGCCGGAGAAGAAAAACGAACAGGAAAAGTAAGCCCAAACTTCGGGTCAGCATGGCCCGAGGATTGCGGGGCTCTGCCCCGCGCCCCGAAGCTCTGGAGATATAAATGATTCCCCGTCGCCAGTTATTCCGTAGCATAGCCGGGAAAATCAGTCAAGGGCAGCGCCGCCGCAGGCGGTGCCAGAGGCACCCTTGACGGATTTCTCCCGGTTATGCTTTTTCCCGGTCAAGCGACGGGGATATAAATTCTCCAGAGCCGTTCCCCTTCCCGGGGGAAGGGGCGGAGGGGTTGGGCGATACCTTGCTTTTCCCTAAACCAAAACAGAAATGGAGGCTCAACCAATGAAACGACCTTTAGCGTACCTGACCGCCGCATGGAGCGGCGAGCCGGATGTTGATATGGAGCTGGCGGCCCACTACTGCCGCCTTGCTTATGAGGCGGGCTTTTCCCCGATCTGCCCGCTCTTGTATCTGCCGCTGTTTTTGAATGACAGCGTTCCCGAGGAACATAAGGCCGGGATCGATATGCGCCGGGATATGCTGCGGCGCTCCCACACCCTGATCGTCTGCGGCAGCGTTGTGGACGAGGATGTAAAAAATGATATTGCGGTTGCCGGGCGGCTGGGCATTGCGGCGACCACACTGGAAGGGGTGCTTGCCGTGAAGGGACACGGCACCCCGGGCCATGCCGGACATTAAGCTGGGAAGCCTTTTCGACGGGATTGGCGTGTTCCCTCTGGCTGCTTCCCGGTGCGGTATCCGTCCGGTATGGGCCAGTGAGATTGAAAAAGCGCCCATCTCCATAACCAAAAGGCACTTTCCCGACATGGCGCATTTGGGAGATATTACGAAGGTGGACGGCGGGAAAATCCCACCTGTCCATATAATTACCTTCGGTTCCCCCTGTCAGAACCTTTCTCTGATCGGCAACCGCTCCGGCCTTGCCGGGGCAAAATCAAGCCTGTTCTATCAGGCGTTTCGTATCATACAGGAAATGAGGGATGCTACTGATAACCTATATCCAGCTATCGCTGTTTGGGAAAACGTCATGGGAGCGTTTTCTACAAATGACCGGATGGACTTTAGAGCCGTCCTATCCGCCTTCTCGGACACCGAAGTTCCAATGCCTCCTTCGGGAAGATGGGGAAACGCCGGAATGGTGCGAGGGGGAACGCCTGATGTGTGCTGGCGGCTCATGGACGCCCAGTATTGGGCAGGCTCCCGAAGGCTGGCACGAAGGCAGCGGATTTTCGTCGTGGCGGATTTTGGAGGCAGACGTGCCGCAGACATACTATTTAAGCCCCGTCCAATGCTCCCACTTCCTCCGCCTTGCGGAGAGGGCGGGTGGGCCGCCGCCGAAGGAGATCGAACAGCTTCTTTTGAAACAGGGCGGCAGATACCAGTCATCCACCCCTTTCAGTGCTTCCGTATGCGGGGAGCGGCAAAAAGGCAGGAAGAAACGGCCTTCCGAAACAGCTTCGGATTACCAACTGACCCTTTTCCCACTCTTTTAGCCAGTGATGTAACGCCCTTTGCCTTCTGGTATGAGGGCGACCCGGAGGGCGGCTGTATCCGTTTTCTGACGGAAACAGAAAGTGAACGGCTGATGGGGCTGCCGGAGGGCTGGACAAAGTACGGGGCGGACGGCGTGGAGATCCGGCCTCTGCAACGCTACAAGGCGCTGGGAAATGCGATTGCCCTCCCTTGCGCCGATTACATTATGGCCGGGATTTATGAGGTGCTGGCTGACCGGGCCGGAAAGGAGGAATGAGCCCATGTTTGAAGCCTATATAACCAATACAGCCCTATACCCCTTAATGGGGATTGAGGTAGGGACAACGGTACATTTCCCCATGACGACACAGGAGTTGCAGGCCGCCCTTGCCAAAATCGGGATAGACGGGAAACGGTACAGCGAAGTGTTCTTTACCAGCTTTGACAGTGATGTGCTGGGGCTCTACGATCATCTCTACGAATGTGAGAACATCGACGAGCTGAACGAGCTGGGCCACGCCCTGCTGGAAGTACGGGATAAGGGCGGACTGGAAACCTTTGAAGCCGCTCTTGTCTTGGGAAACCACACAAGGAGCGTGAAGGATTTGATAAACCTGACGCAGAACCTTGACCTTTACCGCTTTTACCCGGATATTTCCGATGATGAAGGGCTGGGCCGTCTTTACGCCGACGAGCTTGGGACTATCGACATACCGGAGCACATTCAGAACTACTTCGATTATGAGGCATACGGGCGGGATGTGCGTATCAACGAGGGCGGCGTATTCGCTCCCGGTGGGTATGTGTCGGCAGTCCCGGAGGGCTTCAAGGAGTATTACCACGGGCCGCAGGACATTCCGCCGGAACACCGGATATTTGCCTATCCTGAAAAGGCCGAGCCTGTCCACTCCATTCTCGCTGCACTCAAACGGTTTCAAGAAGCCCCGCCCGCTCCGAAAAAGGACAAGGCGGGGCCTTCCCATGAAGAACGGTAAGACTTCGGGCCAGCATGGCCCGAAGCATGAAGGAGGTGCATACCATCAACTATTACCCTATCAATGAAGGAGCCGCCCGCCGGGCAAAAGAAATGAACAGCTTTTCCGACTACAAGGAAGGGAGCGCAACGGCGGAATACCGGGCAATGGTGGACAAGGCCGCCGCCATAGCGGAAAAGCAGAAATCCCGGGTGGACCCCATGTACCATGAGAAGATCGACCATCTGTTAGACACCTACGCCCGCAAGCTGGCCGAAAACATGAACCAGGGCTTTGCCATTGACGCAAGGGTTCCCTCTGTGATGATCGCCGGACCTGCCAATTTCCCGGTGGGAAAGAAGGAAAAACAGAACCGGGCCCGGGACAGCAACATGGAGGAATGGCGGTATATTCAAGGGCTGCTGGATAAGATACGCAGTACCGGCATGGGCGGGATCAGCGCCGATGACCCGGCAGCGATTGAAAAGCTCCAGAAGAAGCTGGACGGGCTGGAACGCTCCCAGCTCATTATGAAGGAGGTCAACGCCTATTACCGCAAGCATGGCAAGCTGGACGGCTGTGCGCTGCTGTCGCCGGACCAGATTGAAAAGCTGAAAGCAAGCATGGCGTCAAGCTGGCGGAGCGACCCGAGGCCCTTTGAAAGCTACCAGCTTACCAACAACAATGCGGAGATCCGCCGGGTAAAGGCCCGTATCGAACAGCTTTCCAAACAGGCACAGCAGGAATTTTCCGGCTGGGAGTTCGATGGGGGTCGTGTGGAAATGAACCGGGAGGACAACCGCTTGCAGGTGTTCTTTGACGGAAAGCCTGACGCGGACACCCGGGCCGAGCTGAAAAGCAGCGGCTTTCGCTGGGCTCCCAGCGTAGGCGCATGGCAGAGGCAGCTCACGGACAACGCCATCCGGGCGGCTGACCGTCTGGAATGTATCAAGCCGCTGTCCGGCGAAAAGCCCTCCCAGCTTCAAAAGAAGCCCTCTATCTTGCAGACCATGCGGGAACAGGGCGAAAAAGTCCAGACGGAGCCGGAAAAGAAAGCTCCATCCGGCAGAGATGCCGAGCGGTAAGCCTCGGGCCACATTGGCCCGAGGTTTTCTGTTCCCCGAGATTGTACGGGGGCCTCCCGGATAGCGGGAACCCCGACGGAAAGGAGGTTTTATGCAGGAAGAAGTAAACCAAAAAACGGTTGCCCTTTCGATCAGGACAACGAAGCTCACGGGAAAAGTGCTGGCTGCCGCTCTTGGCAAGGTGGTTCGGGCGCTGCAAAAGCACCACCGGAAGGCGCTGACCCCGCAGGGACGCCAGAGCGTGAAAAAGCTGATGAACCACTATGGCGGCAAAAGTGCCATGCCCTATGTGGGAGCCCCAAAGGATTTTGACCGGATCGCGAAGGAGTTCCATGTGGACTACGCTTTCCATAAAGTGAGCCCCGGCCATTACCTGCTGTTTTTCAAAGCCAATCAGGCGGACGCTATCACGGCGGCCTTCCAGAAGTACAGCGCAAAGGTGCTGAACAAAGAGCAGGACAAGGCTTCCATCCTCGGTCAGCTTCGGAAATTCACGGAGCAAATCAGGACGCAGGCAAAGGAAAAGCAGCGGACCAGAGAGGCGGTGAAGGACGGACGTTGAGTGACAAGATCAGAAAATATGTGCTCCCAAACCTGCCGTACCTCTTTGTGTTCTGGTTTTTCTCCAAAATCGGGACGGCCTACCGGATCGCCCCCGGCACAGACTTCGGGACAAAGCTCATGGGGATGCTCGATACCTTCCCCAAAGCCTTTGAAACCTACTGGCCGGGGCTGGGAGGTATTGACCTGCTGGTGGGCCTTGCCGGTGCGGCTGGGATGTATCTGCTGATACAGTCAAAGATCAGGCAGGCGAAAAAATTCCGGCGGGATGCGGAGTACGGCACCGCCCGCTTTGGAACAAAGGAAGATATAAAGCCATTTGTTGACCCTAAATTTCAGAACAATGTCATTCTGACCGGGACGGAGTTCCTTACCATGAACACCCGTCCGAAGATACCCGCCAATGCCCGGAACCTAAACGCCTGTGTCATCGGCAAGTCCGGCTCGGGAAAGACAAGGTTCTGGCTGACCCCGCAGCTCCTTCAAGCCCATTCCTCGTATGTGGTGGTAGACCCGAAGGGCGGCACCCTCGACCAGTGCGGGCGGTTTCTGCAACGGGAGAAATACAGGGTGCGGGTGTTCAACAGTATCGACTTTTCAAAATCCATGCACTACAATCCGCTGGCCTATATCAAGACAGAAAGCGATGTTTTGAAATTTGTTACCGCCCTGATTGCCAACACCAAAGGCGACGGCAAGGAGGGCGACGAGTTCTGGACAAAAGCAGAAACCCTCTTGTACTGCGCCCTTGTGTCCTACATCGTCTTTGAGGGGCCGGAGGAAGAACGCAACATGAATACGCTGGTGGAAATGATAAACAGCATGGAAGTCCGGGAGGATGACGAAACCTTCAAAAACGCGGTGGACTATATGTTTGACGGGCTGGAACGCCGCAGCCCCCAGCACTTCGCCGTGAGGCAGTATAAGAAATACAAGCTCGCCAGCGGCAAGACAGCCAAAAGCATCTTGATTTCCTGCGGTGCAAGACTGGCTCCCTTTGATATTCCCCAACTTCGGGAGATCATGTCTTATGACGAACTGGAGCTGGATAAGCTGGGGGATGAAAAATCAGCGCTGTTCTTTCTTATCAGCGACACGGACACCACCTACAACTTTTTGGTTGCCCTCGCTTTTTCGCAGATGTTCAACCTTCTGTGTGAACGGGCTGACAACACCTATGGCGGGCGTCTGCCCTACCATGTGCGGGTGCTGTGGGACGAGGCTGCCAACACCGGGCAGGTGCCGGGGCTGGAAAAGATTGTGGCCGTCATTCGTTCCCGGGAGATCAGCCTGACGCTCTTTTATCAGGCTATGAGCCAGTGCAAGGCATTGTACAAAGACCATTCCGAAACCATCATGGGAAACATGGACAGTATCGTGTTCCTCGGAGGCCGGGAGGCTTCCACCCTAAAGGATATTTCGGAAAACTGGCTGGGCAAGGCCACCATCTCTATGCAGACCGAGGGCCGAAGCCGTGGACAGTCTGAAAGTTACAGCCAGAATATGCAGCGGCTTGGCCGGGAGCTGATGACCACCAGCGAGATCACCACCATGCCCGGGGATAAATGTATCTTGCAGCTTAGGGGGCTCCCGCCCTTCCTGTCCCCGAAGTATGACTTGAAAAAGCACCCGAATTACAAGTACACAGCCGAATTTGATAAAAAGAAAAACGCCTTCCGCTTGGAAAGCCTGTTCCGCCACCGGCCATTGAGACTAAAGCCGGAGGACGAATACACGGTGTACGAAGTGGACGGCTCCGACACGGACGAAGAAGCTGACCTGTTGAATTTCGATGATCTGGACAGCGACGAGTTTGTGTAACTTCGGGCCATGATGACCCGAAGCGCCGCCGATGTGGGCGGCTTTTTTTGTACCCAAAACCATCAAACAAACAAAATGGAGGAACGTATATGGAATTTTTCAATCAGGCAATCGACATTCTTAAAATTCTGGTCATGGCTCTTGGCGCTGGTCTGGCGGTATGGGGCGTCATCAACCTTCTGGAAGGTTACGGGTCGGATAACCCTGCGGCAAAGTCGCAGGGCATTAAGCAGCTCATG
>ENA-ORMO01002440-ORMO01002440.1-human-gut-metagenome-genome-assembly--contig:-NODE-2440-length-14832-cov-2.088042_pt1 | contig 14832 bp, 18 predicted proteins | sample MGYA00242106_ERZ509001 | MGnify/ENA primary metagenome ERZ509001 (study PRJEB26280, sample SAMEA2338736) | human gut metagenome | biome: human gut; feature: human-associated habitat; material: faeces... | reverse complement strand
ACTGGCTCTGGCAACCTGACTGAATAAGGCAATGAGAGGGGCTACCCGTCTGGGCGGCTCCTCTCGATTCAATAAGGGGGTATTGAATTATGAAACAGATGGAAGTCACTGAAAAGCAAATCGGTGAGAGCACCTTCTACATCAAGCCGTTCCCGGCCTTCACGGCCGTGAATATCAGCGGCGAGCTCGCCGCTATCCTGTCCCCGCTGCTGGGCGGCGTTGCTGCCCTGGTTGGCGGAGGCTCCAATGAGGAAGGCTCCTCCGAAAAGCCGAAGAACATCATGGATGTCGATGTGGAGGATGCCCTTCCGGCCCTGACCTCCGCATTTTCCAGCATCTCCGGCGACAAGTTCGAGCGCCTGACAAAGAAGCTCCTGATCGACCACAAAAACATCTCGGTCGTATGTGAGGCCACGGATGGAGAAGTGAAGCTCCTGAATTACGACCTCGCAAACGAGGTGTTCTGTGGTGACGTGCAGGACCTGTATATCCTCTGCTTTGAGGTGATCCGGCTGAACTTCAAGGGTTTTTTCAAGAAAATCGGAGCCCAATTTGGAAGCCTAAAGGAACTTCTTCAGAACCAGGCTCCGAATACCGGAAGTGGGGAGACCTCGACCTGACCCAATTCAGCGAGCTTGAGATGAGAATGTACATCCTCATCAAAGCACGGCTTGCCTCAAAACTGGAGCTCGAAACAGTCTACACCCTCGACGAAGCCCTGAAACTGTATGCCCTCTACTGCATGGACATGGACATCGAAAGAGGCCATGCGGAGGAGCTGAAGCAGCAGTCTCAGCAGAAATAAGCGAAAGAGAGGTGATGGCGGTTGACGATCTCCGAATTTATCAACAAGGTCGGCTTCAAGGTAAAAGAGCAGGATGTCGATAAGGTCAACAACACGATCTCCGGCATCAAGGATACCGCCACACGGCTCCTTGGCGCCATCGGCGTTGGCCTCAGCCTCGCCTCCGTAAACGAGCTTGTTGAAGAATTCACCCGTGTCAACAACCAGATTCGCAACGCAACTTCTGCCCTGGGTGAGCAGCGAGAAATCCAGGAGCAGATCATGGCCGCAGCGGAGGCCACCAAGACCTCGTACTCCGATACGGCCAATGTGGTGTCCATGCTCATCAAGGGCAACTCCCAGCTTTTTGGCAACGTCGAGGAGGCAGTGAAGTTCAACAACGCCGCCACGATGTTGTTCAAGAGCGCCGGCAAAACCAATGAGGATATCGCCTCGCTGATGGAGGCCATCAACAAATCCTTCCAGAAAGGGTATGTTGACAGCGAGACCATCAGCCAGCTCCTGGAGCGGGCGCCGGAGGCAGTGGCCCTCCTGAACAAGCGGTTGGGCACCACCTCGGACCAGCTCGAAGAAATGGCGTCCAGCGGCGCCATGAGCGTGAATGACCTGAAGATGGCCTTCCTGGACAGCGCCACGGAAATTGAGGCGGAGTTCGGAAATGTGAAATATACGATCACCGACGCTCTAACGGTGATCCGAAGTAAGTGGGGGCTATGGCTGGCCCAAACCAATGAAACGCTCGGCATCACGGACGGTATAGGCCGTTTCATGGTGTCGGCCTTCAACAAGGTTATAGGCGTCCTGAACCGACTACGCAATGGAGTGACCTGGCTGGCCGATAAGCTGGGCGGCGTTGATAAACTGTTCCGCCTGATAGCTATGACGGCCGGCATAGCCTTTGCAGTATTTAATTTCGGCAAAATAACGTCTGGCCTATCAGCAATATCGAAGTTGCTCACCAGCATCAACGTCAAGACCCTGGCAATCATCGCGGTTGCACTGCTCCTTGCTCTGCTGGTAGAGGATTTCATCAACTTCATGCAGGGCAATGACTCGCTCATCGGATCTCTGCTGGAAAGGGCCGGCGTCGATGTGGAGGCCGTTAGGCAGACCATCATCAACGCCTGGAACGCAATCAAATCGTTCCTGTTGGCGGCCTGGGACGCTATCAAAAAAGCCTGCTCCGCTATATGGGGCGGTATCCGAGACTTCTTCAAGGAACACGGGGACCAGATCAAGGCCGGCCTTCTGACCGCCTGGAACATCATCAAGAACGTCCTCGCGGCGGTCTGGAGTGTCATCAAAACTGTTGCACTTGCGGTCTTCGGCGATTTGCAGGAGTTTTGGCAGCAGCACGGGGAGCAGATAAAAAACGCTCTCGTCACTGCATGGAATACGATCCAGAGCATCCTTTCGGGCGTCTGGAATGTGATTAAGACCGTTGCGACCACCATTTTCGGCGGCCTGCAAAGTTTCTGGCAGAAACACGGCGAACAAATTACCCAGGCTCTGGTCAACGTCTGGAATGGCATCAAAAACGTGCTGACGATCATCTGGAACATCATCAGCACGATTGCCCGGATCGTGTTCAATAACCTGAAGAAATTTTGGGATACCTGGGGGAACACCATCATTACGGCGCTCACGGGCGTCTGGGAAGTCATCAAAGCAGTATTTGGCGCTGCCTTCGATGTAATTGCAGACCTATTCGCTGTATTCTCTGCGCTATTTGCTGGCGATTGGGGCGCACTCTGGGAGAATGTGAAGCAGCTTGTCTCCGACATCTTCGGGGGCATCATCAATATCGTAAGCACGATCTTGACGGCTGTATGGAACGTAATCTCCAGTATCTTTTCGACGATCTGGGGCTTCATCTCTGGCGTTGCCCAGAATATTTGGAACACCGTCACTACGGCGTTCACCAATATCCTGACCGGGATCACGACGACGGTAACCAACATCAAGGATGCCATCATCAACGGCTTCATAACCGCCATCGACTGGATCAAATCACTGCCCGCTCAGGCCATCCAGTGGGGCGCCGACATCATCAACGGGATCGTGGACGGCATCAAGGGCGCCATCGGCGCCGTGGGCGACGCCGTCTCCGGGGTAGCCAACAAGATCAAGTCGTTCCTGGGCTTCTCCGAACCGGATGAGGGCCCCCTGAGCGACTTCCATACCTATATGCCGGACATGATCGACCTGATGAGCAAGGGTATCACCGCCGGCAAGGAGAAGGTTAAGAAGGCCCTGGAGGGCGTCACCGGCGATATGTCGGTCATGGCGAGTGCCAACGTGGTCAGCAGCGGGACCGCTGCTACCGCCGCCGGCTCCAACCAGGTCAGCAAGAACGTGGTTCTGAACTCCAACATCAACAACACCTTCAACGGTGACCAGGCCATCCAGCAGAAGGCGGCTGGGACCATGGATCGGTCTGCCCGGGATGTTACCTCTGAGCTGGCCCGGGGGCTGGCATACGCACGGTAAGGAGGGAGGATGAATGGGAAAAGCTACGCAGCCTGTATCCATCAACGGGCTTGAATTCGACGCTCTCATTGACGAGAGCCGTACCCTGGAGGCCACAGTCCCGGAGTATTCCGTTGAATCCGGCTTCTCGGTGAGTGATTCCATCATCCTCAGCCCTGAAAAGCTCAGTATGACCCTGTTCGTCACCAACACTCCGGTCACCTGGTATCGCCGCCACGGTGCCAGCCCGACCCGAGTGGAGAGTGTGGTCAAACAGCTTGAGGAGCTGTACTTCGCCAAGGAGCCGGTCACCATCGTCACCTCGGATGCCACCTACACCAGCATGGCAATCGAGAGTTTGACAATCAGCAAGAGTCTGGAAACCGGCTACGCCCGCCAGATCCCGATTTCCTTCAAGAAAATCCGGGTCACTACGGCCAAGACCACCACTATCCCCGACAGCTATGGCAAGAGCGGAAAGACGGCAGCATCCGCCGGGACGGCCAGTACATCCACTGGTAGCTCCGGTGGTGGCTCCGGGTCTGGATCTGGCTCCAGCGGCGGAAGCTCCGGGGCGGGAGGAAGCAGCAGCTCCAACGGGAATAGCAATTCAAGCATCCTGTATAACGCTGCAAGCTCCATCGGCTTAATCTGATTTCCAAATGGGCCTGCGGCCGCCGAAGCCCTGCGCTCTAAGCGTGGGGTGCTCATGTAGGCGGCGCGGGCCTTCTATGCTCCGCTGCGGCTGCATGAGGCGAGCGGGGCAACACGAAGGGAGTGCGCTTATGGACTATACCATCATCGAGGTCCCGGATATGAACGACAGCGTATCCCGGGTGGTGCTGTCCGGGACCGCCTACCTGATTCGATTTACCTACAACGACAGCAAGGACTACTGGAAGTTCAGCCTGTACGATTCCCAGAATGTGCCGATAGTCCTGGGCGTGAAGATCGTGCCGCAGTTCCCCCTGAATGTTTTCCTCGGCTTGACCCGGATACCCGCCGGGGTGTTCGGAGCAATGAGCAAGCTGGACCGGATTGGGAGGAACGATTTCAAGAATGGAAATGCCCAGTTCATCTTCTGCCCGGTCGATTTTGGCGAGTGATTGTCCTGCGGAATGTCTGCGGAAAATCCGTGGACATTCCTGCGGATAGTCCTCTGCTTAAAATGCGGACAGCCCAAAGGATAGTCCTCGCCCATCTGCCTTTTCACCATCATTTTTGATGCGTCTGCGGATTGTCCCAGGGACAGTCCCCGGGACAGTCCGTGGAAAGTCCAAAAAATTTCCGTTGGAAAATCCTCGGACAACAGGTTCAAAACGCTGTTTTGCACCACCCTTGCACCAATTTTGCCCCGCCATTCGGAAATGAGAATTTCAGAAAATCGTGATTTGCAATCCGAATTTACGATTACAAAATCCCCGCAATTTTAGCTTGTCCCATGGACGGTCCTGCGGACAATCCTTGGAACAGTCTGCGGAAAATCCAGTGATATACCGTAACCGTAACCGTTACCGTAACCCTTATATATATTATTATGTTTTTACTATCGTAAAAACATTTGGTCAAAGCGAGTTTGACCGCCTGTTTTGACCTCTGATTTTGAAAGCAGCTCCGGCTCCGCCGGATGACTATATTGAGCACATGGAGGTGAGGCCCTGTGGCCGGGTATGACAATTTCGATAGGCAATATCGCTTGGCAGCGGGACCGGCAGGGGGAACCGGATTCGAGGTGGGGGAGCCCTCAAAGGCGCAACCCGTAGCCCTCCATGTCAACTTCTCCCTCCAGAAGAGTGATCTGGAGACCCAGAACATGGGGCGGGTGACCTTATGGAACCTGAACCCGTCCCAGCTTGCGGTCCTGAACGAAAAGGACTGCGTGGTATCCCTGAAGGCCGGGTACGGGAGCAAGCTGGCGCTGATCTTCGCCGGCATCGTCAGCCATGTCAGTACCACCATCGACAGCGCCGACCGGAAGACGGAGATTGAAGTCATTGACAACCTGGTTGAGATCCGGGATACCTATGTGTCGGTCTCCTACAACGGCACGGTGAACTGGAAGATCATCTTCGACGATGTGGCTGCCCAGATGGGGGTGGCAGTGTCTTACTCCTATAACGCCGAGTTCGTGGACATCTCCAACGGCTTCAGTTTCGTGGGCCTGGCTCGGGATATTATGACGAAGGGCTGCAAGTGCTGTAATCTGTCCTGGAGCATCCAGAACGGTGTCATGCAGGTCAAGAAGCCCGGAGATGTGATGTCCCGGGAGGTCTATGTACTTTCGCCGGATACCGGCCTGCTGGGCATACCGGCCCGGGTGGTAATCACCCAGGATGAGGCCACCGGGAAGAACACCCTCGGATGGGACGTTGAGTATTTCCTGAACGGCGCAATCAACATCGACGACTATGTGAAGCTGGAATCGGAAACGGTAACCGGCTACTTCCGGGTCTACTCGCTGGAGATCTCTGGCGACAATGTATCTGGCGACTGGATTTGTAAGGCAAGACTGCTGGAGGTGAGCGGGTAATGATGCAGGAATTTGTCCAGGAGGTCACTGATACCGTCAAGGATACCCTGAAGGGCGTCCACACGGCGATTCCCGGCTCCATAGTATCGTTTGACCCTGGGACTGGCCTCGCCACGGTGCTGCCCACCATGAAGTTCAAGAAACCGGACGGCACCACAGTTGATTTTCCCCAGGTCACCGGAGTCCCCGTTGTGTTCCCGCAGTCTATGGGGCAGCAGGCCACCATCGCCTACCCGGTGAAGGCCGGGGATGGCTGCCTCATCATCGTGGCCGAGCAGAGCATAGACTACTGGCTCTACGGCCAGGAGACCGATACCGACCTCGACTTCGATCTAACCAACTCTATCTGCATCCCGGGTCTATTCGCAAAGGCCAACCCCGTCATGGCGGAAGCCTGCAACGGGAACGCCGTGGTGGTAAATGTGAAGGGCACGAAGGTCACTGTCAAGGGCGGCTCCGTCCAGGTAGACGCTGGAACGATAACGCTCAACGGCAATGTAACCGTGAGTGGGAACTTCACCACGCAGGGCGGCGTGGTCAATCTGAACTGATGGGAGGGCGGCAGTATGGCCCAGGCGGCAAGGCTTGGAGACGCCGTAACCGGCACAACGGCTGGAGAGCACTCCGGCCATGTCCCTCCGCACCCCCCGGAGACCTTTTCTGGGGAGATCAGCGGTGGGTGCTCAGGCGATGTATTCATAAACGGAATACCGGCCGCTGTTGCAGGGAGCACGACTACCGAGCGTGATGGCTGCTGCGGCAGCTCCCGGGGAAGTGTGGCAGTGGGAAGCGGCAGCGTTTTCATCAACGGGAAGCCGGCGGCCCGCCGGGGCGACGCTCTGGCTCCGCACAGCGGGTCCGGCCAGATCAGCGCCGGCAGCGGCGATGTGAACATAGGCGGATAAGGCCGCCAGGGCCTTTTACAGCGTTTCTCAGGGGATTCCCTGGTGGCGATAAAACTACACCAAAAGGATGGAAGGTCGTTTCCTGCGGCCGTTCAGTTGATTTCACGGCAAGTTTTCGGAGGGAGGTATCAATTTGGTAGACATCAAGCTCAATCGAGATGGCGACATAGATGTGTCGGCCGTCGGAGATATTTCCCTGACGGAGAGCGTGAGGCAAGCAGTCCTGATTCGGCTACGCTGGATCTACGATGGAGGCTCGGGCCGGAGCTGGGCTTCCCCTGGTTCGAGGAGGTGTTCGTGAAGAACCCGAACACCGTGAAGATCAGGTCGCTTATCCGAGACGAAATCATGCAGGTGGAAGGGGTGACCGCTGCCGAGGTCACCTCGGTCAACTATGACCGGACAAAGCGGGCAGCCTCCTTCGTCTTTACCTGCTCAGTTGGAGAAGCCGCATATAGGGAGGAGGTGACGCTGTATGAATGAATATGGGCTGACCCCGAACGGGCCGAACATCAAACGGCTGGACGTGATCTTGGATGAGATGCACACGGACCTGTCGAAGCGGTGGGGTGTGAATACCCGGCAAAACCCGGAGTCATTCATCAATCACCTGCTAACCGATGTGGCCGACCAGATTGCCCAGCTCTGGGAACTGGGGGAGGATGTGTACCACTCGCAGTATCCGTCCTCTGCTGAGGGACGGAGCCTCGATAACGCAGCGCAGTACGGCGGCTCCACCAGAGAAGCGGCGGCAAAGTCGTATTACCCCATCCATTGCACCGGGCGAGACGGGACGAAACTGGCCGCCGGGACCATGATTTCATCGACCATGAACCCCACTACGCAACTCACCATCACTGATACCCGGGAGATTACCCGGAGCGCCTTCAATAAGGCGGCCATCAAAATATCCTCCCTGGGCACAGGGGATGTCTACACCGTTGCCATCAATGGGGCGGTGTATTCTTATGCCCCGACGGACCCTGGCACTGTGGCGATCCTGAAAGGGATGGCAGAGGCCATCAAGGATGAAGACTTTACAGTCACCGTAGATGAGGAGAATGAGCTACTGCGGATCGAGGCCAAGGACATCACCTCGACCAATGTGCTGGTCCTGTCGGAGAACCTGACCACGGATACCGTTACGACCATCATCACGTTCGGAACCGTTGAGACCGGCGACATCCTGCTCCCGGAGGGTGTCATTACGAATATCGTGAAGGCGGACGCCGGCCTCCTGAGCGTGGCGAACCTGTGTACCTATATCGCTGGCCGGGATGAGGAAACCGATACGGAGTTCCGGCAGTCCTACGCCGACAAGATATTCAATCGGTCCTCCATGATGTTAGAGAGCATCCGGTCTGCCATCCTGAACAATGTGCAGGGCGTGACCAGTGTGGCCCCGTATGAGAACCCTACCCATGAGTGGGATGAGTACGGGCGGCCGCCGCACAGCATCGAGATTGTAGTGGATGGGGGCGATTCCACAGAAATTGCCCAGCAAATCCTCCAGAAAAAGGCTGGCGGTATCAACACCTACGGAGATACCTCCGTAGTTCTGGCCGGGGCCTACGACGAGGACATCACGATCCGGTTCTCTCGGCCGACGACCATCTACACCTGGTTCCACCTGGGCATCACGCTCAGTAAGACCGAGGCCATCCCGCCGAACTATGTGGATCTGCTGCGGGAGGTCGTTCTGGAGAATATGACTGCCCTGGAGGCTGGGGCGGATGTGGTCCCCCAGCAGTTCATGTCTGAACTCTACAAAGCCTGCTCCGGCATCAGTTACATCGACATCAAGCTCTTCACAACGGCAGACGCCGGGGCAGAGCCTACGGATTATCCTGTCCGAAGCGCCGTGATTACGGCCCGCCAGAGAGCCTACACTTCGGAAGATATGATCGAGGTGGATATTGATGGCTGACTTTGTATCCGCCCTGAAGGCCGACTTGGTCGAACAGTTCCGGGGCAAAGAGAACATCGAGGGCTTGGTGGAAGTCATCGGCATCCAGCTTCAGGCGGTCTATGACTTCTACGAACAACTCCGAAATGAACGGGATGTCTATACCGCCGTGGGCAAGCAGCTTGACGGCGTGGGTGACATTGCTGTGATGACCCGAAAAGAAGCAGGGCAGCTTGCCGGGAAGCCAATCCCTTTTGAAGTCATTGACGATGATACCTACCGGCAGTACCTCATCTACAAGATCCTGAAGAATACCTGTGACTGCACCTATCCCGACATCATCAAGGCGTTCCGAATGTTCTGGGACCGCCCCCTGTACTACACCGAGGACCCAGATGAGCCGGCCACCATGATCTTCGATACCGGTGACCTCCCGGGAAACGTGGATACTACGCCACTGTTCAAGACTCCGCTCATCCGGGCGGCCGGCATCACCCTGCGGTTGATTGCCCGGACTACGGTGGAGATGGAGACCGCATGGCTTCGCATCAGAAGCGGCCTCGGGTACGCTGTAACGGTGACCACATTGCCTGCATTGGAGAGGCAGATTGACTACGGGGTCAGGGTGCGGGTTGGCTCCGGCATCCAGACTATTACGGAGGACACGCTTCCTGGAATTGAGCGTGATTATAAGCTGCACCACAAAATCAGGCTTGGAACGAACTTCCAGAGTGTGGGCCAGGATGATCTCCCGCTCCTTGAGCGGGGGATTTCTTATGCCGCCAAGCTCGATTCCGGCAGCGCAGTCCACAGCATCATGGAGACGCCCATCAACGGCATTTCAATCCAGGAATAATGCCCCAAAACGATAAGAAGGAGGAACTTCGCAAATGAGTTACTACGGCGGAACGATCACAGTAAAAGGCCGTGACCTCATCACCAGCCTGATCGCCGGGGAAACGATTGAGTTCACCCGCATCGTTGTTGGCTCCGGGGAAATGCCCGAAGGCGTGGAGCCCATCGACATGGAAGACCTGGTGAACCCGGTCGCTGAGGCCACCTCGACGGTGCCTACCGTCGAGAATGGCGTCCTGTCCCTGGTGGTGGAGTACCGCAACGACATGAACGGCGGTCTAAAGACTGGCTTCTGGCTACGAGAGTTTGGTATTTACGCCAAGACTGCCAACAGCGAGGAAGTGCTGCTCTACTATGCCACTCTGGGCGATAGCCCACAGCCGGTCAACGCCTACCAGGATAACCGCATCGACATCCGGCGCTATCCGGTGACGATTGCGCTGGAGGTGGACGCAGACATCCAGGTCACTTACAACCCCGGGGCCTTCATTACGGCGGAAGAGGCTGAACAGCTTGTCCAGGCCATGGTGAACGAGTCCATTGCGGAGATTATTGGCAGTGTCGGCACCACCATCATCAAAGACATCACGATCCCGGCCACGGGCTGGGCCTTGGACCCGGATCTTGATGAATCGGGCGAAGCAGGGGAGGACAGCTACCGCTATCGTGTGGAGGTAGTGATGGCCGAGGCGACCGCCGACCATTTCCCTGATGTTGCCTTACATAAAAGCGCCCTACATACCGCAAACGAGGCGGGCTTCTGCCCAACGGCTCAGTCTCTCGCCGGTGTTCTGCGGTTTTGGGCAAAGAAAGAACCTGCCGCAGATATGGCCGCAACGGTTGCATTGCTCTCCGGCGGCTCCGGCGGGAGCAGTGGAGGGGGTGGGGCCTATGTGCTGCCAGTAGCGACCAAGACCCGGCTTGGCGGCGTGAAGATCGGCGATAACATCAGCGTGACCGCCGACGGCACGATTTCTGCAACCGGTGCCTCTGTTTCCGAAGATGACATGGCATCGACTGCTGATACCGGGGAAATGCTCGATGAGGTGTTCCAACCGGAACCCTAACTGAGCAAGAACAAATCATCAGGAGGAAAAAGTATGGCCTACGATTCTAAAAAACTTGTAAACCTCCAGGCCCTGAAGGACACGGCGACCCGCATTAAGGCGGAGTACCTAGCTGCCATCTCCAAGGCAGGTCACGCCCGGTTCCAGAAGGCGGATGCCGTGCCGGAAGCGGCTACGGCGGAGGAGAACGTCCTGTATCTGGTCAAGAACGCAGAGACGCAGCACTATGACATCTACGCCCTGGTGGATGGCGTTGTGGAGCTGATCGACGATACGACCGTCGCTCTCGATGACTATATCACCGAGGAGGAACTGGCTCAGGCCCTTGAAGAGTTGGGTGCCGGCACCATATATTCCGGCACCAAGACCGACCTTGCCACCGCCGATTCCGATGTGATCTCCGCTTTCTTTGGCGAAGAGGAGGCCCCCACTCCGAAGGAGGGCGATGTATTCATCGTCACCACCCTCGTTGACGGGGTGACCTATGAGATGTCCTCTTACTGGTACGATGGCGAGCAATGGGTCGCTATCACCGGTAATGTTGACGCTGATAAGGTCATCATGCGGGACAACATCACCATGGCCGGTAACTACACGCAGGTTGGCAACAAGACCAAGGATCAGAATGGCACAGCCGAGTTCGCCACAAAGGGTATGTCTGTTGCCGACATCCTGACCGACATCTTCAGCAAGCGGCTCCAGCCCGCCATCACGGCGCAGCCCAGCATCAGTGGCTTCAACCTGTCCGGGGCAAAGGCCGTGGAGGCGGGCACTGAGCTGGAGAGCGCCAGCTACACCGCTGGCACCCTGACCCCCGGCTCTTACCAGTACGGCCCGGAGACCGGCGTTGCCGCCTCCAACTGGAAGGTTGAGCGGCTTACCGACCAGGGCACGGAACAGATTGCCAGCGTGGACGCCGCCTCTCTGGACGCCGGTTCCGACGACAACGGCGGCGCAGGCTTCATCATCGGTGATGCCGGCGGGGAGGGGGTTGTGGCCTCTCTGCGCTACAAGGTGACCGCTACTCACGGAGCCGGCGTGACCGCCAAGGACAACCTGGGCAGCGATTCCGAGCCTGTTGTGGCGATTGCCGCAGGCACGAAGGAGAAGACCACCGGCGCCTACACCTCGTACCGGAACTTCTTCTACGGCGCCACCGAGGAGAAGCCCACACTCGACAGCGCCTACATCCGGGGCCTGACCAAGAGCAACAAGGCTTATGCCGCTGGCACCATCACGATCAACGTGCCCGCCGGGGCGCAGCGGGTGGCTATTGCCTGCCTGGCTGATAAGACCGGCGTGACGAAGGTTATCAACGAGACCGCCATGAACGCCGATGTGACCAGTACCTTCGTTCAGTCCGACGTGTCTGTCGAGGGCGCCAATAGCTATGCTGCCCAGGACTACAAGGTTTGGGTGTTCGAGCCCGCTGTACCCTATGAGAACGCAGCGACCCTGAAGGTCACTCTGGGTTGAGAGGAGGGAATGAAATATGGCTGTCAATAACACTGTGAACACCTACGCCAATATGGAGTTCCCGCTGGCTATGAAGCGGCAGGACGCCTTTGCGCTTGATCCGACCTGTGTGTGGCCTTCCCTTGAAGAGGCGCAGCAGTACGCCCAGTCCAACCCCACCGCTTATGTTGGCCAGCATCTGTCTGTCATCGTCGGCGGCGTGTCCACCCCGTATCAGATCAAAAATGAGGCCGGAGAGCTGGAGCCTCTGGGGGCCGCTGCCGTGAATGCGGCGTCTGATTCGGAGGTCGAGGAAATGTTTGACGAGGTGTTCGGGGCCGAATAAGGCGGAACCGTTCACCTGTTGAGCGAACAAAATAATTTCAGGAGGATTAGAAAATGGCTTACGATTCCAACAAGCTCGTGAAACTTGGTCACCTGAAGGAACTGGCGACCAAAATCAAAACTGAATACGCCACCAAGGCTGAACTCCAGGCAATCCAAATCCCGGAGTACAGTATTGTTAAGCAGGGCACCGCTGAAAGCGGCTACCTGTCCACCTACTACCTGACCAAGGGCGGCGAGCAGGTCGGCGAGAAGATCAACATCCCCAAGGACTTCCTGGTCAACTCCGCCGACATCCTGGAGGTTGAAGAGGAGAACCAGCCTTATGACGGCGCCCAGGTCGGCGACCTGTATATTGACTTCGTCATCAACAGCAAGGGCGCCGACGATACTGCCACCCACATCTACCTGCCCGTGAATGAGCTGGTGGATGCCTACACTGGCGGTAACGGTATCGAGGTGAGCACCGCCAATGTCATCTCTGCCAAGATCGACAGCGTCAACGCCAACGGTCTGGGCGTAACCGCCGCTGGCTTCAAGCTGGATCTGGCTACCACCAGCACCGCCGGCGCTATGTCTGCTGCTGATAAGGCCAAGCTGGACGGCATCGCCGCTGGCGCCAACAACTACACCCACCCCGAGCACACCGCCCACGAGAGTGGCCTGTATAAGGTGACCGTTGATGCCCAGGGCCATGTGACCGACGCTGACCCTGTGGCGAAAGAAGACATCACCGGCCTTGGCATTCCCGCCCAGGACACCACCTACGGAGAGGCCACCCAGGAGACCGCTGGCCTGATGTCCGCTGCGGACAAGAAGAAGATCGACGGCATGGTGATTGCCGAGGATTCAGAGGTCACGGAGATGCTGAACGAGGTATTCACTCCTGTTCGGGCTTAATCCTGCACATGCTGAAAGATGGAGGGCGGGGGACACCCCGCCCTCTGCCTTTCATTCAACAGCTGGAGGTAATAACGCATGGGTAAAATCACACTCTTAAACCACCTGAAAGCCTGTGCGGAGGCGGCCAAGAACTTTACGAATGGTCTGGTCGGTGAACTGGCCCAGTCGGTGACGGATGCTCTGGAGGAGTTTGAATCGGTGAAAGCGGATAAACCTGTATCTACGCAAGTCACCATTCCGATTACCAGCTGGACAGAAGACGAGAGCGTCCCCGCCTATCCTGTTCATTACGACATTGTAGTGCAGGGCGCCACGGAGAAAGACCGGGCATCGGTTATGATTGCTCCCGAGAGTATGTCCGTAGCTATTGCCTGTAATCTGTGTCCGACCTGTGAAACTGTGACAGGTGCTATCCGCATCAGGGCAAAAAGTGCTCCGACAACCCCTATTTCAGCAGAATACTGGCTTGAAGCCGGAAAGGAGAACAGATAATGGCTTTTGGATCGGTTAATATTGGCGGTGGCCCTAGCTCTGAGATGGCCGGTGCCGCAGTCAACATCAGCTACGACAACAAGAAATCTGAGGCTGACGCCACCAATGTTCAGGACGCACTCGATACCGTGTTCAAGAAAAAGGCAGATTTGAATGAGAGCGGAAAGCTGTCCGAAGAACAGCTCCCCGATATGAATGTTTCCGAAGCTTTTGTCAACACAGCTCAGAAGGACGCTCCAAATAATAATGATGCTGTGCTAATCACAGACAGCGAAGACAAAAATATTCCAAAACGGGTGCTGTGGAGCAGAATCAAGGCATTGTTTGCTGCGGCCTCCCACACTCACTCCGCCTCCAACATAACCAGCGGGACCCTCTCTGCGGCCCGGGGCGGAACAGGGCAGACCACCCTCACCCCGGCGGTCACCACAAAGGGGGTACGCCAGATCTATGCAGGGACATCCGACATGTCTTCGGGGAGCACCAGCCTGACCACGGGATGTATCTATCTTGCGTATCAGTGAGGTGAGCTGACATGCCACATTTTATTGGAGTATCTGGTATTGCGAGGAAAGTAAAACAGCCCTATATGGGAGTTTCCGGGGTGGCACGGAAGATCAGCGATGGATATGTGGGGGTGAATAAAATCGCTAGAAAGTTTTTTCCAGATGTATTTACTTGGAATAAATACAGTGTAAAAACCGAAGTGAAATACACTTATGAAAAAGTAATTGAAAGGGGATGCAATGGGGATTCGCAATGTCCACCCAACTATGCAAGCAGTCATACTTGGTGTACAACGCAGAGGACAGACGCAGCCATTTCAACCGGAAGATTTGCAAAAACCGGCACAATAACTTTGCCAGCCAACTACAAAAACAAAGACCCCGGTTCGGCAGTTGGTTATACCTTCATGGCCTCCAGCTACATCTACGACAGCGATAACGAGAGTTTTACCCCGACATTTATGGACAGCGGTTCGACTTCTGATTATGCAGTTCATGTGGCTGGAGAGAATTATGGTGTTCTTTATAAGGTGGTCAAAGGTAGTGGGCCGCAAACTCAAGGCTTATATCTCGGCAGAGTCACCTCCGAAAATG
>ENA-ORMO01002437-ORMO01002437.1-human-gut-metagenome-genome-assembly--contig:-NODE-2437-length-14840-cov-13.449036_pt1 | contig 14840 bp, 13 predicted proteins | sample MGYA00242106_ERZ509001 | MGnify/ENA primary metagenome ERZ509001 (study PRJEB26280, sample SAMEA2338736) | human gut metagenome | biome: human gut; feature: human-associated habitat; material: faeces... | reverse complement strand
TGCATCTTTTCTTCCGTACATTAGAATTCCCTGTCCAACAAGCCGGTCAAATACAATCACATCTGCTTCTTCCAGAAGACGTTTTCCCTTTACTGTAATCAATTCCACATCGGAAGGACCGGCTCCTACAAGCCATACCTTTCCCTGCTGTCTATCTTTTTTTGTTTCGCAATTCATCTGCAAGTTCGACTCCTATCTTTTCTGCATCCTCATAACTTCCATTAATTTTTCCGATCCGGTATTCGTTCGCACCTTGTTCTGCATATAGACCTGTAAGACAAATTCCCTGCCCGCTTTCTTTCGCATAGGCTGCCACAGGAGAAGAACACCCTCCATCCAGTGTTCTTACGAAAGCTCTCTCACTTTCTGCGATCCGAGCCAGTCTTTCATCCCATAAACAGCTCGTAAACTCCCGCATCTCTTCTCTTCCCTGTACTGCTAAAATGCCCTGTCCCGCTGCCGGGATCAGCTCTTCCACAGAAAAGTATTTTGCAATCTAAGAATAGGAGGCGAAGATATGCCAATTAGTTTATCAAAAGGACAGAAGGTAGATTTAACAAAGAAGAATCCGGGACTTAAGAAGATCATGGCAGGACTTGGATGGGATGTAAACGCTTTTGATTCAGGTTCGGATTTTGACCTGGATGCAGCAGCATTTATGCTTGGTGCCAACGGAAAATGCCCTACAGAGAAAGAATTCATTTTCTATGGCAATCTGAAGCATGCCAGTGAATCAGTCATCCACATGGGAGATAACCTTACCGGTGAGGGTGAAGGTGATGATGAGCAGATCATGATCGATCTGTCAAAGGTTCCGGCGAATATTGAGAGAATTGCGTTTACAGTTACCATTTATGATGCAGAAGCAAGACGTCAGAACTTCGGACAGGTTTCAAACTCTTACATCCGTCTGGTAGATGAATCCAATGAGGTGGAACTGATCCATTATGATCTTGGGGAGGACTTCTCCATTGAAACAGCAGTAGTTGTAGGAGAACTTTACAGACATAACGGAGAGTGGAAGTTTAATGCCATCGGAAGCGGATTCCAAGGTGGACTTGCAGCGCTCTGCGGTCATTATGGTATTGAAGTAGCGTAATGTAAGAGACAGTCGGCTGTTTGGTAAAAATACTAAACAGTTATCAGGTATGGAGCTGTATAGCGAAGCGGATAAGACAATATGGGAGGAAAAATATATGCCAGTTAGTTTAAAAAAAGGACAGAAGGTCAGTCTTACAAAAGGTAACCCGGGACTTAAGGATGTAGTTGTAGGTATCGGATGGGATATCAATGCTTTTGACACAGGCGGAGATTTCGATCTGGATGCAGCAGCGTTCTGTCTGACAGATTCCGGAAGGGTTTCTGATTCGAACGATTTTGTATTCTATGGAAATCTTGTACATCCGTCCGGAGCAGTCCAGCATATGGGAGACAACCTTACAGGTGCCGGAGACGGAGATGATGAGCAGATTAAGATCGATCTGTCAAAGATTCCTGCCAATATCACAAAGATTGCATTTACAGTTACCATCTATGATGCAGAGGCAAGACGCCAGAATTTCGGACAGGTTTCTAATGCCTTTGTGAGAATCTTCAATGAAGTGACAGGAGAAGAAATCCTCAGATATGATCTTGGAGAAGATTTCTCTATTGAAACAGCAGTTGTATTTGGTGAACTGTACAAGAATGGTGACGAATGGAAATTTAATGCCATTGGAAGCGGTTATCAGGGTGGTCTGGCTGCTTTGTGCAACAGTTATGGTGTAGACGTAGAATAGTGCCGGAGGGCAACAGGAGGGACGAAAATGTCAGTAAGCTTACAGAAAGGACAGACAGTAAATCTGTCAAAGGAGCATGCAGGATTAGCAAAGGTGATCGTGGGACTTGGCTGGGATGAGGCAAAGCCATCCGGCGGCGGTGGATTGTTTGGTGCATTATTTGGTTCTTCATCACATCAGGCAATCGACTGCGACGCTTCTGCAATCATGTTGAAAAATGGTAAATTTACAGATAAAACAGACCTGGTATATTTCGGCAACCTGAAACATAAATCCGGGACAGTCAATCATATGGGAGACAATCTTACAGGAGCAGGCGAGGGAGATGATGAGCAGATCGTTATTGATCTGTCAAGAGTTCCGGCTGAATATGATAAGATTGTCATTGTTGTCAATATCTATCAGGCAGTAAAGAGAAAACAGCATTTTGGAATGATCCAGAATGCATTTATCCGTCTGGTTGATGCCAGAAACAATAAAGAAATGTGCAAATATAATTTAACTGAGAATTATTCAGGTATGACTGCGATGATTTTTGGGGAAATATACAGGTATAACGGTGAATGGAAATTCAACGCCGTAGGAAATGGCACAACAGATCCTGGACTTGGGGAACTCTGCCAGAGATTTGTGTGAAAATAAAAAGAGGAGCTGTTATGGTTCCTCTTTTTATATAAAATCCGGTAACTGTCTGTCCATGATTGAACAGTTGCAAAACCCGAAAGAGGAGGTTAATTATTATGAATGAAATAAACAAAGAGGAGCGAATGCAGGGCCTGTCCGGACAGCAGGTCAGCGAGAGCAAGGCGAAGTACGGCACCAATGAGCTGGCGAAGAAAGAGACTGAATCACTCTGGTCCATGTTCATCGGCGCATTTGATGATATCTGGATCAAGGTATTATGTGCGGCTCTGGCTCTTAAAGTTATCCTGGCTGTGCTGGGAATCTTTGTCCCTGCATTATCCGGCGGAAATGATGTTGTGGAGATCATCAGTATTGTGATCGCAATCGCACTTGCTACCGGTTTCAGTACCCTGTCAGAGTACAGAAATACTTCAAGAAGTGAGGCGCTTCAGGAAGAATACAGCAAGACCTATGCCAAAGTTGTAAGAGACGGAAAGCTGGTCAATATTCTTACCAGTGAAATCGTTAAAGGTGATACGATCCTTATCCAGGCAGGAGATAAGGTTCCGGCAGATGGTCTGTTATTTGAAGGTAAGATCAAAGTATCTCAGGCGGCATTAAACGGTGAATCAAGAGATGAGAACAAAGCAGCAGTAACCAATATGGACGAGGCAGAATCTACGGATTACTCCTCACATGGAAAAGTCTTTATGGGTTCTGTTGTGACTTCAGGCGAAGGTTACATGATCGCAACTGTTATCGGAGACAGTTCTGAATTAGGAAAGATAAACAAAGCTCTGACAGATACCTCCGAGGAAGAAGAGCGAAAAGATACTTCCAGCCTGAAGCTGGAGGGTGTGGCAGCAGGTATCGGTAAACTGGGTGTGTCAGCTGCAGCAATCGCAGGTATCCTTCATGTTGTCCTGACCCTGATCAGGGCAGATCAGGCAATCACTGTTGTTTCCGTTCTCCTTGTAATAGCGGAAGCAGTTATGCTTATGGCTTCTATCGTGATCATGGCAGTTCCGGAGGGACTTCCGATGATGAACAGTCTGGTTCAGTCAATGAATACAGAGTCCATGTATAAAAAGAATATCCTTGTCAGCCACAAGGCGGCATTTTCAGATTCTGCTTACATGAACGTGCTGTTCAGTGATAAAACCGGAACGATCACACAGGGTAACCTGTCACTGGTAGAATTTATCACAGGTAACGGTGAGATTGTTGATTCCATTCAGAGCAGTGAGTTTATAGAAGCTATCACCCTGAATAACCTTGCAAAGATTTCCTCAGAGGGAAAGGCAATCGGAAGTAACAACATGGACAGAGCACTGCTCTCTTATGCCATTAATCATGGTTATAATGATTCTGATAATGATCCGGAGAAGGTAGAAGAGATCAGCGGATTTGATTCTGAGAAGAAATGTGCCACTGTAAAACTGAAAAACGGACTTGTTTACTGGAAGGGTGCTACAGAGAATATCATTGATAAAGTAACACATTATATGCTTCCGGACGGGGAAGAAAGAGAGTTTACAAAGGCAGATAAAGATAAAGTAGAAGAGCAGATGCATGCACAGGCAAAGAGAACCATGAAGCTTCTCTCCGTAGCAAAAATCAGTGCTGGAAAGATTGTTCTTATGGCAGTTCTGTGTCTGCGTGATAATGTCAGAACAGATGCGGTTGAGACTGTTCAGATTCTCAATGATGCAGGAATCCAGGTAGTTATGGTTACCGGTGATGCAGAGGAAACTGCAGTAGCCATTGCAAAAGAGGCAGGTATTCTTGCAGATGAGAAGAAGGATGTGGTTCTTACCCATGAAGAAATGGAGAAATTATCAGATGAAGAGCTGAAGAAAGTTCTCCCGAACCTGAGAGTGGTAAGCCGCGCGAAACCGCTTGATAAGAAAAGACTGGTATCTCTTTCACAGCAGATTGATAATGTCTGTGGTATGACCGGTGACGGTGTGAACGATGCTCCCGCATTAAAACAGGCAGACATTGGTTTTGCAATGGGAGATGGTACAGCAGTTGCACAGGAGGCAGGAGATGTTGTTATCCTTAATAACAGTCTGACTTCCATTAAAGACTGTGTGCTTAACAGCAGGACTATGGCGAAATCTGTTGGAAAATTCCTCATTTTCCAGCTTACTGTAAATATCAGTACTCTGTTAATGAATATCATTGCACCGATCCTGGGATGGACAGAGCCGTTTTCCATTGTCCAGATCCTCTGGATCAACCTGATCATGGATACACTGGCTGCCATGGCGTTTGGTGGAGAACCTATTCTTGACAGATATATGAAAGATCAGCCGGCAAAGAGAACAGATAATATTCTGACTCCGTACATCAAGTCAGCAATCGGAGTAAGTGCAATATTTATTACCCTTGGTTCTATCCTGATACTTGAGAATATCGGCGGCATTACCAGTTGGGTAATCCCTGCGGGCTGTGCAGATCCGGAGCTTTATGAGAAAACATTTATGTTTGCGTTCTTCATTTATGCGATTATCTTTAACAGTCTGAATACCAGATCTGAGAAGTTTAATCTGTTTGAGCATATTGGGGAGAATAAGAACTTCGTACTGGTAATGGGAGCAATCTTTGTTCTTCAGACCATTATCATTGAAATCGGCGGAAAAGTATTTAATACAACTCTGCTTGAGCCAAAGGCATTACTGGTATCCATGGTACTTGCAGTACTTATTATACCGGTGGATCTTATCAGAAAAGCAATCATGAGCAGGTAAACAATACGTATGAAATAATAATTATGGGGCTGTCGCAGGTAATAACAGTGCGGCAGTCCCATTTTTGGAGGAAGAGAATGGATGGCATTTTATGCGCGGATATGGACAATACCATCATATATTCGTATAAGCGCAATATCGGTGAAAATAAATTAAATGTTGAGTTATATAATGGAAGAGAAATCTCATTTATTTCTGAAAAAACGCATGATCTGTTGAAAAAAGTAAACGAGAAGATGACCATCATACCAACATCCACAAGGACGGAAGAACAGTATAAACGTATTGATCTGGATATAGGAATCGTACCCTATGCCCTTGTCTGTAATGGAGGAGTACTGCTGGTAAATGGTAAGCGTGACAGAGAGTGGTATCTGGAGTCGCTGCGAATGATCCGGAACAGCATACCGGAAATGGAAAAAGCGCAGCAGATTCTTGCCGGGGATTCCAGACGAAAGTTTGAGCTTAGATTTATAGATGAGCTTTTTATTTTTACAAAATGTGAAAAGCCGGAGGAAGTGGTTGAAGATCTGCAGGCAAAACTGACTACGAAGCTGGTGGACGTATTTCATAATGGAGAGAAGGTATATGTTGTTCCTGTAAATCTGAGTAAGGGAATGGCTGTGAGAAGACTTCGAAAGAGACTGCAGCCTGCATATATCATAGCAGCCGGAGACAGCGAATTCGATGTTTCCATGGTGGAAGAAAGCGACCTGGGATTAGTTCCGGCCGGATTTAAAAAGATTTACGGTAATGGTAGCGACAGATTCAAAGAGACAGTGATGGAAATGGAGGCAGGAAGACTGTTTTCGGAAACATTACTTGAGAAATGTTTGGTTTTATGTTATAGGAAATTACTCCGTAATGTTCCTATAACATAACAAAGCCCTCCGGGCAGGATCGCACTGCGACTGTTAATCCATACTGACGCGGATTCCGCCCTGACGTTCAGATGGCTGAATGATAACCGTAACATTATCTCCACCATGCCACTCAAACTGATAAGACTCTCCGGAAGTCTGTCCGATGAAAGTTTTCCAGGATACATCAGCAGTGACACTGGGATCACAGTGTCCGTTTCCAATCCAGCAGATCACAGCATCCGGATCTACGGAAATGGTATTATTTTTGCCAACATTGCTCAGTACAACAGGGTTGCCGTCTGACAATACGGCAACATATGCATTCCTGCCTCTGGCCGTAAGTGTGGAAGTAGCAAGACCTTTTTGGGAAAGTACACCCACACCGATGAAACGGACGCTGTAATCACAATCCTGGGTAAATGCCAGAATATTCTCGAATTCAACGGAGATGGTTTCGCCTTGCGCCAGCTGATAGATGACAACGTGCTGTCCGTAATTGGCGTAATATGTAACGGAATCACCGTTCAGACTGACCTTCATCAGCGGAATGTTTTCTCCTGTGACTCTTCTGGCAAGCTGTCCAAATAAAGCCTGTCCGACACTCTTCTGTGGACCAAGAAGTACCTTTTCAAAACGGTAATTCTTTGGACCGCAATTATCTCCGGCTATAAAAGCTCCGGCTTTTACAAAAAGAACATCGCTGCCGGTGCATGTAACTTTCAGTGTTAATTCGTTGATGGTTTCAAATGACAACATGATAGTGCCTTCCTTTCTCAGATTACCTGAACCCCATATAGCTCGCAGAGCCCGGCGAGATCTCTTGTGACTCCGTTTCCGATTGCATTGAATTTCCAGATTTCATTGTGTCGGTACACTTCTCCGATCATTATGGAAGTGACGTTGGAATAGTATTCGTCCATTTTGAAGCTGACCAGCTCTGTATCAGAAGTATCGGTGATTTTTATGTAGGCATCTCTCAGCATACTGAAATTCAGATGTTTTTCCAGTGCTTCGTTTATAGTAAGGACAAAAACGATTCTGGATACAGCAGGATTCAGTCTGTTAAAGTCCACAGATATGATCTCATGATTCTCTTCCTGACCTGCCCAAAAAGCAGTACTTCCATCCGGGCTTGTTTCCTGACCGTAGAAGACAAACCAGGAATCGCCGATAACCTTGCCTGTATTATTCAGAAGAAAAGCGGATACATCCACATCACATTCAGGATTAGTGATGTCCCATCCCAGATATGCCCGGATTCCTGTAATCCGGGCATTGGTTTCGAGAGAAACCTTCTGTCCCTTTCGAGCAGGATTTTTTAAGATTGGGACAGTTCTGGCGGCAGATTGAGCTGTAGTTCTGACAGAAGATGAATCAGCAGACGGAGCGGTGGCTCTGACAGAAGATGAAGCTGTAACTGGCGCAGAGCGGGTATGGGGGGAATTTCTGCAGCTCATGTTATTGATGCTGCCTATGCTGCGTGAGGACAATGGTTCCATGACTTTTTTAGTGTTGATAGTCAGAACAGTCTGTCTGTTTACTGCACCTGACAGATTTTCCGGTACATTAAGCATAATTGAACGTCACCTCTAATGATAAATATTTGGTAATTATTCAGCAGTATCCTTACAGTGACAGGTCAAAATATCCTGCAAAATAGCAGACTGCTGAATAATTACAAACAGATATAAATATTCTAAAATGTTTTACAGAAAATGTCAAACCGTAACGAGTGAACAGTAATTCGTTTATTTCATGTATTTTTCCAGAACCGGGAACTGTACAGGTCCGATGTCCAGAATCCGGCGGTGAAATTCTTTCAGGTCAAAATCATCTCCAAGTCTTTTCTGACAGACTGTTTTCAGGTCAAGGAAATTCAGATATCCCCAATAGTATTTCAGATAGTTACCGGGAGTTTCCACAATATACTGATAGATTTCGGCAGCAGTGGAAGCATTGTTGATGCCAAATGCTTTCAGAAAGACAGCAGTGCGGGCTGCATCCCAGCCCCGGTAATGAATACCGATATCAATCAGGGAATAAATGCACAGATTCATACTCCTGTTTAACCAGGCAAGCCGGACGGCATTTTTGGCAGAAGACGGATCCTTCATGAGAGAGGCGGCATATTCATAGCCGTAGGATTCCACGTAGGTTGCCCAGCCTTCCACGTAGCCGGAGGAGGTGACCAGATATCTGATGTCAGAGGGATTGTTTGCGGCAAAAGAAACTGTCTGGTAAAGGTGGCCGGGAAATCCTTCATGTGCCAATGTGCCGAAAAGTTCCAGAGAAGAGGTACGTCCGGAATCGTTGATATAGATTACGTTTGGGTTTCGGGTATCCACAGGCGGCGTGAGGTAAAAAGCAGGACTTAAGAATTTCTTCATGGAAGGATGAACGGTGCGGAGTTCGTAAGTGGCATTTTTCAGTTCCGGGAAATCTTTTTTCATCAATTCCGGAAGCTTCTCCAGCATCTGAGTCGGTGTCAGAGTAAGCTCACCGGAACATTGAGTCAGCCTGTCGATCAGGGAGGAATCCTGTTTCAGCAGGGAAGATATCTCTCGATAGTCGGACAAAAGCTGAGCTGACATCCTTTTTTCGATTTGTCCGACAGGTACATAGGTTCCTGTCTGGCTTTGCAGCAGGTAGAGGTAATATTCACGCCCACTCTCAAAAAATGCCAGGCCCCGGCTGCTGTTGCCTGTACCGCGAAGACTTTCCAGACTGTCTGCCAGTTCCTGATAAGCAGGGATCACTTCGGTTAAGATCAGTTTATGATGATATGTACAGAGTTTTTTCTGATCTTCGCTGCTAAATGCAGGGTTGGAGAAAGCTTTCAGTTTCTGCGCAAAAATATCATCCATGTAGTTGGAGTCAGGATTCGCGACAAAAGAAAGACATTGTTTCAGGATACGGTCCAGAGTTGTGTCGCTCATGAAAAGCCCTTTCTGGGATTTCTGCTTTTCCAGTTTTATAATACTTTGAAAATATGGTCTGACGGTACTCAGAAGTTTCAGATAATCAGAGATATCTTCTTTTGTCCGGAAAGTATATTCTGCCAGAAGAATGGGAAGCTGTGCCTGCACACCCAGACTCGGTCCCAGCGGCTCATCCAGGATGCTGTTTTTTCCAAGGGAGGCTCTGGTGTGAAAATAGAGAAGGAGCATATCACAAGTAAGCCGGTTTTTTTCGGAGAGCCTGGAATAGGCAAAGGATTTCAGTTCTTTCTCATATTCCTGACAGAGACTGGTGGTCTTAGCAGGGTCAGAAAGTGCAGTTCCAAGAGTTACCTCGGGCTTTCTGACACCTTTTTTTTCAGGGTGTGCAAGAGTGTAGTGAAGGGTGAGGGTATTGCTGCATACTTCGGACCGGAATAATTTTTCCGTAAAGGTCTGGAAACGGGAGTTTTCAGAAACGAAGTGGTCGGAGAGAACACCCATGCTGATGCCAATGGCAAAAACCAGACACAGGCAGAGGATTCTTTTTGGGATATTCCTATGAATACGCATATCCACCTCGGAAGCTGCTTTTTACTATTTTATTGGAAAAGAGGGTGGAGTATGCTATTATAGTTGGCAGCAGGTTATACTGTTTACAGTTGATGTTTGGTAAGCTGTTTTTGTGGGAGAGATGTGTGCGGCTGAGAACGGAGTGAACAGTAGTGGCAGTGAAGACTGAGTACGAGGAGGATATATATGTCTGAAATTTATGATACAGCAATTCTGGGGGCAGGTCCGGCGGGGATCAGTGCAGCCATTTATGCAGCCAGAGCAAAGCTGAATACCTTATGGCTGGACAAACAGTTTGAACAGGGGGGCCAGGTGCTGAATACCTATGAGGTGGATAATTATCCGGGAATGCCGGGGATAAGTGGTATGGATCTGGGTGAGGCAATGGCAGGACATGCTGCGAAACTGGGGATTGAGCCATTCAGGGAGAATGTTCTTTCTGTGGAGGATGCAGGAACCGAGAAGATCATCCGTACAAAGAAACATGAATACAGAGCCAGAACAGTAATCCTTGCCTGTGGAGCCAGCCACAGGAAATTAAATATTCCGGGGGAGGAAGAACTGTCCGGAATGGGTGTTTCTTACTGTGCTACCTGTGACGGAGCTTTCTTTAAGAATAAGACTGCGGTTGTTGTGGGTGGCGGAAACATGGCAGTGGAAGATGCGATTTTTCTTTCCAGGATATGTAGGAAGGTTTATCTGGTTCACAGGCGTGAGGAACTTCGCGCAGAGCGGATTCTGCAGGAGAATCTTTTTGCCTGTGAAAATGTGGAGATCAGGTGGAACAGCGTAGCTGTGGAGATTCAGGGTACGGAATGTGTCACAGGGCTTAAGATCCGGGATGTGCAGGATGCCACAGAATCTGTGATTGCCACAGATGGCGCTTTCATTGCTGTGGGAATACTGCCGAATACAGATAAATTCAGGAATCTGGTGAAGCTTGATGAAGCGGGGTATATTGTGGCAGGAGAGGAAGGAATTACCGAAACACCGGGAATTTTTGCAGCAGGAGATATCCGCACAAAGATGCTTCGCCAGGTGGTAACTGCAGTGGCTGACGGGGCTAATGCGGTAGCCTCTGTGCAGAATTACCTGATTCATCGGAGAGATTGAAAATAGAGTGAAAAGTAATGAAAAAAGTGTGGGGAATGTTCTTCACACTTTTTTTATTTGACAAAATAGAGAATATTATGTTAACATACACAAATGCGTAACAAAACGTAACAAATATGTAATGATTTTATAGCAATGTATAACAGGAGTTGATTAATAAAATGAACAATAGGATAAAGACGATTTTAATAGCGGCAGTTGTGAGTTCTGTGGTTCTGACACAGGGCGTATGTGTAAGCGCGGCACAGTTTGATGATGGTGCGTCAGCGTTTTCTGATGGAACAGGAAGTGTAAGTGCACTGGCAAGTACACTGGCAAAGCAGACAGAAGAACAGACACAGGAGTTTGTGGCGAAGGAAGAGGAAGCTGCACAGATCAGAGAGGAACGCAGAGTGGAGAAAGCGCAGAAAGCTTCCGAAAAAGCAGAGCAGGAGAAAGTAGATGCTCTGCAGTTTATTCAGCAGACAATAGAAGAAGCTAAGAAGAAAGCGGAGGAAGAGGCCAGAAAGAAAGCCGAAGAGGAAGCGAAGAAGGCAGAGGAACAGCGTCTTGCGAAACGTCAGGAGGTTGTGGATTTTGCACTGCAGTTTGAGGGAAATCCGTATGTTTACGGTGGAACAAGCCTGACAAACGGTGCAGACTGTTCAGGATTTGTAATGTCTGTATTTGCTAATTTCGGTTACAGTCTTCCGCGTGTGGCTGCAGCGCAGTGTGATGCTTCCACAAAGAAAGATATCAGCCAGCTTGAGCCGGGAGATCTGGTATTCTACGGAAGTGGATATGTTGACCATGTGGCACTTTATATCGGTGATGGCAAGATTATCCATGCCAGTGGTGCTGCAACGGGAATCAAGATTTCCAACTATGATTACCAGCAGCCGGCAGCCGTGGGTACGTTTATGGAATAACTGTAATGCTTGAAATTATATGATTCGACAAATTGCACAAAGAATGTCGAGAGGTGGGAAAAGTGGATAAAGTCATACACACTCTATCCACATATCCGACTATTGAAAAATCCCGTAAATTAAAGTTATACACAAAGTTATCCACATTATCCACATTTGATGTGTGTGGAATACTCGATTTACATAAGGAAAAAAGGAACAGATGTTTTGTATAAAATGATAAATCGACATTTTTGGACGAAAAAATCCTCAAATCTATTGACTTTTTTATATTCTAAAAAACGTATAATATTGTATAAAAAAGACAAAATATAATAATATATACATGAATAATCAGAATATTCAAAAAGATATTCTGCTAAACACTACAACAACAATGAAAAAAGAATACATTTGACAGAAAAAGGAAATTTCCACATAGCAGAGACAGATGTGGATGAGAAATGCACAAAATGAATTCGGATGGGGATAACTTTCCATCTTAATCCAGCCTATCAGAGTGTGAAATCCTGCGTCAGATAAAAAGCAGCCGGATGAATATTTATTATTCATCCGGCTGCTTTCAGATATACACTATTTCTGCTTCATTCGTTTGATGACTTTCAGACGGGTAAATTCCTCACGTTCTTTCTCTTCCAGTGCATTCTGGATATTTTTGGTCAATGCCTCATACTTCGGAATGGTGATATTCTTCAGAGCATTGGCACGTTTCTGAGTTTTCTTGATATTGGCTGCAAGGCGGATGGCTGCGTTCTCCACCATGGACAGGCGGATGGACAGTTCTTTTACCTTTTCAAAGGCAGCCTTGGCTTCGTCCAGAGACATCTTTGTGCTGTAGTAGGCATAGGTGGGAGTGTTAGTGGTTTTGTCATATTCCACCAGAGGAATTTCCGTACCCATAACACTTCGGGTTTTAATGCGTATAGAGTTCTCGACAGGAACCGTACACGCGATCTGCTGGACAAAGGCGATACCAATCTCCATATTGGCTTTCTGCAGGGCAGCATATGCAGTGCGGAAAGTCACATCGATCTGTGTCTGGATATCCTTTGCCTGATCAATCAGCTCCATCATTTCACGAATCAGGATGTTACGCTTTTTGTCCATCAGCTCATAGCCCTGACGGGAAAGCTTCAGTGAATTCTTTGCAAGTATCAGGTTTCCCTTGGTGGGAAAGGTATTCGGATCCATGTAATCACCTCGCTTCTTTTAGCGTACTGTTTCGTGATAGTACTTGTCAAGGATCTTCGTATCAATTCGGTCGAGTTCTTCTTTCGGAAGAAGTCCCAGAAGCTCCCAACCCTTATCCAGGGTTTCGGTGATACTTCGGTTCTCGGTTTCGGACTGTCCTACAAATTCACTCTCAAAAGCTTTACCAAATACCAGATAGCGTTTATCCAGCGGGGAAAGCTCATCCTCACCGATAACGGAAGCAAGGGCTCTGGCATCTCCAACCTTTGCATAGCAGGAGAAAAGCTGATTTGCCACGTCCTGATGGTCTGCTCTTGTATAGCCTTCACCGATACCGTCCTTCATCAGACGGGAAAGAGATGGCAGTACGTTAATAGGCGGATAGATTGCCTGTCCATGAAGCTGTCTGTCCAGAACGATCTGACCTTCGGTGATATAACCGGTAAGGTCAGGAATCGGGTGAGTGATATCATCGTTTGGCATGGTCAGGATCGGGATCTGGGTTACGGAACCCGGTTTGCCTTTTACGATACCTGCACGTTCGTACAGGGTTGCAAGCTCGCTGTACAGATAACCCGGATAACCTTTACGGGACGGAATCTCACCTTTGGAGGAGGAAACCTCTCGCATAGCCTCACAGAAGGATGTGATATCTGTCAGGATGACCAGGATGTGCATTCCTTTTTCAAAAGCAAGATATTCTGCGGCAGTGAGGGCGATCTTCGGTGTAAGAAGACGCTCAACAACCGGATCATTTGCAAGGTTCAGGAACATGACCACATGGTCTGCGGCACCGCTTTCCTCGAAGGTACGGCGGAAAAATTCCGCTACGTCATATTTGACACCCATTGCCGCAAAAACAATGGCAAAATCCTCATCAGAGTCTTCTCCCAGAGAAGCCTGCTGTACGATCTGTGCGGCCAGCTTATCGTGGGGAAGACCATTTCCGGAAAAGATCGGAAGCTTCTGTCCTCGGATCAGGGTGGTCAGTCCGTCGATTGCGGAAATACCGGTGTTGATATAGTTTCGGGGATATTCACGTGCTACCGGGTTCAGCGGCAGACCATTGATGTTTAATTTTACATCCGGGGTGATGTCCCCCAGACCGTCGATGGGCTGTCCGATACCGTTAAAGGTTCGTCCGAGGATTTCCGGGGAAAGTCCGATTTCCATGGGACGTCCGGTCAGCCGGGTATGGGTGTTGCCTAAGGACATACCGTCTGTTCCTTCAAAAACCTGGATAACAGCCTTGTCCTCATAAATCTCAATAATACGGCCAATCTTGCGAGTCCCGTCATCCATGTGAAATTCCACGATTTCCTCATAGGAGGCATTCTTGACGCCTTCCAGGACCACCAGAGGTCCGTTTATTTCGCTTAAGCCTAAATATTCAATTGCCATAAACTTCTCCTCTCTGTTACGACTCATAGCCGGTTATGGCTATGAATGTAACTGTTCCGGCATCAGCCGTTTTTTTTCATTATGTTATCATAGAAAGTATCAATGTCCTGCTTGTATTGGTCAAATTTATCAAGCTGATTATTTGCCACATCATATTTAATGGAAATAATTTTTTCAAAAATGTTGTTGCCCTCTTTCAGTACGGAAACCGGCATGCCCCGGTTGATGAGTGCGCGGCATTTCTCGTAGAGATAGAGGATGATCTCCATCATCTTAAACTGTTTTTCCATTGGTACGCAGGTGTCTTCTGCGTGGAAAGCGTTCTGCTGGAGGAAGCCCAGACGGATGACTCTGGCAATTTCCAGCGTCAGTTTCTGGTCATCCGGAAGAACGTCACTTCCGATCAACTTGACGATCTCCATCAGGGAGCTCTCCTGATTTAGGATTGCCATGAGCTGATTTCTGTCTGCTACAAATTTCGGGGAAACATGCTCTCTGTACCATGGAGTCAGGTCTTCCAGATATTCACTGTAGCTGGTGAGCCAGTGGATTGCCGGGAAGTGACGGGCATAGGCAAGGGATTTGTCCAGTCCCCAGAAACAGCGGACGAAGCGCTTGGTATTCTGGGTGACAGGCTCTGAGAAATCACCACCCTGTGGAGAAACTGCTCCGATAATGGAGACAGAGCCTTCGGTTCCGT
>ENA-ORMO01002428-ORMO01002428.1-human-gut-metagenome-genome-assembly--contig:-NODE-2428-length-14887-cov-6.963188_pt1 | contig 14887 bp, 18 predicted proteins | sample MGYA00242106_ERZ509001 | MGnify/ENA primary metagenome ERZ509001 (study PRJEB26280, sample SAMEA2338736) | human gut metagenome | biome: human gut; feature: human-associated habitat; material: faeces... | reverse complement strand
AAGCGGGGACACCCCGCTAACCCCGTCAGGTTCGCAAGCCATAAGAAAAAGAAAAAAATTTTTTCAGAAAGTATTGACAGGGTTGTTTTCGTATGGTATACTTATCATGTAAACCAAACCACCCAACGTTAGAAAGGAAGGTAACTATGAAAGACAAGAACACCGTTTCCCTGAACAACTATTCTGAAACATACGTCAAGAGCGTACAGGCCGAACTTAACGAAATCTGGAAACCAGAGATTGAAGCCGGTAAGCGCAAACCCTTCACGTATGAAGAAGCCCTTGCACAAGTCAGATATGAAAACGCCTATTACAACTTCAAGGCGTTTGACAGCATGATGAAGCACAACGGCGGGGGCGGGCGTATGCACGGGCGAAGGGTTGGAACCCGCCGCCGGTAAATTGCACAAAAGGCAAGCTGAAATTTGTGCAACATTTCATTCAAAAAATGCTTGCTTGAACATTCAATCGGTGCTATAATGATAATGTACCCGGAAGGTACAACACAAAATCAAGGTGGCCCGCCAAAGGGCAGAAAGGAAATCAACTATGAAAAAGCAGACCCAGAAAGTCAAGTATCAGACCATCGGCAAGCGCCTTGCGGAACACTACGGTTACACCCCCGTGGATGTTACCCGCAACCCCGGCAATAAGGGCTATACCCTGACCGCCAAAGACGGCGACACAATGCACGAAATCGACTTTGACACCTTCCGTGACCGTGTTATTGTCCTTCGTGACTTCCACTATCAGCCGGTTCAGGAGCCTATCACCCTGAACGAAACCCCCGAAATCGTGGACGTGAACCTGTACCCCGACGACACCGACACCGCCGACAACGGCGAACAGTGAGAAAGGAGAACACCATGTGCAAGCTGTACTTTGAACGTGACAGACCCCGCCGCCTGATGTTCGATGAAGACCGCCCCAGCAAGTTGAAGTTCACCCGTGAAGAACTGGAACCCCCGAAGGGCGTACCGCCCGAAGTAAGGGAACAGCGGCGCAAACTGAAACGCCGTATGTACGCCCAGTTCAACCACCAGTAAGAAAGGAAGGTATCTATAATGAATAGCGTTGTTCTCGTTGGCCGTCTGACCGCTGACCCCGAAGCCCGTACCGCAGGTGAAACCACCATTGCCCGTTTCTCTGTCGCCGTTGACCGTGGCGACGGTAAGGACACCACCGACTTCCCGAACGTCGTGTGTTTTGGCAAGGTTGCCGACGCCGTTGTGAAGTATCTGAACAAGGGCCGGTTGGTTGCCATTCATGGCCGTATTCAGACCGGCAGTTACACCAACAAGGACGGCAAGAAGGTTTACACCACCGAAGTGGCCGCCGACGTTGTGAAGTTTCTGGACAGCAAGAAGCAGTAAGTAAGCAACCCCGGCAGGGCGTTATGACCGCAATAGTGGTTGTTGAACCCGCCGGGGTTCTTACCCTTTATTATACCACATTGAAAGGAGTGTGTCAATATGAAAACCTTACACGTTCACATTTATTCGTGTTATTGGAGCAACCACACGTTCCCGAACCCCGTGTTGCATGAGTGGCGCACAATGACCGAAGCAGAGTTTGAAGCACTGACAAAGAAGGCCACAAAGTTCAGGGTGTACCCCGACGGTGAAGCGTGGTTGCGCCTTGACCGGCCTTACTGGAAATAAGGGGGTGTAGTTATGGGCTTTCACGTATTGCACCGCAAGAACAGCAAACAGCGGGACTTTAACCGCCGTTCCCAATGGGCCAAACTTGAACGGTTGAATATGGTGGTTCAAACTGGCCTTATTCACGACCACACGTTGAAGGAAATCGAACTGTATATGTGGGACGTTCCCCGTGACGTTTGGTTCCCGGTATATTCAGGAAAGGGGTTGCCGAAATATGGCAGTAAAAAGGGCTGGCAGTAAACCAAAAAAGAGCGAACACCAAAAGGCGCTTGACCTTGCCGTCCGACGTGCAAAGCGCCTTGAAAAACAGGGCTTTCAGTTTGACTATGCGGCCCTGTCCCGTATGCACACCAAAACCCTGAACAAGCTGAAAGGGTACGCCCTTATGGAAAGCCGGGTTGTTCAGGGTGTGCAGATGAAAGAAAGCTACTTCGACAGCGACACCAAAGAAGTGAAGGAACGGCAGGGCGTAAAAATCACCGGCAAGGAATACGCAGAGTTTCACCGGGCGCACAAGGCCGAAGCGGTTGTTCTTGCAAAGCTGGGCAAGAAAGCCGCCCCCATTACTTCCTACTATGCCGGTTCACAACAAGCGTTCAACCGCCTGTTGGAAGGAACCAAAAAGCGGGGAACCGTTAAGTTCTTCAAAGAGCGTGACGCACGCATGGTTGAAAACTTTATGAAGACGTTGGACGCAATGAAGTTTGAAGACGGAACCGAACACGGGGTTGCCGCCGCCGTCAAGAAAAAGATTGCCGAAATGGGCACCGAATGGACGGTGAACAAACTGAAAGAAGCAATGGCCGGGGAACTGAACTTGAACTATCAGTTCATTTTCGACAGTAAGGCCGGTAACATTGCGGCCCGACCTTCCCACCTTTTGAAAGCGTTTGACATTCCAGTTGAAAGCGTACAATGGGAAGATGAAGAATTGTATGACGAGTTCGACGACGATTATTAAATGTTCCACGTGAAACATGAAAGGGGGCGGCTTATATGCGGGACAAGTTCTTTGAAGGTGTGGGCCGTCCTGTTTACGTGGCCGACTTTGAAACCCGTGCAGGTGACAAGGCCATTGCAGAGCGTAAAACGTGGGTATGGGCGTGGGCCGTGTGCGGGATTGACGATATAGACGACGCACGGGTTGGCACGTCAATGGAAACGTTCCTTTATTTCATGCACAACCTTGCAACCGGGCGGGCCGAAAACCTTACCGTGTACTTTCATAACTTCAAGTTTGACGGCAAGTTCCTGTTGGATTATTTCTTGCGAAACGGTTATAAACACGTCAACGAACGCAAAGAAATGCGGAAGAAGTGTTTCCGAACCCTGATTGACGAAAGCGGCGTGTTTTATTCAATCGACGTTGTAATTGGCTACACGGCAACGTTAAACGGAAAGAAAAAGAAACCTTTGACCGTTTCTTTCCGGGACAGCATGAAGAAGTTGCCGTTCAGTGTTGAAAATATTGGCAAGGACTTTCACACCAAATATCAAAAGTTGTCCATTGACTACGTGGAAGACCGGCCCGAAGGTGGACGGCTTACTGAACAGGAAACCGAATATGTCAAGAACGACGTGCGGGTTGTGGCCGAAGCGTTACGCTTCATGTATGATGAAGACCTTACCAAAATGACAATCGGTTCCGACTGTATCAACCGTTATAAAACCATGTATGGCGGCAACAAGCGGTTCCGGGAAACATTCCCCATTCTTGACAAAGAGGTTGACGCTTTTATCCGTAAGTCATACCGGGGCGGCTGGTGCTATGTGAACCCCCTGTATGCTGACAGAGTATTGACCGCAGAGGGCGCAACCTATGACGTGAACAGTCTGTACCCGTCCATGATGTCGTCAACCCCGTACAAGCTGAAAGGGAAAACAGTTCGCAACCTGTACCCGTGGGGTGAACCTGTTTACTTTGAGGGCGCATACAAGAATAATGAAAACTTTCCCTTGTTTGTTCAGCGTATCAAAGTACACGCAACCTTGAAGGAAGGGTTCTTCCCGACAGTGTTGTTGAAGTCTGGCAAGTTTTCAATCACACCCAACTGTTACTTGTTTTCAACCTTTGAACAAGGTGACAAGGACTTGACCGGCGAAGCCGAAGAAATGGAACTTACATTGACAAGCGTTGACCTTGAAATGTTCTATGAACACTATGACATTGTGAACATTAAGTTTCTTGACGGGTATATGTTCCGGGGTGCCGTGGGGTTGTTCGACACCTATATTGACGAGTTCATGGAGCAGAAGAAACGGGAGAAGGGGGCCAAACGTACCGAAGCCAAATTGTTCTTGAACAATCTTTACGGTAAGTTTGCACAAGGGCTTGAAAGCACCCGTTCAATTCCAATGTTGGACGAAAAGAAAGACGCTTTGACGTTGGCGAACAAACAGGACGATGAAGACCGTGACCCTATTTATATTCCCGTCGGTGCCTTTTGTACCGCATATTCCCGGCGCTTCACAATCACAGCGGCGCAAGCCAACGCAGACGTGTTTTGTTATGCCGACACGGACAGTATTCATTGTGTAAAACGTGACCTTGTGGGTATTGAAGTTGATGACAAAGACCTTTGCAAGTGGAAACATGAAAGCGACTGGACGCAAGCCCGGTTTGTCCGTGCAAAGACCTATATGGAACTTATCAACGGGGAATGGGAAATCAAGTGTGCCGGTATGAACGGCGAAAGCAAAGAACTGTTCCTTCAAATGTTGGAAACAGGCCGACACAGCGTTGAAACGTTCACGTATGGGTTGAAGGTTCCGGGAAAGAAGTTACGGCCCGTAACCGTCCACGGCGGCGTTATCCTTGTGCCGACTGACTTTGAAATTAAACGACCAAAAGAGTAAAAACCCTTGACAAGTTCATTATAGTGGGCTATACTGTTATAAGCAGGAACCCACTTTTGAAGAAAGGAGTATGAACCATGAGTATCAGCAAAGACCGACTTGCCGCCCTTATCAAAGAAGCGGCAGACCCCAACAAAGCGCCCCTTGCACTTCAAGCCCTGACCGATGAAGTGGGCGGCCTGATTGACGAACACGCAACGGCAACCGCAACTATTGCCGAGCGTGACGGCACCATTGCCCAGTTGCGTGACACCAATATGCAACTGTTCTTGCGGCAGACCGGGAACCCGCAGGGTGCCGAACCCGAAAAAGAGGAAACCCCGGACGAAACCTTTGACCGACTTTTCACCAACGCAGTATTGAAAAAGGAGTGATAAAACATGGCACTTACCGCAATTACCAACGCCAACTTGTGGGACGCTATCCGGGCGAAGTTCCCGCAGTTCGCAAGCCACACCAGCAAAGCCACCGCCGAACTGTTCACCGAAAAGGGCTTTGAACAGTTGAAGACCTTCGACCCGTCCACCCTGAACGACTTCTTCAACCTGTCCATGCGGGTGTATCTCCAGCTTATCAACGTAAGCCGGGCGAAAGATAACCTTGAGGAACGGGGCTTCGGTGAACACTATGATATGCCGCTGGGTGCCTACATTCAGCGTATGGCTATCAACAGTATCAAGCCCATTTCCGCAGGTTACAAGGGCCTGACCGACGGCACCGGCCCCGACCCGTTCGTTGTGCGTAAGCCCACCGCAACCGAGAGGTTCTTTCAGCAGAACTTTGACTATGCTTCCCTTGTGACTATCCCTGACGAGTTCGCAATGAAGCAAATGTTCATTTCCGAGTTCGGTATGTCCGAGTTCATGGCTGGTATCTTCACCGGGCTGGAAAACGGCTATATCAGTCAGGTGTATCTGAACAAGCTGGAAGCCCTGAACGCCGGTATCAACAGCACCAAATACCCGCTGAAAGCCACCCAGAAGGTGAACGTCACCATTGCGGGCGACGAACCCACCGCCGACGAACTGGTTGCGTTCATTCTGGCGGTCAAGAACCTTGCAAGTGCGTTCGACCTTGCGCCGCAGACCGACGCTTTCAACGCTATGGGCTTTATGTCCACGCAGGACAAGGGCCGTCTGAAAATGCTTATCCGTCCCGGCTACAAAGAAGCCATTGCCGTGAAGGTTCTGGCGAACGCTTACAATCAGGAGCGTTTGACCCTGCCTTTTGACATTATCGAGGTTCCCCACTTCGGCGGCCTGAAACCCTACAAGGAAGAAGCGTTCACCACGGCCCTGTACCCGGTTTACAATTCGCTGGGTGAGGAAATCGGGTTCAACGAGCAGGAAGGACAGACAAGCGTAACGGTGAAGACCGAAAACGTGTTCTGGAAAGACCCGAACGAAAACGTTCTTGCCGTTGTCGCTGACAAGGGCTATCTGTTCACCACCCGTCAGAACCCGTACAGTGTGGAGCCTATCCGCAACCCCCGGGGCCTGTATACCAACTATTGGGCAAGTTCCCCGAACAACGCAATCAGCGTTGACCCCCTTTACAACATTGTGACCTTCAACAAGGTAACGTCCTAACAACACGGCGGGCGGCAAGCGCCGTCCGCCTATTCTTTATAGAAAGGCAGGTGTAAAACAATGGCCGTTTACAGTATCACGTGTTACTTCAACACGGGGTTCAATGCCCAGAACATTCCCGACAGCCCCGCAATTCTGGCAACCGCCCAAAGTAAAACGTTTCCGTCGAACTGGCTATTGCAGAACAAAGACCGGGTTCAAACCCGTGTCAATGCCGGTTGGGACGAAATCAGCGAAGTTGACTATGTGAAAATTGGCGACGCTTACTATTATGTCGTGAACGTGAATATGTTGACCGAAACCAACGCCGAACTGACCCTTGTTATGGACTTTCTGACAACGTTGGGCGGCGTTCGGAATATCACCATTTCCGACGGCTGGGTAAAGCGGGCGCACGTCAAGGACGATACCCTGTTTTATAACGTTCAGCCGGAACCGTTCAAACCTTTGGCAAACATGATTATTGACGGGGCGCAGGAATTGAAGCCCAGCAGGGTGAACGAACGGTATTTGACAACTTACGTTGGGGCAACCATTGACCTGTTGAGTACCGAACGACTGGCCGAAGAATACAAGAACGCTTCGGACGAAACCCTTGTAAGCGTTCCGAAGGTTACGCCAATCAGCAAGGAAACCACCGTCAAAATGACTTTGCCCAACGGCAACGTTGAAGAAAACACCCTTCCCAACCAAACCTTGTATGAGTTCGACAAAGAAGCGGTCAAAGAGGGTATCCGTTCGGCCCGTTCGCTGGGCCTTGACACGGCAATTACAAGTTGTTACGTTGTCCCCGACGGCTGGCGGCGTACTATTTCCATGAATACCGCCGGTGACATTCGCAGTATTACCGGCGCTTGTGAGGAAGTCACCCCGTCCATTCCTTTCAAGTACGAAACCGGCGGGACTATCCACAACAACAAAGTGTTCGCCCTGTTCAACAGTTACTTTGTTCTGTCTATCTGTTCCGGCGACAAGCTGGCCTTTGAAGCCTATGAAATCGGGTTGAAGTATAACAGCCCTATGTCCCGGCCAAAGTTCCAGTGCTTCGCAGATATGACCCCGAACGGTGCGCCGTATTGTCAACCGTCGTATTACAACACCACCGAAACGCCGCCGTTCCTTATGGCGGTAAAGGGCATGAACTGGCAGAACACCCCCTTCACCTTTGCGGAAAAAAGCGGTTCCCTGATTGACACGCAGACCTTCAACCGGCAAATGCGGCAAATGCAGAGCAACGCAAACGCCAATCAGGTGAAAGCGGGAATGAACCTTGCGGCAAACTATGCGTCGTTGCTTATTCCAACCCCCGGAAATATCGCCGGGGCAGTGAACGGCACGATTGACTATATGCAGACCGCATACAATGCCGGTATGAACATGGAAAACGCCCAACTGAACTATGAAACCCAGCAGAATATCAGGGTGCCGGAAATCAACTTCCCCCGTGATGAAAGTATTCAAAACTTTATCGGCAACAGTTTCTTCATTTACCGGGTGAGGTTGGCGAACTATGACGCATTGCGGCTTGACCGTTTCTTTACGATGTACGGTTACGCAACCGAAAAGCCCCTTGAACGTTCGGACTTCACGAACCGTCGGTTCTTCAACTTTGTTCAGGCGACCGGCGTGAATATCAAAGTCAACAAGGGTATGCGGTTCAGGGCTGGCGCTTGTGCCCAGCTTGAACAGGGTGTACGGGTGTGGCACGTCCTGCCCGACCCGTCCTATTATGCCACCGGAAACCCCATTGCGTGAAAGGAAGTGATTTACAATGTGGATTGACGGATTTTTCAGGGGTGTACCCCTTCCCGCCAACATGAGCGCAAAGAAACTTGCACGGTATGAAAACGACGTGGAGTTTGTGAACACGTTCACGTCGCTTTTCAACAGTGCGTTGAATATCTTCAAATGGAACAACCTGCCCGAAACCTGCAATGAACGGTTCCTTGAACGTTCCCTTCTGCTTCGGGGTGCCGCCCTTATCGTTGAGGAAAACGGCCACTTTCTGAACCTTGCCGCCGTGCCGGGTGACGGCTATAACATTTACGGCGAGTTTACAAGGGCTTACGGCTACGGCCTGAACGGTTGGAACAAGCAATATTCCTTGTGGGTTGACGGCGCACAGGAAAGCCCCGACGTTACCAAAACGGCGGGCGGGTACGACACCGGCAAAGAGTTCAACGCCGTTATGTGCCGGGACAACAAGCTGATGTTCCCCTATGTGCAATACCTGATTATTGCGGCAAAACGTTTGACTGAAACCATGCGTTCAATGGACGTTGCGTTGCAAAACCTGAAAATGCCCGTGATTATCACGTGTGAAGACAACACGGTGAACAGCGTGAAAGAAATGCTTGCCAACCGTGACGCAAACGTTGCCGCCGTGGTTGGGCATGGTTCCCTTCCCGTTGACAGTTTCAAGGTGTGGGACACCAAAGCAAACCCCGCCATTCTTCAAGTCATGTGGGAACACTATGAACGCCTTGACAACCACGTTAAAGAACAACTGGGCATGAACAGTTTGGCGCAGGTCAACAAGAAGGAACGCTTGCTTGTTGATGAAGTGAACGCCAACAACCAAAGCGTTGACATGAACCTTGACAAGCGCCTGAAAGAACGGGAATTGTTTTGTGAACGTGTCAACAAAGCGTTCGGCCTGAACATTTCCGTTGAAGTCAACATTGACCCGCAGGGTGAGGAATACGAAGACCCGGACGGAACCAACACGAACGAAGGGGGTGAACATGATGTTGTGGAATGATAACAACTTTGACAGTCTGCCCCGGCTGGGTGAACTGTATACCCTTGCCGAGTTCAAGGAAACCGTGTGCGAGGGTGAAACCTTCATTGACAGCGCCACCGCCGAAAGCCTGTATTATTATTTCCTGACCCGCAAGGTTTGTTCCGTGGAAACTATGCAGGTTAAAGGCGGCGAAACGGTGAACTATTTTGAACTGTTCTTCCGTCGCCACCTGCAAAAGTACAGCCCCCAGTATTTGCAGTATTTGCGGGTTCAAATGACCGAGATTGACCCAATGGTTACACAGTATATGGAACGCCTGATTGACCGTGTAAACGTCAACAGCAGGAAGACCGAGCGTTCCACTACTGACAGCACCAACGGAACCAACCGGCAGACCACCAACACCAGCGACAGCCGCAACGGTACGCAGAACGTGACCGAGAACACAAGCGGTGACAAGACCACCGGCGGGAACACCAGCGAAACCACACGGAACACCCGAACCGGCGGCACCACCGAGAACACCACCAACAGCCGGACAAAGACCTTTGACAACACCACCACCGAAGCCGGAACCGAGAAGGAAAACAACCGCAGTATGCACGCCGAACTTCCCCAGAGTGCTACCGGGGCCGGTGACGGTTTGCCGGGTGCCCTGAACTGGCGGTATGCTACCAATCAGGACGAAAGCGAACGAAACGCCACCGACAGTAAGACCACCAAACAGAACGGCACCGAGAAGGACAACGACACGGGAACCCGTACCACGTCGAACAATGAAAGCGACAACGGAACCCGTACCGGGCAGACCAGCGGAACAGAGCATACCACGGGCAAACGTACAGGCGACCAAACCACGACTGAACGGGGCCAAAGTGATACAGTCACCGAAGGAACCACGGGAACCACAAGCAAGGGGCAGGGAACCGAACAGGTAAGCGGCAACGACAACGGGACGACGAAAGAACGGTATGCGGGCCGAACCGAAGCGCCCCAACGTCTGTTGGACGCCGCAAGGGACTATATCACCAAAACCAACGCTTGGAAGTGGTTCGTCGAAATGCTGGACGATTGCTTTATGAACTGGTATGAAATCTGACAGAAAGGGGGTGTGACAAATGGGCTTTGAACAGATTATGCAACTTATTACCACCGTGGCTTTCCCCATTGTGGCCTGTCTGGGTATGGGCTGGTACGTCGTTCGTATCAGCGAACAGCACAAGCAGGAAACCGACAGTTTCACCAAAGCGTTGCAGGAAAACACCGTTGTACTGCAAAAGCTGGTTGACAAGCTGGACGCAATGGACAGCAACCACTAACACAGAAAGGAAGTGTTCAACATGGCAAACCTTCAACCGTTGTCGCCGCAGGGCTACAACATTACCGAAGCGCCGGTGAACACGAACCCGTTCTATGACGAACCCAGCGGGGGCGGCAACGTCCCCGCCGGGGGTTCGCCGGGACAGGTTCTTGTCAAAAAGACCGCCGCAGACTACGACACCGAATGGCAGACCCCGGACAGCGTGACCGCCGCCGAACTGAACGAAGTGGAAGACACGTTGCGGGCTGACATTGACACCGAAACCAAAGCACGGCAGACGCAGGACACCGCCCTGTCTGGACAGATTGCCGCCAACACTTCGGCAATCACCGCAGAGCAGACCGCACGACAGGCCGCAGACGCTACCCTTCAACAGTCTATCACCGCAGAACAGACCACACGACAGGCGCAGGACACCGCCCTGTCTGGACAGATTGCCGCCAATGCCGCCGCCGTGGAGCAGGAAACCACCAACCGGCAGAACGCAGACAACGCCCTGTCCCAGCGTATCACCGCCGTGGAACAGCAGGTTGAAGACCTGAACATTCCCGATGTGTCGGGCCTGACCGCCGATGTGGAGCAGTTGCAGGGACAAATGGCCCTGTTTGAAACCGACCTGACCGCAGAGGAACAGGCACGGGCCGCCGCTGATACCCAGTTGCAACAGGGGCTTACAGCCGAGCAGACGGCCCGAAACGCCGCCATTCAGGAGCAGAACACCGCCATTCAGGAGAACGCCGACGCAATCGCCGCAGAGCAGACCGCACGACAGGCGGCAGACACCGCCCTGCAAGAAGCCATTGACGGCAAGACCGGCTTGCCCGCTGGGGGCACCGAAGGGCAGGTTCTTACCAAAACGAGCGGCACCGACTACGCCGCAGAGTGGAAAGACCCCACCGGCGGCAGTTCCTTACCCGAAGCCACCACCGCCGGGCAGGTGCTTACCGCAGGGGAAGACCTGACCCCCGAATGGAAGACCCCGGCAACCGTCCATGAAGTGCCCGCAGGGGGCACCGCTGGGCAGGTGCTTACCAAAAAGACCGGCACCGACTATGACACCGAATGGAAGACCCCCAGCGGGGGCGGCGGTGGAGAAAACCCCCTTCCTACCGGCGGCACCACCGGGCAGGTGCTTACCAAAGCAAGCAATACCGACTATGACGTTGAATGGACAACGCCGCAGAGTGGCGGGGGCGGCGGTGTGACCCGTGAAGCCTACGGCACACAGGTAACAGCGAACCCCGGCACGGCCTACTGGAACAGCGACAGTTCCGCCGGTTCCCTTTATAAGACCTTCACGGCGTTTCAGTCTGATATGGCCGACGTGAAGTTGTGCGAACTGCAAATTGTGGAAAGCACGAAAGACGAAACGTTCACGGCGTTCTTTGACCCGGCCACCCTTGCCGCTACGCAGGGCAACACCCTGTTGGTTCCGTTCGGGTTGGGGCTGGGTTGGTTACTGACCGCCGGGGCAACGGGCATTTCCTTCAAACCCCGCTGTCTGGAAGCGGTGAAGCCGACAACCACGTTGCAATATAAAATCAACTGGTTCAACTACAAGTAAGGAAATGGAGTGTTCACAATGTCTATCAAGATTTACACCAAATACCACACAAAGAACGCCTGTTACAAGGCGGCCCAGAAAATCACGCCCGTGGGCGTACTGGTTCACAGCACCGGGGCGGTCAACCCCTACTTGAAAAGGTATGTTGACTATCCCGAAGTATGCGGCGTGAACAAGTACGGCAACCACTGGAACCGGGAATACCCGGACGGGCGAAGCGTTTGTGTTCATGGGTTCGTTGGGTTGGACAAGAACGACAACGCCGCCGCCGTCCAGATTTTGCCCTACAATATCGCCTGTTGGGGTTGCGGTTCTGGCCGCAAAGGTTCCTACAACTTCGGCCCCGCATATATCCAGTTTGAAATTTGCGAGGGCGACCACGACAACGACGGGTTGGGCCTGTACCTGTATAACGCCGCCGTCGATTATGCCGCCGCAATCTGTAAACAGTTCGGCTTTACCGCTGACAATATCACTTCCCACGTGGAAGCCCACGCCGCCGGTTATGCGTCGAACCACGGCGACCCTATGAACTGGTTCCCGAAGTTCGGCAAGAGCATGGACACCTTCCGGGCCGACGTTGCGGCGAAGCTGAAAGAGGGCAACCCCGACACCGGCGAGGAACCCGACGACTATACCCTGTACCGGGTTCAGGTTGGGGCGTTCAAGGTGAAAGCCAACGCCGAAGCAACCCTTGCCAAAGCAAAGGCCGCCGGGTTCAGTGACGCTTTCATTCAGGCGGGCGACCTGTACCGGGTTCAGGTTGGCGCTTTCCGTGTCAAGGACAACGCAACCGCATATCTGAACAAGGCCAAAGCCGCAGGGTTCACCGACGCATTTATTGCCACCGTTGTGAAACAGTAAGCAGAGGGGGCGGGGCAACCCGTCCCCTTTATTCTTTGAAAGGGAGTGAAGACCATGAAAGGTTATTGGAACAACGGCGGTTCACTGGGCTATCAGGTTATTGCCGGACTGTTCAAGAGTGAAAGTAAAGCATATTCCCTGTTTGCAACGTCGAACAGTTTTTTCAGGGTGAAGCCGCCTTATATGGGAACCGCCTTTGACGCAATCGACTTTCTGAACCCTAACATTGAATGGGACGGGGACGCTTTTTCCTTTGACTGGGTTCCGGGTGCTTACAACGTGGGAACGTCGTTGACCGTGGGCGAAACCTGCAAATTCAACACCCCGTTGGGCCCGTACCCCGTTGACCCGAACGCCGCCGGAGCCTATACCGCAGTTGTCCCGGCGTTCTATGTCCGGGTGAGTGGCAACGGCGGCACAGGTGAAGCCCTGCCCGATATGAACAAACTTGACAAGTTCGCCGGAACGTGGAAGAAGAACCGTTGTTACGCCGCTATGGGTTCGGGTGTACGTGCCAACGTGAAACCCCTTGACCTTTCCGGCAATGTGGTGTATAATGATAGTACGCCACCCGTAACCGTTGAAGCAACCGAAGAAAGCGCAATTCTGCAACCCGACCCGGCCAAACGTTACAAGTACGTTTCCGCAGTTTGGAAGGTTGAACCGATTGCAACAAGCGGCCTGAACAACATTTACGGGGGTTGGAACCTTCCCTTGTTCAAGACGTTGGCAAGCGGGCAGGAAACAACAACCGTTTCCCGCTGGGCCACCGTACAGACGGGGGCACCGACAACCGGCGGCGTTATTACAATCGGTTGGCGGTTGATGTTCGTACCGTTTGCAATCAACGAATACTATCAAAAGAAACTGGGCACAAAATACCCGTATTTGTAAGGAAGGTGAACACAATGGGAAAGCGCCCCTTTTACGACGGAACAAAACTTCTTTCAATGAAGGACAAGAACGGCCACAAGCCTGAAATCTATATGTGTGTTGGCAACCGAACGGCGGGCAAGTCTTACTTCTTCAAACGCCTTATGTTGCGGCGCTATGTGAAGAACAAGGAAAAGTTCTGTATTTTGGTTCGGTTCGCTTACGAACTTGACGGCGTTGCAGATAACTTTTTCAAAGACCTTGAACAGATTGACTTCAAGGGGCATGAACTGGTTGGTAAGCCCTTCGGCAAAGACCTGTTCGTTGAACTGTTCTTTGACGGCAAACATTGCGGGTACGCCGTTGCCCTGAACACCGCCGACACAATCAAGAAATATTCTGCCCGGTTCGTCGATGTGAACAACATTTTCTTTGACGAGTTCCAGAGCGAAACGGGCAAGTATTGCCCCGACGAACTTACAAAGTTTCAGTCTATGCACGTATCTATTGCACGTGGCGGCGGCAAACACGTTCGTTACGTCCCCGTGTATATGTGTTCCAATACTGTAACCGTGCTGAACCCCTACTTTGCACAGTTCGACGTTACAAAGCGTTTGCAGAAAGACACAAAGTTCTTAAAGGGTGACGGTTGGGTTCTTGAAAACTGTTATGTTGACAGCGCCGCCGAAGCCCTGAAACAATCCGGGTTCGCCCGTGCCTTTGCCAATTCTGACTATATGGCCTTTGCAACCACAAATGACTACTTGCTGGACAATGAACACTTCATTGAAAAGGTAAAGGGCGAAGGGCGCTTGCTTATTACCATTGTGGACGGTTCAACCCGTGTTGGTTTATGGGAATATCAGGAAGCGGGCCTGTTCTATGTGGCACACAAGTTTGACCCCCGGCACCCGCACAATATCGCCTTGTATACAGACGACCATAACGTGAACACGATGATGATTAAACTATGGAGCAAGTACGCCCAAATTATGCGTATGGCCTTTGAAGCCGGTGCAATGCGCTTTGAAGACCAGACCTGTAAAAACATTGCCCTTGACTTCTTGCGCTATTCCACCATTGAACGCACAAAGAAAAAATCTTGACACAGGCCGCCCCGTGTGCTATACTCTTATTGTATCACCGGGGCGACCGTATACAAAAGAGTGCAAGGGACAACCCTTGACCGGGCTTGTACTTGTTCGGCTTGTCACCGAATGTTTAAGGTTCCCCGTAATGATACTATGAGAAGGACGGCACGTGTAAACGTGTCGTCTTTTTCTTTGTCAACATAGCTTGCGAACCTGACGGGGTTAGCGGGGTGTCCCCGCTTGCGGGCAACGTGCAACGTTGGCCGCTTACGTGCGGCGCTTGAACCAATGGGGGAACTCAATCCGAAGGTTCGCCGTGCGT
>ENA-ORMO01002427-ORMO01002427.1-human-gut-metagenome-genome-assembly--contig:-NODE-2427-length-14895-cov-2.347237_pt1 | contig 14895 bp, 12 predicted proteins | sample MGYA00242106_ERZ509001 | MGnify/ENA primary metagenome ERZ509001 (study PRJEB26280, sample SAMEA2338736) | human gut metagenome | biome: human gut; feature: human-associated habitat; material: faeces... | reverse complement strand
TTTCCATAAAGTAGAAGTTACCAATACGTTCGGCGAATGGCTGGCGGCCAATCATATGACCCAGGCGAGAATCGCAGAGACTGAGAAGTATGCACATGTGACCTTCTTCTTCAATGGCGGTGTGGAGACTCCCAATGAAGGAGAGGACAGGATCCTGGTGAACTCTCCTAAGGTGGCAACCTATGATCTGAAGCCGGAGATGAGCGCATATGAGGTGTGCGATAAACTGGTGGAGGCGATCACCTCTGACAAATATGACGTGATCATCGTTAACTTTGCAAATCCGGACATGGTTGGCCATACAGGAGTGGAGGCTGCGGCAATTCAGGCGGTGGAAGCGGTAGATGCGTGTGTGGGCAGAGCGGTTGAGGCGATCAAGAGCGTGGACGGCGTGATGTTTATCTGTGCGGATCACGGGAACGCGGAACAGCTGATCGACTATGAGACCGGCGCTCCCTTTACTGCGCATACGACGAATCAGGTTCCGTTCATCCTTGTAAATTATGATCCTGCGTATACGCTCAGGGAAGGCGGTTGCCTGGCAGATATCGTGCCTACGCTGATTGAAGTGATGGGCAAGGAGCAGCCTGTGGAAATGACCGGCAAATCTCTGCTGATTAAGAAATAAAAGCAGAAGAGCAAAACGACAAAAGAGCAAGATGGATCCCGGCGAAGAGCATCTCTTTGCCGGGATATTTTATTGAACAGCGAGCTCCAAGGGAGAGAGCAGGAAGGCCTCTCGTTTATGGACGGGGAGCCTTTTTTCTGACCGGATGGAAGTCCGTGAATAGGCACCATCCTGCCTGAGAAAGCAAACACCCGCAAAAGAAAAAGGCTTGTCATCAGACCGCAAATATGATACATTAACTGTATCATATTTACTAGTACACTTAATATGCTTCATACAGTATACGTTGCGGAAAGGAGTCATATGATTATACTTGATTATAAAGACGCCAGACCTATATACGAGCAGGTGGTGGATAAATTTCAGAAGCTGATCCTGACAGGGGCGTTGGAGCCGAATACGAAGATGCCGTCGGTCAGAAGCCTTGCTGTGGAACTGTCCATTAATCCGAATACGATTCAGAGAGCCTATGCGCAGCTGGAGCAGCAGGGATTTATCTATTCGGTAAAGGGCAGAGGAAATTTTGTCGCCTATGATGACAGGCTCCTGGAATTCAGGAAGGAAGAGATCCTGAATCGGCTGAGGGAACTGGTGAAGGAGGCAGAAGAGATCGGAATGGGTACAGAGGAACTGGCTGCGTGCCTGAAGAAACAGAAGGATGGAAAGCGGCTTCGGGGAGGGGCAGAGCATGATTGAACTGAAGGATGTTTCCAAACGCTTTGGGAAGATCAGTGCCGTATGCAATGTAAGTTTTACGATAAAAGAGGAGAATGTTTTCGGGCTGATTGGAACGAACGGAGCAGGAAAGAGTACGGCGCTGCGGTTGATGGCAGGCGTATTGAAGCCGGATGAGGGGATGGTTCTGATCGACGGCATGCCGGTCTATGACAATGCGGATGCGAAGGCGAAGCTGTTTTTCATTGCGGATGAACCTTACTTTTTTGCAAACGGTACCCCCAAAGATATGGAAAGATATTACAGCAGCGTATATATGAACTTTGACAGAGAAGCTTATTATATGTATCTTGCCACCTTTGGCCTGGATGGAAGGCGGCGGATTGATACCTTTTCAAAAGGGATGAAGAAGCAGCTGGCGTTGATATGCGGCCTGTGTGCCAGAACGAAATATCTGTTCTGCGATGAGACGTTTGACGGATTGGATCCGGTGATGCGCCAGGGGATCAAGAGCATCATTGCGCAGGAAATGGAGAAAAGAGGGCTGACTCCAATCATCGCTTCCCATAATCTGAGAGAATTAGAGGATATCTGCGATCATGTGGGCCTGCTTCATCAGGGAGGCGTTCTGCTTTCCAGGGAATTGGAAGAGATGAAATGCAATATTCAGAAAGTGCAGTGCGTGTTCGTATCGCAGGAAGAGGCGAAAAAGGTGCTGGAAGGCCTGGAGATTGTGAAACAGGAAAAAAGAGGGTCTTTGTACACGCTGACGGTGAGGGGGAGCAGAGAGGAGACGCTTGCCCGCTTTGCGGCAGCGCAGACTCATTTCTATGAAGTTCTTCCGCTTTCTTTGGAAGAGATATTCATCAGCGAAACGGAGGTGACAGGCTATGATGTCAAAAAGCTCCTTCTGGGCTAATTTCCGGGAGAATCTGAAAAGACGGGGATGGACGGCGCTTTTGTGTGTGCTGACCATGTTCCTGGCCCTTCCTGTCAGGGGAGCGATGCAGATTTCCGCAAATCAGCAAAAGCTGAGGACGAACAGGGTTTTCCTGGATGCGTCCCGAACCCCCGCAGATTGGCTGAAAGAACGTTTCCTGTATGAGACGGTCTGTGACACCACACTGCTGGTTGTCTTTCTGGTGTTGGCGATCCTGCTTGCCGTGCAGGGGTTTTCCTGGCTGGATAACAGGAGAAAACTGGACATGTATCTGAGCGTGCCGATCCCTTCGAGGCGCAGGTATGCGGTGATCTATGGCAACGGGGTGGGGATTTTCGCGCTCTCATATCTCGCCTGCCTGCTGATAACGCTTCTGGTTGGTTTTCTGATGGGAGTTGGCTCGGGAAAAGTGCTTCTTTATGCGCTGCTGGTATATGTGTGCAATCTGGTCTATTTTCTCGCGGTCTACAATCTGACGCTGATTGCTGTGATGATGACAGGAAATGTGTTGGTATCCCTTCTTGGAACCGGGGTATTTCTGTTCTACGAATTTATGGTAAGAAGTCTGGCGGACGGCATGCGGCTGGATTTCTTCCGCACCTACTGTTATCTGGAAGATATCAAAGCGTTTAACTGGACATCCCCGCTGATTGTCTGGCTGGGCGGGAGAGACAGCCTTTATGGACTTATAGAAGGATATCGTTATTATTTTCCTTCGTTTCTGCAGACAGTGGTTCTCATTCTCATTCAGGCCATTGTGTATGGAATACTCGCATATCTGTTGTATCGCAGAAGAAAAGCGGAGGCAGCAGGGAGCGCGATGGCGTTCCGGTTCGCAGGGACACCGGTAAAACTGCTTTTGATGATTCCGATTACGCTGTGGGTGGGGAGATGGTTCAGACAGCTGAGCGACGGCAATGACTTCTTCGCGGTTGTGGGAATGCTGGTAGGACTTCTCCTGTCCCATGGCTTGATTCAGATGATCTATGCCTTTGACGTGAGAAGCGTATTGAAGAATAAGTGGCACATTCTGGGGGCAGGAGCTGTATGTGCGGTTATTTTTTCCTGCTTCTATTTTGACCTGACTGGATATGACGCTTATATTCCGCAGGCAGAGGAGATAGAAGGAGTGGCGGTTGCCTTCCAGAATGAAATTTACGGCTTGGGGTACTATGAAGAATTGTTCCAGAAGGAGATGCGCTATGAATATGATTCTGTTCCCGGCATGCTTGGCAGGATGCGGTCAGAGGATGAAACGGTAATCGGCGCTGTCAGGGAGCTGGCGCGCCAGGACAGGACGGCTAAAGTGGACAGGGATTCCTATCACGAAGGATATACGCCGTTATTCATTAAATATACGCTTAAAAATGGGAGAGATGTATACAGAGTCATCATGCTGAACGTGGAATCTTCTGCAGAGTGGATGGATCCGATTTTTCTGGATGATTCCTTCCGCCGGGCCCGCTATCAGATCTATGATGCTGCCTTTTTGGAAGGGGAAGAGAAAATGGCGGCATCTTACAGCAACGGAGTGGAAGAAGTGGGATATATTGGGGAACTCTCCGAGTTAGTGGAAGCATTGCGCAAGGATCTGGAAGGATTTTCTTATTCGATGATGCTGGAACAGCTTCCTGTAGGCAGGATTCAGCTGCGTTATCCCGTTCCGGGAAATGACAGCGAAAATTATTATTCCTGGAATTATCCGATCTATGAAGGCTTTACAGAGTCGATCAGCCTTATGAAGGAATGGGATGCATATATAGAACCGCGGGAGGACGGAAGCTTTCTGGAGCCGGAACAGGTCATGAGCATAAGCCTGACCTGCTATAATCTGCAGGAGGAGGATAAGGAGTACTCCTATGACGGCTCTTATGCCCTTTCCTATTCAGAGGACAGGGCGGTTACAGAGATGTTTACTTCCGTCTCTGATATAGAAGATGTGCTTCCTGCACTTTATCCGGAGATGTTGCTAAACCTCGCAGGAGGAGATCTGATGGGACGTCTGGGAAGCGATAATTACGGCGTGATGATCACCATGAAGCCGGAGACGGATACGGCTGTACAGGAAGTATCGTTCGTCGTGCTGGGTGGGAAACTGCCCCGTTCTATTCTGGATAAAATGACCTACTCAGAAGAATAAAAGCATTCCCCTTTGCGGATAATAGAAAAGAAGGCATTGCCATTTTTAGCCGGAAAGGGGTAAGCTATGAGTTTATGTTTGGAAATCACAGATGTGCATGCGAGAGAAATCCTGGACTCCAGGGGAAATCCAACGGTGGAAGCGGAGGTTGTGCTGGAGAATGCGGTGACAGGGCGGGCTGCGGTTCCGTCCGGAGCGTCCACCGGACAGTTTGAGGCCGTGGAACTGAGGGATGGACAGAAACGGTATTTCGGCTTGGGTGTCCAGAAAGCGGTCAGAAATGTGAACACGAAACTGAGAGAAGCGCTTTTAGGGGAAAATGCGGTCTGTCAGCTGGAGATCGACCGGATTCTGATGGACATGGATGGTACGGATAACAAATCCAATCTGGGAGCCAATGCCACGCTTGGTGTGTCCATGGCAGTTGCCAAGGCGGCTGCTGCGGCGCTGGAACTGCCTCTTTATCAATACCTGGGAGGCGTACACGCCAGGCAACTTCCTGTTCCTATGATGAACATTTTGAATGGAGGAAAGCACGCGGATAATACGGTGGATTTGCAGGAGTTCATGATTATGCCGCCTGCTGCCGACAGCTTTCATGAGGCCCTGCGGATTTGTGCAGAGATCTACCACAATTTGAAGAAACTCTGCAAGGACAGAGGGCTGTCCACAGCGGTGGGAGATGAAGGCGGGTTTGCTCCGGATTTGGCAAGTTCGCACGATGTGCTGGAATTGATCGTAGAAGCTGTGGAAAAGAGCGGTTATAGGCCGGGAGAGGATATTGTGATTGCCCTTGATGCGGCAGCGAGTGAATTGTACGATGCGAAAAGCGGCAGCTATTATTTCCCGGGTGAAAGCAGGATGTCCGGGCATCAGGTCCGCAGGACGGCGGCAGAGATGGTGGATTATTATGAAAGCCTGATTCGGGAATTTCCCATTTTTTCTATCGAAGACGGGCTGTTCGAGGACGACTGGGATGGCTGGAAAGAACTGACGGAAAGGCTCGGAGGAAGAATTCAGCTGGTGGGGGATGACCTGTTTGTCACCAATACCAAACGGCTGGATGCGGGAATAAAGTTGAGGGCGGCAAATGCGATCCTGGTAAAGGTCAACCAGATAGGGACCCTTTCAGAGGCCATGGAAGCGATTGAGATGGCACAGAAGAACGGATATAAGACCATCATCTCCCATCGTTCCGGGGAAACGGAGGACGTTACCATCGCAGATCTCGCAGTGGCTGTGAATGCGGGGCAGATCAAGACGGGAGCGCCCTGCAGGACGGACAGGACCGCCAAGTATAATCAGCTGCTGCGCATTGAGGAACAGCTTGGGCAGGCCGCCTGCTATAAGGACCCGATATCGAGGCTTTGATACGAAGCCTGTTCGGATGGAAAGGGAATAGAAAGGAAAAAGAGTCGGAAGCGAAGGCTTTTTGGCTCTTTTTTTTATGATCGCATAAGAGAGGGCCTCTGGCTGTTTTTTTCGACAGTGGCACTGCCTGCGCATCCCTCAGTTCCCGATTTGACAACGGGGCGCACAGACAGTGCGTGGAACAAAAAGCGGAGGGATGAGGGAAAACGAAAATTAGCATCCGTGTTTGAAAAAACTTGCATCCGTATTTCATTTGTGATATAGTGGAACAGCTGATATAATAAAAAACAGTTGATAGATCTGCAGAAGAAACAGAATATGGGACGGCAGAGGCAAAAAGAGGGAATTTGGCTTTAAGCCGTTATATATATGGAAGAACAGGCGGGAGATTCCCGGCACCGTTTATGAGACAAAGAGGGCGCGCGCAAAGCGTGGCGCCTATTGTTTAAAACTTTGTGTCCGCGCGGGAAGCATATCTATCTTTGTACTGTGGACTCCTCGAAAAGAAGATCGGCAGCTGCCGCTAAAGCGGGAGGCACATATCAGTGAAAACAGTACAGCTTGGGGAATATGAATAAACTTCCCCACAGAAGAAAAGGAGTGTTTCAGTTGGTAAAGTACGTTGTAAAAAGAGTCTTTCTGGCAGTCATCACGCTGCTGATCATCTGTGCGATTACTTTCTTTGCCATGAACGCGATTCCGGGAGGACCGTTTGATGGTGAAAAGGCGGTATCGGCTGAGGTAAAGGCTGCGTTGGAAAGAAGATATAATCTGGAAAAGCCTGTGCCTGAGCAGTTTTTGATTTATATGAATAATTTGCTTCATGGAGACTTTGGCATATCCCTCAAGACTGGGCGTGAGATTAAAACGGTCATTGGAGAGTCTTTTGCTATTTCTGCAAAACTTGGCGGAATGGCGGTGGTGGTTGCAGTGATATTAGGGGTTATTTTCGGAAGTATTGCTGCTTTGACTAGAAACCGGTTGCCTGATCGTGTGATTATATTTTTGTCTACGCTATTAACTTCCCTGCCGAGCTTTGTGCTGGCTACTCTCCTGTTGCTGGTATTCTGTGTTAAGCTGGGCTGGGTTCAGGTGTGGAGTGTGACGGATCGTAATTATGTACTTCCCGTTATTTCCCTTGCGGCTTATCCAATGGCATATATTACTCGTCTGACTAAGACCAGTATGCTGGATGTGATGGGACAGGATTATGTGCGTACAGCAAGGGCCAAAGGTGTTTCTTCTTTTAAAACAATTTTCAAGCATACCCTTCGTAATGCGTTGATCCCGGTGATTACATATGTGGGACCTATGACTGCTTCTATTCTGACGGGTTCTCTTGTTGTGGAGCAGATCTTTACGATTGGCGGCCTGGGAGCTAAATTTGTGGAAGGCATTACGAACCGAGACTATACATTGATCATGGGAACTACAATTTTTTTGGCGGTGCTCATGGTTGTTGTAAATTTGCTTACAGATATTGTATATAAGCTGGTTGATCCTCGGATTAAGCTGGATTAAGGAGGAGACTGACATGAGTACGCTTGAGAAGAACTTAAATAAAAGTGCAGATGCAATGCCTGAGAAATCTCCTCTAAGCCTTCAGATTGATCTGAAGAAGTTTGAAAAGGCAACGGAGGAAGAGAAAAGACAGCAGGATGTGATGAGTGAATCCGTTTCCTTTTTTAAAGATGGGATGCGCCGTTTGATGAAGAATCCGTTGGCGGTGGGCAGCATCATTGTTTTGCTTGTTATCATTCTGGCTATTATTATTGTTCCCCATTTGATTCCTTATTCCTATTCACAAATCATTACGGTGAATGGGCAGAGGGATAAGACCGCGGCCAATATGGCGCCTTTCCAGTACTCTAATTTGGAACAGCAATATATTGCTGAAGGCGGAGAGGTATTCCCGCATATTATGGGAACGGATGAAATGGGACGTGACTATTTTGTCCGCGTTCTCTATGGAACGAGAGTTTCTTTGATTGTCGGTGTGTTTGCCGCGATCATCGTCTTGATTATTGGGAATATATATGGAAGTATTTCCGGTTATTTTGGCGGCAAAGTAGATTTAGTAATGATGCGTATTGTGGATATTATTTACTCGCTGCCGGATACGCTGATGGTGGTGTTGCTTTCAGTCGTTTTAAAAGAAGTGCTGGATGTCAATTCTATTCCTTTCCTACAGAAGATCGGAACAAATATGTTATCTATGTTTATTGTATTTGCTTTGCTGTATTGGGTAGGTATGGCGCGTCTGGTGCGAGGTCAGATCCTGACGGTGAAGCAGAATGACTATGTGCTTGCAGCCAGGGTAAGCGGTGCAAAATCTAAGAGGATTATTTTCCGCCATATCCTTCCTAACTGTATCAGTGTAATTATTATTTCCGCTGCGCTTCAGATTCCTTCTGCTATTTTTACAGAGAGTTTCTTGAGTTTTATTGGTATGGGTGTTCAGGTTCCTATGCCGTCCTTGGGTTCACTTGCGAATGCAGCGCGTTCTGGCCTGGAAGCTTATCCTTATAAATTGATTTTCCCTTCGCTTATGATTGCGTTGATTACGCTGTCATTCAATCTTTTGGGCGATGGCCTCCGTGATGCGTTTGACCCGAAGCTGAAGAGATAAGAGGAGGAGAAGAGATATGAGCGAAACAATACTGGAACTGAAGAATCTTCATACCTCCTTTAAGACCGGCAACGGGGAGGTTATGGCTGTTAACGGCGTATCTTTCAAGTTGGAAAGGGGCAAAATCCTCGGCATCGTTGGTGAGTCCGGTTCGGGCAAATCTGTAACAGCTTATTCCATTATGCAGATATTGGAAAGAAACGGGAAAATTACAGAAGGACAAGTGCTATATAAAGGACAAGATATCACAAAGTATACGGAAAAACAAATGCGTGATTTCCGGGGAAAGTGCTGTTCCATTATTTTTCAGGATCCTATGACAAGCCTGAATCCCGTATTCACCGTAGGAAATCAGCTGAGGGAAGCGATAGAATTGCATACGGATCGAAAGGGAAAAGATGCGCAGGCGCGTGCGGTGGAGATGCTCACATTAGTTGGTGTGAATGAGCCAGAGAAGCGCGTGAAACAATATCCTTTCGAGTTGTCTGGTGGTATGCGTCAGCGCGTAATGATTGCAATGGCGTTAGCATGCGAACCGGATATTTTGATTGCGGATGAACCTACCACAGCGTTGGATGTGACCATTCAGGCCCAGATCCTGGAACTGATGCAGGATTTGCAGAAAAAATTAGGAATGGCAATTATTATGGTAACGCATGATCTGGGCGTTATTGCGGATATGTGTGATGAAATTATTGTCATGTATGGTGGACGTGTATGTGAAAGAGGTACGGCAGAAGATATATTTTATCGGCCGGGCCATGAATATACGAAAGGGCTTCTGCGCTCAATTCCAAATGTGGATCGAATTGGAGAAAAGCTGGTTCCCATTCCGGGCACGCCTATCAATCTTCTGAATATGCCGAAGGGCTGCGCATTCTGTCCCAGATGTGAGAACGCGATGAAAATCTGTATCGAAGAGGTTCCGCAGGAGATGCGGATGCCTGACGGACATTTTGCGGCCTGCTGGCTGAACGTGAAGAAAGAGATGCTCGCAAAGCAAGGAGGCGGAAATAAATGAACAGTGAATATCTGGTGGAAGTGAAGGATCTGAAGCAATATTTTCCGATCAAGGTCGGGTTCACAAAAAAAATTCCGCTGAAGGCGGTGGATGGAGTATCTTTTTCCATCAAACCCGGAGAAACGCTTGGGCTGGTGGGGGAGTCAGGATGTGGGAAGACGACGGTTGGGCGTTCCCTACTGCGTCTGTATACCCCTACGTCAGGTGAAGTGCTTTATAATGGGGAAAAAGTGGATGCAAACAGTATCAAACATATGCGCAAAGAGATGCAGATGGTATTTCAGGATCCTTATTCTTCTCTGAATCCGCGAATGACGGTTGAGGACATTATTGGGGAACCTTTGGATGTCCATAAGCTTTATTCTAATAAAGCAGAGCGAAGGGATAAAATTATACATTTAATGGAACTGGTTGGCTTGAATGCAGAGCATGCAACCCGTTATGCGCATGAATTTTCGGGTGGGCAGCGGCAGCGTATAGGTATTGCAAGAGCGCTTGCTACGAACCCTAAATTTATCGTCTGCGATGAGGCGGTAAGCGCGTTGGATGTATCCATTCAGGCACAGGTTATTAACATGTTCGAAGAGCTGCAGGAAAAATTGGGCGTGGCATATCTTTTTATCGCGCATGATCTTCTGGTAGTTCATCATATATCTGACAGGATTGCGGTGATGTATCTTGGGCGGATTGTGGAGATAGCAGGTTCTAATGAGTTGAATGAAAATCCCATACATCCGTATACCCAGTCGCTGTTAAGCGCGGTTCCCTATCCGGATCCTAAGATGGCAAAGGAACGGCACAGAATTGTTTTGGAAGGGGATGTTCCTAGCCCTCTGCATATGCCAAGCGGTTGTGCATTCCGCACCCGCTGCCGTTATGCCACAGAGAAATGTGCGCAGGAATGTCCTGCTCTGACGGATCGGGGTGACGGTCATATGGTCGCCTGCTGGAATAAATAGGCCCCGCAAATTAAGTCGATACAATCTGCTCTTTCGTTTATGAATGAAAGAGCGTTGTATAATAAACCGTATCTAAAAAAATCATGGGAGGAATTGATTATGAAGAAAAAGTATCTGGCGTTAGTGCTGGCTGCTTCCATGGTCCTTGGTTCTCTCGCAGGCTGCGGTTCTTCTGCAACTACAGAAAGTAGTTCAGTTGCTGATACCGCAGCGGAGAGCACTGCGGCGGAGACAACAGCTGACACTGCCGCTGCAACAACAGAAGCTGCTACGGAAGAAGCGGCGGCATCCGGAGAGCATGGCCCGTCCAGCGAAGCTGCTCCTGCATGGGAAGATTATGATGCTAGAATCGCTGAGATCAAAGCGGAAACAGATTTAGCGGCGCGTGAAGCCCTGATGCATGAAGCAGAAGATGAACTGATGAGCACCTGGGCGATTCTGCCTATTTACTATTATAATGATGTATATATGCAGTCTCCTGAGGTGGATGGGATTTATTATAACCTTTTCGGTTTTAAGTATTTTGGATTTGCTACGGCGCCCGATAATGTGCTGCCCCTGCAGATCGCTTCTGAACCGGACAAGCTGGATCCTGCCCTGAATTCTACGGTAGACGGCGCCTGCCTGGCTATTCTGGCATTCTCGGGCCTGTATACCTATGATGAGAACGGACAGCTTGCTCCTGATCTTGCGGAAAGCTATGAGATGAGCGAAGACGGGCTTACCTATACCTTCACAATGAAGGATGGCCTGAAATGGTCTGACGGAACGCCCCTTACCGCTGCTGATGTGGAATACAGCTGGAACCGTCTGGCTGATCCGAATACCGGCGCCGATTACGCATATCTGGCAGACGCGATTGCCAAAAATGAGGATGGAACCCTGGCTATCGAAGCGAGTGAGGATGGAAAAACCTTTACGGTCAATCTGGTAGCTCCTTGTGCATACTTCCTGGATCTGTGCGCGTTCCCGGCATTCTATCCCGTGCCTCAGGCTTCTGTAGAAGGAGCGGAAGGCTATGCGGATAACCCGGGCGCATGGTGTACGGAAGCTGGATTCGTATCTTCCGGCCCGATGGTATGTACCGCATGGACGCACAATGAGTCCATGGTTTATGAGAAGAACCCGAATTATTACAACGCTGACGCGGTGACTCTTGACAGAATTGAATTCATGCTGAGCGAGGATGACAATGCGGTTTGGAGCGCATATAATGACGGTTCCCTTCTGTTCATCGACAGCATCGGGACAGGAAATATGGCAGAAGCAAAGACGCGCGAGGATTATTACAATATTCCTACGCTGGGAACTTATTATGCAGGATTTAATGTAAACAGCCCGATTTTTGAAGGAAAGACCGTTGAGCAGGCTGCGAACATGAGAAAGGCTATGTGCCTGCTTGTTGACCGTCAGTACATCGTTGATACCATTGCCCAGGCCGATCAGGAAGTTGCCAATACCTTTATCCCGACCGGAATGGCAGATGGAAACGGCGGCGAATTCCGCGTGAATGACGATGCGTATACTTATCCTGACGAGGAAAATGTAGGATATTATGATCCTAGTTCCGATGCGGACGCAATGGAAGCAAAGAGACAGGAGGCGATCAGCCTTCTGGAAAGCGCAGGTTATCAGTTTGATGAAAGCGGTATGCTTTCTCCTGAAACTCCGATTAATCTGACTTATCTTACAAATGAAGGAAGCGGAAACGAAGCGATCGGTGCAGCGCTTCAGCAAGATTTTGCTATGATTGGCATTAATCTGACTGTTGAAACCCGTGAGTGGAGCGTATTCCTGAATGAAAGAAAAGATGGACAGTTTGACTTCGCCCGTGAAGGCTGGCTGGCCGATTACAATGACCCGATCAACATGCTGGAGATGTGGACTACTGATTCCGGCAATAACGACATGCAGTTTGGTAGATAATAAGCCCTAAGCTGTCAATTGTTGATGTAAAAAAGATATGGTTTATGGCAACCCGCATATTCTTTTATGGAATATGCGGGTTGTTTTTTTATTCTATCTTGCCAAATGCCTTCTTTTATGCTAAAGTTATAGTTGCTTGGCGCAAGGAGGTGTAAAAGTGGCGGTTCTGAGAATAATATTAACAGGAATCTTTATATTGATATGCATTGGATTAACAGCTTTGGTGCTGATGCAGGAAGGTAAAGCAGCCGGTTTAGGAGCGATCAGCGGTGCTGCGGAGACCTATTGGGGAAAGAACAAGGGACGTTCCATGGAAGGAACCCTCGTGAAGATTACGAAGTATCTTGCGGTTGCTTTCATTGTAATTGCCGTTGTTCTGAATCTTTCGATATTTTGACGATTGAAGCACTCTGCCAATGATGGGAGGGTGCTTTTTTTATCCATAGACTTCATTCCCTGCCGAATAAAAAGCGAGCGGAGTGCATCAAGGCCCACATTTTTATAAAAGGAGACGTAAGAATGCCGCCCAAAAGCGCAGAGACCAGAAAGGAACTCATCTGTCAGCTGATGAAGGAGCCGTCCTATGTTCCTATGCGGGAAAAGGAACTTGCATGTATCATGCAGGTGGAGAGGGAAGATAGGGAAGAATTTGCAAGGTTGCTTCAGGAACTGCTTTTAGAAGGAAAAATACAAGTGAATAAACGGGGGCGCTACAGCGTTCCCTCAAAGCCCCCTGTGATAGGCACCTTCATTGGACATCGTAAGGGTTTTGGCTTTGTGGAGATAGAGGGGAAGGATCAGGCCCTGTATATTCCGGAAACGATGACAAACGGGGCCTGGCATCAGGATACAGTGGAAGTGAGGCTTCTTGGCCGGAAAAATGGCCCCAGAGAAGAAGCTGAGGTGGTTCGGATCCTGGAAAGAGGAATCAGATATGTGGTAGGAACTTATCAGAAAAACCGGGGATTCGGATTTCTGATTCCGGACAATAGCAAGCTGCCGTCAGATATTTTTATTCCCTTAGAGCAGTCAGGCGATGCTGTAGACGGGACGAAGGCGGTGGCAGAGATCTTGGATTATGGCGGAAAAAGACGTAGCCCTGAGGGGAGAATCTCTGAAATTCTGGGCCAGATGAATGAGCCGGGTGTGGATATTCTGTCGGTCGTAAGGAGCTATGATATTCCTTCTGTGTTCCCGCAGGAGGCGTTGGATGAGGCCAATCGCTTTGTAGGGATGGTGGAAGAGAAGGAGAGAAAGGGAAGGAGAGATCTGCGTTCCCTTCTGATGGTGACGATTGACGGGGAGGAAGCGAAAGATCTGGATGATGCGGTCAGCCTTCATATGGAGGATGGAAATTATTGCTTGGGTGTTCATATTGCGGATGTGTCCGAGTATGTACAGGAAGGGACTGCACTCGATAGGGAGGCGCTGAAGAGAGGAACGAGCGTATATTTGGCAGATCGGGTGATACCAATGCTGCCGCCTGCGCTGTCTAATGGCATATGTTCCCTGAATGAAGGCGAGGAACGTCTGGCATTAAGCTGTCTGATGACGGTTAACCCCAAAGGAGAGGTCATTGATTATTCCATAGAAGAGACGGTTATTCAGGTAAACCGAAGGCTGACCTATACTTCTGTCGCGGCCATTCTGGAATCAGAAGACCGGGCGGAGCGTGAAAGATATGAGGAACTGCTTCCCATGCTTTTTCAGATGGCGGAACTTTCCGCGCTCATCCGTAAAAGAAGGCAGCAACGGGGAGCGATCGATTTCGATTTTACGGAAAGCAAGATCCGATTGGATGGCAGGGGACGTCCGGTTGCAATCATTCCCCAGGAGAAGAATACGGCTACCCGGCTGATTGAAGATTTTATGCTGTTGGCGAACGAGACGGTGGCGCAGCATTTTTATTGGCTCTCTCTGCCGTTTCTGTATCGTTCGCATGAAAGCCCATCTCCGGACAAGATGCATGACCTTAGCGTATTCGTCCAGAATCTGGGATATTCCCTGAAAGGAATCCAGTCAGACGTGCATCCGAAAGAACTGCAGAAGCTGCTTGCCTGGGCAAAAGGCAGGCCGGAGGGGGCGCTGATTGACCGAATGACGCTTCGGAGCATGCGTCAGGCCAGATATACGGTACAGTGCGGCGGACATTTCGGCCTGGCAGGTCAGTATTATTGCCATTTCACCTCTCCCATCCGCAGATATCCGGATCTGCAAATCCACCGTATCATAAAGGAACAGCTGCATGGAAGGCTGGATGAGGGGCGAATAAAGCACTATGAACAGATCCTGGATGCGGTGGCAATACGAACCAGCAAGGCAGAACGCCGTGCAGATGAAGCAGAACGCGAAGTGGAGCGGATGAAGAAGGCAGAATTCATGCAGCAGCGGATAGGGGAGATTGCCACGGGAATTATCTCAGGCATAACAGCGTGGGGGCTGTATGTGGAACTTCCTAATTCGGTGGAAGGCTTGATTCATATATCTGAATTGCCGGGGGATTATTTCTATTTTGAAGAGGGAGCCTGCGAAATGCGCGGAGAGCATACAGGCATTTGCTATAGGCTTGGAGAGACGGGGGGGATTCGGGGAAAAACTGCTGATCC
>ENA-ORMO01002426-ORMO01002426.1-human-gut-metagenome-genome-assembly--contig:-NODE-2426-length-14895-cov-6.581199_pt1 | contig 14895 bp, 14 predicted proteins | sample MGYA00242106_ERZ509001 | MGnify/ENA primary metagenome ERZ509001 (study PRJEB26280, sample SAMEA2338736) | human gut metagenome | biome: human gut; feature: human-associated habitat; material: faeces... | reverse complement strand
ACTTTGTACTGTTTACCACCTGTTGCAATAATTGCGTACATCTGTGGCACCTCCTGTAAAATTTACTCGCCAAATATGGTGGACAATGCAAAAGCCTCGTCACTTCAACCTCTTTGTGCGGCATACTGTTGTATGATAGCACGCTTATTTCCATTCGTCAAGAGATGTAATGAAATTTTTTTATTTTTTTAAGCAGCAGGTTTATTTTCTTTTCTGGAGGCGTTTACGGCGCATTCCTTTATCGCCATTATCCATAAAAAGATTCATAATAACATCCGCCACTCCTATTAAAGAAATAAGGCTTCCACCCACTGTATAGACCAGGTAATCTCTTTTTTGCATCTCCATCACACGAAAACCAGCCGCCAGATATTCCATACATTTTTCTGCAAAAGATACATCATTAAATGCATGATACCAATTCATGATCTCTGCACCGTAGGAAACCGCGCCCAACATAGCTGCCAGGAAAACAGAAAAAACTGTCATAACGATCATAATTATGCTGCCTTTCTTTCCCCTGACATCTTTTGTCCATTTATATCCCGCTCTGACCAGCTCTCCGCACAGCCAGGAAAAACAAATTGCACCAAGCCCCATAAATCCATGTACTGCAGCCAAAATAAAAGCTCCAAGAACACTCCCGCAAAGTGCCCCTGCCCACCCCGGCAGGCGTCTCTGCATCCGCCCTTGTTCTGGGTCTGGCTCTTCTATTTCTTCATATAATTTTTCAATCTCTTCCCGAGATTCATCCCCATGGATCTCCATCATTGACTCGACAAATTCCTCTTTTGACACAGGGTGCTGACGATCCCATTCAATCTGCCGGTTTACTTCCCGTTCCACAGCAGCCGCACAATGTTCATGCGCGTAAAGACAGGATTTCTCACCAAATAGATGAAACAAAGACCAGACACCCTGACCATACATAGGAAGTCCGCATTTTGGACAGATATCTGCATCTGGGATCTCATATCCATCCAGAACAGAGAGAACATCAAAAAAGCAATTTCGAAACTGCTTCATGGTTCCTGGATTATCAAGAAATCTCGCTTCCAGAACACCCTCTATAAATCTGATATAAACAACTCTTCGGTATTTCGACTCCAGTTCAATAAGCTCCATTTCCATTTTACGACAGAGTTCTTCCTCAAATCTTGCTGAGATGCCGAAGGCTTTGTAGCCATTTCCCTCCCACATACTGACTGCATATCTCTCATAAATACCACAGGCCACACCGCTCTGTACTTCCAGCCCCAGCTCCCGGGCAAATTTTCTCAGACCATAAAATACCATTCACCTTTCCCTCCTGATCTTATTTTCTTTTGTAAAGACGTTTACAATACACCTGTCGGTCTTCCTCACCATAATATAGATCAAACGCAATATCCAGGATCGGAATCATGGAAACCGGAATAAAAATACACATGCTGCATATAACGCGTACTTTTTCTTCCAGGATGGCTTGTATGCCGGACTGAATATATAATCGACACGCTTCTATCCCTGATATACCTTCCGGAATCATCTGCAAGTGATTCATTTCTATTGCATTCTGAATAATAAAGAATCCAAAAATCCCCAGAACAATAGACATTATCGTCATGGTGACGATCGTAAGGCTGCGTTTTTTTCCATGGATGCCTCCTGTCATATCGTATCCTATTTTTACGATCAGCCCTCCGCAGCATGCCGCTGCTCCTCGACGAGCATTGTTATACGAACCTTCAGACAGCATACCGACTATAAAAATAATTGTACTGAGAATACAGCCGGCCAGCGCTCCAATCCAGCCTGGAAGATATCTGGCTTTGGAATTTGGCCTGCCTCTTTTTGAAGAACAATGCCTTTGTTTTCTTTTCATCTGGCGCTTTATTTCCAGTTCCAGCTCTGCCATGCAATTTTCGTGAGCATAGATACCACTCTGCAGCGCAGACATCCGATATATAGCCCAGACACCCTGACCATACATAGGGAGTCCACATCTGGGACAAATATCCGCATCCGGAATATCATACTGGTTTAAAAGAGAAAGAACATCAAAAAAACAGGCTCGAAACTGTTTCATAGTTTCCGGATAAGTAAAGAACTTCGCTATCAGGGCACCCTCCCAAAATCTGATATAAATCGATTTCCGGTACTTAGATTCTAACTCAATGAGTTCCATTTGCATTTTTTCGCCAAGATCATCATCAAATTTTGCGGAAATACTAAAAGTTTTGTATCTGACATTATCCCACATACTGACCGCATATCCCTTATAGATGCCACAGGCCACGCCGCTCTGTACTTCCAGACCCAGCTCCCGGGCGAATTTTCTCAGACCGTAAAATAACATAAAGTATTCCTCCTGCTGCCACGAAAGATCTTTTTCTTAGTTTATCATAGAATGCCTTGATTCTCAATCATTCATTTCTATTCCAAATTGCAAGAAATGTTATTTAAAACTGGATTTTGCACATAAAAATACTGTTTATATGTTTTTTGCTGACTGTTTATTGACACTTTAATATTATTATGCTACTATCAGTCACATAACATCGATTTCAACTTATTAAAATAATATTTAGAACCATATCAGGAGGACAAATGAAAAAACTATCTATATGTAAACTGGTGGATACTGTTATTCGCGAAAGAAAAGCCAAAGGGCTTACCCAGGTACAGCTGGCAGAAGCAACCGGCATCAACCGCGCCATGATCGGAAGACTGGAAAAGTCCGATTATACTCCTTCCATAGATCAGCTCCAGAAGCTTGGAGAAGTTCTGGGGTTTGACGTGGTAGATCTTTTTACAGAAGAAGAAAAAGAAGTCCCATCCACAGCTGCTCTGGACAAAAAATACAATATCGCTGTAGCAGGCACCGGCTATGTAGGCCTGTCCATTGCCACCCTACTGGCACAGCACAACCATGTAACAGCCGTAGATATCGTCCCTGAGAAAGTAGATCTCATCAACAACAGAAAATCCCCTATCCAGGACGAATATATCGAAAAATACCTGACAGAAAAAGAACTGGATCTTACGGCTACTCTTGATGGTGAAACCGCTTATCAAAACGCAGACTTCGTTGTCATTGCTGCTCCTACCAACTATGACAGCAAGAAAAACTATTTCGATACTTCCGCTGTAGAAGCTGTGATCGAGCTTGTCCAGAAGGTAAACCCCAATGCTATGATGATCATTAAATCCACCATTCCGGTTGGCTATACTGCTTCTGTAAGAAAAAAATACAATACCGAGAATATTATCTTCAGCCCGGAATTCCTTCGTGAATCCAAGGCCTTATACGACAATCTTTATCCGTCCCGTATAATTGTTTCCTGTGATGAAAAGTCTGCAGATAAGGCCCACATCTTTGCCGCTCTTCTTCAGCAGGGCGCCATCAAAGAAAATATTGATACTCTGTTTATGGGATTTACAGAAGCTGAGGCGGTGAAGCTGTTTGCCAACACTTATCTGGCTCTTCGCGTTTCCTACTTCAACGAGCTGGATACCTACGCAGAATCCAAAGGTCTGAACACCCAGGAGATCATCAACGGTGTATGCCTCGATCCCCGTATCGGCACTCACTACAATAATCCGTCCTTTGGCTATGGCGGATACTGCCTGCCAAAAGATACCAAGCAGCTTCTTGCCAATTTCCAGGATGTACCTCAGAATATGATGTCCGCCATTGTAGAATCCAACCGGACCAGAAAAGACTTTATCGCAGACAGAGTTCTGGAGATTGCAGGCGCCTACTCCTACTCTGACGGCATCTATGACTCCACAAAAGAAAAAGAAGTTGTGATTGGAATTTACCGTCTCACCATGAAATCCAACTCCGACAACTTCCGCCAGTCCTCCATCCAGGGCGTTATGAAGCGTATCAAAGCAAAGGGGGCTACGGTTGTGATCTACGAGCCAACTCTTCCCTCTGGCTCCACCTTCTTCGGAAGCCGTGTAATCGGTGATTTGAATGAGTTTAAAGCAGTGTCTCATGCCATTGTAGCAAACAGATATGATTCTTCCCTGGATGATGTTCAGGAAAAAGTTTATACAAGAGATCTTTTCAGAAGAGATTAAAGAAACCGACCCTGTCAGCTTGTACCGGCAGGGTCGGTTTTTCTTTAATCGTATAGAACTTCTATCATTCTTTCCCCAGTAACCAGTCCAGTACATTGATTACTTTAATTCCCTCGTAATTGCCAATAGTAAAACGATCCAAGGTCAGAACAATCTTTTCATAATTATCTTTTATCCGATGGAAAGAACTCATCTCTCGATCAAATGTTGGTTGTGCTGTCATATCAGCCGTTACTTGGAAATAGGTCAGCACTCCCTGTTTTTGTGCAACAAAGTCTATTTCAGCATTTTCATATTTTCCGATGTTTACCTTATACCCTCTACGCAAGAGTTCAAAGAACACAATATTTTCAATGGAGAATCCCAAATCATAATTCCGTCTCGGCAGGATATGATTTCTTAATCCCAAATCCACCATATACCATTTCTTATTTGATTTCAGCAGCTGTTTTCCAACCACATCAAATCGCTCAACAGGATAAAATACATATGATTCTGCCAATGCTTCCATATAGTCGCTCACCGTATTAGAAGATACCTTGCGTCCACTGGAAACCAGATAGTCTGTAACACTCTTAATAGAAATCGGGCTTCCAATGGAGCTGGCTAAAAATCTCGCAATACTCTTTAACAGTGCAATATCATTTACTTTGCGTTTTCCTGGATCACGTTCTTTTCGACTCTGTCGTTCCTCAATATCTTTTACGATAACAGTATTGTAAATTCCCTCTAAATAGGTATCTACCTTTTCCTGTGTCTTATTCATGACAGCGATATAAGGCAGAGCGCCATTTCTCATATAATCTGCAAAAGCTGTTTCCGGATTTTCGCCAGTAATATCAAGATATTCTTTAAATGATAACGGAAGCATAGAAATCTCCACGTATCTTCCAGTAAGCAGCGTAGCAAGATCGCCGGATAACATATAAGCATTAGAACCAGTGATATATACATCTGTGTTCTTTTTCACATATAGACTGTCTACCACTTTCTGAAAATCAGGAACCTTCTGAATTTCATCCAGAAAAATATAGGTCATCTTATCTACACAAAGCCGTTCTTTAATATAGCTATACAGAATTCGATAATCTAACAGATGTTCATACTCCAGTTCCTCAAAATTAATGGAGATGATCTGATTTTCAGCAACGCCATTCTCACGAAGATAATCCTGATACTGCATCAACAAGGTGGATTTTCCACAACGTCGTATTCCCGTTACTACCTTTACTACCATTTCATCCTTCCAGCTTTTCAGCTGTTCCAGATACTCTTTTCTGATAACCATATGAACGCCTCCTCACTTATTATGCACCCATTATAGCGTATTATATCGGCGTTTTCAAGTTTTATTCCCATTTCGGGTTTTTATCTGGTATTTTCAGTTTATATTCCGGTATATAGTTTAAATTTGCTCCTATACCTGTCCAGATCACACATCGAATCCAGGCTTTTTCTTTGCTTTCTCATTTCCTATTTTGCGTTTACGTTGTTTCTGTGATACAGCTTATTATAAAATTCGAGAGAATAATTGTATAACTCATCATGTGCAATAACAGATTGTTTTGGATTACTCATATCTGTCATGATACAAGGCATACATCTTCCTTTTCCGCCAAAGTGATCTACGAAGTCACGGACAATTTTGCGTATTTCTGTTTCGTCTGCCTTCGGATCAATATTCAGCCAAAAGGCAAACGTCATCTGATCACCATATTTTTCATATAAGAAATCCGGATCATTGATCACAGCCTGAGGAGTCCACATATCAATCCCCATCTCAATCATTTCCGGCACATACTGAATATTTTTCCCACAGGAATGCAGTTCAATAAATTTGCCCTGATCCTTTACAAATTTCAGGAAACGGGAAGTCGCTGGCATGATCTGTTCTCTGAACATTTCATTGGAGAAAAATCCACTTCGCTGAGTGCCCCAGTCATCATGATACAACACTCCATCTACCCTTCCATAGTTATCAAAAATCTTCTGACAGGATTCGATTTTGTAATCTGCCATTTTTTGGAAAAATTCCTCCAAAAGTTCCGGCTCTTCGTAGAAAGCCAGCAATGATTCCTCAAAAGGGATCATTTCATGGAGTCGTTCAAAAATACCTTCCACACATTCATAGATATGTACACGATCCGGATCCAGCATCTTTTGAATTTTAGCACCGTCTGTTTTAAAATCCACCAAAGAAAGATCCGGCCATTCCACTTCGTTTTTCCAGTTGGAAAAATCAGAAATGGTACGGGTACCAGGTTTGGTGATCATACCACCAGCTGATTCGACCATGATCCAGTAGACGCCCCACCAATCATAGCCATCTATTTCCGGCACCGGATGCTCTTCCATGGCATCCGGCCAGACTATATTGCTTTCTGTCATGTATGCCGGCATAAAATACGGTTTTTCACCTTTTACACAGCGGATGTAATTTTCCCGTATACTGTAAGGCCTTCCTGTAATTGGTTCTTTAGGCCTCTGGAAAATCCACGGAAAGCTTCCTGGTTCCTGCCATTCTTTAGAGTAATCACGATTTGCTGCTGTCTGCATATATTTACCAATACCCATAACCTGTCCTTCCTTCCTGTTTTTTATTTATATCTGTTGATTCTCTTGATCTGCTGTTATTCTTTTGAACATGTCTTCCACCAGTTCCTGGATCCTTTCAGGCTCCATTAAGAGGATAATAGCTGTAAATTTTCCAAAAATTTCCTCGTAACTTCCCTTTCGGATATCTGCTTTATCAAGTGTTACAGAAATCACAGTGGTTTCCCTGGCCTCCACAGAAGTTTTGATATGTCCTACAATTCCTCCATTTTCCTGTACATGAAATGCCAGATCTTCCATCTGGATCTGCAGTAGATTTATCAGCTGTTCTTTTTTTCCCTGAAGAACAAAATCTGCTGAAACTACAACGGCCTCATCCTGAATACGGATAGTCGATTGTATTTCTTTTTTTGCCTGCCACATTGGATCATTAAATCGGTTTATCCCATAAAGACCTGCCGTTTTGGGCATAGTTCTGCTGCCGGGCTGTATTTTTATCGCATTTCTTTTCATTCTGCACCGCCTCCAAGAACATATTCCCACAGAGTATTCTGGCAAAGATCCGTTGCACAGGTGCGGTGGCAGACTGCCTGAGGATTGATTTCTTTCACCTTATTTTCACAAGCCTGAACTGTCTGTGCATCAGCCAGATCGATTTTGTTGATAAGTATAACGTCGGCACTGGAAATCTGCCCCCGGAAAAGAGCTTCCATGGGTCTGAAAATCCGATTGAAACGCTGGACATCCACCACTGTACAGATTCTGCAGGTCTTTTTGCAGGCAGCCAGCAGATTTTCTCGTATCAGCCCCGGATAGGCCAGTCCCGTTGTCTCGAGGATCAGCCAGTCCGGAGCAAAATTTTCTTCAATGTAAATGACAGACTGAATTAATTCTGCACCTACCGTACAGCATGCACACCCGGCAAACAAATTTTCTACATGAAGTCCCTGGCTGCGGAGAAGAGTATCATCGACTCCCTGTGCACCGGCTTCATTTTCAAGGATAATCACACGGGGAGGATCCTGCTCTCTGGCCTCTCTGGCAAGATATCTGGTCAATCCCATAAGGAGAGATGTTTTGCCGGATCCCAAAAATCCACTTAACACCAGAATCTGCATCTTTCTCACCTCTTATCCCATTTACTTTCTTTTATATATAGAACTGATCTCCGTATTTATAAACTTCGTCAAATAAAATTGCATTTTTTCGCAGAACATCTTTGTCATCAACTGGTCCCAGATATCCGCCGCACCAGCAGAAACCACCGCCAACTGCATAGGCATCCATGGTATCTCGTACGGACTGGCGAATCTCTTCTTCTGTGACATCTGGATCCAGAAGTCTGCCTTTGGCATCCCAGCCGCCTGTAATAACCAGGCTGTTGCCAAATTTTGCCTGTACCGCTTTCAGATCATTGCAGGTCTGTGCCGGATCCCAGGAGTTTACACCGATCCCTCTCAGATCTTCCATAAATCCTTCTGCTTTTCCGCAGTTATGCATGGTAATCGGAATACCTGCATCACGTCCAAACTTAGCCTGACGATCATGGAACGGAAGAATCAGCTCACGATACATATCCGGCGAAACAAAGGGTGCACCCCATGCAGCAGTGTCATCCATAAGAGTCAGAACGTCTGGATTTACATAAGGCCAGATCTGCCTGGTAACCTCTGTATAAAAGTCACACATATAGTCAAACAGTGCCAGAACTTCGTCGGGTTCTTCAAACAAAGCACATAATCCTTCGGTAAACCCCATAAAAGCCATCAGGTTCTGAAAATATCCTACATGCAGATTCAGTGCAATGGCAGTGTCTTCTCTATTGACTCCCATCTTGTAGAAACCTTCCAACTGATCTTTGGCCATTTTTTCCCAGTCTATCCCATCCAGAGAGGGAGCTTTGATCACATCCCTCCAGTTACGGATGTCATCCAGAATAAACTCGCCAGGTTTTGGAATCAATGCATTTCCTGTTTCATAAGTTGGAACGTATTCTACTCCCCAGCAGTCTTTTCCACCGCCTTTAAACCGGAATTCGCTAAGGATCATTGGTTCCAGCATGCAGGATGTGCAAGGTCTTTCCTGTCCGGGCATCGGTCCGAAAGAATACACAGGAACCCACTCCGGCTGCTCTCCCCGTAATGTACGTAAATAGTTTTCTTTTTCTGTGATTTTTATCATAAAACCTGTCCTCCCTATATTTTTCATGCCTTTGGAGCGTATTTTTCAGCATTTGCAGCAGCATATCTTGCGGCATCTTCATCTGTGATCTTGTAGCCAAACTGCATGATCAGTGCACCGATAAAGATCAATGCTGCAGGAATCACTGCCAGAAGAAGCATGAAATTTGTTGTAAAAGCTGCATCTACAGACATTCCTTCGTGATATCCGATAATAGCAAGACCAAAATTACCGATAGCTCCTCCCAGAGCCATTCCGATCTTCATTGGAACTGAATACATGGTAATTGCAATCATTCTTGTATCTTTACCTGTTTTATACAGATGATATTCTCCACAGTCCACAAAATAATTTGCCCCGAATGTGGTAAACATATAAACCGCACCGCCGCCAACAGCACCACATACTGTATATAAGATCCAATTGCTGCCGGCAAAGTAAGCAACAGTATAAGCAGCAGCATAAATAATCAGGCCAAGAACAAAAGATTTCTTTTTACCCAGTTTGCCGCCAATCTTTGGCATAACCATAGATGCCAGGAAGCCTGTTACCATGCAGACGGTCATACTGTAGGACATATTCATGAAATTGCCTACAATGTAGCTGAAGTAGTAAGTACCAAGACCGGAAATAATATACATTCCAATATAATAAATGGTATATGCCAGGAACAGAACCAGAAGCTGTTTGTTCTGCGTAACAGATTCAACCATATCCTTCAAAGTGACTGAGCCGGGGTCTTCCTGAACTTTTTCTCTTTTACCGGAAGGATCACATTCTTTACAAAGGTTATTGACCATCTGACATCCGATCAGATACGGTAAAGCAAAAGCCAGTGCAACAATGAGGTAAGCATTTCCAGGTCCTGCAATTGGAGTAAAAAACTTAACCAGCGGAATCGTGAAAGCAGACGTGATCAACATGGCTACACACATAAACTGTGCCCCTCTTGCACTCAGTCTAAAACGGTCATTGGCATTTGCGCCTGCAAGAGCCGGTCCCAGTGCATAGTAGGCATTGGTTGTAAAGCTCATACCTGCATTCAGAAGAAAATAACCTGTAAAAGATACACCAACCCGGAATCCCAGAGGCCATGCAGAGGTATCAAAAAATGAACATACGATGGCAAAGATAATCACCCAGCGAAGTACCAGCAGCCAGGAACGATATTTTCCCCATGGCATCCGAACTTTTTCGATAATACCACCGCAGATAACTCCAATAAAGAAGTCTATGATTCTTGCTACCAGAAGAACAGTTGCGACAACGCTAATCGGTATTTTGATACAGTCCGTCATAAAGATCGTCAGATATGTCATCTGTACCATAGCTGCCAGCGATGAAGTCATCAGGTAAAATCCATACTTGTTAACCTGTGATGAAGTCAAACTTTTTTCTTGCATAATGTATCCCCCTTCTTTTTTATTCAAGACTCTTTTTCGTACTCCTTGTTTTCTGATAATACCATTATACATTTTCTGATATTTGCAGCTATGTACTAACTATACAAGAAATAACGATTAATTTTTTGACTTTTTGTATATTAATATCCTACTTTTTTGACTGATTTTTGTGTAATATAATCGTATACTAGTGGTAGTATGTGCTTGCATCTGCATTTTCTGCTTCCACCAGCAAGCTGCCATCCCGGTCAATGGGAAGTTTCCGATGTCATGCGCATACCGAGGTGCCTTGGTGTAGTAAGTATGGATGCCCGTCAGTTCCTCCATCCTCTTTACCAGTGTTTTGCGCTCCTCTACATTTAGTCCAAATTTCAACATAATTCACTCTCCGCAAATCCCATAGACCAAAAGTCATTTATAAAATATGCAATCTGATCAAACATTCCATAAAGAATCTTAAACGCTGATTTTAATTGTTCCAACCGTATAGAATAGCCAGCATAATCCAGTCCATGCCCTGGATTCTGGATGCCATTTGTGTAACCACCTCCTTGCAGGTATGAAAAAAGCCCATCTGCACAGGGCAGACAGGCTAAAATTGGTATAAAAATACCCTGCCAGCTTTCACCAGCAGGGTTGAATGGAAATTTACTTGTAAAGGTCTTCCAGTGTTATCAGCTGAACCTCACCGCGCTCTTGTGCCTGAAGAAGTCCATCTGTGAATCCGCCTTTTGAGAAGATATAGTAATGGTAGTTATTGCCTTTTCCAAAAACCGATGCGTAATCCCGAATCAGATCAAGCTCATCCACACCTATTTTCTCATTTCTGTACTTACACGAACCGATGATATAGTCCTTACCTTCAGCAGGTGTTCCGATGATATCAATCTGTATCTGATTTTTCTTCTTTGGATCCGTCCCCCACCACTGACCGATTTCACTCAGCTCAATAGGGAGTCTATCCGAATAATAAAGCAGATAATCCTGACACATCTTCTCAAAAATCAGACCCATATAATCCGGAAGATACTGCTTTACAGCATGTGGATAGTTCTTTGCAATCCTACCAGAGTCAATAGCACTCATGTTGATTGGCACAAACCGATACCAGAACCGGAAGAAGTTATCCGCCAGCAAATAAATGGTTTTCTTACCCGGCTTTTCTGTAATCGGGGTTTCCTTTTTGGCAATACCAAGGTCGATCAGCGTTTTCAGATACTTCGATACGACCGAATTCTCCTCGCCAACTTTCATCTTGATGTCGTTCATTCGGGAAGCCCCCTCCGCAACCGCTTTGATGATTGCATTATAAATAGCCGGCTCCCGGAGTTCCTGCTTCAGTAGGTTTCCCGGCTCCTCATACAGATAGCTGGAACGGTCAAAGAAATTATCCAACAAGGCTTCATCTACACTATCCCTCACATCCAACTTGTTAATATAGTGTGGAACTCCTCCCGTGATTCCATAAATCAGGGAATTGTCCTCTGCGGACAGATTCGGGTGAAACACGGCTGTTTCCTTATAGTCCAGCGGCTCAATCTTAAACTGGCCGGTTCGTCTGCCATACAGCGGACTTTCCTTGCCAAGCACCTGATTTTCCATGAAGCTCATAGAGGAGCCGCAAAGAATCAGGTACATCCTGGACTCCGTCCATTTGTGGTCGATGATATGCTGCAGCATCGCTGAAATAGCCGGCTTCGCTTTTGCAAGATACGGATACTCATCAATAACAAAAACGATTCTTTTTTCCTTTGAAAGTACTGTCAGTTCATCCAGGGCAGCATCATAAGACCTGAACTCCGGTGCAGACTCCATATCTGGCCGCTCAAAACTCATGATTGACTTTGAGAGAGCCTCCAGATTTTCCTTTCCTGTCGTGTTCAATGCAGAAAAGAAAATGGTAGGTTTATCTTTACAGAACTCATTAATCAATGCCGTTTTACCAACACGCCGTCTGCCATAGATGACAATGCACTCAAACTTATCACCAGCGTACCGTTTATTCAGTTTCCGAAGCTCATCCTCACGGCAATAGAATCGACTCATTCGCCCACCTCCAATAAATACACTCGTGAGTTAGTAACTCGTAAGTTACTTCTTTACGAGTATAATAAATCAGATGGTCTGCAAAGTCAAGTAAATTTCTTCCCACTTCAACTATCGAGAAACATCTTAATCATTTTTACGTTATCACATTAAACTAATGAATAATCCGGAGTGAAATCCATCGCCTGTCCGTGGTATGGAAATCACCGTTCTGTTTTATTGGAAATCACAATTCCGCCAAAAAGGAAATCTGTAGTCAAAGTTCAAAAACGCGCCAGAGAATTAAGCCTTTCCTGGTCTCTTATGGAGTCAGTAAAAAACTCCTGTGGACTGCATACATGGAAGACTGCCGTGCCAACGGCGATGAACCGCTCATGTATTCTCAGTTCTGCTATCACATCCAACAGGATGAGCAGAAATGACGTGCTGCCATGCACATCAATCGCAAACCCGGTGAGCAGGTCGAGGTTGACTGGGCAGGTAATCCTGCAACAATCATTGACCCGGATACCGGTGAGATCTTAAAGGCTATATTTGCAGGTGTAATGACTTACAGCCAGTATGCGTATGTAGAAGCCTTTCTGGATATGAAGCAGAAATATTCTTTAGAAAATTCATTTTTACTTAATTATATATTTCGTGCCTCTGCCTTTTCCCTCAATTGCAATCACACCTTTTTCTCCCATATCTTTCAGCAGCTTTGTTGTCTTTGATTTTCCAAAAGGTATATATGGTGCAATTTCACTTATTGGCTTCAGCATAGTCTTGCTTAAGAGTTTAAAAATCACTTTTTCGTCTTCTGTTAAATTAGCATCCTTTTCAAACAAAGGAAGTACAATTTTTATAGCATTCTCTGTCACTTCAAAGTCCGGTTTCATCAGACCCTCTGTATACAGTTGCTTTATTCTTGTAATTCCTGTTCCAAATATCTCGACAAACCCTAATCTATAAAACACATTAGCAAGATTTCTATTTCTTAAAACAGAAAGTTTACCTGACAAATATTCTTCCGCTGTTATTCCGGATGGCAATCCACCTGGAGATACAACTTCTATTTTGTCATCAAACATGGAAACTCTGATGTGTGAATCCACATCCCATACCCTGTGAATCAGAGCATTTGCAATTGCTTCTCTGAAGGCTGCCTCCGGTATCTTCTCCATCTTCTTTCTGTCAGCGCCCTGTATTACTTCATACTGATAATAGTCTCTGTATACAGCAAGCGCCTTTTCATATGCCTCCAAAATGGATATGTTTTCAACAGTTATTCTCTTTTGAATAATGCTGATGTTTTCTCCGAACTTAACAATATCAATTCCTGGAAAATGATTTTTATCTGCCAAAAGGCCTGCTGCATTATTAAAACCATTTACATTATCATATAAGTTCAATGTTCTCAATGTATCCTGATTAAACGTTTCAATCAGAATACTTTCTTTCAGCTTACGCTGTAAAACTTCAAAAGAAAGATCCTGATCTTTACAAGGTAATTCCTCAAATCTAATATTTTTCCCATCTAATACAAGTCTTGTAAATTCCAGAGTATCTACTTCTATCGTCGCTGCATCATTTCGTTTGTATGCTTTTGATTTATACAAGTACGGCTTCTGAAGGCCACTGGTTACAGTAAGTTTTATCGTCTGATCATGATTCTGTATTTCAAGTGTATAGTTTGGTTGAGGCGAAATACTGTCATTGATTTTGTTTTCAATATCCAGACACGCCTGCTTTACATCTGGCAAACCTTTCACATTTCCATCATCATCCACTCCAAAAAAAATTGTTCCACCATCATAATTTGAAAAGGCACTGACTGTTTTTAAAAAAGTATTTGTAATCGTCTCCTTGAACTCTAATATTCTCGTTTCACGCATAATAATCGCATCCTTTCCAACTTTATTGATTATATTATATGCATAAATGCACAAAAAATCAATCGCAAATTTTTACGATTGATTTTTTGATTGTTTTTCATTAATGGAGTCAGATCGTTAACTTGTACTAAATCTTGACATAGGGCCACAGATTCTTATGTATCTTCTAATATCGCAATGGAATCTCAGACTTACTAATATTTATATTCATTTTCTTATTTCGGAAAAAATATTTTAATCCCTTTACGGCCAGATCACTGTTGTTTTTCGGTCCCACTAATATAGACTCCAAAGATATTTCCGGTTCGAATTTCTTTTTTACAAAAGGTATCAGCACCTCATCCTTAACTCTGAAATATTGCTTTTCAGACAGTTTTTCTTGCTCACCAGTTCCATTATGTATACACGAAAAGATAATACGGTACTCTTTTTCTCCCGCAAAGCAACTTTTCTTAAAAAACATACTATATGCAAAGCAAAGTGGTTTGTGCCTCTGATCACGGCGGCGATCTTATGCTCCGATAGTGTTAGTCCTCCATAGATTGATTTGTGGTGATATGAACTACAGCCCGAATGCACATCACTTCATGCACTCAAGCTGCTTCATCAGGATATTATAGGGGATACTGCCATCCTCGGTCTTGCAGCACGGATGCCGGCTGCCTTCCACCATTCTGCACTCATCAGATACTTCATAGTTCTCGTCCTCCAAAATTATTATCAGCCACACTATAACAAACTGATTTTTTACTTTTCATGCAAAATAAAAG
>ENA-ORMO01002425-ORMO01002425.1-human-gut-metagenome-genome-assembly--contig:-NODE-2425-length-14896-cov-12.147295_pt1 | contig 14896 bp, 6 predicted proteins | sample MGYA00242106_ERZ509001 | MGnify/ENA primary metagenome ERZ509001 (study PRJEB26280, sample SAMEA2338736) | human gut metagenome | biome: human gut; feature: human-associated habitat; material: faeces... | reverse complement strand
TTTCTACACAAATTTAGCAATTTTTTATTCGTATACAAATAATTCAGGTACTTTTAACACCCTATGCAATGGATATTGTTTTTATAGCTCCGATCGCTGTATTTGTGAACCTGAAAATCGTACATCGAAAACCACATTGATTTTTAGGCGGGTGATAGACAGTGGCATTGCCGTTGCCGGGACGTGAGCCGCCGGATACCTGCCTGTAAAAGCCTTGGATACAGGACAGGCTGCACCGGAATCGGGTGCAGCCTGTCTTTGCGGAGGGCGGTTCGGGTGAAATTCCCCGCCGTAGTCTTTTCCCGCCTATTTCAGGATGACGAACCTGTTTTCATAGGGTTTCAGCGCCAGCGAAGTGACGCTTCGGCCGTCCAGCGGACGCCCTGTCGCATCGGCCGCCGTAAAGGGCAGTTCGCGTCCCGAGCCGTCGAGCAGGGTAAGGGTGCCTGCCTGCCCGTCGGTTTCCCGCAGGTTGATCAGGATGCCCTCTCCGCTGGCCGCGGGGGTGCATGACGTGATCAGCACATGGCTGCATCCGCTGCGCAGGAATGAGCGGTCGCGGGCGTTGCCGTTGGCCGCAGTGGCGGCCGGCATTACGCGGGTGCAGAGCGGGATGCGTGCACTCCAGCCGAACTGCGATGCGGCCGTGTTCGAGGTGTCCCGGGTTGAGCTGATGACGAACCCGCACTTGAATTCCCCTTCCTGCGAAGCGCGGAAATTCGTTGTCCAGTAATTGTTCATCAGCCACGGGAAGACATGCGGCTTTTCATAGGTGCGGGGCTGGCGATAAGGGTCGTCGAGCAGTTTCCCGAGCAGGTAGAGCGGCACCTCGCTGCCGCTTACGAGAATCTGGGCGTCGTCGTTGCGTGCCGCGACGAAATTCTGCACGGTGTTCCACGAGGCGCTCGTGCCGGGGATCTGGTCTTCGCCGGAACGGACTACGCCGCCCGGTACGTCGAACGTGAGTTTCGCATTTTCCAGCAGCCACGGCATGGCGACGTAGATCGCCGAAGGATCGGTTTCGGGGTTGCGGATGAAATCGTAGCCGAGCTCCACGCGTTTCACGTCGTTATACAGGCGTACTTCGACCTGCACGCCGAATTTTTCGTCGCAACCCTCGGCTTTGCCCGTGAAGCGGACGCTCTGGTAAATATCGCCCGACGTAACGCCCGGGCAGTGTACGTCGGAGAGCGAAGAGCGCCGGTAATTGTCGAATACTTTGCGTTCCATCTGGTGGCGGTCGCCGTTGAGCGATTCATAGATGAAAGCCCCCAGCTTCCATTCCGAGTCCGGGTCGACCATCTCCCGTCCCAGCTCCTTGTCGTAGAGCGAGGCGATCGTCCCCGAAGCCGGGTCGAAGACGATCCGGTAGAAATCGTTTTCGAGGCTGTTGTCCCGGAGTTCCGTGCGGCGGGGTTCGGCGGCCTTGCCGTCGCCGAGTACGATTTCGAAGGTCTTGTAGCCCATGGCGGGGATTCCTTCCGCCCAGATGGCGTAATAGCGTCCTTCGCGGCGCGAGCGGATGGGCTGTACGCGCAGGGCTTTCCCGGCAGCATCGACGATCCGGAACTCGCGGTCTGCCGGGATCAGTTCGAAGTCTATGTAGACTGTCGTCAGTTCCGAGCGTTCCCAGCCGAGCGGGTTGAAGAACGTGAGCGTCGGGTGCGTCGAGCGGTAGAGGGCGCCTTGCAGGCGGCCTATGGCATCTTCATAGAGCAGTTGGGTGCTTTTGAGCGCCTCCCATACGTAGGAGCCCTTTTCGGCCCATTGTACCTGAGAATTCTCGCATCCGGGGTTCCAGATGCTTTCCGCGGCCCCGAAGGTATGCTCGTCGTAGAAGAGCAGGTTTTCGTGGATGCGGCGCAGTTCTTCGTGTGTCCCGCCGCTCTGGCCTGTCCCCTCTATTTGGGCCATCGAGAGCATCGCTTCGATGGCGACCAGGTCGGATTGCGTTTTGCGTGAGGCCGCCGTCTCGCGTGCCGCCGACCCGAACCCGTCCGTCCACCAGTCGGGGTAGGCGGCCCGGTATACAGGCAGCTTGTCGCCGTACTGGGAGTCGATGCGTCCGAGGAACTCGTGTGCCGTGGCGCTGCGTAGCTTCGGCCATGCGTAGCGTTCGTTCCATGCGCGGATCAGGTCGCACTCGCGCATCGACGGGGGCGAGTTGTCGGTCAGGTATCCCGAGTACTGTACGGCGATGACCGGGAACGGGTAACCCGTGCGTTTGAGGTTGCGGATGTACCCGAATACGCCGTCTTCCAGGCGGGCCATATCGCCCGTGTGGATGCCCCAAGAGTTCCCGGTATGATAGTGGTCGCTGCGGAACATCAGCAGCCCCTTGCCCGACGGGGACTCCCAGCGGTAGAGTGTCGGGCGGTCGAACGGGATGAGGGCGCGGTGGTTGTTCGACCCGATCGAAAAATATTTCACGCCCAGGTCGGGCAGATAGTCCGCCAGGCACCATGCGATGCCGTTCACGTCGTTCTGCATGGCCGTTTCGACCGGCAGCCCCAATTCCCGGAATCGGGCCACGGGCTCGAGGAACGTCTTGTAATTGTTCTCGCCCGACAGCTCGGACATGTTGAAGAACATGGCCGTCACCTCGATCTGCCCTGCCTTGACGTACCTGATGAATTTGTCCACCTGTGCCTTGGGACGTATGCGCAACCATTCGCGTACGGGCCACGAGGCTTCGCATGTCCAGCGGAACTTCGCGTCGTCCGGGTAGTCGGCCGTCAGGTCGCAGTATTCCACGGCATAGTCGATATAGCGCAGGTGCTCGGTGAGTATTTCGGTCTGCGGTTTGGTATAGCCGATGTCCGTGTGCGTGTGCTGCACCAGGTAGACGGTGTATTTGTCCGCCGGGGCGATTTCCACCGCCGCCGACAGGGCTTTCCCGCGGTTGGGATGCACTTCGAAATCCACCGTGCGCCCTTCGTATCCTTCGGGAATGTTGACCTCGACGGTGTTTATCCCGCGAGACAGTGTGACCGTCCCGCCCGGTTTGCCGTCGTAGTTCCATCCGGCACGCTGGGGCTTGCCCCAGTTGACGAGGGTCAGCGTCACCGGGTGCAGCAGCTCCCCTTCGGTGCGGCCGTAAATCAGCCCCGGCTGCGAGTGGCTTCCGATGAGTGCGATGCCGTCGCCGGGGCGTGTGCATTTCACGCTGCGGTCGGCTTCGAGGACGATGGCGTCCCAGACGAGCCAGCTGCCGCCGGCATTGCGGATCGTGAGGAGGTTTTCCCCGGCGCCGAATGTCCCGGCCGGCAATAGGGCCTCGATCGCAAGGCCGCGTGCCGAGGTGCGTTTGGTATCCGGGTAGTTGATGTCGTCCCCGGCAGGCGCCTGCACCGAGGTGCGGAACCCGCCTGCGGAGATTTCGATCGTCGGGGGTGACGAGGCCTGCGATTCGACCAGGTAGAGTGTCAGCCGCATCTCCGCCCGGGAGGCTTGCGCATCGGCCCCGAAGCGGATCAGCAGCGATCCGTTGCCGTTGCCGGCCCATCCGTCCTGGGGCCCGGGCAGGATATAGGGGATCTCTCCCGGTGTGCTGCGCCCTACGTCGTACGCGGCCGCCGCGCCGGGGAACCGGCCCAGAAGGTCGGAATACGCGCCGTCGTACAACGCGAACTCGGCGGCCGAACCGTCTTTGCGGCCGATTTCCCATACGGGCCGGTAGGGTGTTGCCGACAGGCTGCCCCATAGCAGGGCCGCCAATACGGCGAGGATGGAATGCTTGTGTCTTTTCATATCGGAATTTTTGGGTTATTCGGGGTCAGTCCATTTTACGTCGGTCATTTTTGCCACATGCCTTCCGGTCTTGTCGGTGATCTCCGAGCCGACGTTGAGCGTCAGCGGCCAGTAGGCTTTCAGCCCTTCCTCAGTCCCGGAGAAGTCGCATGCCACATCGGCTGCGGCCTCGGCCTCGGTGCGGACGTCCGCCCAGATCGAAACGTGCTGGATGTTGCCGCGCATGTAGCGGTTCGAGTAGGAGGGGGCGGTGCCCAGCTGCAGGTTGCAGGTCGGCTCCACGATGGCCTTGCCGCACGCGAAGCTCTTTACCAGCCGTCCGTCCAGATAGAAGTGCATCTTGTCGTTGGCCTTGTACGTGGCTGTGATGTGGTACCACTTGTTCAGTTCGATCGTGCAACAGGTGCCGCCTTTCCAGCCTCCGTCGTTGACGTAGAACTGCAGGTTCGCGCCGTTGTTGCGGATCATGATGGCACCCTTGCCCTGCTCGCACGAGATGACGTTCTGGTCGCCCGCCGCGAATTCGTCGAAACGTATTTTCATCTCCCACGTCAGCTCTTCCGTGAGGTCCCAGTCGCCTGCGGGCCCGAGGTTCATCTTCGACCCGGCGTTGAAATAGGGGATTCCGGCCTTGACGATGTTCTCCCGGAAGGCTTTTATCGCTTCTTCGAGCTGTTTGCAGGCGTTCCGGTAGCCTTCGTCCCGCGAGGTGTTGTTCATGATGTAATAGGCCTGGTCGATGCGGGCCTGCAATGCCTTCTTCGATCCGGGGGCCGTGTCGCCCTCTTCGATCCCTTCCGTCGACTCTTCGACGAGCGATTCCGCCTGGCGGATCAGCGCCATGAGTGACTGGTGCGCTTCGGAATAGTCATCGTCGCTGCATGCGCACAATACCAGTGCCGCGCAGAGGAAGGTCGCGAATTTTTTCAGTATGGTTTTCATGGTCGTTTTACTGCGTTAGGTGTTTAATATCCTTCGTTTTGTCCCAGGGTCGTCCAGTCGGGCATACCGTCGAACTGCGTCTGCGGGATGGGGCGTACAACGTGGTACTCCTTGATGTTGTCCTTTGCGTCGGGGTTGTAGATCCTCACCTGGTCGATGAGCCTGCCGAAGCGTTTCAGGTCGAGCCGCCGCTGCCACTCGCCGAAGAGCTCGCGGGCACGTTCCTCGAGAATGAAATCGAGCGTCATGTCCTCCTCGGTGACCTTCATGGCCTCTTCGTATTCGGGCTTTTCGTGGTTGACGGCGCGTTTGCGCAGTTCGGTAATATCCTCGGCGGCGCCCTTCAGATCCTGGTTCGTCGTGCTCCGGATACGCGCCTCGGCACGGATCAGGTAGAGTTCGCCCAGCCGGATCACGGGGTAGCTGCGATCCGACAGCTTCGACATGTTGCCTGGCCGGGTGTGGTCGTAGAACTTGGTCATGCCGATGAACGTCCAGCGATCCTGCGGGATGCCGTCGGCGTCGAACATGTCGTTGCGGTCGAAGACCGTGAAGGTCTTCTCCATGCGTTTATGCTCGTCCAGCGGCAGCACGTCGGGGCAGAGGTAGAGCGCCGTGTCGATGTATTCGCGCCACTGGTTGAGCGGGAAGGCCGAGCGGTCGTCGGCCGGGTCGTTGTAGTACCATACCCATTGGTGCAGGTCGCTCCAGCGTTTGTCGGCGTCGCGGTCGAACAGATCCATGAAGTAGGTCGAGGGGATCGCCTGGCAGCCGCCGTAGCCCGTCCATTTGAGCATGGTCTGCACGCCCGGGAAACGGTCGATATACATGGCATACCACGACCAGTAGCCGTTGGCCTGGCGGAAGGCGTCGTCCTCGGTGAATTCCGTCGTCCAGATGAATTCGTTGTTGGTCTTGTCGTCGGCCCACAGGTCTTTGAGCGAGGGGCAGAGCTCCAGCCCGTAGTGGCCGATCACCTGCGATGCCATGTCGGCGGCCTCGTCCCACTGTTCGTTGTAGAGGTACATGCGTGCGAGCAGCGCCTTGGCTGCGGGCATGTCGATGCGCCCCGATTCCGTGGTGCGCGTGTCGGGGAATAGCCCGATGGCTGCCTCGAGTGCGCCGATGATCTCTTCGTAAAACTTCGCGCGGGGCGAACGGCGGGCTTCGGTGCCCTCGGTCTCGTCGGTTGTCATCGGCAGGTAGCTGTCGCCCCACGTCTCGGTGACGATCCACAGGAACAGGGCCCGCATGACATACATCTCCGCTTTGAACTGGCTCTTTTCGTCCTCGTCGGCAAAGGGCGTCTGGTCGATCGTTTCGAAGAACAGGTTGATGTTGAACAGCGCCTTGTAGCAGTGGTTCCACAGCCATGCCACATTGCCGTTGGTGGCGTCGAGCCCGTAGTAGTCGCACAGGCCCACATCGCCCTGGTTCTTGCCGCGCAGGTAGATGTCCGTCCCCAGTTCGGTCATCAGCGGCCACTGTCCGTCGCCGCCGTAGAGGTTGTTGATCTTGGTGTAGCTCTGGTATACCAGCGCCTTGATGCCGTTTTCCTCCTTGAATATCTCGGTCGTCGACCCGTAGGTTTCTTCTTCGAGGAAGCTCTGGCATCCGGTCAGCCCTATCGTAAGTGCCGCCGCAAACAGGATGAATATCTTTTTCATGGTCTGGTTTTCGAATTTTTAAGTTAGAACTGGACATTCGCGCCGAAGATATAGAACGACTCCCACCACGAGATGCCGCCCGTGTTCTGGAACTGGCTGTAACGCCACGGGGTGTTCATGGTCACATAGAAGCGCGTCTTCTTCACCACGCGCCCCATCCATGCCCGGGGCAGGGTGTAGCCGAGCGTGATGTTGCGGATGTTCACGTAGCTGTTCTTGTAGTAGCCCGTGGCGTCGAGGTATTTGATCGACTGTCCTTCGACCGGGCGTGGATGTCGGTCGGAGGGTTTTTCGGGTGTCCAGTAGTCGATCTTGTAGGTGTTCCAGCGCCCGAGCTGGTTCGCCCATTCGCTCGTGCTGCGGCCGTCGTGGGCCATCGAGCCGAACTCGCCGTATACGTCGACCGAAAAGTCGATGTTCTTCCACTCCGCATTGATCTGCAGGCCGCCGACCCAGTCGGGGCGTGTCGTGCCGAGGATCGTGCGGTCGTTGCCGTCGATCTTGCCGTTGCCGTCCAGGTCGGCGACCTTGACCTCGCCGGGTTTCTGTCCGTAGATCGCGGCCAGGTCGGCTTCGTTTTCCTGCCAGATGCCTACCTGTTTGTAATTATAGTGTACGCCGTTGACCGGATAGCCTACGAACAGGCCGTTGTTGATGTCTTCCTTCATCTTGGGATCCTGCAGGCGTATGAGCTCCTCCTTGTTGCGGTAATACGAGAGGTTCACCCCCAGGTGGAAGTCCTTCGTTTCCACGGGGACGGTCGAGAGGCTTACCTCCCAGCCGCGGTTGCGGGTGTCGCCGATGTTCGTCCACGCCCGGTTGAAGCCCGAAGTATAGGGCAGCACCTTGAGGTAGAGCAGGTCGTAGCTCTTCGAATCGTAATAGTCGATCGTACCGTGGATACGTCCCTTGAGGAACCCGAAGTCGAGGCCGATGTCGAGCATCTTGTTGCGCTCCCACTCCAGGTCGGGCGTCGGGCGGGTTTCGGGCTCCAGCCCCGGGCGGTGCAGCTCACCGCCGTTGAAATTGGCGTATTTGCCGTGCAGCGTACCTGCCGTGGCATAGGCCGCGATCGAGTAGTTGCCCGTCATGCCGTACGAGGCGCGCAGCTTGAGGTTCGAAATCCACTCCACGTCCTTGAGGAAGGGCTCTTCGGAAATGCGCCACGCGATGGCCCCCGAAGGGAAGAATGCCCATTTATGCCCCGGCGAGAGCTGCGACGCACCGTCCTCGCGGAACGACGCGGTGACGATGTACCGGTCGTCGTAGGAGTATTGCACGCGCCCGACGACCGAAACCATCTGGCTGCGGACGAAGCCCGAGGACAGGCTTTTCGAATCGGTCAGGCGTCCCATGTTGTACCACAGGTAGGCGGGCGATTCCTGGTCTTTGCCCGACATGGATGCGTTGACCGTCTGGCGGTTTTGCATTTCATAGACGGCCGTCAGGTCGATATTGTGCCTGCCGAACTGGCGTTTGTAGCTGAGCACGTTGTTCCAGACCCAGTCGGCCTTGCGGTTGTTGTGCATGAAGGCCACGTTGCGCTCGTCGGTATACGATACCGAGCGGTTGTCGTAGTAATAGCCGCGCGACGAGAAGGCGGGGCTGTATGCGAAGTTGGTATTGAACGTGAGCCCCTTCGCCAGGTCGATCTGGGCGAAGAAGCGCAGGAAGAGTTTCCACTCCTCGGTCTTGTCCTTATATACGTCGTCGCTCTCGTTCATGTAGGGGTTCTTCACGAACGGGTCGCCGAAGGGGTAGACGTTGTAGCTGCCGTCTTCGTTGCGGGTCTGCGTGAGCGGGGACATGTGCAGGAACTGGTTGAACATATCCGGCTTGTCGTTCTTGACGATGTAGTATGCGCGGCTCGAAAGTCCTACCTTGAGGAACGGCAGCACCTTGTGCGAGAGGTCTGCGGTCAGGTAAAAGTGGTCGTGCCCCGCGTTTTTGTAGCGGCTGTCTTCGTTCTTGTAGTTGAATGCGATTTTGTAGGCGCTTTTGTCCGTTGCCGCCGAAATGGTCAGCGAGTGGCTTGTCCACAGGCGTTTCTTGTTGAAATACTTTCCCATCCAGTCATTGTCGACCTTGCCCATGTTGGCCAGTTCGATCCCGAAAAACGCCTTTGCGTCGTCGGCTTCGCTGTGCCAGGTGCCTGCCGCGCGGCTCGCCTCGCGCTGGAATGCGATGTATTCGTCGGCGTCCATTACGTCGAGCGAACCCCGGTTGTTGACGCCTGCACCCACGAACCCGTCGTAGGTTACCGTCGTCTTGCCCTGTCTGGCCTGTTTGGTCGTAATCAGGATAACGCCGTTGGCACCGCGGGCGCCGTAGATGGCCGTCGAGGACGCGTCTTTCAGCACGTCGATCGACTCGATGTCCCCGGGGTTGATCGAGGACAGCGTTTCGTCGTAGGGAATGCCGTCGAGGACGATCAGCGGGTCGTTGCTGGCATTGCGCGAGCGGGTGCCGCGTATGCGGATCGAACCCCCGTCCATTCGGATCCCGGCGATGCCGGTCAACGCCGTGGTGATGTTGTAGGCCGGAATACGCTCGATACGGTCTGCCGAGATCGAGCTGACGGAACCTGTGATGTCCTTGCGTTTCATCGTGGTATAGCCCGTCACGACGACATCCTCCAGTCCGATCATGTCCTCCGACAGGACTACGTCCACCGAAGTGCGCCCGGCTCCCACCTTGACGGTCTGCGGCAGCATGCCGAGGAACGATATTTCCAGCAAGTCTCCGTCTTCCACCCCCTCGAGTGCGTAGTGTCCCGCGTTGTCGGTCAGCGTGCCGCGTGACGATCCTTTTATTACGACAGAAGCGCCCGCAACGGCTGCCCCGTGCGTGTCCTCGACGATGCCCGATACCGTACGCCGGATTTCCCCCCCCCTGTATTTTGGGGGTTGACAGTTGCTGTTGCGGAACTTTCCGCGGCCGCATTTGCCGCCGCCGGCAACATCAGGGCCGACAGCACCAGGACAAAACCGCCTCTCATAATGCCCGATAGCCTGTGCCGGGGTCGCCGGCCGGCATGGATGATTGGATAGAAATGTTGCATGGTTCAGTAGTTTAGGTTAGTGTAGTTTGGGTTGGTTGATTAATAGTTGAACATTTTTAATAATGTATGAACATTAACGCCTACTGCAAATTTATACATAGATTTTTAAAATACAACTTTTTTCAGCTCTTTTTTTATGATAATTTGTGAACATCCGCTGTATTTCCCATATTCGGAGGATTTCCGGTATCTCTGTGGATAGTACCTGTTTGCCTGCATGATTTTTGCCGGAGCCGAGTCTGCACGGTTCCGAAGCGATCTCCGATTCCCTGTGCCGGGGACTGCCGCCGTGCCGGTGTGTGCATCTGCGGCCGTTGTGGGCTGTTTGTATGTACATGAAATCTTCTCGATGCGCGATGCTGCCGCCTGCCCGACGGATTGCTGCCCGCCCGCTTTCTGCCGTGTGCTGCCTGCCCGGCAGGTTACCGCCGCCTGCTTTCTGCCGCCTGTCCGGCAGGTTGACGCCACTTGCCGGTTTGCGTGGCGTGCGGCGTTGTCTGGCATTTCTGGCATTGCGGTACCCGCATTGTTCCCGGCTCCTTCCGTTGCTCCCGGCTTTTTCGCGTTGTTCCCGGCCCCTTCCCGGGCGGGGACGCCCCGAAAAAGTAACGGCGCAGCCGTTGTCCGGATGCGCCGCCGAGGAATATGCCTGCCGCTATTCGGGGAGTTTCCCGGTTCCCCAGCGGGTGTTGGGCTCGGGCCCCAGCCATAGCTCGAGCAGGCCGCCGCGTGCGAATTCTTCGTGCGAGAACCAGAAGTTGTTGAGCACCCGGCCGTTGAGGCGTGCGCGTTGGATATAACAGTTCCTGGCCGAATTGCCGTAGGTGCGGATGACGAACCGGTCGGAACGGTCGGCCGGGTAATAACGCTTGTCGAGCTGGATCGACACCTCGTCGAAGACCGGCGAGGTGATCTCGTATACGGGGCGGGCAGCGGCCGTGCCCCGCGTACTGAACAACCCGATCGACATCAGTGCGCTCACGCCGCCCATTTGCCCTTGGTCTTCGTCGTGCCCGCCATACCCCCGGTCGGGCGTGATGGCCCCGTAAGCCTGTTCGTTCACCCGGCGAACCCAGTATTGCGTGAGCCAGGGTTTCCCGCCCCAGCTGAATACGTGTGCGTTGGAACATCCGGGCTGGTTGGCGTAGCTGACGTAACCTTGTCCGTAGCCGAACACGAAATCCTGCGGTGCGGCCTGCTCGAATGCATAATTGAGCTTTTCGCAGAATTTGTCATAACCGCCCATGAGCGTTGCGAGGGCCGGTAGTTCGTGCGAAACGCCCCAGGTGGCCTGCCAGGCATTGGCCTCGATCCAGCCGGTGCCCCTGAGCGGATCGTCGTGCAGCCATCGGCCCTGCTCGTCCTTGGGGAAGAGTAACTGCTGGTCGGGGCGGTATAGCTTGCGCCATCCGTGGGATCTGTTGCCGAAGTAGGCGGCTTCATCCTCCAGCCCCAGACGCCCGGCCATTTGTGCGAGCGCCCAATCCTGGAAGTTCGACTCGATCGTCATCCCGGCGTTTTTCGGCTGGTAGCCGTGTTCGAGGTAAAATTCCCCGATTCCCTGCATGCCGCCCGGCATATGGTTGCGTTGCATCGTCCGGAAAGCGTGCATCGGGTCGCATTTGCGCATCAGCCCTTTGTTATAGGCCGAGACGATGAGTGGCGTGGCCGGACATCCGGACATGATGTAGGTATACCCTCCGGCGCAGGGCCCCCGGGGAATCAGCCCGCCGTTGTCGGCATAGCGGATGAGCGAGGCCGACATTTCGTCGGGCATTTCGGGCCATCCCAGCCCCCACAGGACGTTGAGGTTCCACTGCGTGAGCCAGAAGGCGTCGGAATTATACATGTGATGCACGACGCGGCCTTCCGCATCACGCGGGAGCGTGCGGGTCTTGACCCGGATGTCGCGCGTGAACGAACCTGCGCGCTGGCCGTCCGTCAGGTCGGGGTATTCGCCGTTCACGTCGTCGATCTTGTGGCGGCCCAGCAGGACATGCCACAGGTCGGTGTAGAATTTTGTCCGTTGTTGCTGCGTGCCGCCTTTTACCTCGATGCGTCCCAGCCATTCGTTCCATTCGTCCTGTGCCGCGCGGCGCACGGCGTCGAAGTCCCAGGTCGTGGCGTCATGCGTGAGGTTCTCCCGTGCATTTTCCGTACTGACGTACGATACGGCCGTGCGGACATGGATGCGGTCGCCCGTACGGACGCCGTAATATGCCGCGACGCCCGATGTGGGGGAGTCCAGGTAACTCAGTGCTTCGCGCGGGTGGCGCCTGGTGATTTCGGAGGAGCCTTCGAGCGAGTCTATTCCGGAATAACGGCGTGTGCCTGCCCATCCGTCGAGCCGGTCGAACGGCCGGTCGAAACGGACGACGAAGTAAACCCTGACGTTCTCGGGGCCGCCCCAGTGGCGGCCGTAGGTGTCGAAGCTGCCCTCGATTTCGTGCTCCCCGACCCGCCGCACGCGGGCGTTGCACATGGTCGTCGACGCCAGGTAACCGCCCAGGTTCAGGAGTATGCCGGCTTCGGTGTCGCGGGTGAAGGTCAGGCGGTAGAACCCCGTGCGGTCGGTGGCCGTCTGCTCGACCCAGATGCCGTAATCCTCCAGGAAGAGGCGGTGGTAACCCGGCTGGGCGATTTCGCCCTCGTGCCGGAAGTGCGATTTCCAGTGCCCTTCGCCGAGGGTGGGATCGACGTTGCCGGTCGTCGGCATCAACGTAAGCCCGGCCAGCACCCAGTTGTGTATCTGCGGGAAGCCGAGCACCTCGGTCGAATTGTAGTTGTAGCCCCCGCCGTACTGGTTGCGGTTGCGGGTCAGCGGTGCGGCGCCGATCATGCCGAACGGCTGGTTGCCCGTGATGAAGAAGAAATAGCGCCCCTTGGTCGTTTCGATGAACGGGTTGACCTGCGAGACGAAGTCGCCTCCGGCCCCGGCGGGCGGGAATGCCTCGATCTCGGAGAGCCCGACATGGGAACCCACGGCGTCGTTGACCTCGAATTTCACCCATCTGACCCGTTTGGGCGCGAATTCCACGACCTTGGGCTCCCCGTTGTCCGGGATCCCGACTACTCCGATGCGTGTACCGTCGCTGAAAAAGAGGTCGCCGCCTGCCGTATGCGCATCGCCCGTCGGCCGGTCGTAGAGGACGATGCGCGAGAGGGTGACCTCCTCGTCCCAGTCGAGCCGGATCCAGGGGTAGGGGAGTCGCTGCCAGTAGGGCATCTGCGCTGCCGATACCCATTCGCCCGCATTGTCGAGGCGGATGTAGCCGTCGTTGACTTTCGAGGCATCGCCGTCGGCATTGAGCGATGACGATGCCGTGGCGCGGGCCTTCGGGGCGATATTGTAGGTGCCGCCGAGTGCCGGGAACGAGATTCCCGCCACGCAAAACAGGGTTAACAGCTCTTTTTTCATCGCGATGTGCTTGCGTTAAGGTTCGTATTGCGTGGATATACGAATAATATCGTCTCGCCGGTTCCTTTTCCGGCCCGCAGCCCGGGAATATACCCGTTATTTCATAAAAGCCTTCACGACCATGATCTCGCGCCCCGAGGTGTTGACGATGCGGTAGGAGCCTGCTGCCGCCGAAATTACCAGCGTTTCGGCATAGCTCAGACGGAAGCGGCTGCCGCCCGCGGTTTCGACCTCGGCGCTTTCGCCCTCGACCAGGTTCAGGACATGGCATTTTCCCTGCGTTGCGACCTCCACCGAGGTGTTGAGCTTGTAACGGTGCACGTCGTAGGAGTGGTTGCGGTGCGTGGGCAGGTGCCACAGTTCCCAGTCCGCCCCCTTGTCGAGCAGCGCGGGGTGCGACACCAGCTCACGTTTCACGGTTTCGCCCTTGCGGTCGAAGCAGAGGTTCTCCATTGCGCGGCGGATGTTCAGCGGGCGCGGTTTCCCGTCGAGGTCGAGCGCCAGCCAGTCGTACATCTTGAATGTGAAGATGTAAGGCGTGGTGCTGATCTCCAGCACGAGGTTGTTGCGTCCCGAGCTGTGGAGCGTGCCCGGCGGTATGAGGAACAGGTCGTGCCGCGCCGACTGTTCGGCGTTGATGTAGCGCGGCACGTCGAGTTCCGTGCCTTTTTCGAAGCTTTCGGTCAGCGCCCGTTCGAACTTCGCAGGGTCGATATCCTCTTTGAACCCGAGGTATACGACCGACCCGGGTGCCGTGTCGAGGATATAGTAAGTCTCCTCCTGAGTCAGTACCTCGCCGAAATTCTTGCGGATATATTCCCGCTGCGGGTGGCACTGGATCGAAAGGTTGCCGCCGTCGAAGTTGTCGAGGTAGTCCATGCGGATCGGGAATTCGTCGCCGTATGCGTCGTAGCACGCGCTGCCGACGACCTGCTCGCCGCCCTGGAACATCACCATGTCGAACGACACTTCGAGCATCTTGCCGTCGCTGCCGAAGATCAGCCCGTTTTCCGGTACGATCAGCTCGAACGACCATGCGTAATTGGGCACGTCGTGGGGCAGTGCGCCGATGTGTTCGCGGATCCATTGGCCTCCCCACGCCCCGGGTTCGAACCACGGCCGGACGCGGAATCCGTTTGCGGCGAGGTGCTCCAGGCCGCGGCGCAGGTCGATGCCCTCGGCCCAGGTGATCTCCCCTTCGCGCTGCCCGTCGACGATTATGCCGATGCGGGGCAGCAGCTCCTTCTTGTGGCGGTTCAGTACGACCCAGTCGACGAAATAGAACCGCTTGTACATCTTTTTCGGGGGCTCGGGCTGCGTGGCCCCCAGGTTGGCGATGCTGCCCGCACGCGAGCGGAACTGGATCTCGTTTTTCGGGATGTCGATATAAACCAACTCGCCCTGCCAGCCGGCCAGCGCGGCGCCGGTGCCGACGAGTATGTTCATCTCCGCCTCGGGGTCGGGTGCGATCGCCCGCAGTTTTTCCCCGTCGAAGAACTCCTCCAGCCGCAGCGGGGTGCGGAAGCCGAAGATCGGGTCGTCGCCGCCCAGATAGGGGGCGACCATGCGTTCGATCTCCTCCTGCGGCCGCAGGGCCGCGTCGACGCTCCACCACACGGGGCGGATGCCCAGCTGCGTGAGCGCACGGTTCAGCGCCTGCCGGAAAAGGTCGAAGCGTACGCCGACATAGCCGTCGACGACAACCTGCTTCTGCCCGGCCAGCCGCCGTGCCAGCGACGTGTAGTCGCAGAAAATCTTATCCGGCCCGAGGTCATGTGTCGGGTAGATGTCGTATTGGTTTTTTCCGGTTTCCGGTTTGCATACCGGAAGTAGGTTCTGTGTTGTTTTCCTTAAAAGAGACATAACTATTGTTTGGTTATATGAATAACGATGCTGCGCCGATCAGGGCGGCATGGTCGGGCCGGGCCGGGAGCCCTATCCTGATCCGGTGGCCGTCGGCTTCGAGCCGGCGTTCCATGGCGGGCCCGAACAGCGGGTAGGCCCGCGAGATATTCCCGCCGAGCACCAGAATGTCGGCGCGGAAGCGGTCCGCCACGG
>ENA-ORMO01002423-ORMO01002423.1-human-gut-metagenome-genome-assembly--contig:-NODE-2423-length-14904-cov-2.732373_pt1 | contig 14904 bp, 10 predicted proteins | sample MGYA00242106_ERZ509001 | MGnify/ENA primary metagenome ERZ509001 (study PRJEB26280, sample SAMEA2338736) | human gut metagenome | biome: human gut; feature: human-associated habitat; material: faeces... | reverse complement strand
AAGCCAGTCCCGGCGCTTCAGATCCATTATTACACCTTCGGCAACTTTCATCTTTCATTGTGTACCTCCAAAGTTTAAGATTTAACTATCAACAGAAGCTGACCGCAGGAATAAGAAAAGGGCACCTCTCGGATTTTCTCCAAGAAGTACCCCAACTGGCTTTTTCAAACCTTATACTTTTCGTCTGAAATTCATCATGCTTCACGATTATACGTGAAGTCTTGAAAAATTGCTTTCAAACCGAGGATGCTGCCTTGGTACAACACAATGATCTAGATTGTACTTCGAAATTCACAATCCATATTGTTGCTCTCCTTAAATCATCCCAAAATGCTTCAGAACCTCCATAATCGCCTTTTCCTTCTCCGGCGGACACTGTGGCCGCCTGGAATCTTCGGATTTCGGCGTATTATAATTCTCACGCTCGATAATCCCGCACTTCTGCTTTACCTGTGCGATATACAAGCTGCTGACTTTCAAGCCACTATGCTCCAGTGCATAATCCTTAATTTCCTGATAGGTAGCTTTTTTCTCTACTGCCGTCAAATCCATCTCATCCAGATTCAACTCCACCTCAATATGCTGCCTAGCATTGAGTTTGGACAATAAACATACCGTCTCAACATGGCTCGATACGTTCATTTTGATGTCAGATAGTTCGTCTGTTTGCGGAAACATATCCACATAAGTGCATAAGAACATATCAACTGGGTTTTTCCTTCGCTTCGAGCCTATCAGTAAATGGAAACACGTCAACTATAACATCTTTTCCTTATTATATACCAAGCAGAGAGATTGCGCCATCGCTTCAACCTAGCTGCAGTGCCGAGTGCATGGCATTTTCATCGTCTCAACCTATCCATCTTCAGTATTGTACGCCGAGTCTATGTTCCTACTGATTTTGATACAATAGAAAAAGCCCTCTCCAGGGCAAATGCCGCCGAAAAAGGCTTGAAATAAGGGCTTCCAAGGTCATGCGCTGACTTTGGAAGCCCTTATTTTATATGTTCAGTTGTCCTGCTGCCGCTCGGTAATGCGCTGGGGTGTCAGCCTTGCGGTGTAGTGATTTTGGAATAATTAAAAGGTGGGGCAAAATTAAAAAGTTACAATTATTCTCATGCCTTATGCCTTTATCTTGCTTACAAGCTTTCCATTATATCCAGCAGATGCTGATAACTATCAACGCTGTCATAGACCACATCCGCCGAAGAGAGTTCTGCGAACAATTTCCTTGCGCAGTCAATCTTCGCTTTTTCAATAGGCTTCAGATTCAGCGTTTCCATCGTGCCTTTTGTCTCGGCGATAAAGAAGATGTGCTTCACCGTACCCTTGTTGAAAGCGATCGCCCAGTCAGGCGAGTAATTGCCGACCGGAGTCGGAATAGAGAATCCCTTCGGAAGTTTGGCGTAAACGCAGACTTCCTCCGCCAAATCCATATCCTCAGCGAACTTTCTCTCCACGCTCTGACCGTCTTTTGCATAACCGTCCGCAAATACATAGTCCTGTACATTCTTCTTTGCCCGATACGCCTTGGAAAAATCCGTATTCTTTTCGGCGGTAAAGATGGTACTGTCGTAGGTTCCTTCGGTCTGATTATAAGTAATCTGCTCCACGATCATCGTAGCTTTCTGCTCGTTGATCAGGCGGATAGCCTTTGTAATAAACTCCTCCGGGTTATTTTTGAACATGGCAAATGTGTACGGCTTAATTCCCTCAAGGATTCGCGCAACTGTACGTCTGGTCAGTTTAGCACCTTCAGCAATCTTACCCACAAGGTCATATGTAACTTGGCTTCCTTCTGCTCGATCAAGGGTATAGGTCTGGCTCTTTTCCGCAACGAATCCGGCTCCGCTTTTCAGTTTATCGGAATTCCAGTCCTGCCCCTGCTCGCCGGTGGTAACAGTGTATTGCAACCTTGCAACGAACATTTTGTCATCGATATGCGCGATAGCTTTTCGGATAAGTTCCTCGCTATCAAACTCCACAGTATACGCATACTTGTGGTTAATATAATTCCAAAGCGTCTGGAACTCCTTCTTATAGAAGTTGTCGTTCAGTGCATTTTCCTGAATCTTCGTTTCGTGGCCATCACTGATCATATCGTCAAGGGCGTGTTCGTCGAAGATGCTCTGGATAAGCGCATGGACGCCCTCAGAAATTTCCGTGCAGCTTTCCGGAACGGGAGCGAGTACGCCGTTCGCAAGGTCGGTGCGGTATTTATCGGTAACATGATCGTCCTCATCGATATAGTCGTTCTTGATGAGGTAACGGTAGATATCCCGTCCCTGCTTATCGGAAATAGTGACATCGTTGCCGCCGATAATGAGCGTCTTGCCAATAAAATATTCCGCCGTAGCCTTGGTAGGACGTTCGTAAAGGTCGTCACGAATGCCTTTCTGCAAATCGGCAACGAAGTCTTTATACCCATCAGAAGCAATAACGGTCAGCTGGTTGATTTGTTGCACCTGACTGCCGAGTGTATCAGCATCCATACGATCGCCGTTCTGATTCACACAAAGACGCAGGCCACGGACAACCTCCTGACGTTTCTGCGTAGGGGAACTGCTACCATGCTTCAAGGTGCAAATTTGAAATACATTCGGGTTATCCCAGCCTTCACGCAATGCCGAGTGCGAGAAAATGAAACGCACGGGATTGCTGAAGGAAAGCAGCCGCTCCTTGTCCTTCAAAATTAAATCATAAGCTGAGATATCGTCGCTTTCATCACTGCCGCGCTTGGTAGAACTATCTACCTTACGACCTTTTTTATCGATACTGAAATATCCGGCATGGGTCTGATGTACGTCAATCCCACGGAGATACTGCTCATATGGTGTGTTGAAAAGCGTAAGATACTCGTTCAGGATATCCATATATTCCTGCTCGAAAATCTCTCCGTACTGCGAGTTCACCTCATTGCCATCGTCATCATATTTTCGGTACTTCGCAACCTCATCAATGAAAAACAGGGACAGTGTTTTGATGCCGCGGGAAAACAAATCCTTCTCCTTTTCAAAGTGAGAACGGATGGTTTCTCTGATCTGTACACGGCGCAGGTCAGCCTCGGACACATCTCCGACGACTTCTCCGGCATGGATTGTTTCACCGTTGGTAAAGGTCACAATTCCACGAATGGGATCAATTTCACTGATACGGTATCCTCGATACTGATTCATATTTTTGGAGAGTGCGAAAAGGTCATCGTCCACGCCCAAGAGCCTTGTCTCACGGTTGATGGACTTGTTGTATCCGATTTCAAACTCGATGCGCGCCATCGGCGGTTTCTTCGGAGAGATAACAATGCCCTCCAGAAAAAGATAGCTGTCCGTTCCGCGCAAATTCTTGATATCAAAGCCTTTGACCTCGATCCGCTTAACCAGCCGCTTGTTGTAAGCGTCCAGTGCGTCAAGCACATACACCAGTTCATGGTGCTGTTTGTGCGTGGCGGAATAGTTCAGGCAAAAGAGTGGATTAAACTCTTTCAGACTTTCCTGCGTGGCAGTGCCACCCATTTTTTGCGGCTCATCAAGGATAACAATGGGGCGGTTCGCCTTGATAACGTCAATTGGTTTTCTGCTGCCGAAGTCATCCAGTTCCGTGCGGATACGCCTTGCATCCTTTCCACGGGCATTGAAGGCCTGAATGTTTATAATCATGACGTTGATATCTGCACTCTGGCTGAAGTTATCAATCTCCGCCAAATTCTTAGAATCATACACGAAGAAACGTGCTTTTTTCCCATAATACTCCATGAAGTGATCCTGCATGGTTTCAAAACTCTTGCGGACGCCCTCTCGGATAGCAATGCTCGGCACAACCACGATAAACTTGCTCCATCCGTACTGCTTGTTCAGTTCAAACATGGTCTTTATATATACGTAGGTCTTACCCGTTCCGGTCTCCATCTCCACGTCAAGGGAGCAGGCGCCAAGCCCTCCGGTCGTTACGGTTTCCGACAGCTTGATATTATTGCGAGTCTGAATCCTGCGTATATTATTAAGAAGCTGTCCGGAATCAAGCTGCACACGGGCATTGGCAAAACCCATATATAGTTCTTCTTCTGGAATCATCCAGTTTGTTACGTCTCGTTTAATCTCTACATCTCTGCGGTAGGTGAAGCGATCGTTGAATGGTTGACCTGCAAACACACCCACCACGCTTTCTACAGCCTCGGTCTGGTAAGGCTGTATGGTAAATTTGAATTTCATATCTGCCATTACAATACCTTCCTTTGCGTTTTCGGACTGTAGGTTTCAAAAATCTGTTCGAAGTTCGTCGCGACACTGTCACTCGCCATGCCACTGTCGCGGAACACGGCGTAGAACGGCTTCCTCTGTGCGATTGCCTTGACCGTCTCTTCGGTAACATCCGAATCAAAGCAGGCAATCAGATATCCCCCTGCAACGGAGAATACTTTCTTTCCGGCAATCTCGGTTTCCTCGATATCGGAGGAAAGCAGGATGCCAAGGTCAAGCATTACCTGGAAGAGAAGGTCTTCCGGCGTTCTGTCCGCCTTGATGTTGTTTGCAAAGAGCTGCATCTGTCCCTGATCATAATCCGCCGGGCGATAATAAACGTCCTCCATGTTTGTGGTGTCCACACGGAACACACGGAAGCCGATATCAAGATCGCCTGTGGTCATGGGAGACTCTTCCTTGATTTTCTTTCCGGCACGACGAATGCGTTCCTCGCCGATGTCGCAGATACAGGCATATCCTTCTTTTCTGGCAACAGAATCTTCTCCACATCTTTCTGGCAATTGCACAAGAATGAACTTACGCTTCCCGGAATCCTGAATATTCGCTTGGAATACTGATTGTGCTGTAGTGCCTGATCCTGAGAAGAAATCCATAATGATGAAGTCTTTCTCGTTAATATCATTTACTTCCAGCTTTATAAGATATTCGATAAGTTTAGACGGTTTCGTAAAATCAAAGACGGCCATATCATCGAACATCTCTCGCATTTCTTTAGTCCCATCCTGAGTAAATGGACCATTCAAAATAGATACCGGTTTGCCCCGTCTGGTATTCCCATTTTCATCGTAAAGATAAGATTTGGATCGCACAGTATATGTACCATCCTTTTGGAGGCTAAATTCAACATCATCATTGGCAATTGCAGCCTCCAGTCTTTCCTTCGACCAAACCCACTGTTTCCTCGGAATGATTTCAACCCCATTATGAAAAATTGAGTACATGAGATTGGGCCTGTCCCCCAGACTATTCGTCATAAGAGGTTGTGTACGATAAGGTCCTCTTGTACTATATTTACTATCTTTTTTGTTGTATTTTTCCCTTTCCGGTCCTTCAAATTCACAAGTAAGATTTGAAATTGGCCTCTTACTATAGATAAGGATATACTCATGGGCACTGATAAAACCAACGGTTTTTGCACCAGCTCCATACTTATTTTTCCAAATAACCGTTTCAACATGATTGTCTGCGCCAAAAATCTCATTGCACATTTTCGTCATGTTTTCAATTTCGTTATCATCAATGCTAATATAAATCAAGCCATCATCCGACAGAAAATCCTTAGCGATTTTCAATCTTGGATAAATCATATTCAGCCAATCAGTATGAAACCGGCCGTTTGCTTCATTATTTGTACGGATATTGAACAGCAGATTTCCGTCCTCATCAAACAGACCGCTAATATCCTCAAATTGATCTTCTTGCATTGACCGATCATCATCATAAACAAAAGTATCGGAACCTGTGTTATACGGCGGGTCGATATAAATCATCTTGACTTTCCCCAGATACGTCTCTTGGAGCAGCTTCAACGCATCGAGGTTATCACCCTCAATGTAGATATTCTCCGTGTCGATACTGCCGGGCGTACCGTCTCTGCCGACAGACTTCTCCCTGTCAAGGCGCAGGGTTTTAGCAATAGGCTGGTTGGCAAGTACCACTGATTTCTTTTTATCCGGCCATGTGAACTGGTAGCGTTCCTGCGCTCCTTCCACAACAGTCTCAGAGATTTCCTGGCGCAGAACGTCCGCATCAATTGCACGGACAACCTCACCGTCCTCATTTATCGTTTCGGTCACGGCGTTCGGGAACATCGCGGCAAGTTTCCTGAAATTCTCCTCCGCCAGATCGGGTGTATGCATCTTAAGCTTCTCCATGTTTCAAATCCTCCAGTTCCTGTTTATAGCCACGAAGGCGTGTATAAAGTTCAAATTGTTTCTTCGGCTGTTGCTCCTTCCAGGCAGCAGCCTCAGTCCTTGCTATCAGCTTCTCCAATTTCAGTATTTGCTCCTGTAGAGCAAGGCGTTCATCCACCGAAAGGGAAGCCGATTTTTCAGCCCGCTCATCATAAAGAGCAATCTGTTCCACAAAAGCCTCCCATATCTCATCAAGGGAGAAGCCCTGAGGTTTCAGGCTTATTTCTGATGCGTCCATCCACTGTGTCCGATAGAGTTTGCTATGATAAAGGGCAAGCTGACGGCTATCCTCGAACATAAGCAGAAAGACCAGCTTGTGAGGATTCTGTCTTGCAATCGCCTCTATCACTTTGCCATCAAACTCCTGCTTCTTTAAAGTTATCGACAGCAATAGTATTTCCTTTATCTCCGAATCCGAGTTCAGGTTCAGGTTTTCTTTTGTGAGGCTGTTCTCTACAACAATCCTTTCCACATCGGACACGAACTTGTCCTTCAGCGCTTTTGTCAGTGGCAGATGCTTGTAGAACGCCTCTTTCGGCAAACGACGGTGAACCGCCGTTGCAGTAGGAAAATCAATCATCGCTAATCACCACCATAAAGCATATCAGTTCAAAATCATCCAGTCCCGAAAAGCCACCGGACAGGAATGTAGTCTGACCGCCTCTAAAGAAACTGTCAATGTCTCCCTCATCCTTTGCATCAATGATCGACATGATAGCATCCTCCAATAGCTGGGAGACCTTGCTCATGTTTTTGCCGTTGTTTGTTGCTTTATTGAATTGCTTACACAACACTTTGTCCGGCGCAGCCTTTCCACGAGCAAGATGACGCATCACATCGAGTGTATCCTTCGGCTGTAGATGGTTTGTAATAACCTCGCCGTCCATGCCGACGTACACCATATAGAACGGATGCAGTCTATTCTGATTCTGAATATTGATGTGTTCATTTATATTCTTCAGCACGAAGATCACGCCAGGCTTTTCGCCCTTTACTACGGCATGAATTCCAAATGGCGTGTGATCAATATTTCCATGCTCCTTCATGTAGGCGAGCAGGTCCATACGGAACTCATTCAAGCCTAAATCCATAATGGAAACGCCGCTGGTCATATCTTCCAAGTCAACCACTTCCTCCTGGAGCTTCTTTAACTGGCTGCGGCGATATTCGAGGTCACCTTTTTCTTCCTGATTGATAAGGTCATCGTCGCCGGTTGAAGTCATAACGGAAATACGCATCCTTGTCTCAACCCTGGACTTGAGGTTGATGTATTCGTCCAAATCCAAATCCGGCCAAAAGTTCACAAGCTGAATCACAGCATTTCTGCTGCCGATACGGTCGATACGTCCAAATCGCTGAATAATGCGGACGGGATTCCAATGGATATCATAGTTGATGCAAAAGTCGCAGTCCTGTAGGTTTTGTCCTTCCGAAATGCAGTCAGTGGCAATGAGAATATCAATATCGGTCTTGTCATTCGGATACAGAACGTCCCTATCCTTGGACATCGGAGAAAAGCAGGAAAGCACGTGGTTCATATCTGCTTTAAACTTCGGAATTGTAGTCTTGCCATCCACCGAGCCGGTCACGAGCGCAGTCTGCAAGCCCAACTCATCCCTTGCCATACCGCTGATGTTGTCGAAGAGGTACTCGGCGGTATCGGAGAAGGCGGTAAAAATCAACACTTTCCGATTACCTTCGTTAATCGGGGCATCCACCTTTTCACGGATAACACGAATGAGTTCATTCAGTTTGAAATCGTACTCCGGCGTAATATCTTCCACCATGAGTATCAAAAGCTGGAGATTCTCAATATCCTCGTCAATATCGCGCTTCCACGAGATGTAATCCATATCCCGCAGGTCAATCTTGACTTTCTTTCCTACGCTGAAGAAATCTGTGTTCTGATCATCATAGTCAAAATCATCCGCTACAGCAGAGAGATCGCGCATCTCATCAAGGTCTCCCGTGCCGTCCATCATGAACTGTTCGATAGCCTGCGAAGTGTCATACAGATAATCATAAATACGGCGTACGGTCAGAAGAAACGAATGAACAGAACTTTCCATGCGTTTTAAGAGGTTAATGCTCATTAAACGCTGGATACCGAGTTCACGGCCTTTGCGGAAGTTCTCCGATTCCTTCTCGTCCAGATACTTGTGCAGTTTACTGGCATGAATATAAATAGTCGGCGTATATATTGTCAGCTGCAGTTTCGACATCAACTCGAACACTTCTTTGTAATTTATCGCTCCCGGACGGTCAGTCAATTTCGGTCTCAGCGAGATTGGCTTGTTCCTTGCCGGGAACGTACCGATATCTGTAACATCATAATAATTCTGTATATGCTTCCTCGATCGAGCGATCGTTACGCTGTCCAACACCTCGAAGAAGTCAAAATCAAGCTGTGAAAGTAACGTGGCAGTTGTCCGTTCACTCTCCGGCAATTTGCACCATGCATTATAGACCTTCTGCGCCTGGCGGAAGATCGTATCGATATCTGATTTTGTATTCAGCTTCTCATTGAATTCGGATGGATCGCCCTCATAGGCAAGCGCCAGTTGGTTACGCAGGTCGTAAAAACGATTGTTTACCGGTGTTGCCGAAAGCATCAGTACTTTAGTCTTTACACCCGGTTTGATGACCCGGTTCATCAGACGCATATAGCGATTTTCCTTTTCTCCGCCACGGCTGTCTGTTCCGTTGCCGTTACGGAAATTGTGGCTCTCATCGATAACGACCAAATCATAATTTCCCCAATTGATACGGTCAATCGGCAGACCAATCACGGTATTACCGCTGTCTCTGGAAAGGTCAGTATGATACAGAATGTCATACCGAAGCCTGTCTGCGGCAAGTGGATTGTTAATGAGGTTTCCGCGATAGGTCATCCAGTTCTCCGACAGCTTTTTCGGGCAGAGAACGAGGACATTCTTATTGCGACCCTCGTAGTATTTGATAACGGCAAGCGCAGTAAAAGTCTTGCCAAGACCAACGCTGTCCGCAAGAATGCAGCCGTTGTATTGTTCCAGTTTATTGATAATAGCAAGGGCGGCATCTTTCTGAAAGTTGAACAGCTTGTTCCAAATAACGCTGTCCTTAAAGCCTGTAGCCTCATTTGGAAGAACATCCTCAGAAATATCCTCCAGAAATTCGCTGAAAATGTTGTAGATAGTCATAAAATAGACTAATTCCGGCGCATTTTCCTGGTAGACTGTGGAGATCATTTCGATGACTTCTTCCGTAACATCGGTCAGTTTATCTTCGTCACTCCAAACGGAATCGAACATTCGTAAGAATTCTGCACTTGCTGGATTCTCTATGCGGGTTACCATATTTGTCAGATTGTTCCCGCGTTCACAGCCGAGGTCAACAGTCGTGAAAGTGTTCATAGGCATATAGGTATAGGTGTCCTCCGCTCCGTCCACGAGCAGGAAGTTATTCATTCCTTCACGGGTAGTGTTAGTCTTAAAACATACCTTACGGCGCATCCACTCCGCGCATTCCTTTGCAACAGCCTTCTGCTTAAGTTCATTACGCAGACGGACCTCAAATTCTGTACCATACAGGCTCTTTTCTCTTTTGAGACGGGGAATATAAAATTCACGACGTTCCTTCTGTGTTTTCTCCGCAACAAAAGTTGGCGAAGTGAATATGAATCGCAGTTCCTTGCAATCCTCAAGCTGACTCTTCAATTCCTGGTATGCATATATCGAAAAGCAAGCTGCCGCTATAGAGACACGGCTGCCTTGCCGTATAGTTTTTTCAAGATCGTCCTTGACCACCTTGGTAGTGTTATTAAAAATCTCCACAAGCGCACCCTCCTCCAACGGCTGTTACTCTTCAACTGCCTTATCATCATCAATAAATTCCATGATGTCACCGACATCACATTTGAGTGCGCCGCATATACGCAGCAACACATCCGTATTCACATTTCCGCCTTTTCCAAGTTTGGCAACAGAAGTGGCACTGATACCGCTCATCTCCCGCAAAGTCTTTTTATTTATTCCACGGTCAATAAGAAGTTTGAAAAGTTTGTTATAGCTAAAACGCATCTGCATTACCTCCGTGATTTCTCTCTTTCTATATTCTACATTAATTACTTCACATCATTTAGGAATCCATACCGTGTTCCCGGAATCAATCCTTTGCCGAAGGTTTCAACGACCGCGCCATGCTTCTCATATTCAAGGGAAGGGATATGGTCAAGGTTCTCGATAATAATAAGCTGGCCCTCATCCTGATGATTCATGAAGTAGCGGTAAAGCCCAGCTCTCATGCTGTCCGGCATTCTGTCATCCACTCCATCATCAAAGCCATGAAGCGGAGTATCAATGATAAAGATGTGGGGATCGAATTTAGCGTTTAGCGCCAGATATTTCCGTAACATCATAATCATCACTGTATTAAGGTAAGAACGATAACCTTTACCGTGGCTCGTTCCTTTATCCTCACCATTTACCTCAATATCAAACGTTGTAAAATTAAAGTGTGCCTGAAGCAAACCGGAATAATTGCATTCCTTAAGAATGGAATTGGCATATTCAGACATCGTGGTGGCAAAATCATCCCCAAAGTAGTCCTTGGGATGATACTCTAAAGTCTTATCATTTTTCTGCTCGTTTTCTAAAGCGGTCAGATCGTTTCCAAAGTCCGTGGCATAGGCTTCAATCAATGCAATCTCACTGGCAATTCGAAGATATGCCTTATAAGCATTGACTGTGTTTTGTTGCTCAGTTTCCTGGGGGCGTAGTTCTGTTTTAATTTTAGATTCGAGAGCATCACGCTGCCGATTTAACTCGTCAAGTTCGGTCCTGATTTCTTTCTTCCGATCCTCGACATCTCTCTCCGTATCCTCAAGACCGGAAAGTTGGACCATCATCCGCTCCATTTCTACCTTGGACGCAGCAATATAGGATATCCGCTTACGAGGAGTAATCGTTCCTTCGCAGTATGGACATTTGGTGGCTTGTGGAACTTCCCGATATGCTTCTTCACCCTCGACAATGAGAGAAAGTCGTTGGATATCCGCTTTATACTGCGCAGCAAGCCTGTGGTATCTTGTCAAAAGAACATCGCACTCCGCAGCTCGTTCCTCTGCTTCCAGAATGGAAGAGAGGATTTTCTGGCTCTCTACAAGCGCATAGTCGATTTTTCTCTGTGTTTCCTGTAAGGCGGCAGTCGCTTGAGCTATCTGCGCTTCGACATCTGCGTCATCAAAAATATGCAAATCATGTTCGAGCTGCTCCTTGCGTTCCGCAGCATCCCGGATTTTCCGATTGACATACTCGGCTACAGCCTTTCGGCGCGCTTTCTTTATTTCCTTTTTCTCTTGGGCATCCGTCTCTGTAAAAGTCCTGCCGGTAATCAGATACAAAAGTGCCGAAAGGAACAGGGTGTTCTCCATATAGCGATGTTTTGGCTCTACAATAGAGTCAATATCATCAATTCGGTTTTCATCCAGATAAAATACACGCAGCAAATTGCGCCAGGTGAGTCGCTTCTTTTCAAACCTTGCGTTCGTTACAATCATGATTTCTTGCTCAATGCCAATGAGCTTCAGCCATACTTCGTTCAGAGGCGGATTCTTTGCACCCTTTCGGTAATTGACATCATAGGTGCCGCTGTCTATACCGTTTATGGTGCTGGTCACCTCTACCTGATTCTTTCCCACATTCCTATGAAGAGTGACTTCGCCATCACGGTCATTTGATCCGACAATCATGGTCACGCCGTCATATTTTGCCGTTTCCTTAAACGGCTTGTCCACGGAGCCACCGAAGATAAAGTCAATACAATTTGCCACGCAGGTCTTTCCGCTGTCAGAGCGTCCCTGTATGATAGTCAGTCCTTTACCGAAGGAAACACTGGCATCGCCCTTTACGGCACTTTTCGCTATAACTTTTTTAATGTAAAACCCTGCCATTGCGTTACCTCCTTAAAGATTTCGTTGACTGTCGGCTAATTTCGTTGAACAACTGGACATCGCTATAATTCCCATACTTCTCCGCCACAAGCCGCATCAGTTCTTTATACCGCTTGGCATATTCTGATTGGAAACCCTCACTCATGTTTCTTCCACTTTCCGAAACGGAATAAAGGATACCTGTTTCATCATCCGTGGCTATAACCAGTCCGTCAACTACAAGATTCTTTATTGCCGTTTTTGTAAGGTTCCGCCTTGCGGATAGTTCGCTGAATGCAAAGCCATTCTCCCCATTTAGAGACTTATCTGCAACGCCGAAGTCTTCACAGTAAATCGCTATGAAGTCATAAGCGGCAATTCTGTCGAGTGTAATTCCGGCATTCGCCACATCAAGAAGCAGCACCACGTGGAGAGACAGTTCAAAGGGCGTATTGAAAAGTCTGTTACTCATCAATGTTTACCCACGACTCAATCACGCCGTCATTCACCAATATGTGGCAAATGCCTTTCTTCTCCAAATTGCCGATCAGATTCCGCATCTGGCTGAGTACGGAACTGTCGAGCGTGGTGCTTGTTATTTTTTCAAGGACAGCATTCAGCCTTGCGTAACCATCCTCATAGTCCTTCCAATATGTAGTATTGATGCCGTGCCATGCATCATCCTTCAGTCTGCCGAACTCATCCTCTCCGTCATCGAAGATATCCCGGACAGATCGTTCAATACTTACCGCGCTGTAATATGCCATGCGCTGTTCCTTGTAGTTCTCTGCATATCGTTTCGGAAGGGAAGGAACATCGTCAGCAGTAAAAGTCTCCTTGTTTAATTTCTGAGCATACGCCTCATACAAGGCGCGAATGTAATCCAGTTCATGCTTGCCTACATCATCAGGGACAAGCGCCTGATGAATCGTTATGACCTCACCGGATATATGTAATTTATCGCCTCTGCGCTCAATTGTCGCAGGGGCTATATTTTTTAGACTCCTTCCGGTTTCCATACGCTGGTAATTCAACACAGTCACATCATCGGATAATCCCTCCGAACGGCGTCTGATGATTTGAGCCAGGATATTAGCGCAGGCCCGCCCAACCTCGGAAGGCTCGACATCAAAGCTAAACTCAGCCAGCTTGTCCTTCATGTGGTTCAAGGCATCAAAGGAGTATGTATTTACGAAATCAGCAAACTTTGCCTCATCCAGTCGAGGCGTAAGTGCAGATGCCTTTTTCTGTGAAATTGGAAGTCTGCCACTGTAATATGCCTCCAGTGTGGATTTTCCAAGCCCATAAAGTGGATTCGGAGAATCCTTTTCCAATGCCTCATCATCCAGGATGGCATCCGTCAGAATCTTCACAAATTCTGCGGCGTTCATTTTTGTTTCGTAATTATGATGCATGAACTGTACAAGGTCGCAGAACTTCAAGTTGACACCCTCCTTTCCAATGTAGGCATTTATGTAGGCAGATGTAGGCAAACCTACGAGTTTTGGAAGTCCTATTTTCTATAATGAAATCGCGATAAGGCAGAAGGAGCGCACAGTCTGTGCGAAATCCAAAACGCCTCGTATCACATTATACCACGAACAAACGCGATAATCAATATAAATTTGTGAACGCAAAACTTATTTTCAAAATAAAGCTATTGATTTGCGTTTGCGAGTGATGCGATCCCGCCCGATACCGCATCACCTGATCACTGATGGCTCAACGGTATCCGGTGGCACAACTCAATATCACAGCTGCCTTTTGAGCGGGTTAGCTGCAATCCGAAACGGAGAACTCCGTTAGGACTGCGGTTAGGTTTTTGCACCCTTTTTGCGGCAGCGCCCAGAGCCCTCCGTTTCGAGAAATCGAAAATCGGAGGACTTTTTTATGAAAACCAATGCAAATCAGAACACATCAACCATCTACTACCGCCCATTCAAGCAGTGGATTGAGGTCACACCGGAGCAGAAGCGCGACTGGGAGCGGTTCGTGGGTGCTATCCGCAAAGCAAAGCAGAGAGCCGGAGCCTGCTGCATCCCGTACAAAAAGAGCTACAAATGCGATGGCCTCTGCGACACCTGCGAGTTCCGCTGTATCCCGAAGGACGCTCCCCAGCATCTCTCCATCGACACTGAGATGGAGAACGCCTACGAAAACGGTGTCTCCCGCACCAGCTTTCTTGCAGACAGCAGACTGACCACAGAAATCGATATCGACTCCCTGATCCTGAACGGTCTGCTCACAGAGCTTCAGGCGTCAGACCCGGAAAGCTACGAGATCCTCATCGCGATTACGGACGGGCTTTCCGAACGCGCCGGCGCAGAGCGGCTGCATATGCCCCGGAACACCTTTGTGTATAAACGCAACCAGCTTCTGAAGCGGCTCAAGGAAAAATTCTAAAATCTTTCGGCCAAGCCCTCCTTTCCTGTCCAGATGGGTCATTGAAAGGCAACACAAGACGCCTTGGGAAAGGAGGGACCGTCGATATGAGTTACAACGCAAACCGTTATGACGCCCGTACCGACGAGGACATTGTTGATGTCCTGACCGCGATCAGCGTGGTGTCAAGGAGACTGGCGAGCAACCTGACCATCGCACGCCAGCAGAGCAAATCCAGGGAAGGAGGAAAATCACATGAGCAGAATGAGCGATATGGCCGCGACCATCGAAGAGCTGCGCAGTGCCGCTGCTGCTATTAACGAGGCCGCTAACTGGCTGGCTCAGCAGTTCAATGGTTCCGAAGAAGCACCCGTCGAGGAGGCCAAGCCTGAAAAGAAGCCTACCCTCACTCTGGAACAGGTACGAGCTGTCTTAGCAGAAA
>ENA-ORMO01002421-ORMO01002421.1-human-gut-metagenome-genome-assembly--contig:-NODE-2421-length-14914-cov-2.792382_pt1 | contig 14914 bp, 14 predicted proteins | sample MGYA00242106_ERZ509001 | MGnify/ENA primary metagenome ERZ509001 (study PRJEB26280, sample SAMEA2338736) | human gut metagenome | biome: human gut; feature: human-associated habitat; material: faeces... | reverse complement strand
TTAGATATGTTTTACTTTAAGAATCTGTGGAAACGTGTCCGCAGAGAACTGAAAAAGGAAGACAGAGAGGCAGTCATCCAGTCTGTAGGGACGCAGATAGATACGCTTAATCTGGAGTGGATATACCGTGCGAAGCGTTATTATCGGATGGATGCGGCGCAGGTATATGCGCTTATCATCCCGGTGCATTACCGCCTGAAGCTGGAGGAAGTCAAACGGATGGCGGAAGCTGAGAGCATAGAAGAAATGCTTGCCTGCGTAGGGACGACAAAGTACGGAAAATATTTTCAGGATATAGGATCGATCGATCTTGAACGAGTGGGGACAAACATCCAGGAGGCGGTGCACAGGGCACTGATGGGGCATAACCCTTATTCGGCGGCATGCCTGGAGGTGTACTTATATAAGAAGGAACAGGAAGTACACCGCATAATCACCGCGATGGAGTGTGTCAGATACGGTCTGCCGGCTGAAAAAATCAGAGAATATCTGGCGTAAAGGAAGGTGTAGTAATTGATTGAAAAAATGAAATTTGTAAGCGTTATCGGGCGTAAGGAACAGCTTGATACCGTGACGGAAAAGTATCTTAGCCGGTATGAGATACAGTTGGAGAACGCAGTAGGGGTGCTGAAAAACCTCAATAACCTCACGCCCGGCGTGGAAGTAAACCCCTATCGGGAGCCTGCGGTGAAGGCTGCAGAGATTGCGGCACATTACGGAAGCGACGCGTCGGGACTGACCCGCATGGATGCGGAAAAAGCCGCAGATTTAACAGCATGGGCGCAGGAGAAGATACAGGAGTCGGACAAAAAGACGGACGGCCTGCAGAATGAGCTGAAAAAGAAAATGGAGCTTCTTGCGGGGATAGCTCCGTATCAGGAGCTTCACTTCGATATTTCCAGAATACTGCATTTCAAGGAGGTGCGTTTCCGGTTCGGACGGCTGCCTGTGGCTTATTATGAAAGGTTGAAGACCTATGCCTACGACGATATGTGTACGATATTCGAAAAGTGTCGTCAGGATGAAAATTATGTCTGGGGCATTTATTTTGTTCCGGCAGCGGAAGCAAAAAAGGTGGATGCCATCTATTCCTCTCTGCATTTTGAGCGGATTTTTGTGGAGGATGCTTATGAAGGAACAGTGGACGAGGCGTGCGAGAAGCTGAGAAAAGAGATTCGTGAGCTGGAAGATGCGGTCGCCGGTGAAGAGGCTGTTTTAAAAAGTGAGCTTGCGTCAAAAGGCGCAGAGCTGTCCTGTGCGGCGAAATCTCTGGCTTATGCGGCGAAGATGTTCGACGTCAGAAAGCTGGCAGCATTTACAAAAGCCAAGAACGAAACGTTTTTCATCCTGTGCGGATGGATGGCCGGAAACGAGGCGAACAGTCTGAAAAAAGAGCTGGAAAACGATCCGTCGATTTTCTGTACATTGGAGGAAAACCCGGACAGGCGCGTGATGGTTCCTCCGACCCGCTTGAAAAACCCGGCGCTCATCCGTCCCTTCGAGATGTTCATCAGGATGTACGGACTGCCGAACTATCAGGAATTTGACCCGACGCTGTTTGTGGCTATCACCTATTCGGTCATATTCGGAGCGATGTTCGGAGACGTGGGACAGGGGCTGGTGCTGTTTATCGGAGGCCTGCTCTTATACTTCTTAAAAAAGATGGATCTGGCAGCAATTATCGCGAGCTGCGGATTTTTCTCGACGATATTCGGATTTTTATACGGAAGTATATTCGGCTTCGAGCATATCCTTCCGGCGCTGTGGCTGCATCCGGCTGAGGCGATGACGAACCTGCCGTTTATCGGTACGCTTAATACGGTATTCATCGTAACGATCGCGCTCGGCATGGGCCTGATACTTTTGACGATGGTATTCCATATTATAAATGCGGTCAAGGCAAAAAAGATGGGCGAGGCGCTGTTTGATACGAACGGAGTAGCGGGCATGGTGTTTTACGGAGCGGTCGTTTTGGTTGTTGTGCTGTTTATGACGGGCAACACCCTTCCGGCTGCGGTGGCGCTCATCATCCTGTTTGTGCTGCCCCTGCTTGTCATTGCATGCAAGGAGCCTTTAACCGCACTTCTGGAAAAGAAGAAGCACACGGAGGAATCGGGCGTCGGGATGTTCATTGTGCAGGCGTTTTTCGAACTTTTTGAAGTGTGTCTGAGCTATTTTTCCAATACGCTTTCATTTGTGCGTATCGGTGCGTTTGCAGTCAGCCACGCTGCGATGATGCAGGTGGTGATGATGCTTGCGGGCGCGGAAAACGGGGCATCCCCGAACTGGGCTATCGTGGTCATCGGCAACCTTGTGGTCATGGGCATGGAAGGCCTGATAGTCGGTATTCAGGTGCTTCGTCTTCAGTATTATGAATTTTTCAGCCGTTTCTACAAAGGGGACGGAAGAGAATTTAAACCTTATTTTACAAAGGAAGAAAACATTTAAGGAGGTCATTTATCATGGCAAAAATTTTATTATTCGCAGCATTTGCTGCCTGCATCATCGTTCCGTTCCGTGTATTCGTAAAAGGGGAGCAGACAAAGAAGAGATATAAATCCACGCTGGCGTTAAACGGCGTGATGTTTTTCGGGCTGATGTTATTTACAGGCTTCATGATGTTTTCAGGTAATGCGTCCGCAGCAGAGACCGCAGAGGCAACTGCAGCGGCAGCAACCGGATTGTCCACAGGTCTTGGCTATCTGGCAGCGGGTCTGTCCATCGGCCTTTCCTGCGTGGGCGGCGGTATCGCCGTAGCCAGTGCAGCCAGCGCGGCGTTGGGCGCTATCAGCGAGGATTCTTCCATCCTTGGTAAGTCCCTGATCTTCGTAGGTCTTGCCGAAGGTGTCTGCCTGTACGGTCTTATCATTGCATTCATGATCCTGGGTAAGCTTTGATGAAAATGTATCTCATCAGCGACAACATTGACACGCTGACCGGCATGCGGCTGGCAGGCGTGGAGGGCGCGGTGGTCCACGAGAAAGAGGAGCTGAAGGCAGAAATCGACAAGGTGCTTGCCGATAAGGAGATCGGTATCCTGCTTTTGACGGAAAAATTCGGGAAGGAATTCCCGGACATCATCGACCACATCAGGTTGGAGCGGAAATTACCACTCATCGTAGAAATTCCCGACCGGCACGGCACAGGCCGTGCCCCGGATTTTATTACATCTTATGTGAATGAGGCGATAGGGATAAACATCTGACCGACGGGGCTGCCGGCGGTTGGAATTTCCGGAGGATTTATATGACGATAGACGAAAAGCTGCAGCATTTTATGGACGTGACCACACAGAGGGTTAACGCGGAAAATGCAAAACAGATAGAAGATTATAAAAAAGGGCTGGACAAGGTATATGAAAGCTACTGCGAGACAGCCCGCCGCAAGTCTGAGCTTTCCTTAAAACTGAAAGAGGAGAGCCTGGAAAAGCAAAAGAATGCCGACCTTGCAGAAAAGCAGATGGAGATACGGGAAAAGACCGGAAAGCTCCTGCGCGAGCTGGATGAAAAGCTTTACTCCGAGGTAAAGGGAAAGCTGGAACGTTTTATGGCGACAGGAGATTATGAAAGATATCTGGTCGCACAGGTGAAAAAAATCCTTGAGTTTGCAGACGGTGACGATGTGGTGATATATATCGACCCTGAAGACATCGCCCGTAAAGGGGCGGTTTCTGCAGGAGCGAATACGGCGCTGACTGTGAGTGAATACAGCTTCGGCGGCGGTGTGCGCGCGGTCATTGAAAAGCGCGGTATCCTGATAGACCAGTCCTTTGACACCAGGTTAAAAGAAGCCTTTGAAGGAAAGGAGGCGAGCCAGAGATGGAAAAGTCTTTAAAAATATACGGCATTAACGGCCCGCTCGTAACCGTAAAGGGCAGGACTGATCTGAAAATGAGCGAAATGGTATATGTGGGCAGCGAAAAGCTGGTAGGCGAGGTAATTCGTCTTTCTCCCGAACTTGCGACCATTCAGGTATTCGAAGAGACGTCAGGCTTAAAGCCCGGAGAGCTTTTGTACCCTACAGGTGCAACTCTTTCGGTAACGCTGGCGCCGGGCATTGTTTCGAACATTTTTGACGGTATCGAGCGTCCGCTGGCGGAGATAGAGAAAAAATCCGGTAAATATATTGACAGGGGATTTTCCATGGATTCCCTTGATACACAGAAGAAATGGCAGACTAAAATGTGCGTAAAGCCGGGCGAACGGGTGAGCGGAGGAACGATCATCGCGGAAGTGCCCGAGACTCCTGCTATTACGCATAAGGTCATGATACCGCCCGATATGGAGGGTATCGTGGAAACAGTCGTGCCCGATGGCGAATACACGATAAACGACACACTCGTGACGCTGATGAAACCCGATGACAACGTGGTCAGCCTGACGATGACTCAGAAGTGGCCCATCCGCGTGCCCAGACCTAATGCAAAACGCTATCCGGCATCCCGGCCGCTCGTGACAGGGCAGCGTATTCTGGATACGCTGTTCCCTATTGCAAAGGGTGGAACGGCTGCTATTCCCGGAGGCTTTGGTACCGGTAAGACGATGACGCAGCATGCAATCGCAAAATGGTCTGATGCGGACCTTATCGTTTACATCGGCTGCGGCGAGCGCGGCAATGAGATGACGGAAGTACTGGAGGATTTCTCCAAGCTGATAGATCCTAAATCCGGCAATCCGATGATGGACAGGACAGTGCTCATTGCGAATACCTCCAACATGCCCGTGGCGGCGCGTGAGGCGAGCATTTACACAGGTCTGACACTGGCAGAGTATTACCGCGACATGGGTTATCATGTGGCTATCATGGCGGATTCTACCTCCCGCTGGGCGGAGGCGCTGCGCGAGTTGTCCGGCCGTCTGGAGGAAATGCCTGCAGAGGAAGGCTTTCCGGCATATCTGGCGAGCCGCCTTTCTGCATTCTATGAGAGAGCCGGCATGGTGGAAAACTTAAACGGGACAGAGGGGAGCGTGACCATCATCGGTGCGGTATCCCCGCAGGGCGGCGATTTTTCGGAGCCGGTTACTCAGAATACGAAGCGTTTTGTGCGCTGCTTCTGGGGACTGGACAAGAGTCTTGCCTATGCGAGACATTTCCCGGCAATCAACTGGCTGACCAGCTACAGCGAATACCTGCCTGATCTGGCAAGCTGGTATGCGGACAATGTGGGAGCGGAGTTTATCGACGACAGAAACCAGCTTGTGGCGATATTAAATCAGGAAAGCAGCCTGATGGAGATAGTAAAGCTGATAGGAAGCGATGTCCTGCCCGACGATCAGAAGCTGACGCTGGAGATAGCGAGAGTGATACGGCTCGGATTTTTACAGCAGAATGCCTTCCATCCGCAGGATACGTCCGTACCTCTTGCAAAACAGCAGAAGATGATGGAAACGATACTGTATCTGTATGAGAAATCAAAGGCGCTTGTGGCGATCGGCATGCCGGTATCTGTACTGAGAGAGGATAAGATATTTGACCGCGTCATTTCCATTAAGTATGATGTGGAAAATGACCGGCTGGATAAATTTGACGATTATAAAAAGGCGATCGACAAGTTCTATGACGACGTGATCGCCCGCAACGCATAACAGGCGGAGGTAAAAAATGGCAATAGAGTATTTAGGCTTGAACAGTGTCAACGGCCCCTTCGTTGTTTTGGAGGGCGTAAAGGGCGCTGCTTATGACGAGATCGTGGAGATCGTGGCGGACGGCAAAGAAAAGAAGCTGGGCCGTATCGTGGAGATAAACGAGGATAAGGCGGTCGTGCAGGTGTTTGAAGGGACGGACAACCTTTCCCTGAAAAATACGCACACCCGTCTGACAGGGCATCCGATGGAGATAGGTCTGACGGACCAGCTGCTCGGCAGGACGTTCAACGGTATCGGCGAGCCGATAGACAATCTGGGCGAGGTGACGGCGGAAACGTACGCTGATGTAAACGGAAAACCTTTAAATCCGGTTTCCCGAGAATATCCCCGTAACTATATCCGTACCGGTATCTCTGCGATAGACGGTCTGACAACGCTGATACGCGGGCAGAAGCTCCCGATCTTTTCAGGAAACGGACTGCCTCACGACCAGCTGGCGGCGCAGATCGTGCGTCAGGCGTCTCTGGGCGAAGACTCTGACGAAAAATTCGCCATCGTATTTGCGGCGATGGGCGTAAAGTATGATGTTGCGGAATATTTCCGCCATACGTTTGCAGAGAGCGGCGTTTCCGACCATGTGGCGATGTTTTTAAATCTGGCGAACGACCCGGTGGTAGAGCGTCTCATCACCCCGAAGGTGGCGCTGACTGTTGCGGAGTATCTTGCGTTTGAAAAGCATATGCACATTCTGGTCATCCTGACGGACATGACCTCCTTTGCGGAGGCGATGCGCGAGGTTTCTTCCAGCAAGGGCGAGATTCCCTCCAGAAAGGGATATCCGGGCTATCTGTATTCGGAACTTGCGACGCTCTATGAGCGCGCGGGCATCGTGGAGGGCATCAACGGCTCTGTGACCCAGATTCCGATACTGACGATGCCGAATGACGATATCACGCATCCCATCCCCGACCTGACAGGCTACATCACGGAAGGACAGATAGTTCTGGACAGAACGCTGCACGGACAGGGAGTGTATCCGCCTATCAACGTGCTGCCGAGCCTGTCCCGTCTGATGAAGGACGGTATCGGCGAAGGCTATACGAGGGCGGACCATCAGGCGGTGGCAAACCAGCTGTTTTCCTCCTATGCAAAGGTAGGGGACGCAAGGGCGCTGGCGAGCGTTATCGGCGAGGACGAGCTTTCCGAGCTGGATAAAAAATATCTGGCGTTCGGCAAGATGTTCGAGAAATATTTTGTCGGTCAGAGGGAAGAAGAAAACCGTACTATCATAGATACGCTCGAGATAGGATGGAGTCTTCTTCGGATGCTGCCGAGAGAGGAACTGGACCGCGTGGATACGAAGATACTGGACGAGTATTATGACCAGGAAGGGCGTCGCTTAGAATAAACAGTTTCAATTTTCCGAAAAGGAGATATGCATGAATACAAACGCATTTCCGACAAAGGGAAACCTGATGCTGGCAAAGAGCTCTCTGGAGCTTGCAAAGCAGGGCTATGAGCTGATGGACAAAAAGCGGAATATTCTGGTGCGCGAGCTGATGAACCTCATCGAGGAAGCAAAAACGATACAGTCGGAGATAGATTCGACTTTTACAGAGGCGTATCAGGCGCTGCAGCAGGCAAACATCGAAGTCGGGATACACTACGTTCAGGAGATAGCGCAGGCTATCCCGGCGGAAGAGACCGTCCGTGTGAAAACACGCAGCATCATGGGCACTGAAATTCCGCTGGTGAGCTGTGAGGAGGATAAGAGCATCCCCTATTACGGCTTTTACAATTCCAGCGCGGCAGTGGATCTGGCGCGGGAGCGCTTTTTAAAGGTAAAAGAGCTTACCGTCCGATTGTCCATGGTAGAAAATTCCGCTTACCGTCTTGCTATGAATATCCGCAAGACCCAGAAACGTGCCAACGCGCTGAAAAACATCACGATACCGACCTACACCGTTCTGGTGCGCGACATCAGCAACGCGCTGGAGGAAAAGGAACGCGAGGAGTTCACGCGGCTGAAGGTGATAAAAAGGAATATGAATAAATGAGCAGAAATCCGGGAAAGAACAAATTTATGTTTTTTCCCGGCTTTTTTCTTTGTAAGCAGGTGCGGGCACTGCGGAAGCTGTGATATAATTTAGAAAATAAAACAGGCGGTAGGATTTGCAAAGGAGGACGGTTATATGAAAAGAACGCTGCTGGTCTGTGTCATGTTGGCTGTTGGGGCCTCGGCACTGTGTTCCTGCGCAGCTTTATTACTGGCGTCCGGAGACGGCTGAAGAATATGGACATGCTGAAAATGAGATAGACAATATTTTGCTGATGGAAAAGGAAACAGGGGACGCGGTATCGCTTTATGAGGTGGATGAAAGGGTTGCGCCGGCAGAGGACCTGCACGGATTCTTACAGCGGGATTATGGGGCAGGGCAATATCTGAGCTGTGAGATGCCTGACGGCTTTACCCTAGGAAAGTTTCAATCGGACATCGCGTTTTACGGCGGCTGGCTGCTGGAGGGAGATACAAAAGAGCCGCCGCATGACGACGGAACTCCGGAGGCGTGGTATCGTCCCGGCGGCATCGGCAGGGGAGAAACGGCGTCGCAGGTATTGAAGTTTGAAAACGGGGCGCTCACAGATGCCAGCCTGCAGGCAAACCATATGGAGCAGCTTGGCGAAACGGAAATACTGGAGGGCTGTGAGGTACAGGCGGTCCTGATGGAATATGCGTTTGAACTGTTCACGGCTTCCGGCTGGGAGGAGTATTCGGCGCAGTATCCGGGTACAGAGGAAATGCCGCAGTCCCGCTACTGGTACGTTTTTTTTGGAAAAGAGGAGAGCGAGATATTTTATACCCTGTTTTTAGATAAGGAATATTTTACCAAAGATGACGCTATCCGTATGGCGCGGTCGGTCCGGTTTACAAGGGAGGCGTTTTGATATCCCGTAAGGAGGCGGGGGCGGGGATCGAACGGGCGCAGCCAACCCTGCAGGGCAGCTGGAGACGACGGAAAAGGCAGTTATACCCTGCTGGCGGCAGGCATTTTCTGGGCGGGACTGGCAGGCCTGTCTGCCTGTATGGAAGACTGGATTTCAGAAAGGCGGTTGGGAGGATGCAGTTGCTGCCATGCGCGTCTGTTCAAAATCCCGCGCGTTAAAAGCGGAAAGTCAAAAAGAATAGGGCTTGCCCTTAAAACCTCCCTATGGTATAATATTCGCAGCGGGCAATGACAAAAAATTAACAATTAGAAAAAGAGAGCCCGAATACAAGGCATTTTCAATTGAATGGAGGAAAAGACATGGCTAAGAAAATTGTTTTAGCAGGCGCTTGCCGTACAGCGATCGGCGTAATGGGCGGAACACTGAGCACGACTCCGGCAACGGACCTGGGCGCTATCGTTATCAAAGAAGCACTGAACAGGGCAGGCGTTCCCTCTGATCAGGTAGATCAGGTTTACATGGGCTGCGTTATCCAGGCAGGTCAGGGACAGAACGTTGCGCGTCAGGCTTCCATCAAGGCAGGTCTTCCGATCGAGACTCCTGCAGTTACCATCAACGTTGTATGCGGTTCCGGTCTGAACTGTGTAAACATGGCTGCAGAGATGATCGCAGCAGGCGACGCTGATATCGTTGTAGCAGGCGGTATGGAAAACATGTCTATGGCTCCTTACGCAGTGATGCAGGGCCGTTACGGCTACAGAATGAACGATGGCAAGCTGGTAGATACCATGGTTCATGATGCCCTGTGGGATGCGTTCAATGATTATCATATGGGTATCACAGCAGAGAACATCTGCGAGAAGTGGGGCCTGACAAGAGAAGAGCTGGATGCTTTTGCTGCAAAGTCCCAGCAGAAGGCTGTTGCTGCTCAGGAAGCAGGCGCGTTCGACAAGGAAATCGTTCCTGTAGAAGTTAAGAAGAAAAAAGAGACAATCGTTTTCAATAAGGATGAAGGTCCCCGCCCCGGCACGACAGCTGAGAGCATTGCGAAGCTTCGTCCTGCATTCAAGAAAGACGGCATCGTAACAGCCGGCAACTCTTCAGGTATCAACGACGGCGCTGCAGCAGTTGTTGTTATGAGTGAAGAGAAGGCAAAAGAGCTGGGCGTTAAGCCTATGGCTACATGGGTAGCAGGTGCTCTGGCAGGTGTTGCTCCTGAGATCATGGGTATCGGCCCTGTTGCTGCAACCCGTAAGGTTATGGACAGAACCGGCATGAAGATCGAAGACTTCGACGTTATCGAGGCAAACGAGGCTTTCGCTGCTCAGTCCGTAGCAGTTCAGAAGGAGCTTGGCTTTACAGATGAGCAGCTGAATCCTAACGGCGGCGCAGTTGCCCTGGGTCATCCGGTAGGCGCATCAGGCTGCCGTATCCTGGTAACCCTGCTGCATGAGATGGAAGCAAAAGACCTGAAGAAGGGTCTGGCTACTCTGTGCATCGGCGGCGGTATGGGCTGTGCTACAATCGTAGAAAGAGACTAAGGGATATCTCCCTTATATTCGGAGAATGCCTCCTTTTCAGGGACATTCTCCGCGTCATGTAAAAAAACAAGCAGGAGGAAGACAATGGAATTCGTATTGTATGAACAGAAAGGTCAGTATGCGATCATCACAATCAATCGTGAAAGAGCGCTGAACGCCCTTAATTCCACCGTTCTTGACGAGTTAAACGAGACTCTGGACAATGTAAACCTTGACGAGGTAAGATGCCTGATACTGACCGGTGCAGGACAGAAATCCTTCGTTGCAGGTGCAGATATCGGTGAGATGAGCACCCTGACAAAAGCGGAAGGCGAAGCTTTCGGCAAGAAGGGCAACGATGTATTCCGCAAGCTGGAGACTTTCCCGATACCCGTAATCGCAGCAATCAACGGCTTTGCTCTTGGCGGCGGCTGTGAGATATCCATGAGCTGCGATATCCGTATCTGTTCCGAGAATGCTGTATTCGGCCAGCCTGAGGTTGGTCTGGGCATTACACCCGGTTTCGGCGGCACACAGAGACTTGCGCGTCTGGTAGGTGAAGGTATGGCGAAGCAGATGATCTACACAGCACGTAACATCAAGGCTGACGAGGCATACCGCATCGGTCTGGTAAATGCAGTATATGCTCAGGAAGAGCTGATGCCTGCAGCTGAGAAGATGGCTTCCACCATCGCAAAGAATGCTCCGATCGCAGTCCGCAACTGCAAGAAGGCTATCAATGACGGTATGCAGGTAGATATGGACCAGGCGATCGTTATCGAAGAGAAGCTGTTCGGCGACTGTTTCGAGAGCGAGGATCAGAGATACGGCATGGCTTTCTTCCTTGACAAGAACAAGGAGAAGGTAAAAGAGCCTTTCAAGAACTGCTGATTTTTCTGAAAAACAGAATATTCATATATCATTTTAGGAGGAGACTATCATGAAGGTAGGTATTATTGGCGCCGGCACAATGGGTTCCGGTATCGCACAGGCATTTGCCCAGACAGAAGGCTACGAAGTATTTCTTTGCGACATCAATGAAGAGTTCGCTGCAAACGGCAAGAAGAAGATTGCAAAGGGCTTCGAGAAGAGAATCGCAAAAGGCAAAATGACTCAGGAAGCTGCTGATTCCATCCTTGCAAAGATCACAACAGGCGTAAAAGATATCTGCACAGACTGCGATCTCGTTGTAGAGGCTGCTCTGGAGAACATGCAGATCAAGAAGCAGACATTCAAAGAGCTGCAGGATATCTGCAAAGCAGACTGCATCTTCGCTACCAATACATCCTCTCTGTCTATCACAGAGATTGGCGCAGGTCTGGATCATCCCGTTATCGGCATGCACTTCTTCAACCCCGCTCCGGTTATGAAGCTGGTTGAGGTTATTGCAGGTCTGAACACTCCTGATGAGGTTGTTGAGAAGATCAAAGCTATCTCTGTTGAGATCGGCAAGACTCCCGTACAGGTAAACGAGGCTGCAGGCTTTGTTGTAAACAGAATCCTCGTTCCTATGATAAATGAAGCTATCGGCATCTATGCAGAAGGCGTTGCATCTGTAGAAGATATCGATACAGCTATGAAGCTGGGCGCTAATCATCCCATGGGACCTCTGGCTCTGGGCGATATGATCGGTCTGGACATCGTTCTGGCTATCATGGAAGTATTGCAGGCTGAGACAGGCGACACCAAGTATCGTCCTCATCCCCTTCTGAAGAAGATGGTACGCGGCGGACAGCTGGGCCAGAAGACAGGTAAGGGCTTCTACGATTACACAAAATAATAAACTAAGAATGGCGGGGCGGCCGCAAAAGTGCGGCTGCCGCATTCTTCACTAGGAGGAATTATAAATCATGGATTTTACGTTGGACAAAAAGCATGAGATGGCGAGACAGCTCTTCAGAGAGTTCGCTGAGAAAGAAGTAAAGCCTCTGGCAATCGAGGTTGACGAAACCGAAGAGTTCCCCAGAGTGACTGTTGATAAGATGATCAAGGCAGGTTTCATGGGTATTCCTGTTCCGAAGGAGTACGGCGGACAGGGCTGTGATCCTCTGACATACGCTATGTGCGTAGAAGAGCTGTCCAAGGTTTGCGGTACAACAGGCGTTATCGTTTCCGCACATACATCTCTTTGCTGCGATCCTATCATGACATACGGTACGGAAGAGCAGAAGCAGAAATTCCTGGTTCCCCTTGCAAAAGGTGAGAAGCTGGGCGCATTCGGCTTAACAGAGCCCGGTGCAGGTACTGACGCTCAGGGTCAGCAGACAAAGGCTGTTTTAGACGGTGACGAGTGGATCTTAAACGGTTCCAAGTGCTTTATCACAAACGGTAAGGAAGCTGACATCTATGTAATTTTTGCTGTAACAGGCGTTGTTGAGAAGCGCGGCCGCAAGATGAAAGAGATTTCCGCATTCATCGTTGAGAAGGGCACACCCGGCTTTACCTTTGGTACAAAGGAGAAGAAGATGGGTATCCGCGGTTCTTCCACATATGAGCTTATCTTCCAGGATTGCCGTATCCCGAAGGAGAATCTGCTGGGTCAGCAGGGTAAGGGCTTCAATATCGCTATGCATACTCTGGATGGCGGCCGTATCGGTATCGCTTCTCAGGCTCTGGGTATTGCAGAAGGCGCTCTGGAGAGAACAGTTGAGTATGTAAAAGAGAGAAAGCAGTTCGGACGCGCTATCGGTGCATTCCAGAACACCCAGTTCCAGCTGGCTGACATGGCAACCAAGGTAGAGGCTGCACAGCTTCTGGTATACAAGGCTGCAATGGCAAAAGCAACTCAGAAGAACTATTCTATAGAAGCTGCAAAGGCAAAACTGTATGCAGCAGAGGTTGCTATGGAAGTTACTACAAAGGCTGTTCAGCTTCACGGCGGTTACGGCTATACAAGAGAGTACGAAGTAGAACGCATGATGCGCGATGCGAAGATCACAGAGATCTACGAAGGTACCAGCGAAGTTCAGAGAATGGTTATCTCCGGCGCTCTGCTGAAATAATCGCGACAAGCGGTGAACCCCGGATTTTGCGGGGAATATACGGAATGAAGATAATAAAATAAGGAGAATCATGCAATGAAAATCGTTGTTTGTATCAAACAGGTACCCGATACCAAGGGTGGCGTTAAGTTTAATCCCGACGGCACTCTGGACAGAAGTGCCATGCTGGCAATTATGAATCCTGATGACAAGGCTGGTCTGGAGGCTGCTCTCCGCTTAAAAGATCAGTACGGCGCAGAAGTTACCGTTCTGACCATGGGTCTTCCCAAGGCAGAAGAGGTTCTGCGTGAGGCTATCGCTATGGGCGCGGACAAGGGTATCCTTGTAACCGACAGAGTGCTGGGCGGCGCTGATACATGGGCTACTTCCCAGACTATCGCAGGCGCACTGCGCAATCTGGAGTATGACCTGATCATCACCGGCCGTCAGGCTATCGATGGAGATACCGCACAGGTTGGTCCTCAGATTTCCGAGCATCTGGATATCCCGGTTATCAGCTACGCTCAGAACTTAAAGGTTGAAGGCGATTCCGTTATCGTTGAGCGTCAGTATGATGACAGATATCACGTTCTGAAAGCAAAAATGCCCTGCCTGGTTACCGCTCTGGCAGAGTTAAACGAGCCCCGCTACATGACTCCCGGCGGCATCTTCGATGCATATGATGCAGAGATTACCGTTTGGGGCAGAGCTGATCTGAAGGATGTAGAGGATTCCAACTTAGGTCTTAAGGGTTCACCGACTCAGATCGCAAAGGCATCTGACAAAGTTCGTAAGGGTGCAGGCGAGAAGGTTGTTCTTGATCCTACAGAGGCTGTAGACTACATCATGGACAAGTTAACAGAAAAGCATGTAATCTGATAAATTATAGAAAAGCGTGGTGAATGAGATGAACTTAGAAGAATATAAAGGCGTATTTGTCTTTGCGCAGCAGGTAGACAACAAATTAAACAGTATCGCACTGGAGCTGGTGGGCAAAGGAAAAGATCTTGCAAAAGACTTAAACACAGAAGTAACAGCTGTTCTGGTCGGCAGCAACGTGAAAGAGCTCTGCACAGAGCTGGCTGAGTACGGCGCTGACAGAGTTATCGTTGTAGATGATCCTGAGCTGAAAGAGTACAGAACTGAGCCTTACGCTCATGCTCTGTCTGAAGTTATCAACAAATATAAACCCGAGATAATGCTGGTTGGCGCAACCGCTATCGGCCGTGACTTAGGTCCCCGCGTATCTGCAAGAGTACACACAGGTCTGACTGCAGACTGTACACTGCTTGAGATCGGCGATTTCCCGATCAACCCGATTCCCGGCAGAGAGCAGCTTCACAATCAGCTGCTGATGACCCGTCCTGCATTCGGCGGCAATACAATCGCAACAATCGCATGCCCGAACTTCCGTCCTCAGATGGCTACTGTTCGTCCCGGCGTTATGCAGAAGGCAGAACGTGTTGTTGGCGCACAGGCAGTGATCGAGGAGTTCAACCCCGGTTTTGTTCCCAATGACAAGTATGTTGAGATTCTTGAGGTTGTAAAGGCTGTATCCGATGTTGAAGATATCATGGATGCAAAAATTCTGGTATCCGGCGGCCGTGGCGTAGGCAGTGCAGAGAACTTCAAGTTGCTCGAGGATCTGGCAGATGCTCTCGGCGGAACAGTAAGCTGCTCCCGTGCAGTTGTAGATTCTGGCTGGAAGTCTAAGGACCTGCAGGTTGGTCAGACAGGTAAAACTGTTCGTCCTCAGGTATACTTTGCAATCGGTATCTCCGGTGCTATCCAGCATCTGGCAGGTATGGAAGAGTCTGATATCATCGTTGCTATCAACAAAGATGAGACAGCTCCTATCTTTGATGTAGCGGATTACGGTATT
>ENA-ORMO01002410-ORMO01002410.1-human-gut-metagenome-genome-assembly--contig:-NODE-2410-length-14976-cov-2.419945_pt1 | contig 14976 bp, 13 predicted proteins | sample MGYA00242106_ERZ509001 | MGnify/ENA primary metagenome ERZ509001 (study PRJEB26280, sample SAMEA2338736) | human gut metagenome | biome: human gut; feature: human-associated habitat; material: faeces... | reverse complement strand
CCCAGCCAGGCGGTCGCAGTAGTAGGCCACGGCGATGCTGTGCAGAAGGCACCGGGTAACCCCGTGCTGAAGGAAAGCGGATTCCTGACTCAGCCGGGAGGCCATGGCCAGACGGCTGACAAAAAACAGAAAGTCCTCATGCTCCACCTTAGGTCCCTCCTTGTTAGGTGTTTTCCAGTCCTTTTTTCTGGGGGCCGGATTTGAGACTGTGGCGCTTGGTGTAAACGCTGTAGATAAGCCCACCCAGGAGACTGATGGCCAGAGTGATGGTGAAGACCAGAATGGCGAAGCGGTAATCCTGCCCTCCCAGGGCGTCGCCTCCTACGGTGGAGGTGACGATGGAGGGAATGCGGGCCACGGTACTGAGGATGATCCATTCCGACAGACGGATTTTGGTCAGCCCCATGCAGTAGCTGATGAGGTCTTTGGGTGTGCCGGGGATGAACATGAGGAGGAAGGCCACAACCCGCACTTTTGGGGTGTTTTGCATAAATTTGAGAGATTCAATCTTTTCCCGGGGGAAGTACAGCTCCAGAACCCGGACGCCCCACCGGCGGACCACCAGGAACACCAGGGTGCTGCCCAAGGTGGCGCCAAGCAGGCACAGAAGGGTTCCCTCCCAGGCGCCAAAGGCGTAGCCTCCTGCAATCTCCAGAGGCTCGCCGGGAATCAAGGCAACCAGAACCTGAAAAATCACCATACCCACATACAGGACCCGTCCCCAGATCCCATGGGTGTCCACCCAGGCCCGAAAGCCGTTGGGATCTTTGGCAAACTGCACCAGGGGTTTGCCCACCAGCCAGGTGACCAGTCCCATCAGGATGAGGGACAGTACGATGATGAGGGTCAAAAGCCGCTTTTTCTTCTTTTCAGATAGAGACATGGGGACGTCACGGTTCCTTTCTGTGGGACTTGCATGCTGGTGGGGGATATGGCGCTCCCCCGCCAGCGCGTTTACAAGCAGGGCTACCTTAGCTGCATGCCTATGGGGCATTTTCCTCCGGGGTGGGGGACAGGCAGTTGAAGAGGAGGACGGCTTTGAACAGATCGCCGTCTATGACCAGGTTCAGCTTCCCCTTTTGCAGAGACATGAGGGTTTTGGCGATGTTCAGCCCCAGACCGCTGCCCTCGGTGTTCCGGGCGCTGTCCCCCCGGACGAAACGCTCCATGAGCTCCTCCGCAGGCAGGTTCAACTCTGCCTGGGAGATGTTCTTCACGGAAATCATAACCTTTTTTTCGTATTTTACTACATCCACATAGACCCGGGTTCCCGGCTGGGCATATTTGACGCAGTTGCCCAGGAGATTGTCCATAACCCGCCAGAAGAGGCGGCCATCGGCGGAGACCAGGATCTCCGGTTGGGGGGCGGTGAGGACCACAGGCAGGTTGGCGCGCTGCAGCTTCTCCTCATATTCTGCCAGGGCCTGGTTCACCAGTTCTACCACGTTCACGGGGGCCAGGTTCACCGGAATGCTGCCAGAGGAGGCCTTGGACATTTCCACCAGGTCCTCGGTCAGCTTCTTAAGCCGCTGGGACTGGCGGGCCAGGACCTCCAGATACTGCTCTCCCTCGGCTGGTGTGTGGGGCTTCTGAAGAAGGTCCACATAATTCACAATGGAGGTCAAGGGGGTTTTAATGTCGTGGGACACATTGGTGATAAGTTCGGTTTTCATGCGCTCGGACTTCAGCTGCCGCTCCACGGCCAGGCTGGCTCCTTGACCCAGGGCGTTCAGATCCTGGGCAATCTGGCGGAAGGAGCCGTGGAGATGGGTGGGGTCCAGCTTTTCCTGGAGCTTTCCCTGGGCCATATGCCGGGCAGCCTCCTGCAGCTTGCCCAGGGACCAGGCGGGGTACACAATGAGGAAGGTCCACATACCCAAGACAATCAGCATCCCCACTCCGGAGGTAACAGGATTGAGACACGCCAGGGTGACGACAGCTGCGATGGCGCCTGTGAGCACCCACTTCCAGATAACAGGGAGCATCCGGAACACCGAGCAAAGGCCACGAAACAGGTACAGGAAGCCCCGTCCCAGCATCAGTAGGCAGAAGCCGGTGACGGAATGACGCCACCAATACCCATTGCCGTACTTGACGCGGGTGGCCAGGGACAGGAGGGCTGCCATCACCAGAATGCCGCCTACAATGAGACACCCCACCCCAGTGACCAGAGTGATCCAGCCGTACCAATAAAAGGACTGGTTAAACAGGGCGAAGAGACCCGTCAGGCTGGCGCCAAGGATCACCAGGTACAGGTCCCCGGGTACCCGGTCCAGGGGATTCAAGAAGATACCCTCCTGGTCAGGACGGCGTCCGGCAGCGCTTAGCAGATAGACTGTGAGGCACAGCAGGGCGGCCAGGCAGACGCAAACCAGAACCACCAGTACAAACCGGTACTGATACATGGCTCCCACTAGGGTGACATACTGGGAAAAGGTGTCATCATAAGCCATGTCCTTTAGCACATAGCCGGTGACAGAGTAGGTGAGATCCACCGTCTTCCGGTACCAGAATGTGCTGTCGTCAAAGGCTTCCAAAACGGTATTGGAATCCTCCTGTTGCTGAGGGACGGTTTCGTCCGACGATCCCGTTGACTGGGGCTCGGCAATCAAAATGGAATCCACCAGCACGGTGTTGGTTTGGCTGGCCAGGTATTCTTCGCCCTGGTAGGTGGTTTTCAGAAGCTTGCCGGATGCATCCCGGATTACATAGCGATAGTTGCTTTTCCCGCTGTAGTATTCAGGATACAGCTGCCAGTGTCCGTTGTAGGAATATTGGAAGAGATAGCTGGGCAGTTCTTCCTCCGGGACGCCGGAGGCCTCCTGGGCATAGGCCCGGGCTACATTGTCGGCTATGTTGCTGCACCGCTCCTGGAGTCCCTGTTCCAGGAGATCATCCCGGCTTAGGGTATAGGCTCCCTGATCGGCCAGGTAACAGGTGGCCACCCCTCCCGCCACACCGGTTACCAAGGCCACCAGAAGAAGGAGAAAACAGCCGGTTTTGAGGGCCAGGCTATAGCGTTTATTATACATCAGGGTTTTCCCCCCTCCATTTTGTATCCCTGACCCCAGACCACCTTCAGGTACCGGGGCTCTGAGGGATTGATTTCAATTTTCTCCCGAAGGTGGCGGATGTGTACCGCCACGGCTCCCTCGCTGCCCAGGGGCGCCTCGTTCCATACCGCTTCGTAGAGCGACCGGGAGGAATAAACCTTCCCGGGATTGGACATGAGCAACCGTAAAATGGAAAACTCCATGGGGGTGAGATTGGCAGGCTCCCCGTCCACGGTGACGGTCTTGGCTTCATCGTCCAGACAGATACCGCCAATGGTGAGGACGCTGGGCTTCTCCGGAGCCTGGCCGCCCAGGAGGGTGTACCGCCGGAGCTGAGACCGGACCCGGGCCAGGACCTCCATGGGTACAAAGGGCTTGGTAATATAGTCGTCGGCCCCCACGTTGAGGCCCAGGACCTTATCTTCATTTTCACTTTTGGCTGTGAGTAAAATGATGGGAGCGTTGGAGAACTCCCGGATGCGCTGGGTGGCGGCAATGCCATCCATTTCCGGCATCATGATATCCATGAGGATCAGATGGATCTCTTCCTTCTGGACAAGCTCCACCGCCTGACGTCCGGTATAGGCCTCAAACAGACGGTAATCGCCCATGGACAGATAAATTTTCAGGGCATTTACAATGTCTGGCTGGTCATCACAAATCAAAATGTTGTACATGTACTTCACCTCTCCGCCCCTTCATTATATCCCCGGGAAGTTTAAGATGAAAGAGGCTGCTTTCTTAAGGATTCTTTAATTTGAAGGAGGGCATTGAGCCATTCCTGACCCTCTGCTTCTGCGGGGCGCCGCAACGCTGCATCAGCATGGGCGCAATGCTACGAACCTAAGGCTAAACGCGCAACGTCCCGTTTAGCACTCGATGGTTCCGGCTTTTTCGCCCTTAGCAATCCGTATCATTGCCAAGGGGAATTTGGGCCTAGGAATTTGGGATAAAATGGGGTATAATGACAAAGATATTCCAGACGGTTGGGAGGAGTGGCAATGGGACCGAAGGAAAAAATAGAGCGTCTGGCCCAGACTCCGGAGGACCGGGTGCTGCTGGCCCGGGTTTGGGAGCGGCTGTCGGCAGGGCAGCGGCGGGAGATTCCGGCCTTCAGTTGCTTTCTCTCTCTGCGGGAGCAGGAGCTGGTGCGCCGCCTCATGGGGGAGGAGACACTGACCTTTTTTGGTGGGTATCCCGAGGCAGAGCGGGCGGTGGCCTGCTATTTGCCGCCCTATCTGGAGGAGAACAGCCTGTATGCTGAAGGGCCGGTGACCTGCATCTGCGCCAGCTATTTTGAGGGAGATTGCCTCACCCATCGGGATTTTCTGGGGAGCCTTATGGGGGCCGGGATCAAGCGGGAGACGGTGGGGGATATTTGTGTAGGGAAGGGCTCTTGCGACTTCTTTCTCCTCCGGGAGATGGCCCCCTATGTGGTGCAAAATCTCCCCAGTGCGGGGCGGACCCGGCTGCACCTGGAGGAAATCCCCCTGGAGGAGGCCCAGATTCCCACTCCGGAGACGGAGACCATCCGGGGAACCCTGGCCTCCTGTCGTTTGGACAGCGTCATTGGGGCAGGCTTCCGCCTGAGCCGGACCCGGGCGGGGGAGCTGGTGCTGTCCGGCGGGGCGGCGGTGGACGGCTTGCCCTGCCAGAAGCCGGACCGGCAGGTGGCTCCTGGGGCTGTAATTTCCCTCCGGGGAATGGGGAAAATCCGGCTGGCTGAGGTGAAGGGACAGACCCGGAAGGGCCGGATTTCAGTGGAAATTGAAAAATTCAAGTAAAGGGAGGCGGATTGCGATGATGGAGGATGTCATTGCGAGAATCAACGAGCTGGCAAAGAAAGCCAAGGCGGAGGGCCTGACCCCGGCAGAACGCTCTGAACGGGACGGGCTGCGGCGGATTTATCTGGACGCCATCCGGGAAAATTTGACGGCTCAGCTGGAGAACACCTATGTGGTGGATGCGCAAGGAAACCGGCACAAGCTACAAAAAAAGGGCCAGAGCCCGGAGGAGTCGTGACTGTGTGCCCCCGGACGAAGCTGCGAATGATGACCCCGGAGGAGGCTGCCCGGTCTTTCCCCCGCCTTTTAGAGAAGGATCTGCTGGTGCCGCTCCTGGTGACGGGCGGCAGCATGGTCCCCTTTTTACGGCACCGCCGGGATGTGGTATACATTCGGGGAATCCGCTACCAGAGCCCCCGGGAGGGGGATGTGATTTTGTTTTGCCGGGAGGGGGGACAGGCCCTGGTTCTTCACCGGGTCCTGAGCCGGTATGCCGACGGCTCGTTTCAGGTGGGCGGGGATGCCCAGACCTGGACGGAGGTGGTACGGCCGGAGCAAATTCTAGGGGTGGTGACCTGGCTCAGCCGAAATGGGGGAAAGGCGTTTCCGGCCAGGCGTCTGGACCAGCGGGTACTCTGGGGCCTGTGGTGGGTTCTGCGGCCTTGGCGGCCCCAGCTGCTCCGGTGGGCTGCCAGAGTGCATAAAAAGCGTGCTTCAGCACCGTAATTGGGCGAAACCCCATGACATGCTGTAGCACGCTTTCCTTATGTCGGCTGTGTTTCAGGTGTGGACTGGAACCCGGTATTCCGGAACGATTTGGGCCAGCAGATCCCGGACGTCCCGCCCCTGGACAGCGGCTTGGTAGAGGGACTGAAGCTGAGCCTCCAGCTTCTCGCCGTCAAAGGGCTGATCCTTGCCAATGTAGATGAGATCATTTTGCGTTTTACGCATCCCTTCCCCAGACAGCAGGAGCTCCTCAAACAGCTTCTCACCGGGGCGAAGGCCGGTATAGACAATGGGAATGTCCACATCCGGCTCAAAGCCGGACAGGCGGATCATGTTCCGGGCCAGGTCATCAATTCGGACGGGATCTCCCATGTCCAAAAAGAAAATCTCGCCTCCTTTGGCGTACACACCAGCCTGGAGCACCAGGGAGACCGCCTCGGGGATGGTCATAAAGTAACGGATGATCTGGGGGTCCGTGACAGTCACAGGGCCGCCGGCAGCGATCTGCTTTTTGAACAGGGGAATGACGCTGCCGTTGGACCCCAGGACATTGCCGAACCGCACGGCCACGTACTCAGTCTTGGAGCGCCCGTCCATCATCTGGATGATCATTTCACAAACCCGTTTGGTAGCGCCCATGACGTTGGTGGGATTGACCGCCTTGTCGCTGGAGATGAGGAGGAACCGGCTGGCTCTATACCGGTCTGCCATTTCCGCTACATTCAAGGTGCCAAAAATGTTGTTTTTGACGGCCTCGCAGGGGCTGTCCTCCATAAGAGGGACGTGCTTGTGGGCAGCGGCGTGGTAGATCAGGTCCGGGTGGTACCGGGCGAACAGGTCCTCCAGCCGTTCCCGGTCCCGGACGGAGCCAATGAGGACGGTGAGATTCAGATTTGGGTAGGTCCTGCGCAGCTCCTGCTGGATGTCGTAGGCATTGTTTTCATAGATGTCGAAGAGAATCAGCTGAGCAGGGCCGAAAGTGGCCAGCTGGCGGCAAAGCTCACTGCCAATGCTGCCGCCGCCTCCGGTGACGAGGATGGTCTTACCGGCTACATGCTTTCCGATGCCTGCCAGATCCACCTGCACAGAGTCGCGGCCCAGCAGGTCCTCAATTTCCACGTTGCGGATTTTTTGGATGCTGACCTCTCCGTTTGCCAGTTGGTAGATAGCGGGCAGGGTCCGCAGGGTGCATTTGGTCTTTTGGCAGATGGAAAGGATAGCTCGCTGCTGCCTGGAGCTGGCGGAAGGAATGGCTAGAACGATTTCCTGAATGCGGTATTTTTCAGCGGCAGCCAGAATGCTCTCCCGGCCGCCTACAATGGGGACGCCTCGCAGCAGCTGCCCACGTTTGCGGGAAGCATCGTCGATGATGCAGACCACCTGATTGGAGGAGTGCTGGCTGTTCTGAAATTCCAGCAGGGCAATGGCGCCAGCATCACCAGCGCCGATCAGCATGGTGCGCTTTTGAGCTCCGCTCTTCCGGCTGCGGTGCAGGATGTCCCGGAAATAGCGGTAAGCCAAGCGGCTGCAGCCCACAAAGGCCATGAGAAACATACAGTTCAGCACAGGGAAGCTTTTGGGCGTCGGCAAGGCCAACAGGTGCATGCCCACGTACTTGACCGCTGCGGCCACAATAGAAGCGGCGGCAATTCGGGTAAGTTCGTTGGTACCGGCGTAGGCCCAGAGGCTGTTGTACAACCGGAAGAACCAAAAAATGAGAATGGTACACACAGTGTCCATCAGTGCATACCGATAGATGCTGTCCAGCAAGCCGGATTCCAACAGCGCCGCCAGATCCAGCTCCATCCGGGTAAAGAGGGCCAGAAAGCTGGACAGATTGATCAGTAAGATGTCCAACAAAAGCAGCAGAAAAATCCGCGTGACCTTTATACGGTCCCATGGTTTGTGTTGTGTCATATTGTTCCCCTGTTTTCCTTAATTTTCTCTATATATGGGCATATGGGTATTGGGCGTCACCAAATCTCATTTCTGCGGGAGAGTCTGTCCCAAACGCTTGCAGTGGAAATCGGAAAGACGTCCGCTTTCCTGGGATTCCACGCTGGATTTGGGGCAAAACTTCCGACCGGCAGATTCCAAATGGATTTTGAGAGGCTTGCCGGTGGAAGCTACTGGAGTGCCTCAGCCAGTACCTCCCGGCATGCGTCCAGATCTGGAACCAGGACCATCATGCCGCGAATGGTTGCGTTATAGTAGTCCTCATCTCCAGGGATGTGGACGCTGGTCAGCTCTGCCTTGGCCAGCATGGGCAGCAGATCGGTGACGTAACCGATCATCTCAGCGTTGCTCATGTCCGTGGTCAGCAGAGGGAATATCTCATTGATGAGGCCCAGAGCCTGGGTGAGGTCGATGTTTTTAAAGGCCTGGAACAGAGATGTGAGCACATTGCGCTGCCGGTTGGTCCGGCCGAAGTCCGAGTCCAGCTTCCGAATTCTGGAATAGGTCAGAGCTTGCTCCCCGTCCAGGTGATTCATACCTCCAGTGAGACCCCAGCCGTTTTCACCGTTCATGTGGCTGGCCTCGGCCTCCGTGAGCTCAATGTCCACACCGCCCAAAATATCGATGATGGAGGAGAAGCTGGAAAAATCCACCTCTAGATTGGCGTCTACGGAGACGCCGAAATTTATCTCCAGAGTTTCGTCCAGCATCTCCATACCGCCGATGGCATAGGCGGCGTTCAGCCGGTTGGGCAGGTAATCATCGGGAAGCTGCACATAATTATCCCGCAGGAAGGAGGCCATCGTGATTTTGTTGGTCTTTTTGTTAAAGCTGACCAGAATCATGGAATCGGAACGAGAGCGGCCTTCGCCTTCCCGGCGGTCCTGGCCGATGAGGAGGATGTTGACGATGTGATCCTCTTTGCCGATGACCTGGCCATCCGGTGTGGTGGAGAAGGTGATGGAATTCTCGTCCACTGTGGGATAGGCGGCGTCAGGGTCCAGCTCATCGGTGCCTAAAAGCTGGTCGTATTCCTCCTGGGACAAGCGCTCCACATTAGGGTCTGCCCGCTGAATCTTGTTTAGAGAGGTGATGACGAAAATGACAATGGCGGCGATCAGCGCCAAAAGAATGAGCAAAATAGTCAGCAGCACCCACTTCCAAGCTTTTTTCTTTTTTTGTGGGGTCTGAGGAACGTTGCCGCTCTGGTAGCGGTTGCGGGAACCGGCCGCAAATTTACCTTTGTGTTTGCGAAACATATGGGCCTCCAACAAATGAAATTTAAAAGATCAAGGGATGGGAAGGTCAGCACGATTGCGGCTGCACAAAATCTTTCCCATACAGTATACAACAAATTTGGGAGAAAATCTAGACAGAACTGAGAAATGTCTCAAACAATGTAAAAAGCGCCAAAAAGCAGGGGGGTGATCCGGTTTTCTGTTGACAACCTGTAAAAGATACAACTATATAATAAAGCCGCCTGCGAGCGTGGGAGCGGGTGTAAAGCGCCACAGGATCCCATTACTTGCCGGCGGCGAGTGGTCCCATGATTCCATCAGGCAACCAACGGTGGAGGAAAAGGAAATGTTGCCGCCCTGCGAAATGGAGCGAAATTAGTTGCGCCCCGGAGTGATTTATGGTATAATACTTTGCTGCTGGCCTTCCCGGCGCAGCCTGAGGCCCCGTAAGAAAGGAGCATCGCCATGACAGATATGCATTGCCACATTCTCCCCTGTGTGGATGATGGAGCCGGCAGTGTGGAAGAGGCATGCTCCATGGCCTGGAAGGCCTGGGAGAACGGGACCAAGCGCATCATTGCAACCCCCCACTTTTGCCGGCCGGATCAGAGACGGCGGCGCTCTGTCCAAGAGTATCGCCGCTATGTGTACCTTCTGCAGCAGGGGCTCCGGGAGCTGGGCTGCGGGCTGGAGCTGCGTGCCGGTATGGAAGTATTTGCCACGGCGGAGCTGCCAAAGCTGCTGGACCGGTGTTGACCCTGGCAGATTCTCGGTATTTGCTGGTTGAATTTTACTTTGACGAGCGGGGGGACTATATGGATGACGCCCTGCGTCTGGTGGCGGACCGGGGATATGTCCCAGTGGTGGCCCATCCGGAGCGGTATCATGAGATACAAAGGAATCCGGCTCTGGCGGCCAGCTGGTTCCGCCGGGGGTGCATTCTTCAGCTGAACAAGGGAACCATCCTGGGCCGTATGGGAGTTGCGTCAAAGCAGACGGCCTGGTGGCTTCTGGAGCGGGGACTTGCCCATGTGGTAGCCAGCGACGCCCACAGTGTGGAGCACCGCAACCCGGACCTGTCCCAGGTGCAGGAGCTGATTGGCCAGGACCTGTCCTGGCAGTATGCAGAGATCTTACTGGAGGAGAATCCCCGGCGGGTTTTCCAGAACGAGGCGATTGTACCGGCGCGGCCTGAATGAGGGAAGCCGGTGAAGAGGAGAGGATTTGATGAGAACCTGCAAGGTGATCCTGGTAATTCTATTTGTGCTTATGACGGCGCTGACGTGTTTTTCCCATTTTTACCGCCAGGAGTCTGTGGATGATACGCCGCCGGTGCTGACGTGCACGGAAGAGGTGCTGGAGGTTTCCGTGAACGCGTCCCAGGGGGAGCTGCTTCGGGGCATCACCGCCTGGGATGATCGGGACGGGGACCTCACGGGCGAAATCATGGTGGATCACATTTCCACCCTGATTAGCGCCAACACGGCGAAAATTACCTATGTGGTGTTTGACCACGCTGACAATGCATCGAAGCTGACCCGGACGGTGGCATATACGGACTATGAGGCACCCAAATTCTCCCTAAGCCAGCCCCTGATCTTTGATGTGGGCAAGACTGTGACCCTGATGGACCGTCTTACCGCCTATGACCTGGTGGATGGGGACCTCACGGGAAGCATCCGGATGACGGTGCAAAACCTCAACATTGCGGCGGCCGGTACCTATTCCATCACCCTGCAGGTGACCAACAGTCTGGGGGATACTGCCATTGTGCCGCTGTCTGTGATCATGCGGGAGAACGGCAAGCTGCCATCCATTGCCTTGCAGGAGTACCTGGTTTACCTGAAGCAGGGGGATCGCTTTGATCCGGAGTCCTACCTGCTCCGGGTGACCGAGCTGATAGCCGGCAGGGAGCGGACCTGCCCCCTGGACGAAGTGAGCATCGATTCCAAAGTGGATATGGATCACCCGGGAGTCTATGAGGTGACTTATCAGTACACTGGCGAGGCCGGAACCGGGAAGACCATTTTGACTGTTGTGGTGGAATGATCCACCGGGAAGCGAAGGGCATAAAAGCTATGAATCAGAAGAACGAATTTCGGTGGGCGGATGTGGAGCCATGGTGTGTGCTGCGGATGGTCCTACGCAATTGCTGGATGCTGATCCTGGCGGCGTTGATTGCCGGCATGGGGGCGAAGCTGGCTCTGGATTGGCTTTGGACCCCGGAGTATACCAGCACCATCACCTACGCAGTCCTTTCCAAGTCAGCTTCTGCCACCTCCAGAGCCAATTACAATGCCGCCAATGAAGTGGCAGTGAAATATTCCAGCATGTTGGAGAGCCATCTGATGAAGGAGCGGATCTGCCAGGCTCTGGGCGTGGATACCTTGCCTGGGACCATCACAGCCCAGGTGGAGGGCGAGACCAACCTGCTCCAGGTATCCGCCACAGCTCCGTCTTCCCGGATGGCCTTTGAGATGGTGCGGGCTGTGGATGCCCACTATCCGGAGCTGGGCCAACACATTGACCAGAATGCGGTGCTCCATGTGATGACCAATGCCCAGGTTTCCATGTGGCCTTCTAACCCGGTGAATCCGAGAAGAACGGTGCTGTTTGCGGCTGTTTTGGCCGGTGGCGCTATGCTGGTGGCCTTGGCCTGGTTCTCTGTGGCCCGGGATACCATTCAGACTCGGTCCGGGGCCAGACACAAGCTGGATGCAGAAGTTTTGGCAGTGGTACCTCATGAGAAGCGGGGCCGGGGCCGTCTGGGTAGGAAGGACAAGCTGCTGCTTACCTCTCCCATGGTCAGCTTCTTTTTCCAGGAGTCCTTTTTCCGCCTGCGCACGGCAGTGGAGCAAGCGGCTGAGCCTGGCACTGCCCCGCAGTGCCGGGTGCTGTTGGTTACCAGCGTAACGGCTGGGGAGGGAAAATCCACCGTCGCCTCCAATCTGGCCCTGGCCCTGGCGAAAAAGCACCGGGCGGTGATGCTCATTGACGCAGACCTGCGCAATCCTACCCAGATTCGGATTTTGGGCCGGAAGGCCATGGGAAAACAAGGGCTGGAACGACTGCTGCAAGAGGAATCCCCAGATGCAAACCGCATCATGGAGGCTGCCGCATACGATGAGGCCACCAATTTGGTGACCATCATCAGCGAAGCCCCCTGCCGCAACGCCGCCAAGCTGTTGTCCTCTCAGAACATGGGGCGGCTGCTGTCGGTTTTGCGGAAAACCATGGATTATATTGTGATTGACTCTCCGCCCGTTGGGATGTTTGCCGATGGGGATGTGCTGGCGGATGTGGCGGATAGCGCGCTTCTGGTGGTGCGTCAGGACGTGGTCTCCGCCTGCGATATCAATGATGCCGCCGACGCCATCAGCCAGGGAAAAGCGGCGTTTCTGGGCTGTGTTCTCAACAATATGCAGACAGGTTTCCGATTTGGCCGGACTTCCGCCTATGGCTATGGCGGCTACGGCTACGGCTATGGCTACGGTTCAGAAAAACAGGGCAGCCGGACGGAAGGCCGGGGCCGCTGAGGAGGTGGCAGCATGCAAGAGCATTCCTATGAGCACAATACGGATCAAAAAGTGGACCTGGAGCTGATTTTCCGGAACTTTCTCCACGTTTTGAAGAGAACCTGGTGGTGGGTGACGCTGCTGGCCATTTTGGTGGGGGCTCTGCGCTATGTGCAGGCGCAAAGAAGCTTTGTTCCCCAGTATACAGCCACAGCCTCTTTCTCAGTGAAAAGCGGGTACGTGGGCACCACCGATTTGGTGGACAGCACCCAGTATTATGACAATCAGGCCGCTGAGCAGGTGGTGAGCTCCTTTCCCTATATCATCCGCTCGGAGGCGATGCAGGAGCGCATTTGCCTGGCCCTGAATACCAGCTGGATCAACGGCACGGTGACAGCCTCTTCCATTGGAGAGACCAACATCTTCACCCTGACCGTGACCAGTACCAACCCTCAGGATGCCTATGATATTTTAAATGCAGTGATTCAGAATTATCCTCAGGTGGCTTCCTTCGTCATTGGCGGAACCCAGCTTTCCATGATTGAGGAGCCCCAGGTGCCCACAGTGCCGGTGAATACCTTCCGGGGGTCCCGCTCCGCTGCTAAGGGTGTGGCAACCGGTCTGCTCCTCGGTTTGGCCCTGACGCTGCTGATGGCCATTGGCAGAAAGACGGTCCGGACGGCGGATGATTTGAAGCGGAGCACCAGCGTGCCCTGCATGGGCACCATTCCGGCCATTCAGGTCAAGCGCCGGAGAAAGGCGGCGGGCAGCGGAGTTTCGATTTTGAATCCCCATTTGGGAGACACCCTGTCCGTGCCCATTGGGGCCCTTCAGGTTCGCCTGCTCCGCTCTCAGCCCGCCGGGGGGACCGGAAGGATCATTCTGATTACCAGTACCATGCCCGGAGAGGGAAAGACCACGGTGTCCTTTAACCTGGCGGCCTCTCTGGCTCAGAGCGGGAAGCGGGTCATCCTGGTGGACGCAGATCTGCGGCACCAGGTGGTCAAGGCGCGGTTCGGCATTACTACGCCCTCAGCGGGGCTGCTAGAGCTGTCCAGGGCAGCCAAGCCGGACATTGCCCGGGTGCTGATTCCGGTGCCGGGGGTCGCCAACTTAAGCCTCTTGGCTGGGGACACCCGGATGACGTCCCCCATGGGAATTCTGGATTCTCCAAAGATGCGCAGTCTCCTGGAGAGGACCCGGACCTTGGCCGACTATGTGATCATCGACGCGCCTCCGGCGGGGCTGCTGGCAGATGCAGCGGTGCTATGCCGCTCAGCGGATCAGGTACTCTATGTGGTGCGCTATGACAGCTTCGCCCGGAACCAGGTGGCCGACGCCATGCACAGCGTCTCCGGCAGGGGGGCGGAGCTTACGGGCTATGTTATCAACGGACGACCCACCAGAAGAGGTCGAGGCTATGGCTACGGCTATGACCGGTATGGCTATGGCAAATATGGCTACGGGACAAAATACGGCTATGGGAAAAACGGCTCCCGGAAGCAGGATGACGCCCACCGGAGCTCCGGTGACCTGGGGAGAGGATGAGCATGGAGCTGAGAGACCGTTGCTTTTTGGCGCTCCTTCGGGATGGGCTGTATGGCGTCTGCAGCCAGGAATCCAGGGAGCTAGCCGCCAACATGGATAGGGTGCTTCAGGACCAGGTTCTGGAGCTGGCCCGGCTGCACAATTTATTTCCACTGCTGGCCCAACAGATGCTACTGCTGAATCCACCGGGTTTGCCCCGGGAGGCGGTGCGGAGCATCACCATTCAGGCCTTGGCCCGGCAAACGGTGGCTACCCAGGAGCTGCTGGCTTTGACTCAGGCCCTGGAGCGGGCTGCCGTCCCGGCTCTGGTGGTCAAGGGTGCGGTGTGTAGAAGTCTGTACCCCACGCCGGACCTGCGGCCCTCCTCCGATGAGGACATTTTAATTCGGCCGGAGGATCTGGCCCGCGCCGAGGAGGTGTTCCGTCAGCGAGGCTACTCCCTCCAGGAGGAGGGCGACCCGGGGGAAGCTGTGCGGACCTGGTGCGCCCCCGGTCTGCGGGTGGAGCTGCACCGGAGCCTCTGCGGCGATCTGACCGTAGCGGGACATGAGGCGGAGTCTTGGTTTGCAGGCTGTTTCAACCGCAGCATGATTTGGAATGTGGGGGAGGGGACGGTCCGAACCCTGGGACTTCAGGATCATCTCCTCTATTTGCTCCTTCACTTTTATAAGCATTTTCTGGCCGGTGGCGTAGGCATCCGGCAGCTGTGTGACATTTGCCTCTTTGTCAGGCAGCGGAGCGGGGAATTGGACTGGCCGGCCCTTTGGGGAACCCTGACGGCGATGCACCTGGAGCGCCTGGTCTGGAACATGATGGATCTGGGGGTCCGGTATCTGGGCCTGGCCCCTCACATGGTTTGGGGACCGCCTGAGCTGCCGAAGGCCGACAGCGAGGCGCTGCTTTTGGATATTCTGGATGCCGGTGTATTCGGCTCCAGCACCATGGAGCGAAAGCACAGCAGCCTCATCACCATCCGGGCGGCCTCTGACGGAAGGGGCCGGGAGGGGACCCTGGGGTCCGCGATATTTCCCCCGGCTGCCAGCTTGGCAGGGCGGTATCCCTACCTGCGGAAATGGCCCTGCTTGCTGCCGGTTGCCTGGTGCGCCCGGGGCCTTGGTTCCCGGAAAGAGGGCCGAAATGTGGGGGGGCGAGCCGC
>ENA-ORMO01002405-ORMO01002405.1-human-gut-metagenome-genome-assembly--contig:-NODE-2405-length-15007-cov-3.311196_pt1 | contig 15007 bp, 8 predicted proteins | sample MGYA00242106_ERZ509001 | MGnify/ENA primary metagenome ERZ509001 (study PRJEB26280, sample SAMEA2338736) | human gut metagenome | biome: human gut; feature: human-associated habitat; material: faeces... | reverse complement strand
ATTGTATTTTACGTATATGGCTTTCTTTGTGTTATAAAGGTTTTTAACATAGGATAACCGTTTAACATGCAAGTAAAGGGGTTTAATGATAGTTTTTACCCTGACGGTTGATTTATCCCACATTAACTGTTCATATAATTCGCCATCACAATATTTCAGACCCAGTGAACGTTTATATAAAAACAGCTCATTGCTCATCCACTTCCCAAAAAACTCTAACCCTCGAAAAACGACACCATCATAATTTTTTGCTATCTGCTTTTGCAAAATATCAACACCGTATGCCGAAAAAATATAATGGGCATCGACTTTCATTAAATAATCACAATCACCTAAAGAAAAACTAAAATTATAAAATTCGGCCAGTGAACCATCTCCCTTTGTCACCTGATCTTTATACCCTTCTCCAGCAATAGCGAGATTTTTATCATAAGAGTAAAGTTGTATAGAGCAAACATCAGCTAATTGATTCGATAATCTTTCTACAATATCTCTTGTATTATCTGTAGAATTATTATCTACAACAATTATTTGTGATGCTAACCCCGAAATAGACAATATAGATGCCTCTATATATTCAGATCCGTTTTTGACTCTATATATAACAGAGACACTTGGTATTTTCCTCTTATATTCATTCTGTTTTCTTAGCTTAGCTGCAACATAATCATCAAAATCTAACCGATTGGAGTACTTCTTATCGTTTTTCGCAGATAAAAAGGAAATAGTAAAAAGATAGTAATGAAAAGATAAAATTAACTTTTTTAAAATAGAATATAAACTCATCACTTTATCACTCGATTAGACAATAAAATACAGTAAATCAATGGGATTATATTAATCAATGACACGACAATTAACTTAGACACAGCTATTCCAACAACACCAAATATGTTAGTCAGATAAAATGTTATAACAAGAGACGGTATAAGCATATATATATGCAATTTACTTATAAAACCTTGCCGATCACTCATATTTAAAAAAACATATACAGGGCAAAATATTGCATTAATAATCTGCGTCATAACTAAAATAATTAACACTTCGCTAGCATTACTGTATTGAACACCAAATATAGATAATATCAGCCCTGAAAAAAAGGGAAACAGAAGAGCCATTAAAACACATGGTATCATTATGAAGAACATAGCTTTTTTAGTTAGCTCTTTTATTTCATTCATTTTACTTTGGCTGTATAAACTGGCGACCTTAGGTGCCAGAATTGTGCTAATTGACATTGCAAATAAATTTATAACCAAGGATATTCTATCAGACACAGCAATAATAGCGACATCAGCAGCTGGGAGCAACAAACCGGAAAGTACAACATAAGATTGAACAATCAGCATTCCTAATGAGTTACCAATGAAATACTCTGATAATTCTTTCAGTCTAAACGGTATTGACTCTGTTTCTAACTGATTGAAATCGTCCCTAAATTTATAATACGAGTATACCCCCCCCCCTCCTCCAATAAGAATAATTGAGAAGAAGTATGATAAAGACACCAGTAAAACACTTTCATTTTTAATCAGAACAATAAGTAATACAAAAAAAATAAACAATAAGGGTTGAAATATATACTGCAGAACAACACTAAAAGTGACAAGACCTTGAGACTGTAAAAAGGAATATAACAATATATTTACTGACGATGATATTATCAACAGAATCGCCAAACACCATGTATTTCGTAATAATAATTGTGGCGAAAAATAATGAATTATAGGTATTAAAATGATAGATAAGATAATACTGGATATAACACTCCGTTTTATGCATCTAAGAAAAAAAACGCCTCGTGCTTTTAATGCATATTTAACTGAGGCACATTTTTTCAAAATTAAATTATTTTGTCCTAAAGAGGATAGGGACGATATTATTCCAGTTACTGATAATAGGAAGAAAACCCCACCAGCCTCACTCATATTGAGCGTTCTTGATATCATCACACTCGTTGACAGCGCAAGTATAGCGCCGAATATCCTCAACACAAATACAGTTTTAATTGTAAACATTAACTTCTCGTTATTTACCCAAAGACCTCTTTGCAACAAATAATAGGGGGGAGGGTATAGATACTACCCCGCAAGACGCAAAAAACAACGCTACCGCCCCTGGCTTAACAGCTACCAGTTCACTAACACAAACTTATAACATGGCAATCTTAATAAATTCGTTGATAATAAAACAAGAGACCGTTTTCTAAATCACATGAAGCAAAAAATCACCATAAAAGATCTAAACATCATCTGATATTTTAAACATTAGCTTAGATAATCGGTTGACGACTTTCATATTACTATTTTCTCCCGCCTTTTATCTTCATTAAAAATCATTTATAATTATTTCTTCTATTTTACCACGGAATTTTGTGCCTAGCATAATGTTTCTCAAACCATACTTCACAAACGCCTGCATATAGCCCATTTTTTTGCCGCAGTCGTAACTGTCGCCAGTCATCAGCATTGCATCCACAGCATGTTTTTTCGCCAGTTCGGCAATGGCATCAGTCAGTTGAATACGTCCCCATGCACCAGGCTGAGTACGTTCCAGTTCCGGCCAAATATCGGCAGAAAGCACATAACGACCTACGGCCATGATATCTGAGTCCAGCGTCTGCGGCTGATCCGGTTTTTCGATAAATTCAACAATGCGGCTGACTTTACCTTCGCGATCCAGCGGTTCTTTGGTCTGAATGACGGAGTATTCAGAGAGATCGCCCGGCATACGTTTTGCCAGCACCTGGCTGCGTCCCGTTTCATTGAAGCGCGCAATCATAGCGGCAAGATTGTAGCGCAGCGGGTCGGCGCTGGCGTCATCGATAACAACGTCCGGCAATACCACGACAAATGGGTTGTCACCAATGGCCGGTCGCGCACACAAAATGGAGTGGCCCAGACCTAAAGGTTCGCCCTGACGCACGTTCATAATGGTCACACCCGGCGGGCAGATGGATTGAACTTCCGCCAGTAGTTGACGCTTCACGCGCTGTTCAAGAAGAGATTCTAATTCATAAGAGGTGTCGAAGTGGTTTTCGACCGCGTTCTTGGACGCGTGAGTTACCAAGAGGATTTCTTTGATCCCTGCAGCCACAATCTCGTCAACAATGTACTGAATCATTGGCTTGTCGACAATCGGTAGCATCTCTTTGGGAATCGCCTTAGTGGCAGGCAGCATATGCATCCCAAGACCTGCTACCGGTATAACTGCTTTTAAATTCGTCATCATTTTCCTACCTCTAAGTGGCTGATAGTGCGTAAATTATGCCATAGGTTAGCCAAACGGTATGGCTATATACCAAAGCTTAGTTCCGCATAACTTTGATTAAACCTTACGATAACACTACACACCATCAGCATCTGGGTTACTCGGATTACTCGGAAATCCACATACTGATAATTTAATCAGTACCTCTTTCCGAATAATCGTAGTCCAACCTGGTCCTTTTTTCTCTGACTCGTCTGCATTACTCAGAAACAAACGTTATGTCGTCTTTTTTGGCATGAACGAATTCATACTGCAGAGTTCGATCCAGACCTTGCGACAGCGTATACGGTGCCACAAAACCTGAAGAATGCACTTTCGTTGCGTCAAACTGTGTTGTTGCGCAGAATTTTTTCACGCGCACAGAGCTGACAGCGTATTTTTTGCCCGTAATTTTGCTTAGGATATCAAAGCAATATCCACCCAGCATTCCTAGTGGGTAAGGCAAGTGAATAGAAGGGATCTTTTTGTTCAGGCTTTGTTCAACTTCAGCAACCAACTGGTTCATATTCAGGTCTGGCTTATCAACGTAGTTATAAACCTCGTAACCTGCGGTAACATTCTTCAGTTTGTACTTGATAAACTCAACAATGTTTCCAACATAAGCCATGGACTTATAGTTAGTCCCTGCGCCCACCATCATAAACTTGCCGCCAGCGATCTGTTTCAGCAAGTTATAGACGTTACCGCGGTTGCGTTCACCGAAGATAACGGTAGGACGGATGATGGTTAATGAACGTTCTGTTGGTGCTTTGTTATACCATTCACGCAGCACTTCCTCTGCCTGCCACTTACTTTTGCCGTAGTGGTTGAAAGGATCGTGTGGATGGTTTTCGTCAGGGTTGTGTTTGTTCAAACCATAAACAGCAACGGAACTGGTAAAGATGATATTTTTAACGCCATTTTTTTCCATGGCCGCCAGCACATTGCGGGTACCCTGAACGTTGACATCATAATAGAGAGAAGTAGGGCTAACGTCATCGCGGTGTTCCGCTGCCAGTAGTACAACAGTGTCAAAACCGGCTAACGCCTGGTCGAGTGCCTGTTGATCACGAACATCGCCAATCTGTGTGATTTCTGGATAAAAGTGGCTCTGCTGTTTGTCCAGGTTCTTGATATTAAAGTCAGCAATTGCCGTTTCAAGTAGTCGGGTTCCTACGAATCCGGAAGCTCCTATGAGCAAAACGTTATCGTTCATAAATCACTTTAGTCTGGTTGTTACGTAAGAAACACAAGATAAAGATGAGTACCTTCCCTGAGTAGTCAATGCTGCCCAGCCCCAGCTTTAACAGTTAGTGTGAGGATTATAATCTTTTAGAACATTATATCCAGTAAGTTTATGAATGGTCGCAAATCTACTCCCTCCGTTCCGGCAATCTAAAGTTAATCTTTTCCACATTAACAATATGGTGATTAACCCTGTCGATATCGACGGAGCTTTGTCCTTTCTCATTCACCGCATGAACATTTGCAAGTGACAGCAGTGTTTCTTTTTTCGCCATAAAGACACCTCGTACGTCTTTGCGCATGTCGAAGTTCATGCTCAATGCGGGTCCAACAGAGGATTCCTGCATCACCTTGATATTACGCATAAAAAGATGTTGCGGTTTATTGTGTAGCTCAAGCGAGGCACGCTTCATCTCAATGTTAGTCAGCGCCACAAAGGAGACGGCATTCCCGGCGGAGATTTGGATGCCGCGCAATTTATAAGCAAGATGGGTGTTATCCAGTTGAATATTATTTACTCTGAAATTTTGCGGTATCGAGAGATATTTGCCTTTAATTACCCCATAGCCGATTAACATCCCGGCGCTATTAATCATTTCAATATTATCAATCACGAAATTGTCACAACCGTAAATAGCGACTGTTGCATTATCAATGCCTGCTTTCTTACTGAAATCCGGCGTGATATTGCGGGCTTTGATATTACGAATAACAAAATGTTTACCATTTTCAACATGGATCAACTGCCGACAATCCGATCCCGTGATATTCGCCACGACAAAGTTTTTCACTGCCTGGTCTTCCGGGTAGTTATTATCATAAGTACTCCCCGCAAGGCCTATGCCGATTCCCCAGTTGATTTTGCCGTTGGTACAGTTGATGCGCTCGATGAGATGGTCAGATATCAAAATATCACTGTCGTTAATCGCCACATTCCATTCAATGGCGTCGCCCTGTAAGTCGCTGAACTTACAGTTGGTGATGTTGGTACCGATAATCTGATTATGAAATCCCTGGCGTAAGATGGCGTAATTAGCGTGGCTAACGTTCAGGTTATCGATGGTCAGGTTGCGCATGACCCGTTTGTTTTTGCCGCCGATATAAATCTGCGTTACCGGACCAAAGCCGCTCATCGCCAGCCCTTTGATGGTGCAGTCAGAACCACGCACATCCAGGGTGATGTTATGCATACTGCCGCCCTCCTCCCCTGTCACCTGGCTGCCGTCCTGTAAGACAAATCGCCCTCTGCCGTTGCCGCGCAGGCTTCCAAGGATGTGTAACGTTTTGCCAGGAGGAATGAAGATGCCGGTGTTGATATTGTCGCAAACCAATCCGGCAGGCACGACGACCGTTTGTCCTTCGCTGAAAGCTTGTTTAAATGAGGCGATCCAGTCGTGAGGGTTGTAGTCGTTAATGTTAACGCTTTGCCGGGCAGGAAGTGCACGGGCGAAAGGGGTATGGAGGAAGGCAAGCGCCGAGCTTGCCGTCAGGAAGGTGCGTCGGGAGAGTTTTTTAAATGGCATGCGTTCTCCTCTATAAAGCCTGCAGCAAGCTGGCGAGTTCTCGATTAATCACCTGCTGGTTAAAATCGTGTTCGACTTTTTCGCGAGCACGTTTGATAACCGGAGCCAGTTCGTCGGTATCCAGTTGGCTAAACGCCGCCAGTCGTTGCGCCAGTGCGCGAGCATCGTTCTCAGGCACCAGCCAGCCGGATTTGTCAGCCTCCACCAGTTCCGGTATTCCGCTATGCAGAGTAGAAACCACCGGAATGCCGACCGCCATCGCCTCCATCAGCGCCACCGGAATGCCTTCCATATCGCCATCCGCACCTGTAACCGATGGCAACAGGAAGACATCCGCGTCGTCGAGCATCGCTTTCACTTCGTGGCTCGGTTTAAAGCCCGGCATCTCTATCACATCTTCCAGTTGATATTGTTCGATGAGGGTACGCAGGCGTCGTTCCCACGGGCCAATGCCGAGGATGCGATAGCGAAATGCCACGCCCTGCTCTTTCAACTGCCGACAGGCTTCAATCGCCACATGCAGGCCTTTTTTCTCGGTTAAGCGTGCGACGGAGATGATTTCCAGCGGCGTTGCGGGCGCTTTCACCGGACGCGGGCTAAAACGCGTCATGTCCACGCCCATGCGCGATACGGCGATTTTTTCCCTCGGGCAGCCCATTTTTTGCAGCCTTCCGGCCCACAGATTGCTTATTGGTAACATCAGGTCGCCACGGCGAAACAGTTGTTGATATTCGGGAGTGTAGTGGTTGAGCACTTCCCGACTGGAGATATCAATACCGTGGAAGATAGTGGCAATTTTGCCGCGAATGACACCCAGTTCGCGTAGTTTTGCCGCGGTTACCCCAGCAGGGCCAAAATGAGCGATAAACACATCGGCATGAAACGGTGTTGCGACCTGGCCGCAAATGGCAGACAAAATCAGGTTCCGCGACTCAGCACCATAGCGTTTGAGGTTAAGCGCCTGCCAGGTATTTTTACGATGAATACCGCGCAACGTCTGGCTGGCGCGGTGGCGCAGTTTCGCCACTTTGCCTTGTGGCTCGTCCTGTAACCAGCGGGTTCTGGCGGCAAGGTTATATTTTGTCCATGCCGCGTGGGTGTTTTGTGTGTCGCCTTTTTGCAGCGCGACAATCTCCACCTCAAAGCCCATATCAATAAACGCGGTAATTTGATTGAGGACGAAGGTTTCCGACGACAGTGGAAATTTCAGTAAAAAGAAGCCGACCTTCATTTCGCCTCCCCGATGCGTTCAAGCACAGATTTCACCATCTGCATTCCCGTCTGACGTTCGCGACTGACGGCTTCGTTAAGTCGCGTGTTCAGTGCCGGAAGCTGGCCTAAGGTATCCGCAACCATCGCTTGCAGGCTGCCGTCTAATAAATGACGGATATCAATTGCCATCTCTGGTAGCCCCAGTTGTTGCATAATCCCGGCGGATTTATGTTCATAGTTGATGGCAATCGCCGGAGTGGCAAAGTTCATCGAGATAATGGCAGAGTGCAGGCGCGTACCGACGGTGAGTTCACAGGCCCCCAGAATTTTGCCCATTTCCAGATCGTTGAGTTCATCCATCACCACGTGGTAACGGGCAGGATCGCTGATGTGCTGGCGAAGATTGAGCGCCACCATGCGGTCGTCTTTGTTATAGCTGTCGATGCCCGTACAGGTGGAAAGCGCAATCACCTGATACCCTTCGTCGAGAATGCGATTGACCACCCCGGCAAAGGCTTTTTCATACGCTTGCTGAGTGGTGCCGAGACGTTTGTCGAACGGTGCCAGTTCGCGCAGGGTAATTGCTACCGTTTTCTGTTGTGCGGCAACGTCCAGCCAGTGTTGAACGGCATAGCTGGCGGTGAAGTCTTCTGTGTGGTGATCGACCAGCCACGCAGTATCGACGCCATGTTCGCCTTTTGCGGTGGTGATATTGCTGCGTTTCATCAGTTCAAGGCTGACCGATTCGCGCAGGATCAGCGCGTCGCAGTGACCAAAAACGTAGTTCGCCAGTTGGTTAAATTGCTCATCCTGGAATGGACCAACGCTGTGACCAATCATAAATAGCGGCTTTTTCGCCATGAAAGTGCAAAGCGCGTGTTCAAACTGCGGCACGCCGTAGAGATCGACAAAAAACGATCCGCCGACCTGAATAATGGCGTCGTAACCTGACAGCAGGCGCACGAAGTCAGTGAATCCCTGGGCGATGGCGATATTACGCAGCTTGCCAGTGTCGGTGACGCGTGAGAGCAATACCTGATGCTGATAGCGGCGACGGAGGACTTTTTTAACGCGCCCGACAACGCCCGCCGCGCTGTTGTGTTTTTTCATTTGCAGGAACAGCGGATCGCCCATTACCGGGCGGTTGAGCAGCCAGGAAGAACTGACCGGATAGCGGCTCATCACGTCCACTTCGGCGTGTGGATTGAGGATGTTGATGGCATCAAGTAAGCCGCGCAGGATGGCGCTGTCGCCACGATTGCCGCAAGTGTGGTTGCCCAGAATAAGTAATTTCATTATGACCTCAAAAGGAGTTCTAAATTGCGTCGGTGCTATGGTTGATGATTAAGAGTTAAACCGGTGACATATTCAAAGCTGTGCTCGATCAGTCCCCTCGCCCCCTGGGGAGAGGGTTAGGGTGAGGGGGAAAATGCGCACGACCTTACGGGGATAGCCATTCACCCCGCCCGTAAAAGCATTTTCATTTTTTCGCTGCGACAAAACTGACGCTTCACTTCCACCACCAGCGGATGGCGCGACAGCACAATCATCACCACAAACGCCAGCACGCCCGCGGCTATTTGCACCGCCAGCAGCATCCCCAGCGCCAGTTGCCCTTTCAGCAATAGGCCCAGCGCATAACTGACCACCAGTGTCGGCAGCGAGAGATAAAACGGCAGCCACAAACTCAGGATGTACTGACGATAACTGGAACCGAGCACCGGTTTAATCATCACGAAATAGCTCAGAATGGTGTTGATAATCTGCACCAGCAGGAAACCAAGCGTGACGCCGATTGCGCCCGCCATCTGCCCACCAATAACAATCGCCGGAATAAACATAAAGGTTTTGAATACGTTGAATTTAAAGCTGATATCGACCCGCGCTTTCGCCATCAGCAGCGAACCAATCGGGTTCCCCACTGAGCGCAGCAGCCCCACCACACACAGCAATTGCAGCACCGGAATAATGCTGTTCCACTTCTCACCAAAGACCAGCGGTACACAGTTATTCGACACCACCATCAGCCCCAGCAGCGCCGGAAAGTTGATAATCCCCACTACCGACAGCAGCTTGTAGAAGTTAACGCGCAGCTTTTCGGTGTCGTCCTGAATTTTGGCAAATGCCGGAAACAACACGCGGGTGATGATTGGGTTCAGCTTCATCGGCGGCACAACGGCCACGTTGTACGCCAGGTTGTATCCCCCTGCCACGCCCGCGCCGAGAATACGCGCCAGCACCAGCGTTGAAAGGTTGGTATTGAGATAGTTGATGATGCTGTCCGCCGTCAGCCAGGCACCAAAGCGTAAGTTCGGTGCCACCGACGCCAGCGAGAAATGCAGACCGGGGCGATAAATTTTGCGACCAAAGTAGCCAAACAGCAGCGTTCTTACCGCACTATTGACCAGATAACCGAGGATCGCGGTCATCGCCAGTGGCCAGAAATGGGCGCTAACCACCGTAAAAGTGAAGCCCGCCAGCACCGCGCTGGGTTCGATCATGCCGATTTTGTTGAACTCCAGCTCTTTTTGCATCAACGCGCGGAACTGCTGTCCGTGGGGGATCACCACAAACGCCAGCGACAATGTTTTAATCAACGGTGCCAGGTCTGGGTTGTTCAGCACGTCACCAATGAGATCACTCAACAAAAACACCGCCACGCACACCACAAGCCCCAGCCCGACGTTCAGCCAGTACAACGTGGTAAGTTCCAGGTGACTGATTTCTTTTCGCTGAATAATCGAGTTAGCGATACCGAAGTCAGAAAGCGTATCTGCCAGCGCGATAATCACCAGCGACACAGTCAGCAGGCCGAACTGGTGGTTGTCGATAATCCGCGCCAGCACGGTCATCTGCACCAGCCCAAGGCCGATGATGATCACCGTGGCAATCGCCGACCACTTCGCGCCGCTGATGGTTTTTTCACGTAAGCTCATATCAATATGCCGCTTTGTTAACGAAGCCTTTGAATACCGTCAGGAAAACGATTTTGATATCGAACCAGACGCTCCATTCGCGGATGTACTCAAGGTCGAACTCGACGCGTTTTTCCATTTTCTCCAGTGTGTCGGTTTCGCCGCGCCAGCCGTTAATCTGCGCCCAGCCGGTAATGCCCGGTTTCACCTTATGGCGCAGCATGTAGCCTTCAATGAGCTGTCGATACTGTTCGTTATGCGCTACTGCGTGCGGACGTGGCCCGACAATCGACATCCCGCCGGTCAGCACATTGATAAACTGCGGCAATTCATCCAGCGAGGTGCGGCGCAGAAAGTTCCCCACTTTGGTGACGCGCGGATCGTTCTGCGTCGCCTGGGTCACCACTTTGTCGTTCTCCATCACTTTCATGGAACGAAACTTCCACACTTTGATCGGCTTGCCATCCATGCCATAGCGAGTCTGGCGGAAAATAACCGGCCCTGGTGAACTGAGTTTCACCGCCAGCGCAATACAGCACAGCACCGGGGAGATCAGCAGCAGAATAAGCGTCGCCAGCACAATGTCTTCCGCACGTTTTAGCAAGCGGTTAACCCCGGAAAGTGGCGTGTCATACAGCGGCACCACCGGAACGCCGTTCATCTCTTCGAGACGTGAATGGAGAATGTTGAAAGTAAAGACGTCGGGGATCAGCAGCACCGAACAGGTGGTGTCCGCCAATTGATGGACCAGTTTTTTCACTCGCGCGCCGTCGCACATTTGCATCGCGATATAGACGTTATGAATCTTGCCCGCTTTCGCATCCTCGACCAGCTGTTGCAGGTTACCCGCCCAGTCGTTAGAAACGCCGCCCGGTTTCGGGTCGTGGTAAACCCCCACCACTTCAAACCCTAACCACGGCTGATTACGGAAGCTCTCCATCAGCATTTGCCCGGCGGCTAAATCCCCCGCCACCGCGACCATGCGCTTGTTATAGCCATGATTACGCAGCCAGCCCGCCCCAATGCGAATACACGAACGGCAAACCACCAGTCCGATGCTGGTCAGCCCATACCACGCCAGCCAGATTTTCAGTTGCGTGTCGAAATCATTGTTGAACGCCACCAGTCCGGCGCTGAAAATCACGCTTAAGGTCCAGTTTTGTAGCAACAGGGCAAATTCTGTCGCTGCCCGAACACCGCGCCATGAGCGATAAAAATCGGTGATGCCGCCCAGCATCTGGAACACCACCAGCGTAATCAGCGCCACCAACAGGTGCATGTAGAGGAATGACAGTCCGCTGACTTCGCAAACCAGCCATAGTCCGGCAAACATGATGGTGATATCTGAAAAGCGTTGCACCATAGAGATTAACGATGCATTGGTTTTCGCTCGCTCGCGCTTTTTTAGATTTGTCATCGTTGTTCCTGTTATTAGCCCCTTACCCGCAGTGGGGTAAGGGAAGATCCGACATTACTCGTTCAGCAACGTCAGCAGAGTTCGCGTTCGCGCTTCCATCAGCGGCACATCACCGCGCGATTCCACATTCAGGCGCACCACCGGTTCGGTATTGGAGGTGCGCAGGTTAAAGCGCCAGTCGGCAAAGGTCATGCTGATGCCATCGGTGCGATCCACCGCCAGCGCCTCACGGCTAAAATGCTGTTCCACGCGGTTAATCGCCTCAACGGGTTGCGCCAGTTTGCTGTTGATCTCACCGCTTGCCGGAAACGCCGCCATCCGGTCGCGCACCAGTTCGCCCAGCGTTTTCTCTTTCAGGCACACCAATTCGGCGACCAGCAGCCACGGGATCATGCCGCTGTCGCAGTAAGCGAAATCACGGAAGTAATGGTGGGCGCTCATTTCACCACCGTAGATGGCGTCTTCCTTGCGCATACGTTCTTTAATAAAGGCGTGTCCGGTTTTCGACATTACCGGGGTGCCGCCTGCGGCAGTCACCACATCAACGGTATTCCAGGAGAGACGCGGATCGTGGATGATCTTCGCGCCGGGATTTTTTTCGAGGAACGCTTCTGCCAGCAGGCCGACAATGTAGTAGCCCTCGATAAACTGCCCTTTTTCGTCAAACAGAAAACAGCGGTCAAAATCGCCATCAAAGGCAATGCCCATATCCGCGCCGTGTTTGATGACCGCATTGCGGGTGTCGTCGCGGCATTCAGGCAGCAGCGGGTTAGGAATACCGTTGGGGAAATTGCCGTCCGGTGTGTTGTGTACTTTGATTAATTCCACGGGCGCGCCGAGGGCTTTAAAGCGGGCTTCAATGGCGTCCACCACCGGACCCGCTGCGCCATTCCCGGAGTTAATCACCAGCTTGAGCGGCGTGAGGTTTTTGACATTGATATAACCGAACAGGTGATCAACGTAAGCGTCACGCAGGTTGATTTGCTGATAGCGACCGCGTTTGGTTTCATCGACGGGAGGAAAGTCGTTGGCTTCAGCCAGACGCTGGACGTCGCGCAGTCCGGTATCACCGCTGATCGGGCGAGCCCCTTCGCGCACCAGCTTCATTCCGTTGTAATCCATCGGATTATGGCTGGCGGTAACTTCAATGCCGCCATCCACGCCGAGATGGAACGTGGCGAAATAGATCTCTTCGGTGCCGGACATACCAATATCCAGCACATCGACGCCCGCATCCTGTAAACCTTTCGCCAGCGCCAGTTTTAAGGTTTCGCTGGTGAGACGGACATCACCGCCTAACACAATGGTTTTCGGTTTGAGAAATTCGCCATAGGCACGCCCAATGCGCCAGGCAATATCTTCATTCAGTTCTTCGCCTAATTTCCCGCGAATATCATAGGCTTTAAAGCAGGTTAATTTTTTCATGTCGTTACCCTTTTTCAGGCAATAGTTGGCCCTGACCGAAACGGCCAATTTTGTTTTTGTCGTTATTTACATCTCGGTTTCGCATTCATTGTCTGATGCGACGCTGCCGCGTCTTATCAGGCCTACAAATCCGAACCGTAGGTCGGATAAGGCGTTCACGCCGCATCCGACAAACAGCGCCTGATGCGACGTTTACACCCGTCCGTAGCGATCCGCGAAGCGCACCACATCATCCTCTTCGAGATAAGAGCCGGAGCGCACTTCAATTAAATCGAGCGGAATTTTCCCCGGGTTTTCCAGGCAATGCGTCGCCCCCAGCGGAATATAAATGGACTCGTTTTCACCAAGCAGTTTGATATCACCGTCAATGGTGACTTTTGCCGTTCCCGCGACCACTACCCAGTGTTCCGCGCGGTGATGGTGCATCTGTACCGACAAGCCCTCGCCCGGTTTCACGGTGATGCGTTTCACCTGGTAGCGGTCGCCCGCGTCGATAGAGTCATATTTGCCCCACGGGCGATACACTTCGCGATGCACCCGATGCTCATGGCGACCATCGGCTTTGATCTGCTCGACCACTTTTTTCACATCCTGCACCGCGTTACGGTCTGCAATCAGCACCGCGTCTTTGGTCTGCACCACTACCAGATCTTTCACCCCGACGGTGGTGACCAGGCCAGATTCGGCATACACGTAGCTGTTTTCGGTTTTGTGATTAATCACATCGCCGTGGCAAACGTTGCCTTCCGCGGTGTGGGCGCTGATCTCCCATAAAGAGGACCAGGAACCGACATCGCTCCAGCCCGCATCCATCGGCACCACAACGGCATCTGCCGTACGTTCCATGACCGCGTAATCCACCGACTCTTCCGGGCAGGCAAGAAACGCCTCTTCATCCACACGAATAAAATCGAGATCCGGATCGACGGCGCTCATCGCTTTTTCGCAGGCGTCGAGAATATCCGGGCGATATTTTTTCAGTTCTTCGAGATAGCGTCCGGCGCGGAACAGGAACATGCCGCTGTTCCAGTAATATTCACCGCTTGCCACATAGGCCTGGGCGGTTTCCAGATTCGGTTTTTCGACAAACTGCGCCACTTCAAAGGCCACCGTATCCTGCTCGCCCGCAGACACTTCACCGCGACGAATATAGCCATAACCGGTTTCTGGTAGATCCGGCACAATGCCGAAGGTGACCAGCTTGCCCGCTTCGGCATACGGCATGGCATTACGCACGGCGGCGCGGAACGCGTCTTCGTCGGCAATCACATGATCTGCCGCCAGGACCAACATTAACGGATCGCTGTCCGGACTATGACGTTTTGCCGCCAGCGCCGCCAACGCAATGGCAGGTGCAGTGTTACGCCCTGCCGGTTCGAGAATAATGTTCTCGGTGAGTTTGTTCAGTTGACGCAGCTGTTCCGCGACAATAAAGCGGTGCTGCTCATTGCAAATCACCACCGGGCTTTCGCACTCCACGCCGTTCAGGCGGCAGATGGTGGTTTGCAGCATGGTAAGATCGCCTTTCAGGCATAAAAACTGCTTGGGATAAAGTACGCGGGAAAGCGGCCATAAGCGGCTACCGGAGCCACCTGCCATCACAACTGGATAGAGTTTCGACTGCGACATAATTATCCCCGAATATCATGTATAAATTGACGTAACACGTTCTCTTTATCGAGCGTGCGTTCAGCATATTCACGTGCCACCGTGTTGTGTTTGGGCAGCAGGAGCGCCTGACGGATCCCCGCCACCAGCGCCTCGACCGATTCTGGTTCTACGCAAACCGCAATTCCTGAGAAGGTTTCGCAAAGCTGCCCCAGTTCTGTGTGGGCTTCTGCGGTAATCACCGCGTTACCGCCTACCGCCAGAATATTGGTCAGTTTCGACGGCAATACGGCATCTGCCGCACCGCGTTTTTGCACCACCAGATGGCAATCGCCCATCTTCAGCAGTGCGGGTAAAGCGTCATACGATTGCAGCGGGAAAAATTGCATATTGCGCAGTCCGCGCTGCTG
>ENA-ORMO01002404-ORMO01002404.1-human-gut-metagenome-genome-assembly--contig:-NODE-2404-length-15023-cov-2.113976_pt1 | contig 15023 bp, 16 predicted proteins | sample MGYA00242106_ERZ509001 | MGnify/ENA primary metagenome ERZ509001 (study PRJEB26280, sample SAMEA2338736) | human gut metagenome | biome: human gut; feature: human-associated habitat; material: faeces... | reverse complement strand
ACTCCAACTGAAAGAAAGTCCTTATATTCAGATAGCGGAGAAACTGGGGAAAAGTAAATGGTATATTGCCAAAACTCATATACTTCCCCAATTGCTTCCTCAGTTTATTGTAGGATTGGTTTTGATTTTTCCCCATGCCATTTTACATGAATCCTCTGTTACTTTTCTGGGATTTGGACTTTCCAGCGACCAGCCGGCGATAGGAATTATCCTGTCAGAAGCTATGAAATATCTGGTGACGGGAAAATGGTGGCTGGCAGTATTTCCGGGTCTGTTTCTGGTGGCGACGGTGATATTATTTTACGTGTTGGGAGAAGGTATCCGAAAACTTATGGATCCTTCCAGCGTACATGAGTAGGAGAATGGAATGGACGAAACAATATTAAAAATAGAACATTTGAATATTTCCTTTTCCCAATACGGAAAAGGGTTGCGGCAGATAGAACTTCCGGTAATCCGGGATCTGGACGTGGAAGTGAAGGCAGGAGAAATGGTAGCGGTGGTAGGCTCCAGCGGTTCGGGAAAAAGTCTTTTGGCCCATGGGGTGATGGGGATTCTGCCTTATAACGCCAGTATGGGAGGAACGATCCTTTATCGTGGCGAGCCGCTTACGAAAGAAAGGATCAAAAGACTCCGGGGAAATGAAATTGTTATGGTACCCCAAAGTCTTTCCTATCTGGATCCTCTGATGAAAATCGGTCCCCAGATACGAAATGGAAAAAATGAGGAACCACGGCAAAAGAAATTAAAAGAAATATTTCAGCGATACCATTTGAAAGAAGAAGTAGAAGAAAAATATCCTTTTGAATTGTCCGGCGGAATGAGTAGAAGAATCCTTATTTCTACAGCTATGATTGAAAATCCGCAGTTGGTCATTGCGGATGAACCTACACCGGGACTGGATCTGGCTATGGCAAAGAGAGCTATGAGCCATTTTCGGGAACTGGCAGATCAGGGAGCAGGGGTTTTGGTGATTACCCATGATCTGGAACTGGCGCTGGAGGTGGCAGATAAAATAGTGGTTTTTTATGCGGGAACTACAGTAGAAGAAGCCAATATTCCGGATTTTCAACAGGAAAACACCCTTCGCCATCCTTATACCAAAGCGCTGTGGAGGGCATTGCCGCAAAATGGCTTCCAGTTCATTCCGGGCAGTCAACCTTATGTAAAAGATATGCCTCAGGGGTGTCCTTTTGCTCCCCGCTGTGAGCGATGTACAGAAAAATGTAAAGGAGAAATTCCTTATAAAGAATTGCGTGGCGGTAAAGTCCGTTGTATCATGGAAACATAAATATTTAAAGAAATAGGAACGAATCTGAATACTGCCTGAAAAGGAGAAATTCATGAAACTAGAGATAAAGAACGTAACATATCAGTACGGAGAAAAAGAGAAAAAAATATTGCAGGATTTTTCATTTTCCATGACGAATCAGGAGAGAATTGGCCTGGTGGCGCCCAGTGGTGTGGGAAAAACAACGTTATGTAAACTTATAAGCGGATATTTAAAGCCAGATCAGGGAGAAATCCTGTTGGACGGAAAACCAATCCAAGCGTATAGAGGGTATTGTCCTGTACAAATGATCTGGCAGCAGCCGGAGTTGGCGGTAAATCCAAGACGTCCCATGCGGTCTGTGTTGGAAGAAGGGGATGAGATTGACGAAAGAATCATTCGTGAACTGGGAATAGAACCAGACTGGATGAATCGTTTTCCCTCCGAACTTTCCGGAGGAGAAATGCAAAGATTTTGTATAGCAAGAGCGCTGGGAAAACGAACCCGCTTTCTGATTGCGGATGAAATCAGCACCATGTTAGATCTGATTACCCAAAGTCAGATATGGAATTTTCTTCTTGAAGAAGTAAAGGAAAGAGAAATCGGTCTGATTGCGGTAAGTCACAACAAGCCATTATTAGAAAGAGTATGTACCCGGCAGATACCGGTGGGAATAAAATAGATACAGGCGCTTATTGCCAAGGGAGGTTCTTATGCGAGAAGAGGAAAAAATTAAAGAGGGGATTTCCAGGAAAAACGAGCCAAAATGCGAAATCCATGTTATGGATAAAGACGAGGTAAAACCCGTAGAAATGGCTGTTGAGGTTCCTCTGGAGCCGATTCATGTCGAAACTCCCCAACCTGAACCCGAGCAGGAGCCGGAACCTGAAATTCAGGAGGCTGTTTTTGAAAAAGCCGCCACTCATGAGGAAGAACCTTACCAAACCGGAGAATTTTCGCCCGCACAGCCGGAAAATGTGCATGAGGCGGAAGAAATCACTGCGGTTCCGATGGATTTGCCCGCAGAGATAACGAAAAAAGTCGAGGCAGGGCTGCAAAACATTACTGTGGACATTTCCAACCAGACCCTTGCCGTTCTTGCGCAATCCATTGCAAGAAAAATAACCTCGGATGTTTCGGAATTCTTAAAAAGAGCCGATTTTATTGAAAGTGCGGTAAAATACGGGGAAATTAAGCAGGATAACAAGCTTTTGCTCGAAAAAATGGATGAACTGCTCGCTGACAACAGGCTGCTCGTTAAAAAACTCGAGGAACTGGAGCGCGAAAACAGCTCTTTTGTTAAATTGTTCGGGAATATTTACGTTAAATCTTAGTTTGTCCGGGAAAAGTTCGTGCTAAGGCGGCACTAGATTGATTTTGGAGGGCAGCTTTGTTAGTAAGCCTGTTTTCCGTTCCGATTCCTCCGACCACGCGGGGTTTTGAAACTTTTGTTCCGGACTTTTGAGGTCTCCCCCATAGTCACTACAAACAGGCTTACTGACAAAGCTGCTAACGTGCATGGAATTGGGGATTTGTCTTTGCAGTGACTATGGAGGAGGCCTCAAAAAGCTGGAAAAATCAAAATTAACGCGGAATGGCCGGAGGAATCGGAACGGAAAAGACAAATCCCCAATTCCTGCCCCACCGTCTTCACTAAAAAATAGTTTAACGAAACTTAATCAAAGTTTGACCCGGTCTCTCTTTTGGCTTATCATTCTGATGATTAGAAGAAAGGGAAGTAATAAATGACATCAAAAAGATTTTTATTCACGTCCGAATCCGTTACGGAAGGACATCCGGATAAAGTTTGCGACCAGATTTCCGATGCAATTCTTGATGAATTCTTAACAAAAGATAAATCCTCCAGAGTTGCGGCAGAAACTACTGTCACAACAGGCATGGCGCTGGTTTGCGGTGAAATTACATCTGACTGCTACGTTGATATCCCGTCAGTTGTAAGAAATACCATTAAAAATATCGGCTACATCGGCAAAGAGGGCGGCGGATTCGACTACAAAACCTGCGCGGTTTTGACCAGCATTGACGAACAGTCAACTGACATCGCAGGCGGTGTAAACAAAGCGCTCGAAACCCGCTCAAACAACGCTGATACCGCAAAAGTAGAAACTGAAAACGTTGGTGCGGGCGATCAGGGCATTATGTTCGGTTTTGCTTGTGACGAAACCCCTGAATTGATGCCGCTTCCCATCAGCCTCGCGCATAAACTCGCTTTCAGACTTGCTCAGGTGAGAAAAGACGGCATTCTTAACTATTTAAGACCCGACGGAAAATCTCAGGTTACTGTTGAATACATCGACGGAAAACCCTCAAGAATTGATACCGTCGTTCTTTCAACACAGCACGACCCTGAAATCAACGGCGTTTCTGACAACGAAAAAGTTCAGGAAACCATTAAAAATGACTTAATCGAATATGTTATTAATTATGTATTTGCAAACGAATCAATTAAACCCGATTCCAACACAAAATACTTAATCAACCCCTCGGGGCGCTTCGTAATCGGCGGCCCGCAGGGCGATGCAGGCTTAACCGGCAGAAAAATCATCGTTGACACCTACGGCGGCTACTCAAGACACGGCGGCGGCGCTTTTTCGGGCAAAGATCCCACAAAAGTTGACCGTTCTGCTGCTTACGCAACAAGATATGTTGCAAAAAACATCGTTGCAGCAGGGCTTGCTGAAAAATGCGAAGTCGAACTCGGTTATGCAATCGGCGTTGCAGAGCCTGTTTCTGTAATGGTTGACACTTTTGGAACCGGAAAAATCTCTGATGACGAGATTTCCGAACTCGTTCAAAAGAATTTCGACCTCAGACCCGCAGCAATCATCAGTCAGTTCGATTTAAGAGGGCTTCCTGCGAAAAACGGCGGTAAATTCTACCAGAAACTCGCTGCTTACGGCCATATGGGACGTACTGATATTGATGTTCCGTGGGAAAAAACCGACAAAGCCGCACTTCTCAAAGAACAAGCAGGAAAATGCTGCGCTAACGCGTAAAATTTTTCAAGTATAGCTTAAAAAAGACGATTTTATATTAAGTTTTGTGAAATCGTCTTTTTTTTATGTTTAAAAAATTAAAAAAACGGGCATTAAAATAGTATAATGAAATAATTGAATAGGGAGTTTATTTTATCGTGAAAGATTACAGTTTTTTGAAGCCATCTAACAAACTCGAGATTAAAATCGGCGACGAAAGCCATTTTTGCACAATTTATTATGTTGAAAACGAGGAAATTACGGTCTTTCTCGATACAGGAAAAGATTTGCCCGAGTGTGAAGTAGAAATAAACATCTACGCACAGGACGGAATCTACAACGCAAAAAGCAGAATCCTTTCAGGCAACTGTCTGGGCGAAAAAGTCTTTTACAAACTGGCTTTTCCCACAAATATAAAGCATTCGCAAAGGCGTGAATACCTGAGAGCCGATATAGAAACGCCTTTTCACCTGCTCATAAAAGATGGCGGGGAAAAACCCGTTATGGTTGAATCCATCACGAAAAACATCTGCGCAAAAGGGCTGTGTTTTGTTTCGGACAGGCTCATAACCTCCTATTCAAACCTTTCTGTTGAGCTGCTGCTTGACGGACGGGTGATAAAAACGCACGCAGAGCTTGTATGGTCGAATCCGGTACGAATGGAAAACACTTTCAAATTTATGACGGCAGTTATGTTCACCGATATTGTTCAGGACGATATGGATTATATCGCAAAACAGTGCCGTGACTTCAAACCCGAAGAAAAAGCTGTTTAGCTGTTCAAAATTTCGTTCAGTTTTCCGGTTTTATACATATTTTCCAAATCCGTATACCCGCCGACATAGTGCCCGTTGATGGTAATTTGCGGTACTGTTGCAGCTGACGGAAGATTGAACTTGTTTTTGAGCTCTTCGCGCATTTTTTCCTGATTTTCGGAGATGTCGTGCTCTTTATAGTCAAGATTCAACGACTGAAGAAGCTTTTTAGCCTTTACACAGTACGGACAAGACGGTAGTGTATAGATTTCGATATCGTTCATAAAAATTTCCTGCATTTTGTTTCACTGACTGATTTTAAACTGCCTGCGGGAACGAAACATCCTCTTTTAGGCTAATTTTAGCCTGCAAAAAAGCTGAAAATAACCCAGTCAGTCAAATCCATAATAAGATTTGCAATGAAAATCATTGTCATAATCACCGCGAACCATTTTTGGATGTCTTTGAACGTGAGGACTCTTTTGCCGCCTTTGAGCTTGCAAAGTTCTTCGTATTCGTTTTTTATGGGCGAAAACGGGAGCAGTGACTCCATGTTTTCGAGGACTTTGTTGTATTTAATTTTGATTATGGCCGTATAAGAATCCTGATTTGCGAACCACATTACGCAAAGAGCAATACCGAGCACTTCACCTGCAACAGAAAACCCGTATCCGAGCGAGAAAAATGTCTTTGAAGCGAGCAAAATCAAAAACAGAATCCCCACAAGCAGGATAAAAAATCTGTTAATCATAAAAGCGCGGTCAATATAGCGTTCTTTTGCTTCGTTGTATATTCTGTATTGTTCAAGAATTATCTGTCTGTCGTCCATAAAACCTCTATTCTAGCCTAACTTCTTGATTATAGTGCTTTTGGGTCATGCCGTCAATCCAAATCAGCCAAATAAATTATCCTTTTAAATAAATTTATATTAACAAAATTTAACAAACTAGCAATAAATTTTGTTTATGCGGTTTATAATATTAACTGTAAGTGGAGAAAATTATGATTAACGCAATATCTAATAATACAATGTCAGCACAACCGCTCAAACCGCAGGCTCAAAGCTTCGGACGCGATGAAACCCCAGGAAGAACAATGCGCCCCCGCCATCAGCAATCCGCACTCGGCTGGTCTGCAAACCAGTTTGCAAAAGGTGCTGTAATCAGTGTAGTTATTGACTCGCTCTTTAACGGTTTCAACGCAATAAGAGGAAAGGGCGCAAAAATAGGTTTTAACAAAATGGCAGCAAATGCCGGATTCTGGGGACTTGCATGGATTGCAATGGGGCTTGTTTTTGAAGGAATTGATAAGCTTTCTTCCAGAAAAAAATAAAATCTTTACAAAATTTCTACAAAAAAAACAGCTCTTTTCCCGGGAGCTGTTTTTTTTGTGAACTTTTGTAAAAATTCGACCCGGACGCGTTTAGAAAACCCGAAAAAGTGGCATTAAATTAATAGAAGGAAAATTCGCGAAATGTCTATCTCACCAGTAATGTCACCAATGGTATATTCTTATGCACCGTCCGGTTCCAACAAGAAACAGACGGACAGTGAGTATGAAAAAATTCTGATTATGATGGAAATGCTCGGAATAGAATCCACAGGCGACAAAACTCTTGACAAAGTCCTTCTCAAAAATGCCGTCACCCAGAAACTCCAGCAGGAAGCGTCTTCTTCCGCTTCCGGAGCTGATTATATTCCTTTTCTGGATATTATGGATTCTTTGGACTTGGATTCGACCGGAAATGTAGACGATGATTATGACAGAACCATTGATGAGCTGGATTACCGGATTTCCATGGCGAATGATGACGAGGAAAAACAGTATTATACGGAGCTGCGCGATGAGGTCGAAACGCTCTACACCGAAAACTCATACGACAATGCAAGAACTTCCTTGTTTATGGGCTCAAGTCAGGTTGCTGACCTGAACAGGTACATGCTCGGCATATAATTATTCAAAAATAATATCAGTATTCGCCATAACAACCTCTTTGATTTTATTGAGGAAGTTTGTGCATTCAATTGCCTGCTCTTTGCCGATGGCATTTTCTATTTTTTGTACATATTCAAACATGATTTTGTTGGCGAAATCGTAAATTTCCCGCCCTTTTTCGGTAACAACAATCTTTTTCACAATTCTGTTGCCCTTTGTATCAACAAATCGCTCAATCAGCCCTTTTTGCTGAAGCCCGGAAAGGAGTTTGCTGGTGTGCGATGTGCCTTTCAGTATTCTTTTTGCCAAATCCCTCTGGCAAATATCAGAATCGCACAAAACTGTTTCGAGTATTATAAATTCGTCCAGCGAAAGCCGGAGTTTTGCGTTTTCTGCAAAATAATTTTCCCCGACGGCTCTGCATACCCGTGAAGTTTGTTCAAGTGTATAAAAAAGGCTGCCTATACAATGTTTTTCCATTACGTAATTATATCCTGCCTGCTGCTGCCATGTAAAGCCCTGTTTTGCTTAATTTTTAGCGCTTGTTAGTTTTTTCTTGCAAAATTTATAAAATTACGCTAGCATATTTGTATGGAAAAATCAACACATTTATTTTTCCATACAACAAGAGGAAAATAACATGACGGAAGCACTCAAAGAGCAGGAAAAAGATTCGCAAAAACAGGAAAATAATAAAAAACCAAAGCCGAAAAAGAGATTTTTAATACCTGTTTTGATTTTGCTGGGAATCGGCGCAGCATTTATCGGATGGGAAATGTATCATTATGAAAGTACGGACGACGCTTATGTTGAAACCACAACGGTTGATGTTGCACCGAAAGTAAGCGGAGAAATCACAGATGTTTATGTTGAGGACAACCAGTTTGTTAAAGCGGGGGAAGTTGTCGCGCAAATCGAGAAAAATGACTATGAAATTAAGCTTGCGCAGGCAAAATCCCGCTATGAACGGGCATTATTAAACCAGCAGAGCGCCAGAGCAAACCACAAAGCCGCGCAGTCAAAAATTGAGCTTGCAAAGACGGATTTGGCGCGCTATAAGCAGCTTTATGCGGACGGCGCCGTTTCAAAACAGGAATTTGACAATGCTCAAACGAATTACGACGCTGTGAACGCAAATCTTGTTAATGCGGAGCAGGCCGTGATGTCAAATAGCAACCGGAAAGTTGCGGACGCTGAAATAAACGAGCTGAAAGCCCTCATGGAGCAGGCGGAGCTTTATTTGTCTTACACAAAAATCTATGCGCCGATTGACGGCACTGTTTCTTCAAAGCGTGTTGAAAAAGGCATGTATGTGCAGCCCGGAACCGCACTTTTTACAATAGTTCCGCCAAAAACCTGGATTGTGGCGAATTTTAAAGAAAATCAGCTGGAAAATATTCATGAGGGGCAGGAGGTTGATATAAAAATTGACACATATCCCCATCACATTTTTAAGGGCAAAGTTGACAGTATTCAAATGGCTTCCGGCGCAAAATCCAGCATGTTTCCGCCGGAAAACGCTGTCGGCTCGTTTGTAAAAATCGTTCAGCGTGTGCCTGTGAAGATAGTTTTTACCGGGAGCATTGACCCCGGGAAATTTAAAATCATTCCCGGCATGTCGGTCGTGCCCAAAGTGCACATCAGATAGAGGTTTGCGGAAAAATGTCTGAAAATGTACAAATGAATGAAGTCTGGACCCCGTCCGTAAACCCCTGGCTGATGATTGTGCCGGTAATTCTTGCCGTTTTTATGTTTGCGCTGGATGAAACCATTTCTAACGTTGCCCTGACGTACATTGCTGGGTCATTTTCCGTCAGCCATAATGAATCAATCTGGATTGTAACGAGCTATTTGATTGCAAGCGGGATAATCATTCCGTCCGTTGATTTTTTGTGTAAATTGATGGGAAGAAAAGCATTTTTTACTTTGTGTATAGGTGTTTTTACCGTTTCGTCGTTTTTTTGCGGAATTTCAAATTCAATGGGGATGATTGTTGTTTCGAGATTCGTGCAGGGGCTCGGAGGCGGTGCGATTTTGCCTTTGTCGCAGGCAATAATTATGGAAAGCTTTCCGCCGGACAAACGCGCTCAATCAATGGCGCTTTTCGGGCTGACAATCATTCTGGCTCCGACATTGGGGCCGATTGTCGGAGGGTGGATTACAGAAAACTGGTCATGGCACTGGATTTATATGATAAATCTGCCCATCGGGATTTTTTCGATGTATTTGGCACACAAACTTCTTGAAGATCCTCCGTATGCAAGAAAACATGAGCATGTTAAATGCGATTATCCGGCTATTGTATTTTTGTGCCTGTGGCTGGTGTTTTTGCAGATTGTGTTGGACAAAGGAAACGACGCGGATTGGTTCGGAGCGGCATGGATTTGCTGGATGACGTTTTTTTCTTGCGTTTTCGGGATTCTGTTTTTTATTACACAGCTAAAAAGCGAAGAACCGCTTGTAAATTTGCGGCTTCTTAAGGATAGAAATTTTCTATTCGGCACAATTGCACAGGTCGTTATGATGGCTGTATTTCTTGCGTCAGCAGCGCTTTTGCCCTCTATGCTGCAGGCTTTGATGGGATATACTTCGTTTTTGAGTGGGCTTTCAATGGGCTCAAGGGGGCTGGGGAGCGTTGTCGGCATATTTATTTATGGTTTGACGGCAAAACTTTTGGGCGACAAGTTTTTTGCAATTGCTGGAATAGGGCTGATTGCGCTGGGCGGGCTTTATTTCGGCACCATAAATCTGCAAATCAATCTTCAAACAATTGCTATTCCCAACGCGCTTTTCGGTGCCGGAATGGCGCTCGGGATGACGACTTTGATGACGCTTTCTTTTTCGTCTTTGAAAAACGAGGACATGACGAACGCTTCGGGGCTTCAAAACCTTCTTAAAAACATCGGCGGCGCAATAGGAACATCACTTTCTACGACTTTAATCTCCAGAAGCGCTCAAAAGCACCAGATAATGATGGTGGGCAGCCTCCACGACTTAAATGGTATTTTTGTTGAGCGCGTTGAGGCTATGTCGCATTTCTTTTTGCAATACACTGCCGACGCAGGGCAGGCTGTAATGATGGCAAAAGCGAATTTATACAATCAGCTTGTGCTCCAATCCAATTTGTGGGGATATATTGACACTTTCAGGACATTTGCGGCTGCCTGCCTGATAATAATTCCGCTAATATTGCTTATTAAAGTTCCAAAATACAACAGATAACTTTATTTTTCATACACTGCTTTACAGGCCCCATAAGGGGCTTTTTCTTTGTACCAGGGCTCAAAATCCGCTATTGAGCAGGCAAGTTCGTTAAAGTTTCCGTTGAAATTTATACATCTGTCGTCAATATAAAGCCAGCAGGGCTCTTTCACCGCTGTTATGTCTTTGATATAAGAATCGAGATTGTTATTTACAAGCCATTTTGACGCGAGGAGCTTGTTTCTACAGGTGAAAAGTTTTATATTGTAACTTTTTGAGAGCTCGGCGATAAAATCTCTTGCTCCGGCTCTCGGCGGGGGGATTACGTCATCGTCGTAGAACCCTGTATATTCATTCAACACGCCATCCAGATCTATAAGAAGGTTTTTTTTCTTCACCTTGTATGCACCTGTGTTATTACCTGCATAAATATCTATACAATAGCACAAGTTGTTTATCTTTGTAAAATAATACACAATATTGCTAGCTAAACACGGTGTGACTATGAACAAAACTGAAAAAATCTCCGAATTAAAAACAAACAAAACTAAGAAAGTTGCTTTTATGTTCAACGATGAACTATGGCTTTTGTTCAAGAAAGCTTGTGAACTCAACAAGACAAAGCCAACTTGGGAAATTGAAAAACTGATGTTGAATTATCTTGATAAGAACAATCTTTTAGACTAAATCAAACTTCGTAGGTCTTTCCGAAGCCGAAGAAGCCGTTTTCGTTTGAATAGCCGATGGAAAGTTCCAAATCCGGAATATTTTCCCACCCTTTTTGGGCAACAATGTCCAGAAGATTTTTTGCGGCCTCATAAGCTGCGCCTTTGAACTCAAGCGGGATTGAGCTGTCTTCGCCGATTCTGTCTTTTATCATTTCCAGAATGCTTTCCCCTTCGTAAGTGTAAAATTCGCCGTCTTTAAGAAGCAAATCGGGGATTTTGTATCCCGTGAAATCAAATACATCTTTATATGCCCTGAATTTTGCTACAGAGTCGGCATTTTTGTTTTCAGTGTTCTGAAAAACATAATAAAACAGCTCTTTTGCGTTCTTTTCACTGTTCAATGCGTCTGTAATCTCCTTAATCAGCGCGTAATCCTCTATTCCCCCGACAGAAGCAGTAAAATCGTACGGATTTAGCTTAATCAGCAAAGAATCGTCATCATCAAGCTTTATCCCGTTGTTCGCGAGAAGATTGGCCATCTGAGAGCTGATAGTGCTGTGATTAAACGCTTTTCTCTGCGCTTCCTCTGTGTCCCAGTCCTGCTGAGTCCAGTTTAAGCGGGGATCAAGGGTGTTTGAGTTTTGATATGTGCCGTATAGTATTGCATTAAGGTCATTGTCGTACATTGCGCGTGTTTCTTCATCCAGTTTCAGGCGGTCAACGTACGTGGAGGTCGATTTTCCAAAGTATTTTTGCGCCAGGTAGCTGTAAACATCCTGCTCGGTTGCGCATTTGCTCCTTACGCCCGCAGCCCAGCTTGAGAGTTTTGTTTCAAACTCGCGCATTTTGAGATTGTTCTCGCTGTAAGGGTTTTCGTTGTTAGCATGAATGCTGTTTTTGTTCGCTTCGTAGCGCTCAACCATTTCCTGATAGCGGTCATGGGGTGTTTGAGGCGTGTATCTGTGCGGATTGTTGTAGTAGTTGTAATACCCTATTGTTGACATATTTACCTCTTTAAATTTATAAATCTGCCCTAAATTAAAGAATCTGCCAGCGGCGAAACAACAGTGCCGTTGAGGGATTTGTCGATTTCTTTCAATTTTTTCGCAATAAGCTCCATCTCATCTGTCCAGACAAAATTGTCTTTAACATATTTTTCGCCTGTTGCAAAATCACGTGAAAGCTGCACTCTGACGATTTCTGCGAGCATTTTTTGCGCTGTGGGAACCATTTTTTCAATATCAATCTCCAGAACTCCGTCATCATTGAGCCAAACAGCCCCTTCTTTGAAGAAATAATAGCTCTGCATAACCGTTCTAACCCTGTGAGCCTGCGAAAAATCGGGTTTTGCCTTTAAGAAATTATCCGCAGCATAAGTGACGATAATTTGCTTTCTTTCAGCGTCAGAATACATGCCGAGCTCTGTAAGATAGTCCAGCATTGCCAGAGAACCCATATCTGCCTTGTTTTCTTCAATTATGTTCTTAAATTTGCCCAGCGCCTCGGTTCCGGACTTCGGCCCGAGAGAATGCACATTTTCGTGCCCGATTGTGAACCAGTGGTCAGCCTCCTGATTGTAAAATTCGTGAAATTGCGGAGCAAGCGTAGCATTCAGGCGTTTTTTGCGGCGTTCGATTGCTTCTGGGCTTGTGCTTATGCGTATTTGGCGGTGATAAACGTTCCTGCGGCCGCCTCCGATGGTCAAAGAAAGCTTGTCATTGTTCGGGAGGTTCTGTGCGAGCGTGATTCCGCCTCTGTACGTGCCCTCATCGCCTTTTACGGCCACCAAATCAACATCAACCATCGTCTGTTTGTCATCATCAGCCGAAATATTCTGTTCATATTCGTCTTTGTAAGGCATTTTTTCGGCAAGAAGCGGGAGATATTTTTTTATCTCAAGCAGCTTTTCCGTGCCGGCTTTGTTGACGATTCCAACCCTTATGCCGATGGAATCTTTGGGAATCGGCTCAATTCCTGCTTCATCAAGCAGTTTTTTAAGCTCATCGTTCTCCACAACCGTTCCGGTCATCTCATCAGCGTACTGTTCTCTTGAAATTGTGAATTCAAGCGGCGTATCCTGCAATTGCGCCCATTTTTTGTCTGCATAAGCGTCAAGCATGGGGTCATTTTTTCGCAGTGCCGCTGCCTGCAAGGTCAAAAATTCGTTAAAATCGGCATTTGTAGAGGTTTTTGCCGCTTTCTCAAGCTCGTCAGCAATATATCCGAATTCTTTTTGGAAAAATTCCGTAAAATCAATCGCTTTGAGCTCTTCGCCGCTTCTTGCGACCATGGAACGCTGGTTCAAAATCGCCTTAACCTCATCTTTTTTGCCCTCTTTGAGCATTTTTATCAAAATTTTATGAAATTCTTCAGCGCTTAAGTCCGCAGGATAGAATCCTTTCCCCGGAAGTGATTTTTCGCCTTTTGCAAGGAATATTTTGTTCGCTTCGGAGTCAACAGCGTTCATTCCGATTTGCGCGTCAAAGAGAATCTTTGTCAAACGCGCGTCTTCATTGCCTTTTTCGATTTCCTCCTCAAGCCATTTTTTAAAAGCAAGGTTTTTGTGGTTATCCTGCTGCATAAAAACCTCGTTTATTGCAAAAGCCGCGCGGGTAAGGTGTTTTAGCGCCTGTTTGTCACCTTCTGCGAGGTTTTCATATTCGGCCGCCCCCAAATCAAGCATTTTCTTAGGGATTAGGTGGTCTTTATCGGTTCTTTTCACGAGTTCTTCGTGCGAAAGGTTTAATTCAAATTTTTCCATAATAATAAACTCCTTTGCCTATAAATTTAGCATATTTAACGGAATTTTTAAACCTTAAATCCGCATATTCTTAGCAGCGTGTTTGCGCGCGCAGTAAAACTGTGTTTTTTCGCTGTTTTTATTGCGCCGTTTATTGCGATTCGTTCTGCGATTTGCGGGTTTTTCAGGTAGAATTTTATTTTATCAATCAAATCCCCGACATCGCGATAAGCCTCCAAATCCCTTGAAATTTCAAAGTTTTCTTCCAAATCGTCCATATAATCCGTAATCAAAAAACCGCACGACGCAGGAATTTCAAAAACGCGGTAATTCAGGCTGGATTTTCCCTGCAAAGTTATATTTACGTTGATTTTTGAGCTTTGATAGACTTCTGCAAGCTCTTTTTCGGTCGTAAGAAAGCCTCTGTAAGCGTTTTTATAGGTTTCCATCTCTTCTTCGGTCAAAAGCTGCGTATCTTTCATATCATCAAGGCTCCGGAGAAAATGACGCTCATAAGAAAAAATATTCACCCGTTTTCCAAAAGTTTTAATCAAAGCTGCAAGAATTTCCTGCCGTTTTATTGTCAGAGGGCGCCCGACGAACGAAATATCATAGGTTTTTGGCACGCCGATTTCCGGTTTGTACGCGTTGGCGTTCACTGCAAGCGGCAAATAATGCGAATTTTCAAAAACCTCAAGAAAATCCTTATCCCAGATGAAAGTAGTTGCATTAAGGGATTTGTATTCGTCAAAGAGCTGCGGAGTGTTGACATACGCGAGTTTTCCGTCGGGTTCGTCCGCAAAATAATGCACAAGGCGGAATTTTTCTGAATTTTCTTTGATATAATTTTTCAAATCTTCGTCTTTTGACATCAAAAAGCCGTAATCGTAGCCGAAAATCATATCCGGTTTGAAAATTTCTATATCTTCAATTTTTAGTTCCCGAAAATCACGTTCAAGCACCTGCATTCCGTTAGCTCTGAAACCGGCGCTGAATCCGCGTAAAATGAGGGTTCCTGCGATGCTGTCGGGTAGAATGTTTAAAATCTTTTTCAAAATTGCCCCTTTTTTGCAATTATATCACAATTGCAGGCTGGTTTGTATTACGTGCAGCTCTGAAAATGACAAAATTCTTATCCAACATAAAAACAAAAAAAAACCACTTTTTAAAAAGTGGTTTAATAAGTGTTCTTTCCCCTGTTTAAACTTATTCTGCAACAGCTTCTGCCGGAGCTTCTTCAGCGGGGGCTTCTGCGGCTGCTTTAGCTTCTGCTTCGGCTTGAGCTTTAGCTTCTTTTTCAGCTTCAAGCTTGGCAATAGCTTTTTTAGATAATTTTTTCTCTGTTTTTTCTTTGTAAACCAATTTTCCTTCATCATCGCAGTTTTTGATAAGGTAAGCAACTGTTTCTGAAGGTTGAGCACCTTTTGAAATCCATTCAAGAGCGAGCGCTTTGTTCAT